>ERZ842401.5510-NODE-5510-length-14006-cov-99.238334_pt1 | contig 14006 bp, 11 predicted proteins | sample MGYA00521270_ERZ842401 | MGnify/ENA primary metagenome ERZ842401 (study PRJEB31892, sample SAMEA3878208) | bioreactor metagenome | biome: Moose rumen | place: Sweden | collected 2011-10 | study: EMG produced TPA metagenomics assembly of the PRJEB12797 data set... | reverse complement strand
TAGTATATGTCTTCAGAGTTGCAGTTCGAGAGACTTACAAAAGCTGCGGTTGCTTTTTCTTCATATATGTATTCGGTTGCAAAATTATTAAAAATCCTGCATATTCCGACACTTTTTGCAAAATATGTTATGGACTCATTGCTTTTTCTTTATTTAAAGGGTTTGACATATTGTTTTTTTATCTTCTCAAATCACTCCTTTTCCAAATCATGTGCTACCCACACTGTCCATTCGTCAATAATATCTGTTAAATTCTTGGGCAATGGCAATTTGATTCTTACATCGGGTTTAATGCCAGTTTCATCTATGCTAATCCCTTTAGCAATACGAACAGAACGTGTCATGGGTATATAAAGCATTGCCTTGCAATTGGGTAGTTGAGCGGCGGGTCTTGTATTGGAGAAATCAATACATCCCAGCGTGTTGTCTTGACCATAGATTGTTGTCCGGTGTGACGTCGCTTTCAATTCCAGTAACATTTGCTCAGCGGAGCTTGATACGAGTCTGTCTATTATAATTGCCGCCTTTATGGGTTTAGAGCTTATGGAGTCGTATTCAATAGAAGAGGTTTCTTCATCCCAAATCACAAACGTATTATTCTCACTTTCTTTCAATCGCTTTATTAATGATGTTAACCATTTAGGATTGCCCCTACTTTCTGCCACTTGGATGCAGGCTTCGCGATTAGCTTCAGAATTGTAAAACTCAACTCCCTCAGTCGTACCCATATGATCATACAGCAATTCGAGATAGGGTTTATAATAAGTATCCTGGCCACCATTATTCCCCCTAATATCAATTATCAAATTGTCGCAGCCAGACTGTAGGTAAGACTTAATGCTCTCTTTTACCCAATCAATGGTTGGATCACCAGAACAAGATGGGAAACGTATTAAAAACGTTCGGTCTGTAACCTTACATGCAAGCTTTGAAGGATGATATTCTATGGAGTCCCAATAATGCGGTATTTGCTTGTGCTTAGGCATATACTCTTGAGTACAATTAAATCCTCCATCAGTTATAAATAGATGATAATCGGCAAAAAAAGCAGTATATTCTGCTCCGACATCTCTTCCTCTTTTGGCTCCAGTCCCAACTTGACCGCGAAGTTCGGCTTTGAAATTAATGTAAGCCAAATGGTTCAGAGAATCTACCTTTGCCGTAAAACCTGAATAATTCTCTTCTACTTGTCTGACCACTATATCAAAGTCTTCTAAATGTTGTTCAACAGTGAGTTCTTGCGCATTTAGTGTTACAGTTACTAACAGAGTGAGGATTACAAATAGTTGTTTCATTGTTTTCAATTTACTTGCGATTTTTGTTATATAGGACAGTGTCAGCATTAAGTCTGACAACTGTCCAAACGAGAGAGTATTTATAATCTGCTCTTTTCTGCATTACCTGCACCCGTACCTTTGTACTTCGACGGGGTGACATTGAATCTGTAGCGCAGGGAGAGTTGGATGCAACGGGAATCGTTGTCCTCCATTTTCCGAAACATCATCCTATTGCTGTAAAGCATGACATGGTTGATGCCGCCATTGAAGAGGTCGTTACCTGTCAGTTTGACATTGAGACGGTGTTGGAAGAAGTCTTTGCTGATACTGAGCGAAAGCATTGGGTTGGTACAGTTAACCAAGATATTCGAGCCTGTATTGCCGTGAGTGTGCATATTGAAGTCGGCCTGTAATAGCCAATCGTGAGGCAGTGACACTATGTTGCCCAGTTGTAAGGACAGCATCGCATGGTTGAAACTTTTCTTATGACCGTTAAACGTCGTCGTGAACCACGGTTTCATCAACGACGCGTTGTATTGTGGAGTCCATGTTATCCCGTTGCCTAATTTGACGTTCTTCTGTGCACCCAAAGTAATAGTAAGCCAGTCGGCATGATCGTAATTCAAGTAAGTCACGAAATTCACCTTTGAGTCATCTTCTAGACCGCCCGCCGTATAGAGAATTGGATCGACACAATGGGAGAAGTTGGTCATCAGATAAAGCCACTTCCACATCACCATCGCGTTTAGGTTGTGATACTTAACGGGCTTCAGATAGGGATTACCTGTCTGCAGATTCAAGCGATTCTCGTAGGTGACATCGCTGCTCAACTGCCAATATGAAGGGCGTGTTGTTCGCTTCGCATAACTGAAAGACAGTTGCAGATTCTTGACTGATGTAGATACAGAAAGAGACGGGAACAGGTCGTTATATGTACGGCATTGCTCATCACGACGAACACCACTTACGAAGTACTCTGACTCCACATGTTCGTAACGCAAACCTGCCGACAACTGGAAGCGTCCCAGACGTTGGCGTAGTTCCATGAAGGGAGCAATATTGCTTTCGTGCTGTTCGTTATTGCTGTTGGCAATGTATCCCTCTTGATTATCAAATCTGCTTTTCCATCGCGTATTGGTATATTCCTCACCTATCTCTATCTGTCCTTTCCACAGAGGATGGGTAACGAATAGTTTCTCTGCAAACAGTTTGCTACGTGTCTGACTCTCTGTATTCACATCGCGGTCTTCGTACTCAGTACTTAGTTCCTGCTGCTGATTAAGACTTTGCTGTCTGCGGGAAGTGTAGTCGGCATTGAAGTCGATGCTGAGTTGCCCCACTTTGCCTGTGTAATAAAGATTAGCCTGATGGATGGGGGTGTTCTTGTTGCGTCTGACGCTGCTGTTTTGTAAATGGTCGTATGCCACTCCGTCGGCCAACAGGTCATCATCGTACTCACTGTGGGTCTTTACATAGTCATATGTATTCTGGTAAAAACCACCGAAAGAGTGATTGTCGTTGATTTGGTAGTTGAAACCGAATCGTCCTTCAAGGAAAGGATTACGAACATGATTCTTCTGCTGATTGTTAATCACCCATAGTGTATCTGCAAAGATGGTCTGTTCGAACTCGCCCTGGCTCTTTCTTCTGTTATATGCCCCAAAAAGATTGGCGAAGAGTTCCAGACCACCTGTGCGATAGGTCAGGTTGATGCGCTCGTTATTGGCATAACCACGTCCACTGCGTGACCACGATGACAATTCCACACCTAATCCTTCGCCTGTCGCCCGTTTGGTGCGGATGATGATGACTGCATTCACCGATGCATCATAGCGGGCACCAGGGTTTTGGATGACATCTACGTTGCGGATATTGTCAGACTGGATGTTTTTCAGTTCTTGCAGATCGCGGAGTTTTCGACCGTTTACATAGATGAGCGGTGCGCCTTTACCTAAGATTTCGAAGCCCTCACCCCGTTTGGCAATCATCGGGACACGTGTAAGTACGTCTTCAGCAGTACCTAACCGTTCCATCACTGTGCCCTCTACATTCATCACCAGGGCGTTGCCCTGCAGCTGCACCTTAGGACGCTCGCCTGTCACCACTACGCCTTTGATAGTCATTGTTTCGGGCTGCATCTGGATGGTTGCCACTTGTTCATTATTGCATAGGCGATAGACGGTCTTGTAACCGACATATGAGATGCGGGCCAATACTGGTGATTGCTCGTATGGGATGACGAAGACGCCAGCCTCGTTGCTCACGCCTCCTCCGACAACTGTCGAATCAGATGGATGAAGCAGGTAAACATTGGCGTAGGGCACGGGCTGGCGGTTCTCGTCGATGATGGTGCCCGTCAGATGGCGATCGGTCTTATGGGTACATTCCACATAAATCTCATGTTTTCCACTCTTGACCACACGGACTGGATAGAATCCAACAATCTGCATGATAGCCTCTGTGACAGACTTGTTCTTGATGCTGGTGGTTACGCGGAAGTCTTCGAGTTCATCGTAGATAAAGGTGATGTTGTAATCAGTGGCTTGTTCTTGAATGTACTTCAAGGCATCGGAAAGGGGGATATCTTGAAAGGTGTGTGTGATCTTCTGTGCGCTTGCAACTGACGCAATGGCGCACAGCAATAGTATGAATGATAGTCTTTTCATCATAGTAAGCGTTTTAGCAATCCTTGGCGGGGATGGCAGTGGTTCTTATGAATAGAGTATCATTCTCGGCCTGAATCTGTATCCACTCGAAGTTGTTCAGCATCTCTACAACTTTCTCCAGTGTATATTCGGGCTTCCATTGATAGAACAGGCGGAGACGGGGGGCATCTTCGTTTTGATAGACCACCTTGACGTTATAGTAGCCAGAGAGTTCTTCGAAGATTTCTCCTAAAGGCACGTTGTCGTAGAGCTTGGGCTGTGGTGCCACTATCGTGTCAGGCTCAGCGAGTTGAGGACTGGAAGTTGAAGGCTGAGAGTTCTTGATGACTTTCGTTTCCTGTTCCTTTGGTGCATTATAATGACTGGCGATGTGGATGGCTGCAAAGGCGATGCCTGAAAGCATGAGGATGCCCACAAACATAGCAGCGAACTTTAGGAGCGAATATTTTTCGTTTCTCACTTCTTGCTTTTCATCACTCAGTCGTTGCCATTCGGCATCAATCATGTCGTCAGTGACTTCCTGATCGGCACGGGTAGCGTCAATGGCACTCTGGGTCTTCGACATCAGCGTGTAGAGTTCACGGCACTCTTCGTCGGCAAGTATCTCCTGCCACTCTTCTTCAGTATAATGCTGGGGCTGTTCCATCATATGGAGCAATAGATCGGTCTTGTTCATACGCTCATTTGTTGTTAAGATGTGTACGTAATTGATGAAGCGCACGGCGCAGATGCTTATAGACAGTGGTTTCACTGACACCCAGACGAAAGGCAATCTCCTTAAAGGTTACTCCATCGCGGAAATGCTGCATAATGATGTCGCGGCAAACGGGTGGCTCTAATTGGTTGATACCCTTATATAGAGCTTTCAGTTCTTCTTCTAACCGTTCCGTCGGTGTGATGGTCGTGTCGAGGTCAAGCAAGTAGAGGTGTTCCACCCGTTCCTGTATCTGTCGGCTACGAATCACGTTCAGACATCGGTTTCGTACGCTTGTAAGCAGATAGTGCTCGGCTGTCTCTTCCCGTAGGTCCTGAGATTCACGGAGAAGATGGGCAAAGATGTCGTGCACCACATCCTTGCTCTCAGCATCGTCGTGCAGAAGCATGGTGGCCAGCCGATACATCTGACGGTAATGCTGTCGGAACAGCTTTTCGAGTTTACTTTGATCTGTCATACACTCTTAATACACACGAAAACCGATTTACTAAACCCCTGATGGCTATTTTTTGTGCAAAATTAGGAAAAACGTACGAAAAAGCCCCCGACAAAACCGAAAATCGGATGCCGAGGGTGCAGGTCTTAACCCAGGTTAAGAAAAATCATTTATAATAGGTTTAAGAGGCATATTTACGCAAAAAAAGTTGCCAAATTACTTGGCACTTCTAAAAGATTATCGTAAATTTGCAAACGAAAACAGCGTATTTACGCAAAAAAAGTAAATAGAATGGAGATAAAAAGGGATGTTCATCTAAGGAAACTCATTGATAGTAAGCACAATGGGATGATAAAAGTAGTTACTGGTATGCGACGTTGCGGTAAATCGTATCTGCTTTTCAACCTCTTCTGTCAGCATTTGAAAGAAGAAGGTATTGAAGATGACCACATCATAAAGGTGGACTTGGAAAACCGCCGTAATAAAGCGCTTCGTGATCCAGATGCATTGCTTCATTATATAGACAGTCGCATGACCGACAAACAGATGTATTACATCTTGCTTGACGAAATACAATATGTGAATGAGTTTGAGGATGTGTTGAATAGTTATCTGAGTATAGAGAATGCTGATGTCTATGTTACTGGCAGTAACTCAAAGTTTCTTTCTAAGGATGTGATTACTGAGTTCCGAGGACGTGGAGACGAGATTAAGATAGCTCCGTTATGTTTTCGTGAATTCATGTCTGTCTATCAGGGTACCAGGGAAAAAGGACTGGAGGAGTATATGCTTTATGGTGGACTACCGAAGATACTTGATTATTCTACAATAGAAAGGAAAACAGAGTACTTAAAGGGACTCTTCAAGAAAACCTACCTTACTGATATCAAGGAACGTTACAAGATTAAGAATGATGATGATTTGGAAGAGTTGATTGACGTTGTAGCGTCATCCATTGGAGGTCTGACTAATCCGACAAAACTTGAGAATACTTTCCAGACAGTAAAGCATAGCAACATCTCACATACCACCATCAAGGCATATCTAGATATACTACAGGATGTTTTTCTCATAGAAAGAGCTGTGCGCTATGACATTAAGGGGCGAAAGTATATAGACACACCAGCAAAGTATTACTTTTCTGATTTAGGATTACGTAATGCCAGATTAAATTTCCGGCAACCTGAGGAAACTCACATGATGGAGAATCTTATATATAATGAACTACGACTGCGGGGTATGAGTGTAGACGTTGGTGTGGTTGTGAAGAACGAAAAGGATGCCAACGGGGTTAGTGTACGCAAGCAGTTAGAAGTGGACTTCGTCTGCAATCTTGGCAGTCAACGATATTACATCCAGTCTGCACTGCGTCTGCCAACTGTGGAGAAACGTGAGCAAGAAGTGCGCAGTCTGAAGAGTATCAACGATAGTTTCAGGAAGTTTGTGATAACTGAGGATCTCATCAGTCGCTACCAAGACAATGATGGCATTGTATATATAAGTATATACGAGTTCCTGCTCGATGAGAACAGTTTACTAGTATAGGTATTGTAAGGTACGGAAAAGACATTTAATAACCCTCGGAGTTTTCTATTTATATAAGGACTCATACTTCTTTTCTCGTTTTAAAGAGTACAACTTTCTATCTGTTCTCTATAAAAAAATCATCAGAGAGGATACTTCATATTTCCATTTTGAGAACCCAGATAGTGACACAAGGGGGCTGTCCCCCTGTGACAGTCGAGTGAGGGGTTGATTTCACCCGTGCCTGAGCAGACGATGGCCAAATCCACGAGCGCACACCGTGCCAGGCACGGTGTGACGGAAATTTTAATGTCTACAGCATGACCACCTGTTCACACAGCTTGCCGACTTATTTACAAATTAGTTTATAGAAAATCGGAAATTTTGAATTGTTTTCGTTGATTATTTAGTAAATTTGCGCCATCAATAAGATCATTACTGATGAACGAACTGATAACTCAAATAAACGATGCTATATGGGGCTATGTCCTGATAGCTGCCCTGATCATATGTGGCCTCTGGTTTACCTGGAAAACCAGAGGCGTTCAGTTTCGGATGGTTGGTGAGATGATTCGGCTTCTCACTGATTCGGCCACTTCGGGGACAGGTAGTCTTTCAGACAAGGACAAGAATCATAAGCACATATCCTCATTCCAGGCCTTTGCGGTATCTGTGGCTACACGTGTAGGCACGGGAAACCTGGCGGGAGTGGCAACGGCGATAGCCATCGGAGGACCGGGGGCTGTGTTCTGGATGTGGGTTATCGCTCTGATAGGGTCGGCAACGGCATTCATAGAGTCGACTCTCGGACAGCTGTATAAGCAGCGTCATAAGGATTCATTTATTGGCGGTCCGGCATATTATATAGAAAAAGGTCTGCATTGCAAGTGGATGGCCTATCTCTTTGCCGTGCTGATAACCATCACCTTCGGACTCTCATATAATTCCATCCAGAGCAATACCATCTGTGGGGCTATGCAGGAGGCCTTCGGGTGGAATCCGCTGATTGTGGGCGGCATCCTGTCGGTTGTGGCCTTGATTATCATCTTCGGAGGTCTTCATCGTATTGCCAACGTCAGCGCGGTATTGGTTCCTCTGATGGCAATAGGATATTTTATCCTGGTGGTGGTGATTATGATAATGAACATCCAACTGATTCCCCATGTGATGAAGGTGATATTTACGAGCGCCTTCGGGCTGGATCAGGGAGTCGGTGGAGCTATCGGAGCAACAATCATGAACGGTGTAAAGCGCGGATTGTTCAGCAATGAGGCGGGTGAGGGTAGTGCACCTAATGTGGCTGCCACTGCCACCGTAAGCCATCCGGTGAAACAGGGTCTTATACAGGCGTTGGGCGTTTTCACGGATACGTTGCTGGTATGCTCTTGCACAGCATTCATGATACTGATCAGTGGACTATACAACACACCGGAACTCAACGGTATAGCACTCACTCAGGCGGCTCTTAACTCAGAGATAGGGGCCATCGGACCTACGTTTATTGCCATAGCTATTTTGCTCTTTGCCTTTTCGAGTATCATCGGCAACTACTATTACGGCGAGGCGAACATCCGGTTTATGACCTCAAGTAATACTGTCCTTACGGTGTATCGGGTGTTCTCCGGTGGTGTACTGGTGATGTTTGGAGCAATGGCAAGTCTCGAGATCGTATGGAATTTAGGAGACCTGTGTATGGCTCTGCTTACCGCATGTAACCTTGTGGCGATAATAAGCCTGGGGAAATATGCTTTCAGGCTGCTTGAGGACTACAGACAACAGAAACGCAGAGGAATAAAGGAGCCTGTGTTCCATCGTGGTCAGTTGCCTGAGATAGAGAAAGATCTGATGTGCTGGGAGTAACATGTGATAAGCTCGGCTTCCGCGTGAAACTGATTATGTTATCAATAACAATAAATAAAACTACAATGAAAAAGCAATTATTCATCGCCTTCCTGACTATCTGCGGCACAGCGGCGTTTGCATCTTGTACGACGAACGACGATAATCCGTCGGGGCTGACGGTAGAGAGCCGGTATGTGCCATTGGCTCCTGACTATAGCGACCCAACGATGTGGATTACGGCAAACGGCGACGCTGACGGCACGGGAGCCGACGTGTTCTACGTCGTCTCGACGTGGGAGGACGACTGGACGACAGCGGACGGCAAGGTGTGCCACTACGCTGACGTGTGGAACCCCGAGCACCGTGCCCACATGGCCGACCTGGAGATGAAGAAGGTGGCGACCTATATGTCGCCCGGCAACCGGTTCTATGCTCCTTACTATCGCCACACGACCATTCAGGCGTTCATGACCAACAGCGAGGACACCGTCTATCAGCGCACCCGTCTGTCGATGGACGATGTGCGCAAGGCCTTCGACCTCTTCCAAGCGCAGCGTGACCAGTCGCGCCCGCTCATCATCGCAGGCTTCAGCCAGGGCGGTATGGCCGTGGTGGAACTGCTGAAACATATCGACGACGAGACCTACAGCCAACTGGCTGCCGCTTATGTCCTAGGCTACAAGGTGACTAAGGCCGACATGGCCGCGTGCAGCCATATCCGCCCGGCCGAGGGCGAGACCGACACGGGCGTCACCATCTGCTACAACACGGTGAAGGACGTGAAGTACGTGCTGCCCCTCATTGCCGGCTCCGACATCTGCATCAATCCCGTGAACTGGCGCACCGACGCCACACCCGCCACGCTCCACGACACCATCACCATCACCGTCTCGCCCGAACATCACGTCCTCGTGGCCACCAACTACAGCGCATCGGAATATCCCCCGTTCCGCGGCTTCCTGAACGTGGGCGACATCCACAGCTGCGAGCCTTGGCTCTACAGCGAGTGCCTGCAACAGAACATCAAGGTACGTGCCAAAGAGTGGCGCAAGATTCATCAGCCGACTGTCACCCGCATCCAGGAGCGAGGCAAGTTACTGGTAGGAACCACTGGAGATTATCGTCCCCTCTCGTTCCGAGAGACCGACGGAAACTACTGGGGCTTTGGCATTGAGATGGCTGAGAAGATAGCCGAGCGCATCGGGGTAGGTCTCGAATATGTACACACCTCATGGCCTACGCTGACTGCTGACGTGCTGACAGAACCACAGACCTTTGACCTCGCCATCGGTGGCATCACCATTACAGACAAACGAAAGGAGACGATGCTGATGAGTGACGGTTATTTGGCCAATGGCAAGACCATCCTTTGCCGTTCAACAGAAGCTGACCGCTACCGGTCGCTGGCAGATTTAGACAAGCCAGAAGTGCGCGTGATGGTGAATCCGGGCGGGCTGAACGAGAAATTCGCCAATGAGAATCTGACACATGCCACCATCATCGTCTATCAGAAGAATGAGGAAATTCCTAATCAGGTGGCCGAGGGTCATGCCGATGTGATGATTACCGAAATTACTGAGGCTCCGTGGTATGTGCAGAATGACCCGCGACTTGCTGCGCCTCTCCTAAACACACCTTTCACTCACGGAGAGATAGGTGTGCTGATGCGCAAGGGGCAGGACGATCTCCTCACCCTTGTTAACACCGTTATCACCCAAATGAAGGCAGATGGTAGTCTCCGTCAGCTCCATGAAAAGTACGGGCTGGTGTATGGCTATGAATAGCGGCAATGTTCACTTGATCTTATATCCATCCGCAGTCTTCTTGAAGGCTTTCAGACGGATGGTATGCTGCTCGTGGTCGAAATACTTATTGGAATTGACATGCTTGCCGTTCACCCTGGTTTCAAAGTGCAGGTGCTCGGTAGTAGCACGGCCTGTACGTCCTGTCAGTGCGATGACCTGTCCTGCCCGCACGTAATCGCCTACCTTCACCAGATTCCTCGAGTTATGGCTGTAGTAAGTCTCCAGCCCATTAGGATGCTTGATACGAATCAGATTACCATATCCGCCAAATTTGCCTGAGAAGACCACCTCGCCATCAAAGGCCGCCAGGATCTGATCGTTGGCCTTAGTCTTGATGTCGGAACCTGAATGGTGGCGACGACCGCCATAAGGGCTGATAACCTTCGCGCCAGGCAGGGGATAGCACCACCACTGGCTGCTGTCACGCTGCTGCTGCACGACACCCTTACTCTGTGCGCAACCCGCCGTCAGGGTCAGCACCATACCAATCAACAGTAATATTGTCTTTGTCTTCATCGTCTTTCTATTTTAACATGATGGCAGTAAAGATTCTGCCTGATTGAATACCTAAGCGGCGAGCTGAGAAATAACGGTCGGCATGCTGATAGGTACAGATGCCTGACAGGTAGATGGCTCGGACACCAGCCTCCTGCAACTGAATCTGATTGCACACAGGCAAGTCGATGTGCCATTTCTCGTCATGCCGACTGATGGCAGCCATCTCAAAGCCTGCAGCCGCAAAACTGTCGTACACCTCATCACCCACCTCGAAACTGTCGAGCGAGATGCCAGGTCCTATCACAGCCCGCAATTGGGCGGGATCGGTTCCATACGATAGCTGCATCGCTGTCACGGCATGGTCGACGATTCGCTGTACCGTACCCCGCCATCCGGCATGAACGGCACATGCGGCATGTTGTTGCTCGTCGTACAGCAGCACGGGGATACAGTCGGCAGTAGACACGCCGATGCACAGTCCCGGCAGATTGGTCATTACAGCGTCAGCCTCCACACCCGTCTGGCTGGGATGGTCGATACGGACCACCTCGCGGCCATGCACCTGATGAGGCATGACAATCTGGTGGGCGGTGATACCCAGACACTGGGCAAGTGAAGCCTTGTTGGCAGCGATATGCTCTTCGCTATCGCCACAATAACCGTTGATATTAAAATCCGCATAGTTGCCCTGGCTGCAACCACCCTGACGGGTCGTGCTGAAGGCCACCACGCGGTTTCCCATGTCGTAATATGTCAGCTGGGGACTACTCATCCTCTTCGTATTCGTAGTCTTCCAACTCGTCGATATCCTCTATCTCGTCATCGTCAATGTATTCGATGTCCTCATCCTCGCCCTCATCAGCCAGTTCCTCGGCAAAGCGAGTCATATCCTTGTCGCGGTGCACCAGCGTGTCCTCGGCCATGACTGCCGTCAGCTTATTGCTCTCGGCATTCAGCTCGCGCCACAGCACATCTTTCAACTCGTCAAGACCCTTGTTAGCCACTGCCGAGATGAACACACAAGGCAGGTCGTCGGGCAGCGTCTCACGCAACATGTCGATCAGCTCGTCGTCGAGCAAGTCACACTTCGTAATGGCCAGCACACGGTGTTTGTCGAGCATCTCCGGATTAAACTGACGCAACTCGTTCAGCAGAATTTCATATTCGCGCTTGATATCGTCAGTATCACCAGGCACCATGAAGAGCAACAGGGAGTTGCGCTCGATATGACGCAGGAAGCGGAGTCCGAGTCCCTTACCCTCAGAGGCTCCCTCGATGATGCCTGGGATGTCGGCCATCACAAATGACTTCTGGTCGCGATAGCCCACGATGCCGAGCGAGGGCTCCATCGTGGTAAAGGGATAATTGGCTATCTTGGGGCGCGCATTCGATAGCGACGAGAGCAGCGTCGACTTACCTGCATTGGGGAAGCCCACCAGTCCGACGTCGGCCAACAGCTTCAGTTCGAGAATGATAGTCATCTCCTGCATGGGCTCACCGGGCTGTGCAAAGCGCGGTGCCTGGTTGGTAGCCGTGCGGAACTGGAAATTGCCCAATCCGCCACGTCCACCTTTCAACAGCACGATTTCCTGTCCGTCGTACGTCACGTCGCAGACATACTTTCCCGTCTCGGCATCGTAGACCACCGTACCACAAGGCACGTCGATATAAACATCCTTGCCGTCGGTACCATGACACTTGTCCTTGCCACCATTGCCTCCATGTTCGGCAAAGATGTGGCGTTCGTACTTCAGGTGCAACAGTGTCCAGTAGTTGTGGTTACCCCTTAGGATAATGCTGCCACCCTTGCCACCGTCGCCACCATCGGGTCCGCCATTGGGGTTATACTTCACATGACGAAGGTGCATTGACCCTCGTCCGCCCTTGCCCGAACGGCAGTAAATCTTGACGTAGTCTACGAAGTTTGATTCCATATCATTCTAGTATTACTAGTCTGACTAGTTGACTAGTTCGACTAGAGGTTATCTATAACCTTTTGGATATCGCCGAAGATACGCTCCAGGGTACCCAGTCCGTCGATATGATAGTGCAAGCCCTCATTCTTATACCACTCAATCAGCGGCTGAGTCTGCGAATGGTACACCACCAGGCGCTTCTTGATGGTCTCCTCATTATCATCAGCACGTCCGCTGTCCTTTCCACGTTTGATGAGTCGCTTCATCAGCTCGTCCTCTGGTACGTCCAGTTCCAGCATGGCAGCTACCTTGTCACCACGCTCGTCGAGCATCTTCTTCAAAGCCTCAGCCTGTGGGATGGTACGGGGAAAACCGTCGAAGATGACGCCCTTATGGCCACGTCCGAAAGAGTCGTAGACATTGGCCAGAATACTAATCATCAGATCGTCGGGTATCAGGTTGCCCTTATCGATATAACTCTGAGCCGTCTTGCCCAGTTCTGTACCTTTCTTAATCTCGCTACGCAACACGTCACCGGTCGAAATATGTCCCAGTCCGTAGTGTTCAATCAGCAGGTCGCTTTGTGTGCCCTTTCCTGATCCGGGAGCACCGAAAATTACAATGTTCTTCATCCTGATTCTCTTTTCTTGTTTGTTTTGGTTGATTTTGAATTCTTTTCCTTTATACCACAAGTCCGTCAGGAGGTCGCTCTTCCGCGCCTCCACATCACTGGGCAAATGTGGCAGTTTGATTTGTCTCATCTCTAAATGCTAAACTAAAGTATAGATCTCCTTCAATTGGCGTCCCTGCTGGTCGTAGTCCAGTCCGTAGCCCACAATGAAGTCATTGGGTATCGAGAAGGCAGCGTAGTCGATGTCGATAGGCTCCTTCAGCTTGTCAGGCTTCACGAAGAGCGTGCAGATATGGATGGAGGCGGGATTACGGGTGCCCAGCGACTCGATCATGTTCTTCATCGTGCCACCGGTGTCGACAATATCTTCTACGATAATCACCGTACGGCCACTGAGGTCTTCGTTGATGCCCAGCACCTCTTTCACCTTACCCGTCGACGTGGTACCTTGATAGGAAGCCAGCTTGACAAACGATATCTCACAAGGGGTGGTCATCTCACGCATCAGGTCAGCGGCAAAGATGAACGAACCGTTCAACACACCCAACAGCAGAGGATTCTTACCCTCCATATCTTGGCTGATCTTGGCAGCCAGTTCCTTCACGCGCTTCTTAATCTCGGCTTCTGGAATCGACGTTTTAAACGTCTTATCCTTAATTTTAACGATACCCATTTGTTGCAAAAAATGAAATTTGG
>ERZ842401.5509-NODE-5509-length-14007-cov-7.699971_pt1 | contig 14007 bp, 14 predicted proteins | sample MGYA00521270_ERZ842401 | MGnify/ENA primary metagenome ERZ842401 (study PRJEB31892, sample SAMEA3878208) | bioreactor metagenome | biome: Moose rumen | place: Sweden | collected 2011-10 | study: EMG produced TPA metagenomics assembly of the PRJEB12797 data set... | reverse complement strand
TGCCCGTACCAAAGGCCGTAATCATCGTGCGGATTTCGGCATTGGCAAAAATCTTATCGAGTCTGGCCTTTTCAACGTTCAGAATTTTACCGCGCAGGGGAAGAATGGCCTGGAAACGTCTGTCGCGTCCCTGCTTGGCAGAACCGCCTGCAGAGTCACCCTCTACGAGGTAGATTTCGGCCATTTCCGGGTCTTTGACGGAGCAGTCGGCCAGCTTGCCGGGCAGGCTCGATACTTCCAGTGCATTCTTGCGGCGGGTGAGTTCTCGTGCCTTGCGGGCGGCTTCGCGGGCGCGGGCAGCCATAATGGCCTTGTCGATGAATTTCTTGGTGATAGCCGGATTTTCCTCAAAGTATTCGGACAGGCCTTCCGTTACGATGGAGTCCACGATACCGCGCACTTCGCTGTTGCCCAGCTTGGTCTTGGTCTGACCTTCAAACTGCGGGTCACGAACCTTGAGGCTGATAACCGCCGTCAGGCCTTCGCGCACATCATCACCGGAAAGATTGCCGTCCTTTTCCTTCAAAATGTTCTGTTTGCGGGCAAAGTCGTTGGCTGCACGGGTCAAAGCGAGCTTAAAGCCTGCCAGATGCGTACCGCCTTCCTCGGTGTTGATGTTGTTGACGAAGGAGTAGATATTCTCCTGATAGCTGTCGTTGTACTGCAGGGCGATTTCCACGACCGTATCATCTTTGATGCCGTTGAAGTAAATCGGCACCGGATTGATTTTTTCTTTTTTGCGGTTCAGATGTTCCACAAAGGAGCTGATACCGCCCTCAAAATGGAACGTATCACTCTTAAGTTCCTCACCACGCTCATCATTGAGCACAATGGTGATGCCATGATTCAGGAAAGCCAGCTCACGCAAACGGTGTTTGAGTGTGTCGTAGCTGTAAGTGGTCACGGTAAAAATTTCCGGGTCCGGCACAAAGTGCACTTTAGTTCCCGTAATTTCCGTTTCACCGGTAACATGCAGCTTTTCCACGGTTTCACCGCGCTTAAATGATATCTCATGGATTTTGCCGTCACGCTTAACCTGAACTTCCATAGAGGTAGAAAGCGCGTTAACCACGGATACACCTACACCGTGCAGACCACCGGATACCTTGTAGCCGTCACCGCCGAACTTACCGCCGGCATGAAGCACCGTCAAAACGACTTCGACAGCGGGCATACCGCTTTCGTGCATATCGACAGGGATACCACGGCCATTATCCGTTACGGTAATGCTGTTATCCTTGTGAATAGTCACATCAATCTTGTCACAGAACCCGGCCAAAGCTTCGTCGATGGAGTTATCGACAACTTCGTATACGAGATGATGCAGGCCGCGTTCGGAAGTGCTGCCGATATACATACCCGGACGCATACGCACAGCCTCCAGACCTTCGAGAATCTGAATCTGTTCAGCACCATAATCGGCATCTACAGCCGTTACTTCGGCACTGCTTTCATCCGTATGGATTTCAATGCCAGTGGTATCAACGCTCTCCATGCCGTTATCTTCATTTTGCACTGCATTTTCTATATTCAGCTGTTCATTATCATTTGCCATGAAATCTTACGCTCCCATCATTCCGTAAATGTCTCCGATACTGCAAGGGGCGCAGCATCCTTATCCATATCCATTGTATCATAAACCAGCTGCGACCGCCGTTTTAATGTCCATGGCGAAATCGCAGACAGGTAAGTTTTCTTATCGGTGATGATGAGGGACTTTTTTGCCTCCTCATCCTGACGAATTTCCATGGGCAGAGTATTCTCCAGCCTGCCTGCTGCCTGTTCACTGGCTAGAAATTCGCTGCCTGTTCCTTTTTGAAACAGGGAATAATCGTGTATGGCTATCACATCCTTGGTTCTTACGGATATGCCATTGCCTAAATGGAGAAACATACGTTACCTCCTCCCCAGCTTGATGACCTCATAACGTCTGGGCGCTTTATAATCCTTGGGACGGTGCATATCAAACCGCAGGGCATAAAGGGCGCGGGTAATATTGTCCTCGTTTAACTGTTCCGGCGGCAGACAGCGGTAGAGCATCACGAGCGTCTTGGCCTTGATGCTGGTCTTGTCGTTCACATCCGTATCGGCGGCGAGTTTCTGCACCATAATGGAGCGCTGTTCGTTGACGATTTTCGGTGTACATTCAGGTACATACTGCTTTACATCCGGATATCTTGCCCAGGGCATATCCCTAAGCACCTGCCGTACAGCAGCCGTTATCTTATCCCGCTGCACACGCCTGCATTCATCGCACAGGCTTTCTTCTGGTGCCATCAGCCGCCCGCATTGCGGGCATTTTTGATATTGCTTTGCCAGTTTCAATTTCTGCAGCTGTAAATGCTTGCGGTAAAGATTGCTTATGGCCTTGCCGATTTCTGCGTCCTCAGCTTCGGCGCCTAAACTTTCTGCTGCCTGCATTTCGGCGGGCGACAGCGGCATCCTGCACCGCTGCTGCCCCAGATTTTCCTCGTTTTCAGCTGGCGCCAGACGGATATCCTCAATACCATCACTATCGGACTTTTCCCAGCGTTTGGTAAAAGCCACTTTCTCAATCATCTGCTGTCCTGCAAATTGATTTACTGATTGCACTATCTGCGGCATCATCATCTGCAACTCATTGCGCAAAGCAGAATTATCACTGTAAATATAGAGTGTCCCTTTGCGTATTCCCTGCGGTGATGTGTTGTGGGCAATAAAATCCCCGACAATCTCCGGCCAGTGCCATAGAACCCAATGCATATAATATTTTTTTTCACAGCTGCTGCCCATATGGTGGATGGTCTTGCGGATAATACTATCCGGACGCTCCAGCCCCGGACTACGGGCCTTCAAATTGCCTGCCATGTCTTACCTCATAATTTTCCCAGCCTCCACCTGATAGTAGGTGCCCATACGCTCTGCGGGAAAATACGCACTGTCGGTAGCGGTAATCATGGTCTGAATACGCTCACGACGGATAAAATCCAGCAGCTGGCTGCGGCGGGACGCATCCAATTCACTCATTACATCGTCCAGCAAGAGCACCGGATATTCCCCTGTCTCCGAGCGTAAAAACTCCAACTCAGCCAGTTTTAGGGACAATACACCCGTGCGTTGCTGTCCCTGCGAACCAAAAGAGCGCAGATTAATGCCGTTGACCGTGAGAATGATATCGTCCAAATGCGGGCCACGACCCGTAGAACCACGGAGAATATCGATTTCCCGATGACTTGCAAGCTCTTTATTATACCATGAAATGAGGTCACTTGTCACGTTATCCCCTTCAGCACCATGAATATCGTAAACAATGGACAGGTTTTCCAGATTGCCGGAAATGCGGCGCTGCATGAGATTGGCCAGCATATTGAGCTTTTTGACCGCTTCGAGACGCTTCTGGGTAATCTTCACCGCGCTTTCGACTAACTGAACATCCCAAAGCTCCAGCATATCCACACCGGCCTTGCGTTCCCTTATCTTTTTCAAGAGGTTGTTGCGCTGGGTGATGATTTTGCCGTATTTGCTCAGCTCGTGATAGTAAGCGGGACTGGCCTGACTTATCTCCCCGTCCAAAAAACGCCGGCGAAGTGCCGGCGCTCCCTTGATGAGAAACAAATCCTCCGGGGAGAAAAGAACGGTATTCAAGCTGCCCACCAGTTCCTTAGGGCGAATGGGATGCTCATTGAGGAAAATTTTACGCCGCTTATCCCGGCTGAACTGAAAATCCAAGCTATTTTCTACGCCTAAACGCGTAAACCGAAGTTGTACAAAAGCCTGTGGACAATCCCAACGGATGAGGTCTGTATCTGTATGCGTGCGGTGCGAACGCCCTAGTGAAGCATAGTAAACAGCCTCTACGATATTGGTCTTTCCCTGGGCATTTGCCCCCAGAAAAATATTGATATTCGGGTCGAAAGTTAAATTTAATTCACTATAGTTACGGTAATCTTTCAGCCTTAATGAATAAATATGCATAAATATACCATTTCGTGTCCATTACTGACGGACACGAACCCGCCAAGCCCCAAGATCCGTGATTTCCACCACATCACCATCATGCAGTTTACGACGGCGGGCTGACTCCTTCTCTCCATTACGATAGATAAGACCTTCTGCCAGCAAAGCCTTTACTTCCCCGCCAGAGGGCAGAACGCCTGCCCATTTCAGAAACTGGTCTAACTGGATTTCTTCTGTTTCAATCTCAATATCTTCAGGTTTCATGTGGATAACCTCCTTGAAGCTTAATGTGCAGTGCGTACCGGCGTAACGACATAGATAAAGGCATCGTCTTTTTCTTCTTTAACGGTCATGGGGGAGAGGGGCTTCGTCAGGCGCAGTTCGCAGTTTTTGCTGTCGATAATCTTCAGCACATCGATAAGATACTGCGCATTGAACGCAATCGTCACTTCCGGCCCTTCGATGGATGCAGGGATGGTTTCTTCAGCATTACCGATATCCGGATTGTTGGAGGTGATGTGCAGCTGGCCGTTGGCAAATTCCATCTTGATTACGTTGTAATCGCCAGCTCTGGAAATCAGCGATACACGATCAACGGCAGCATTGAATTCCGCAGAATCCAGAACCACCAGGGTATCGTGATTGGGCGGGATAACGTAGTTGTAATCGGGATAAGCGCCTTCAATCAAACGAGAAGTCATGTAGATATTGTCAAAGGCGAAACTAATCTGATTGAAATTGCAGCTGACCTGTACATCGGTGGGGATATCCGAGGTCATATTGTGGAGAAGTTCCTGCAGAATATTGGCCGGAATGATGACCTTGATATTGCCCAGCGATTCAGCAAACTGTTCATATTTCACAGCCAGTCTGTGCATATTGGTCGCTGCCATCGTCACCTTGTTGTCGGCAACTTCCAGATAACAGCCGGTAAATACAGGACGGGATTCATCCTTGGAGCAGGCAAAAACGGTTTTCTTAATCAGAGAACGCAGGATATTGTCCTTGATGGTGAACTGTACATTGGATTCAATCTCTTTTACCGTAGGAAATTCTGCTGCGTTCATGCTGAGCAGGGTGAAACTAGCCTGATTGGATGTGATATTGACGATTTTTTCAGAACGATTATAGGAAAGAGTCAGGCTATCCCCAGGAAGCTTGCGGATAACATCCAGGAAATAACGTCCGCCGATAGCGATCTGTCCCGGTTCTTCAATTTCTACGGGAATACGGCATACCATACCGATTTCGTTGTTGGTGGCATGGAGCTCCAGAATGTTATTTTCTGCTCTCATAAAGATACCCGCCAGAATGGGGGTCTGCGGTTTTGAAGCTATGGCCTTGGAGACAATGGAAAGAGCACTGGACAGTTCTGATTTAACACAGGTTATTTTCATGGGGCGAGGTCCTTTCTTTTTTTTAATATTACCTATAGATTTATAAATAAATAGCCGTAGTAGTAGTAGGGCCTGTGGAAATGTGGAAAAGGCATCTGGGGGCAACGCTTATCGACAGGAAGGCTGTTAATAAGGTGTTGAAAATATGAGGGAGGGTTATCCACATTATCCACGGGGTTATACAGAGGTCAACTTTATCCACAAATTGCCAACAGGAATTCAAGATGTATTTCCACAAAGTTATCCACGCCCTCATTGTGTAAAACGAGGGCGTGGATTAAACAGGATCAGACCTTCTGTATACGGTCAATCAATTCGTTCAGGATGCCGCTAAGGCGGTTGTCGGTTTCTTTATCCTGACTGATTTTGTCATAAGCATGAATAACGGTAGTATGGTCGCGTCCTCCAAAGAACTGGCCTATCTGGGGCAGGGAGGTTTCCGTCAGTTCACGGCAGAGGTACATGGCAATCTGCCGGGGATAGGCGATTGTTCTGGTGCGCTTCTTGGACTGCAGGTCTTCAATTTTGATTTTGAAATAGGAGGCGACGATTTCCTGAATGACATCCATCGTAACTTCCTTGGCCTTGCCATTGGGGAAAATATCCTTCAAGGCTTCGGCTACGAGGTCGGTATTTACCGGACGTTTGGTCAGAGAGGCAAACGCCACAACGCGGGTGAGTGCGCCTTCTAACTCACGGATATTGCTGTCTATGCGGCTGGCGATGTAGACCATCACATCATCGGGAACGCTGAAATGGTCGCTCTGAGCCTTGTTCTTCAAAATGGCGATGCGGGTTTCCAAATCCGGTGCCTGAATGTCGGTGGTCAGACCCCATTCAAAACGGGAACGCAGGCGTTCTTCGAGGCGTTCCACTTCGCGGGGCGGCCTATCGGATGACAGGATAACCTGTTTCTGCGCATCGTAAAGGGTGTTGAAGGTATGGAAGAATTCCTCCTGCGTACTGGTCTTGCCGGAAATAAACTGAATATCGTCAATCAGCAGGACATCAATGTTGCGGTACTTCTGACGGAATTTGTCGGAAGTACCCTGTTGGATGGCCTGAATGATTTCATTGGTAAACTGCTCGCTCGATACATAGAGTACCCGCATCTCAGGATGGTTCTTGAGCACGCGGTTGCCGATGGCATGCATGAGATGGGTCTTGCCCAGACCAACGCCGCCATACATAAAGAAGGGGTTGTAGGTTTTGCCGGGTTTATCGGCTACGGCCATCGCTGCAGCATGGGCAAAGTTGTTGGACTTGCCCGTAACAAAGGTGTCGAAGGTATATTTAGGATTTAAGGAAGAATTGTCGCCGGGCGCTACAAAATGCGTTTCCGGAACAGCAGGCTCCTCCGCAGCTTTTCCCTCGGGAAAGAGGGTTCCCTGATTGGGATTTTCTTTTTTGGCCGGTCGGCGTACAGGTTCATCTTCCGTGGTGGGTGCGATGTTTTCCTGTACCGTCAATAGAACCGTGATGGGGGCATTAAGAACGGCGCGTGCGGCATCCTCAATAAAGGTCTGATAGTGTCCGGCAATCCATTCCTTGGCCATTTCGGTCTGGGTGCCGAGTTCCAAAGTATCATTTGACAGGGAGAGCGGCTCAACGGGATTTAGCCAGTTAAATGCTGTGGGGGCGAGCTGTTCTTTCATCTTGTCGAGAATCTGTGCCCAGACAGCCTGCAGCTGTGTTTGCTCCATTTAGAAAGTTCCTTTCTGCATATAAAGTGTGATAGGATTTTTTTCCACAGGTGTATAAGTTTATCCACATGATTATCCACAGCTGTGGATAAGTAAGGCTTCCACGAGGGGTGAGGCGGGAAAATGGGATAAAAATGCGGGAGTCGAACCCTCCCGAAAATCGTGTCCTGTGAAGTTTTCCGCAAAATTACCAACAATATCTTACCAAAATCGCACAGAGTTATCAACAATTTTTCTGTGGATAGGGAGAGATTATAAAAAATTATCCACAGATAGACGGTAAAAAAGCGTGGATATTATATTGACACTGCCCATGCCTTAGGCTATAATTTACAGTGATTCTTAATGCGAGGGTGACCTCAAGATAAGAGATGAATACGAATTTCTGAAATCAGAATAATATCCGTTTAAGGAGGTGTATACCGAATGAAGATGACTTTTCAGCCGAACAACCACTGGAGAAAGAAGACCCATGGCTTCCGTGAGCGCATGAAGACGAAAGGCGGCCGTCTCGTTTTGAAGAGAAGACGCCAGCGCGGCAGAAAGAAGCTTTCGGCATAAATTTTAAGCAAGGTCACTTTCAAGTGACCTTTTTCTTTGATATTAACATTAAGTTTTAGATAGATTTTGGTGAATACAGGTATGTTCGAGTTACCGAGACGGCGGATACTCAAGCGCCGCAATGACTTTCAGCGGGTCTACCGTCAGGGAAAGTCTACGGCTAACCGCTATTTTGTTCTCTATGTCTTTGAGTCAGAGGCTTTAGCGGGAAAAGTCGGCTTTGCTGCCGGGAAAAAACTGGGCTGTGCCGTGAAGCGCAACCGGGTAAAGCGGCTTTTGCGGGAGACTTACCGCCTTCACAGCAACGAGTTGAGGCCGGGGATTGCCCTGCTGCTCGTGGGCAGACAGGCTATGCTCAATGTGAAATGTCCAGTGGTGGAAAAATCCTTTCTGACGCTGGGAAAAAAGGCGGGCATCTTTAAGTGAAAAATTTTTTACTGGGGTTGGTATGGATTTATCAACACTTTATTTCCCCGTTGAAACCGCCGACTTGCCGTTATATTCCCACTTGTTCGGAATATGCGCGCATCGCAATTGAGAAATATGGGGCTCGCCGGGGCGGCTGGCTGGCATTGAAGCGTATTCTGCGCTGCCATCCCTTCCATGAAGGCGGTTATGACCCTGTACCATAAGGTTTATAGGTATTTAGATTAGGACGTGATGGTTTGGAATTTTTTAGCACGATTTTTTCTCCGATTGAAAGTCTCCTGCGCTTTGTGCTGGAGAGTCTCTTTGCGATAACCAGTGCGGCAGGTTTTGCCAGCTATGGTTGGGCAATTATTCTGCTGACGATTATCGTCAAGATGGTTCTGTATCCGCTGACGGTGAAGCAGGTCAAGTCCATGAAGGCGATGCAGGAACTGTCGCCGAAGATGAAGAAGATTCAGGAGAAATACAAGGATAATCCGCAGATGATGCAGCAGAAAATCGGCGCACTCTACAAGGATGCCGGAGTTAATCCGCTTGCCGGCTGTCTGCCGCTCCTTATCCAGATGCCGATTCTCATGGGGATGTATTATTCTCTGTACAACTTCAACTATCCTACGCCGGAGTCGGCTTATTTCCTTTGGATGACCAGTATGTCCGACCCCGACCCGCTTTATATTCTGCCTGTACTTTCGGCACTCACAACGTTCTTGCAGCAGAAAATGACTACAACGGACAGCAACAATCCGCAGATGAAGATGATGATGTTCATTATGCCGCTGTTTATCGGCTGGATTAGCATTAATTTCCCATCGGGACTGGTACTTTACTGGGTTACCATGAACGTTGTACAGATTGTCCAGCAGTGGTGGATGTATCGCGGTGACAACACCGCACCGAAGAAGGAGGCTGCCTAATGGCACAGGTAGTTGAAGTAACGGGCAAGACCGTGGCAGAGGCTTTGGCCGCTGCTGTGCAGCAGCTGGGCTGCAGCGAAAATGATGTTGATTATGAAGTATTGGAAGCTCCCTCTAAGGGTTTTCTGGGATTTTTCGGAAAACCGGCGAAACTAAAAGTTACGCGCAGGGAAACTGCTGTGCAGAGCGCAGAAGCTGTAAGCGTTGAAAAAGTGGCAATGGTTGAACCGTCTGCAAATGAACTTGCAGAAGAAAAAGCCGTTTCCATGGACAGCGCTGCTCCTGCGGTTCCAGTTGCGGAGCAGCTGGAACGGGCTGAGAAGTTCCTGCGGGAAGTCTTTGCCGCGATGAACATTGATGTTACCTGGCAGCAGACGGAAGGTGAAGATGGCGTTATCTTCAACCTAGAAGGCGAGAATCTGGGGATTCTTATCGGCAAGCATGGTCAGACTCTGGATTCCTTGCAATATCTGGTGAATCTTACGGCTAATCGCGGCGTGGCTGAAGGCCGGGTTCGCATTATCATTGACATTGAGGGCTATCGTGCCCGCCGGGAAGAAACATTGATGCGTTTGGCCGGGCATTTGGCGGAAAAGGCCTGCCGTATTGGGGATGAAGTACATCTCGAACCCATGAACCGCCATGAGCGTAAAATCATTCATATGGCTTTGCAGGATAATCATCGGGTCAGCACTTACAGTGCCGGAGAGGAACCACGCCGTTATGTGGTGATTGTGCCCCGTCGTCGCCGCCGCCGTAGAAATTACGACAATGGTGAGCGTTATCAGGAGCATTACAACGAAGATTAATAAATTGGCTAAGAGAGCTGTGAAAGGGCTGTCTCATTATTGAGGCTGCCCTTTTACTATTATCGAGTAGGTGAGATTATGCAAGGAGATACGATTAGTGCTATTGCCACCGCCCAGGGTGAGGGCGGCATCGGCATTATCCGTCTGAGCGGAGAACGGGCGATAGCGATAGCCGATAAGATGTTTAAGCCTGCCAGCGGCAGAACGCTTAACGCGTATGAAAGTCATCGGGCGGTCTATGGCAGGATTGTGGACGAGGATGGACAGACCGTAGACGAGGCTATGGCCCTTATCATGAAGGCACCGCATTCCTATACCAGGGAAGATGTGGTGGAGCTGCAATGTCATGGCGGCGTTATGCCCCTGCGCAAGACATTGGCGCTTACTTATCAGCATGGGGCAAGACCGGCTGAGGGCGGTGAGTTTACCAAGCGGGCATTTCTCAATGGGCGTCTGGATTTATCGCAGGCACAGGCGGTTATGGATATCATCACCGCCAAAACAGACCGTTCCCTGAAAATGGCAGCAGGGCATTTGACCGGAGCGTTTTCGGCACAGATAAAAGCCTTCCGTCAGGAAATTCTCGGACAGATTGCACACTTGGAAGCCGCCATTGATTTTCCCGAAGATGAAGTCGATGATGTGGTAACGGAAAAAGTAGCGGGAAAAGTGGTTGATGTACGCAACCATATAGCCAAACTCCTCAAAACCGCCGGCACAGGCCGTATTTTGCGGGATGGGTTGATGACGGCTATCGTGGGCAAGCCCAATGTCGGCAAGTCCAGCCTCTTAAACGCTTTATTGCAGGAAGAACGCGCGATTGTCACCGATATTCCCGGCACTACCCGCGATTCCATTGAGGAATACGCCAATGTCGGCGGTGTGCCCCTGCGGATTATCGACACTGCCGGTATTCGTGCCACCGAGGATGTGGTCGAAAAAATCGGCGTGGAAAAAGCCCGCCAGATGGTCAGCGATGCTGCATTGGTGCTGGCACTCTTTGACGGTTCAAGGCCGCTTGACAGCGAAGACGAGGAAATCCTTTCTCTGCTCGCGGGGCAGGATGCGATTCTCCTGCTCAATAAGAGTGATTTACAGCCCGTACTTACAGCCGATGCCTTATCCGCCAAGGCGCAGGTTCCCGTTATTGAGATTTCCACCAAGGAAAATCATGGTCTGGATGCCTTAACGCAGGCGATTTGTGATAAGGTTTATGGCGGCGAAGTAGTAAGTGATGAGGGCAGTTTTGTCCGTGATGAACGGCAGGTTAGTCTCCTGCGGCAGGCGGATGAACATTTAGCTGCGGCGCTTACGACCATCGAGGCAGGCATGGGGCTGGACTTTATCTCCATTGACCTGCGTTCGGCCTGGGAAAAATTAGGCGAAATCACCGGCGATACCGTGGGTGAAGATATTATAGATGAGATTTTCTCCAAGTTCTGTATTGGTAAATAAGAAGGTAAGGAAAATGGATAATAAAAATGTATTTGTTGCCGGGGCATATGATGTAATCGTAGTCGGGGCGGGTCATGCAGGTGTTGAAGCGGCACTCGCGGCGGCTCGCATTGGCTGTCATACCCTGCTTACGACTCTTTCCATGGACAATATCGCCATGATGCCCTGCAATCCATCCGTAGGTGGCCCGGCTAAGGGCCATCTTGTGCGGGAACTTGATGCTCTGGGCGGAGAAATGGGCGTCAATGCCGACAAGACCTGCATTCAGTTCCGCATGCTCAACACGGGCAAAGGCCCCGCTGTCCATGCCCTGCGCGCGCAGGCAGACAAGAAACTCTATCAGTTCACGATGAAGGAAACCTGCGAACAGACGGAAAATCTGGATGTTAAACAGCTCCTTATCGACAAACTGTTGGTCGAAGACGGCAAAGTTACGGGCGTACAGTCCGAAACCGGTGAAATCTACACGGCCAAGGCTGTCGTTATGGCTACGGGTACATATCTCAAGGGCCGTATCATTATCGGCGAGCACACCTACGAGGGCGGCCCTGCCGGACAGCGGGCGGCGGTGAAGTTCTCCGATTCGCTCAAAGAAGTCGGCGTAAAGCTGATGCGCTTTAAGACGGGTACGCCCGCCCGCGTAGATGCCCGCACGCTGGATTACAGCAAAATGGAAATTCAGCCCGGTGACGAGGAGTGCCGCAACTTCTCCTTTATGAGTGATGAAGTGACCCGTGAGCAGATTCCCTGCTACCTGACCTATACCAACGAAGAAACCCATAAAATTCTACGGGATAATATGGAACGCGCCCCGATGGCTAACGGCATTATCGAAGGTATCGGCCCCCGTTACTGCCCGTCCATCGAAACGAAAATCCTGCGCTTCCCGGACAAGGAACGCCATCAGCTGTTCTTAGAGCCGGAGGGCCGTCATACCAATGAAGTCTATGTGCAGGGCATGTCCACGTCCATGCCCATGGATGTGCAGCTGGCTTTCCTGCGCACCATTCCGGGACTGGAACACGCCAAGGTCATGCGGGCAGGTTATGCCATTGAATATGACTGCATTGACCCAACCCAATTAAAGCCGACTTTGGAATTCAAGAACATTCAGGGCTTTTTCTCCGCTGGACAGGCCAATGGCACCTCCGGCTATGAAGAAGCGGCGGCACAGGGCATTATTGCGGGCATCAACGCCGCGATGTTTATCAAAGGTGAAGAACCGCTGGTCTTAAAGCGCAGTGAAGCCTATATCGGCGTGCTGATTGACGATTTGGTGACGAAGGGAACCAATGAACCGTACCGCATTATGACGAGCCGTGCCGAATACCGCCTGCTGCTGCGGCAGGACAACGCCGACCAGCGCTTGACGCCGCTCGGGCGCCGCGTCGGTCTGGTCAAAGATGACCGCTGGGCAAGATATACCGAAAAGCAGAACGCCATCAATGAAGCACTGGACTATCTGCGCAAGAACAGCATTAACCCCACCAAGGAAATCACGGAAAAACTCACGGCAGCAGGCATTGAACCGGTGCGCAATGCGACGAGCTTCTATGACCTGCTGCGCCGTCCGGATGTGGATTATGACAAGCTGGCAGAACTGTTTGACCTGCCGGAACTGACTAAAGAGGTCAAACAGCAGGTGGAAATCACCATCACCTACGAAGGTTATATCAAGAAACAGCTGGAACAGGTTGAACGCATGGAAAAACTTGAAGAAAAACTCCTGCCGGAAGACCTCGATTATGATGAAGTGCCCAGCCTGCGTGACGAGGGCCGGGAGAAATTAAAGGCTATCCGTCCGCGCTCCGTAGGTCAGGCCAGCCGCATCAGCGGCGTATCGCCGGCAGATATTTCCGTGCTGCTTATCTGGCTCGAACAGCAGCAGCGCCTCAAAGCAGGGGAGGGTCAGGCCGATGTTTAAGGAAGAACTTGCAAAAGCAGCCACCGAATACGGCATAAGTCTTAGCGATACGCAGATGGCGCAGTATAACCGCTACTTTGAACTGCTGGTGGAGTGGAACGAAAAGATTAACCTTACCGCCATCACCGAACCGAAGGAAGTCGCCATCAAGCATATTATCGACAGCATTACGGCCTATGATAAAAACCTTTTTCAGAAAGGTACAACCGTTATTGATGTGGGCACCGGCGCCGGTTTTCCCGGCCTGCCCTTAAAGATTTTCTGCCCGGAAATCAAGCTGACCCTGATGGATTCCCTCAACAAGCGCATTAAATTTTTGCAGACTGTGGTGGAAGAACTGGGGTTAAAGGATGTAGATTGCGTCCATGCCCGGGCCGAGGAAGGCGCCCGCAACAAGAAATACCGCGAAGCCTTTGATATTGCGGTGTCCAGAGCCGTGGCCAGACTGCCTATTCTCTGCGAATACTGTCTGCCCTTTGTAAAAAAAGGCGGTCATTTTATTGCACTTAAGGGAATGCAGTATAATGATGAGGCAGAAGAAGCCGCCAAGGCCATCAAGGTTATGGGCGGCAGCCATACGGAAATCCGTCCGGTAAAACTGCCGGAATTGGACGATAAGCGGGCGGTTATCACGATTACCAAGACCATGCCCACGCCGAAAGCCTATCCGCGCAAGGCCGGTACACCCACCAAAAATCCGATAATATAAAGCAGGAAAAGCCCCTATGCAAAGCGAATAGGGGCTTTAGATATTGTTTGGGGACGGAAGGAGTGAGTGTACATGTGGAAAAAAATTATCGCTGCCGTGGGCTGTGGAGTCCTGTTATGGAGCGGCAGTCCGGCCATGGCGGCAGAACAGGACGCAGCATGGCTTTACAA
>ERZ842401.5508-NODE-5508-length-14012-cov-5.570753_pt1 | contig 14012 bp, 11 predicted proteins | sample MGYA00521270_ERZ842401 | MGnify/ENA primary metagenome ERZ842401 (study PRJEB31892, sample SAMEA3878208) | bioreactor metagenome | biome: Moose rumen | place: Sweden | collected 2011-10 | study: EMG produced TPA metagenomics assembly of the PRJEB12797 data set... | reverse complement strand
TTTGAAAATTATTTTGAGCAGTTTTCGCACTTTTCTACCGTTTAACACCTAACTATCTGATAATCAGCGATGTTTATTTCCCGCGTGGAAAAATAAATGCCCTTCGTCCGAAATTAAACTGGCCCCCTAATCAAATTTTATTGAACAGATATTGTTACGGAACAGGGTCGTATCCGTGTCCGCCCCAGGGGTGGCATCTCAGTATGCGTTTTGCAGCCAGCCAGAATCCTTTGAAAGGGCCGTATTTGCGGAAGGCCTCAACCGCATACTGCGAACAGGTTGGAGTAAAGCGGCAGGTGGCAGGCTTGAGCGGCGATATGCATACCTGATAAAACTTTATAAGAATCACAAAAGGAAAGATTGCAATCTTTTTCAGCGTAGATGGGAATTTGCTTCCGGGCTTGTTTTCAGCCCCTTGTTTATCAGGCTCTGACCCGTCTTCAGATGGGTTTTTGCTATCATCCGGTTTTTGCTCGGCGATGGTTTTGAGTATGCTTTTTACCGCATCCTCAATCTGGGCGTACCTGAGTTTTTCCTTGACGTTGTACTGGAAGCAGATATGGGCGCAGCACGGGGGAAGCAGTTCCTTGTTACGGCGGTAGGCCTCTCTGAGCCTGCGTTTGAGGAGGTTGCGGTCAACGGCTTTCTTGAAGAGTTTTTTTGGAACTACCGTCATGACCTTGTTGGCGGCTGAGTCTGAGGGCTGTTGGTTGAAGGAGTATCTTGCCAGAACCGCCCCGTGTTCCAAACGCCGCCCCCGTGACATAAGCCGCAGGATTTCTTTTCTGGACTTAAGCCTTTCGTTTTTGCTGAATGTCTGTGGGGCGGAGCTTTGCATCAATTATTTCTTTGCCGGCTTTTTGGCGGGGGCTTTCTTTGCAGGAGTCTTGGCTACGGGCTTTTTGGCCGGAGCCTTTGCGGCAGTTGCTTTTGCAGCAGGCTTTTTGGCCGAAGCCTTTGCGGCAGTTGCTTTTGCAGCGGTCTTCTTGGCCGGAGCCTTTGCAGCAGTTGCTTTTGCAGCGGTTTTCTTGGCCGGAGCCTTTGCAGCAGGCTTCTCTGCGGGTTCAGGGTCTTTAGGCAGTTCGGTCTGGTGGAAATCAGGCTCCTGAATAAGCTTTTCAAGAGCGTTCAACAGAGCCGGAAACTCCGGAGTAGGGCCGCCGATTGCATATTCCAGCCCGGCTTCCTTCATGGCCTTTCTTATTCCGGCGCCAAAAGCTATGAACTTGATGCCGTTCTGTCTGAAGTCCGGAAAGTTGTTCTTCAGCGAAGTTACATCCAAGGCGCTGTAGAATGCAATAAGCTGATAATCTTCCAGGCGCAGGCCTTTAAGGTCGTTATCCACGAACTTTGCCACAACCGCAGGAGCAAACTTCAGATTTGCTTCCTTGAACATCTGTATCCATTCCGGATAGATATGGTCGGGCGAAGCAATCAGGACGTTTTCATTCTTGTGCTTGTCCTTCTTTGCCAGATCCACCACCGAGCGGAAAGTTCCATCGCCGAAGAAAATTTTTCTCTTGCGGTAGATGATGTGCTTTTGCAGATAGTAGGAAAGGCTCTCGGAAGTGCAGAAATACTTCTGGCTGTCCGGAACTTTTATCCTCAGCTCGCCACAAAGTTGGAAGAAGGCGTCTATGGTGCCCTTTGAAGTGAACACTATTGCGGTATAGTCCGGAATGTTAATTTTTTGAGCCCTGAACTCTCTGAGTGTCAGAGGTATCAAACTGAAGAAAGGCTTAAAGTCAATCTTGACATTGTACTTTCTCATCAAGTTTGTGTAGTTGGGATTGGCACTTGCCACTCCTGGTTGGGCTATGAGTATGTTCTTAATTGCCATTACAAAAACAATCTAATAAGGAGAGCTGCCGGAAGCAGTTCCAGGGTGCAAAGGTACAAAATGTAGAAAAAAACAGAAAAATTGTTTTTGAATATTATTCTTGACGCCATTATCAGATACAAAACGAAAGGTATGGTACAAAGCACTGAAAACTTGGGATTTATGCGGGCAAGAAACAGCAGCGAGGCTCCCGTTATAAGATAATTTATTCCCATTCTGCCTATGAATTTGAATATGCCAGTTTGGTTGACATAATCCAAAACTGCCATAATACCGTATTTTACAGCAAGATACAAGGCCGCGCCTATTAAAAGGAAGAGAAATATCCTCAGCGATGGAGCTACTGCGAACAGCGCCGCAGGTACGATGAAAAGGGCAGCAATGTCTCTGGATGAACCCAGTGCAAGTTCGTCGTCTATCTCTTCCTGCAGCTTGATGTTGAACGCAGAACGGAAGGCATTTACGAAGCCCTCCGAAATTTTTTCAGTGGCAATCAGGAAGAAGATTATGAGAACCACTACGATTCCCATGTTCAGAAGTTTGTCCAAATCGGTTTCTATGTGGAAGAAACTGAAATCAAACATGCTAATTGCCTCTTTTTGCGTTATATCCGTCTTCCTTAAGGAGTTCGGTAACCTTGTCTCTGAAGTCTCCCTGGATGATGATTTCACCGTCTTTGCAACTGCCTCCTACGCCGCATCTGGTCTTGAGTTTTTTACCCAGTGCCGCCAGGTCTTCATCCGTTCCGGCAAAGCCTTTGACCAGGGTTACCTGCTTTCCGGCCCGGCCGCTTCTGTCTATGGTTACGATAAGCTTTTGCTTGTCGGGAGGAAGTGTCTGAATGTCATCTTGTTCGCCGATGTCATATTTGAAATCGGGATTGGTTGAGAATACCACTCCGTCTCTCTTTTTCCAATCGTTCTTTCCCATAATCTTAGGTTTCTTGCCGCAAAAATAGTACATTTGTCAGATGTACGAAAACCAAGAAAGCATGGAATTAAAAAAATTCAACCGCATCAACAATATAGTGGCGGCAGTGGTTCTTGCCATAGCATCCTTCACATACCTGTCCACCATAGAGCCTACGGCCAGTTTCTGGGATTGTGGGGAGTTCATAGCCTCGTCATACAAGCTGGAAGTCGGACATCCTCCGGGAAACCCTACGTTCCAGGTGCTTGCAAGATTCTTTACGCTGTTTGCAGACAAGGATCATGCGGCAATGATGGTAAATGCAATGAGCGCCATCTGTTCGGCTCTGACCATCATGCTTCTGTACCTTACCATAGTGCATCTTTCACGCAGGCTTTTGGAGAAAAAGTCCAGCGGGCAGTCCTATTTGCCTGGTGCGTCGGATGCCGTCAAAATCATAGCCGCAGGCCTCGTAGGATCTCTGGCTTACTGCTGGTCCGATACGTTCTGGTTTTCGGCAGTTGAGGGCGAAGTTTATGCTATGAGCAGTCTGGCTACGGCGCTGGTTTTCTGGGCTATGCTCAGGTGGGAAGAAAAGGCGGACGAACCATACGCTAACAGATGGCTTGTTCTGATAGCCTTCATAATGGGCCTTTCCATAGGCATTCATCTTCTGAACCTTCTGACCATTCCGGCCCTTGGAATGCTGTACTACTACCGCAAATGCAAGGTCACTGTCTGGGGGGCGTGGAAGGCGTTCTTTGTTTCATGCCTGATTCTGATTTTAATCAACTGGATTATCATACCTTACCTGCCGGCCCTGTCGGCCTTTGTTGACCGCATTTTCGTAAACGGATTTTCTTTGCCCAAGAACAGCGGCGCGGCATTCTTCGTGCTGTTTATCATAGCGGCCTGCTGCTATGGAGCCTACCGTTCATACAAGAGCGGCAAAGCCCTCTGGAACAATGTGTTCCTATGTACGTTGGCCATCATCCTCGGCTATTCGATTTTTGCGGTTGTAGTAATCCGTTCATCGGTCAACACTCCTACGAACGAATACCAGCCGGACAACCCATACACGCTCGTAAGGTATCTGAACCGCGAACAGTATGGTTCGGCTCCGCTGCTCTACGGACAAACCTTCCGTTCAAGAATGACCAGCGTGGAAACTCCAGACTATTACAACTATGACAATGCCTCCGGAAAATATCTCCGTCTGGACGGTCCGGCTCAGCCCGTATATGGCGACAAGGTTCTGATGCCCCGTATGTGGTCCGCGGCAGACCCTGGCTACGAGAATTTCTACCAGATGTACACAGAAGGCAAAGGAGTTGGGGCCAACAACGCACCGTCAGCAGCAGCCAACATAAAATATCTGTTCGGATACCAGATAAACTTTATGTACTGGAGATATTTCTTCTGGAACTTTGTAGGCCGTCAGAACGACCTCCACGCAACGGTTCCCGGAGATATCTTCAAAGGAAACTGGGAAAGCGGAATAGGCTTCATAGACAGGGCTCATCTCGGCGACCAGAGCGAAGGTCCGGACTATGTAGTGCGCAGCCGGGCTAAGAACCATTTCTACTTCCTGCCACTCATCCTTGGAATCATAGGACTGCTGTACCAGCTCCGTCACGACAAGCGCAACACCCTGGTTACCTTCCTGTTGTTCTTCCTTACCGGAATTGCCGTAGTGCTCTATCTCAACCAGCCTCCGTACCAGCCCAGAGAGAGGGATTATGCTTATGCCGGTTCGTTCTATGCGTTTACAATCTGGATTGGTTTTGCCGCAATCTGGCTCGGCGATGTATTTGAAAAGCTGTTCAAGACCAAGAAGGCGGCTCCGTCTGTTGTTGCTGCCGCCCTGTGCCTTGCAGTTCCGGTGCAGATGGTTTCACAGACCTGGGACGACCATGACCGCAGCGGAAGATACACCGTCCGCGAAATGGCATACAACTATCTTGCGGGCCTGGGCCAGAACGCAATCCTGGTAACCCACGGCGACAACGATACCTTCCCTCTGTGGTACATCCAGGAGGTTGAGGGCGTGAGGACCGATGTCCGGATCATGAACACGAGCCTGCTTGGAACAGACTGGTACATAGACCAGATGAGGTGCAAGCAGTACGAAAGCGAGCCGGTTCCGTTCACTCTGGAAAAGAAAGACTACTATTACGGCAAGAACGACTTTGTTCCGGTTACGGACTACATCAAGGTACCCATAACGGCAAAGGACATCATAAAGATACTCAAGGATCCTTCGGTTGTTGTCCCTATGGGCGACGGCAAAGATCACGGAATCATTGCCGGGCGTCATTTCACCATTCCGGTAAACAAGGAGAATGTAATCAAGTACGGAATTGTTTCACCTAAAGACTACGACAAGATTCTGGATACGGTACAGTTCGACATTTCAGACGGAGTTAACAGCATAGAAAAGACATCGCTGATGATACTCGACCTGCTTTCCAACTACAACTGGGACCGTCCAATCTATTTCCTGCAGAGAGGCGGAGACATCAACATAGGAATCAAGGACTATCTTCAGTGGGAAGGGTTCGGGTTCAAGCTCGTTCCTATCAAGAGCCAGACCGGCCGCCGTAACGACAACATAGACCAGAACCCCGGAGCGGACACTCTTTACCACAGGGTAATGGATCTTTACAAGATGGATGCTCTCAAGGCTCCGGTAAATATCGACTACCAGAACATGCTGACGTTCAACTCCCTGCTTTCCATGAGAGACCTGATGACCAACACGGCCAAGTTGTTGGCTATGGACAGTCAGCCGGAGCGTGCCGTACAGGTTCTGGACAAGATGCAGACGGTTATGCCGCAGAGTAATTTCCCGCTGAACAATTCCCTGATATCCAGCCTGAACGACATGGCCGTTCTGGATGCAATCAGCCTGTATTTTGCGTGCGGTCAGCCAGAAAAGGGAGAAGATTTGGGAGACAGGTTTACGAACGAGACCCTCCAGCATATCAAGATGTTTTCCAAACCTTATCACGGAGAACTTTTCTCGTGGGAAAAGTTGCAGAACAACCTCTACTATCTGATATGGGTTGCCGATACTTACAAGAGTGCCGGGCTGAACGACAAGTCGGCCGATATCCGCAGGATTGTAAACTCTTACCTGCAGACTCTGACCGGTCAGACGCTTCCGGAAGACGATGAGCCGCAGGCCAAGGTTTAAGAGCAAACCGATTGCCGCTTATTCTATGAGCATGTTGCAACCCCGGAGTTCGGCGTTGCTGATGCGCCCATCTACGCTGAACTTTAATGTGTTGTCTGTGCAGCAGACGGTTCCGCGGTCTTCGGTTTCTATAAAGCAGCAAGAATGTATGTTTGCAAGGTCTATGATGTTCAGGGCTCCGCTCGCCTTGTAGCCGCAGTCTTTTGACTGTGCGTCAATTACTCTGAACGGGTCATGAAGATCTCTGACCAGGGCCCTCATCCACGGAGGAGAAACAAAGAGTCCGTCACAAGAGGTAGAATAGGCCTGGCTGAGCAGTTCGCACATTCCGTATTCGGAGTGGATGCTGGGCGTGCAGAAGGCATCGCTGAGTATAGAATGGAGTACCTCTCTGGAAAGTTCCTGTCCGCGGCCTTTCATGCCTCCGGTTTCCATGACAACTACATTGCTGAAGATGGCTTTCCGTTCCTTGGCGTCGGGTATTCCGGCCTTTACAAACTCGGCAAAGTCCAACAGGGCAAAGCTCACGCCCAGCAACACGGTTTTGCTTGCAGGAGCAGAGGTATCTGAGTCTTTGACGTTCAGGCTTGTGATGGTATCCAGCAGGTTCTGGTGATCGTAGAGAAAGAAGCCGCCGGCTGCGCCTTTTGCCCGGGTGTCCTGTATAAGCCTGTCGGCCATGTAAATCAGCGATGAGCCTTTGCGTTCCAGATATGAAGGGAGCAGGGCCAGCAGGTTGTATGTTCCGCTTTCTCCGTAGAACATCCTGAAGGCTTCCTTGAAGCTTTTTTCGTAAACGCCTACATCCGCCACTATATGATGCGAAGGAACCATGCCGGTGGTGGCACTGGATGTGAATACAATGCCCGTTCCATGATATGAGCCGGATTGAGGTTCAGGATTTTTGACAAGAGGGTCCGTCAAAATGTTGCAGCTCTTGAAAAGCCGGATGGGAAGGAAGGGAATTTCTTCCAACTCCTTTGGATGTAAGTCTCCTTTGCCTATGAGGTCCAGATAGTTTCTGTAAACCGGGCAATGCTCTCGTTGAAACTCAAAGGCTTCAAGAGCCAGAGCCTTGAACCCGGCCTCTTTGTCTTCTTTCTCAGCCATGGAGAAAATGCTGCTGATGTATTGTTCTACATTCATCTCTTACATTTCTCTTAGCTGGCTGATGTATTTCTGGTCTTTCCACAGACGGGGAACCTTGTTCTGTCCTCCGGTCTTACCTCTCAAGGCCATCCACTTGTAGAAAGTTCCGGGAGCCAGGGGCAGGATCTTAAGATTTTGCATGGTGGATCCCGGCGAACGCTTTGCCTCATAGTCTGAGTTCACTTTCTGGATTTCCTGGTCCAGGATTTCTGCAAATTCATCTACGGCCTTCTGGCTGAAGTCCGGACTTTGAGGATTGCGCAGGCTGTCCTGGAATTCTATTGCCCACACATGGTATCCGCGGATAAGGGAACTGTTGTCCGAAGCCATGTTTGCATCATGTCTTCCGGAAATCTTTCCACAAGACTCGTCTACTGTCATGAACTGAGGAGCGGCTGTGTAGTCTGTAATTTCAAGACCGGCCTTGGCAGAGGCTGCGGCTATGGCTTGTTCGGCATTGTTTATCATAAGCTCCTCCCCAAAGGCATTTATGAAAAGCTTGGTGCGTCCTGTAACCTTGAGCCTGTAGGGGTTTACGGAAGTGAACCTTACAAGGTCTTCCGGCATATATCTCCAAAGTCCGCCCACGGTTGAAATCACTATTGCATAGTCAATGTCCGTGCAGACTCCTTCAAGAGGAACTATGCAGGAATTGTCTCCGTCAAGAGCCTGTTCGTACCTGTCAAACGGAATGAACTCGTAGAATATGCCGTTGTTGACAGTAAGCAACATGCCGTTTGCATCGTCCAAAGTGTCCTGGAAGGCAAAGTAGCCCTCAGAAGCATTGTAATTTTCCAGATAGTGCATCTTGTCCGAAGGAATGAGCCTGCGGTATATCTGGCGGTAGGGTTCAAAGCTTATGCCCCCGTGCATGAACAGTTCCATATCAGGCCATACTTCCAGAAGGTTGCCTTTGCCGGTGTATTCAAGTATCTTGTTCATAAGCACCAGGTTCCAGCTCGGAACGCCGGAGAAGTTGCTTACGTTTTTCTTTGTGCTTTCTTTGCATATCAAGTCCACCTTGGCAGCAAAATCGGCTACGAGGGCAGTCTGCTTAGACGGAGTGCGCAGCATTTCTACAATACGGGGGCTGTTGCGGAGCATTACGGCGGATAGGTCTCCGTCAAAGGTCTTGCCCTTGAGCAGCGATTTCAGCGAGTCTTGGTCCGACATTACGTCTGGTGCAACGCTTCCTCCCAGCGTCAGGGCGTACGAAGAAAATATGCGGCTGCTGGGGTTGAGGTTCACATAGTTGAAGAGCATCATCTTCATACCCTTGAAATGACTTCCGTAGAGCGAGTCTCTGGTAATCGGAATGAACTTGCTTTTGTCGGAAGACGTGCCGCTGCTTTTTGCAAACCAACGTACCTTCTGGTTCCACAGCACATAGTCTTGGCCCTGACGGATGCGGTTTATGTACGGAACCATGTCGTCATAGACTGAAAGTTTCACACGGCTCTGGAAATCGCTGAGATTCCTGATGCTGTCAAAGTTCCTCTCCTTTCCGAAGAGAGTCTGCCGTCCGCCCTTCATCAGGGTTTGGAAAACATTGTCCTGTAATTCCGTGGCATGAGTGAGGCTTCGGGCTACCTCTTTGAGGTAACCTCTGCCCCATGAAAGTGCGGCCCTGTTTATTAACCGTGCAAACTGTTTTCCCATGGTCCGGATCAGACGCTATTGTTCTTTGGATTGCGGCTCCGGCTGTCCGTCCTCCTTGCCGTCCCAGATACGGAGGGCCTTTTTAAGGACGGTGTCGTAGTCCAGCATGTGCCGCACACGAGGTGCCGAAAATGCATATTTCTGTACGATTTCTTCCTCTATGAGCGGCTGAATTTCATCGCGATGAAGATTAAGGGCTTCTTCCTTTGAGAGCTTTATCTTTAAGGAAAGCTGGTCGTATGCTTCCTTGTCCTTTTCATACATGTTCTCGGCCTTTGCTTCTTTGAGCATCTGGTCAAAAACCACTTCCGCCGAAGACCGCTGGTCAAAATTCCTCTCCGCCGCAAATTTTACAAAATCCTGCCACTGGGAGTCGGTCATACGGAAGGAGCCGAAGATGTCTATGTCGGAAGCCTGCTTTGCAGACGGGTCGGCTCCGGGGAAGAGGTCCTGGGCAGAATTCCGGGTGTAGAACTGTATGGCATATTCTTCCGGTATGCCGCTCAGGCTCAAGGCCAGTGTAGGGCGGCTGTAGTAACCGCTTCTGACCTCAAAATCGGGGGTGATGCCTCCTCCGTCATAGACCGTGCGCCCGTTCTTGGTCTTGAAGGCTTTCTTCAGCGAATCGGGAACGGTTCCCACGCTGCCGTCTGAATTGCGGTGAGCGTAGTCCAGTATCTGGATGCATCGGCCGCTCGGAGTATAATATTTGGCTATGGTCAGCTTAAGCTTGCCGCTGTAACCTACAGGCCTGAAGCTTTGTACTAGCCCCTTGCCGTAGGTGCGGGTTCCCATGACGGTAGCACGGTCAAGGTCCTGCAACGCTCCGGCAACTATCTCAGAAGATGATGCAGAGGATGAGTTTACAAGAACCAGCAGAGGAATGAGAGTGTCCACCGGCTCCTTGTCCGTTACGCAGTCAAAATTTGCTTCCGGACTTCTTCCCTTGGCACTGGCCACCAGCGTACCCTTAGGTACGAACAGCGATACGATGTCCGCCGCTTCGTCCATCAGTCCTCCGCCGTTGCCCCTCAGGTCAAGAACTATTCGCTGAGCTCCCTGTTCCCTGAGGCTTATCAGCGCTTTGCGTACATCCTCGCTGCCGTTCAGGGTAAAGCTGCTGACCTTGATGTATCCGGTAGGAACGTCAGTAAAGAACCCACCGGCATCCACACGCTCCGCTCCAGCACCTACCACCTCCGCCTCGGCATCCACCTCCACAGACTCAGCACCTACACCCTCCAAGCCAACACATAGCGCTCCTCCCACCTTCTTTGAATAAACAGAAGCACCCCTTACCTTCTCAACGTTCTGCGCGTTAACGGATGAAGGGGTTCTAAGCAGTCCGTAGTATGGAACATCAGAAGTATGGACCCTTTCTCTGACAACCGTTTTTTCAACAATTTCTCCAGTCCTGCCCTTCTTTATCACAAACTTGATTTTTGTACCCGGGTTGCCCCTCATCTTCTTACTGCAATCATCCACAGCAAGTTCAGAAATGTCTTCGCCATTTATCTTCATTATCACATCGCCCGGCTCAATGTTGAACTTCACTGCCGGAGACCCCTCGTAAGCCTGCACAATCATTACGCCCAGCGAGTCTTTGCGGATAGTAGCCCCAATACCGCCGTATGATGCGGTGGTTATCATTTCTATGGATTCCTGATTTTCCTCCGGAACATATTCGGTGTAAGGGTCTATAGACTCCAGCATGGCGTCTATGCCATAGTTGAGCAATTTTGTAAAGTTAATTGTATCAACATATTCCGTAGCCAAAGTCCGGAGAATATTGTATTGGATTTCAAGCCCCTGCGTCAGACGGAAATTACGGCTCTGAGCATTCGATTCCGATAGGCCGTAAGGCATGAGAAATATAACGGAAACCAGGGCCAAAACTTTTGAAACGGAAGACCGTCTTTTGTTAATGATCATATTCTTGTCTTTTTCGTATCCTTTTCAAAAATAGTAAACTTTTGTTATATTTGAGTATGTAAACCAAAAACCTTCAAAAAGCATTTATATGGAACTGATATTTGCTACAGGAAATCCCAACAAGCTAAAAGAAGCCTCAGCGATACTCGGCAAGAATGTAACACTAATTATGCCAAAGAAGTTAGGTTACAAAGGAGAAATACCGGAAACCGGACTGACCATAGACGACAACTCCAAAATGAAATGCCGGTTTATCTGGAACAAGTTCAACCGTACCTGCTTTGCCGATGATACCGCACTTGAAGTATATTCCCTCGGAGGTGCTCCCGGCGTATATTCCGCCCGCTACGCCTCCCTAGACCCTCCCACTCTAGACCTCTTCCCAGACCCCGCCATCCCAGCACTTTCCGCCGCCGACCATAACGACGCAGCCAACCGCGCCAAGCTCCTCTCTGAGCTGTATAAGGTGGACAAACGCAAGAAAAATATCCGCGCCGCCCGATTCCGTACGGTGATAACACTCATACATAAAGGAACCCTCTACACCTTTGAAGGAAAGCTGGAAGGAACAATTGCCGAAAAAGAAAGCGGCTTAGGAGGATTCGGGTACGACTCCATCTTCATACCCGAAGGTTGCAGCTGCACCTTTGCCGAAATGAGTGAAACACAGAAAAACGCAATGTCGCATAGAGGAATCGCAATGCGCAAACTCGCCAACTTCCTCAGCCGCCTTCAATAACCCCACCCCAACACCCTCAACCACCACCCCAATAATCCACCCACCTCAATCTCAATCCCGATACCACAACACCAACACCCCCACTCAACAACCCCAATAGTCCAACCGCCTCAATCTCAATCCCAATACCACAACCCCACCACCCTCAACCATCACCCTCAACCATCACCCTCAACTAACACCCTCAACTAACACCCCCAACTAACAACCCCACCCATCGCCCTCAACTAACACACCCAACCACCTAACGCCAAGCACTCAACAACCCCAATAATCCACCCACCTTGCTTTTTTTATATATTTATGTTATTCTAAAATTAAAGTTTATATTTGCATAAATTTTGAGTCATGATAGAACGTACCATGCGAGAGAAAATGCAGTATCTCTCAACTAAATACCCATTTGTTCTTGTCACTGGGCCAAGGCAGTCCGGTAAGTCCACCCTCGTGCGACACACGTTCCCGGAATATGCCTATGTTTCCTTGGAAGAGTCAGATAACCGTAGCTATGCGGAGGAAGACCCACGAGGTTTCATTTCCGAGTATCCTGACAAGACCATCATCGACGAAGTGCAGCGTGTCCCTAAACTGTTGTCCTATCTTCAGACTCATACAGATTTGGCCGGAAAAAACGGCATGTACATCCTCACGGGTTCACAGAACTTCCAGCTTCTATCCTATGTTGACCAGTCCCTCGCAGGCCGGGTTGCGGTGCTTACGCTTCTTCCTTTCTCCCATGTGGAGATGCGGGGTGGAGGTATTCTCCCACAGAGCATAGACGAAGAAATCTTTAATGGTTGCTACCCTCGACTTTATGATAACGATCTGTCTGCCAATGACTACTATCCAAGCTATATCGACACATATGTGGATAGGGATGTGCGGACTGTAAAGGATATCGGTCACCTGTCCGGATTCGTAAAACTCATAAAGTTGTGTGCCGGGCGGATTGGCCAGCTGCTCAACATGTCTTCACTTGCAACGGAATGTGGGGTCAGCATTCCCACCATCAACTCTTGGATTTCCGTCTTGCAGTCCAGTTATATCATCTATCTGCTGCAACCAGACTACCGCAATTTCTCAAAGCGACTCGTCAAGACCCCAAAAATGTATTTCTACGACACTGGGCTGGCGTGTTCCCTCCTCGAAATTAAGCAAGCCTCGCAAGTATCCACCCACTACCTTAGGGGAGGGCTTTTTGAGAATATGGTTATCAATGAATTCATGAAGCGCAGCTTCAATGCAGGAGACCGCCCGTCATTCACATTCTGGAGAGATTCAAACGGAAACGAAGTTGACCTACTGATGAATGAAGGCGAACATGTCGAAGCTGTTGAAATCAAGTCCGGACAAACCTTTGGCTCAGATTATTTCAAAAATCTGAAGTATTGGGGCGGCCTATCAGGTGAAGACAAAAACCACAGACGAGTCGTCTATGGTGGAAGCCAGCATAGAAACACATCTGAAGGAGAACTTGTTCCTTGGAGTATGTTATAACTGGAGTCTCCGATGACCCCCCCCAAAAAAAAATAAACAAACTTCAACCACCACACCACCGCCCAGCACTCAACAACCCCAACAACCTCAACACCTCAATCTCAATCCCAATACCACCACACCACCACACCAACACCCCCAACCACCCAACGCCAAGCACTCAACAACCCCAACATCAACACCAGCTACCCCAACCACCAACAACCTCAACACCAACACCAACACCATCACCATCACCAGCTACCCCAACCACCAACCACCAACCACCAACCACCAACCACCTCAACACCAACCTCAACACCAACCCCCAACCCCATCACTTCCAATGCTTTCAAAGACCCGCATCATAGTCCTGCACACAGTCAAACATTCAGACTCCGGAATGGTCGTCCAGTGCTATTCAGACACCCAGGGCCGCTCCGCATACTACTTCTTTGCCTCCAGCAAACATTCACGTTCAGCTATGATGTTCCCTCTCAGCATCTTGGACGTTGTGCTGTTCAGCCGTCACCAGGCTGGATCTATGCCTGTCATCAAGGAAGCCGTGCAAGTTTCAGCATCAAGCGGCATCAAGTCCGATGTCCGGAAAGGAGCCATAGCCCTTTTCGTGAGTGAACTTCTCCTGAAGACAGTCAAGGAAACCGGGCCCGACCCGTCAATGTTCTCTTTCTTGTCAAACTCCGTTCTGCTACTGGATGCTATGGACGAAGGCGTTGAGAACTTCCATCTGCACTTTGCCGTAAACCTGTGCAAAGTTCTGGGATATATGCCGGACGACAATTATTCAGAAACAACACCCCACTTCAACTTTGCCAGCGGGTCGTTCACCGCAGACTACACCGAGAGCCTCTGCTTCCGGCCGGAGGAGTCGGAGCTTCTGCACCAGATACTTTCCACACCGCTGACATTGCTTCCTCAAATCAAATGCAGCGGCCAGATGCGAAACCGTTTCTTGAGCAAGATCATAGAATACCTTTCCTTCCATGTATCCATACGCACAGAACTAAAATCCCTGTCCGTCCTCCGCGAACTCTTTGCCTAATTCCTCCAGCAAACGGCAGATCGGAAGAGCACACGTCTGAACTCCAGTC
>ERZ842401.5507-NODE-5507-length-14012-cov-7.824819_pt1 | contig 14012 bp, 10 predicted proteins | sample MGYA00521270_ERZ842401 | MGnify/ENA primary metagenome ERZ842401 (study PRJEB31892, sample SAMEA3878208) | bioreactor metagenome | biome: Moose rumen | place: Sweden | collected 2011-10 | study: EMG produced TPA metagenomics assembly of the PRJEB12797 data set... | reverse complement strand
TCTGCTTGTCGAAATACAAAAGTGGTTTCCATGAGGAAGAATTCAATGCCCGCCGCCATCCCTTCGGCTCATTGGGAGAGCGCACCATTGGCTCTATGTTTGGCGCGAAAGACAGTGCCCGTCTTGGACTGGAACTTGCCTTCGACTCCACCTTACGTGGTACTCCAGGACTCACCAACCGACGTAAGATCTTAAATAAATACATGAATATACCCGTCACCATGCCTATCGACGGTTGTGATATTGTGACCACCATAGATGTCAACATGCAGGACCTTGCCGAGCGTGCTGTCATCGACGAACTGAAACTGATTGGCGGTGACCTCGGCGTTGCCATTCTCATGGAGGTGGAGACGGGTGACATCAAGGCGATTGTCAACATGACCCGCTGTCCGGACGGCGAATATCGGGAGGTGAAGAATAACGCCGTGGCAGACCTGCGTGAGCCTGGCTCTGTCTTCAAGACCGCCTCCATCCTTGTTGCCCTCGACGACGGTGTCGTTGACACCACCTATCGCGTGGAGACAGGTGGCGGCGTATGGCCGATGCATGGTCGTGAGATGAAAGACCACAACTGGCGGCGAGGCGGCTATGGAAATATCTCGCTACCACGTATTCTGGAAGTCAGTTCAAACATCGGTGTGAGCCGTATCATCGATGAGAAATACGGAAACAGACCAGAGAAATTCATTGAGGGAATCTACCGCACAGGACTTGCCGCCGACCTCAAACTCCCCATCAAGGGCTATGCTCGTCCCCATATCCGTATGCCGGAGAAAGACAAATACGGACATTGGACGAACTGGAGTAAGACGGCGCTCCCTTGGATGTCTATTGGCTATGAGACCCAGATTCCACCCATCTCTACCGTCACGTTCTATAACGCCATTGCCAATGATGGAGTCATGATGAGACCCCGTTTCGTGAAATGTGTCCTGAAAGACGGAAAGGTCGTCGCGGAGTTCCCGCCAGAGAAGGTGATGGAGCGAAAGATTGCCAAGTCACAAACGGTGAAGACGATGCAGACCATTCTAGAGCATGTTGTCAGTCAGGGACTTGGAAGAAAGGCTGGCTCACGCATGTTCAAGGTCGCAGGCAAGACTGGTACGGCACAGATTGCAGAGGGAGGCGGGTATAAAACAGGAATTGTCAAATACTGGCTTTCCTTTGCCGGATACTTCCCTGCTGACGACCCACGCTATACCTGTATCGTCTGTCTGAAGAAATCAGGACTTCCAGCCTCTGGTGGCGGCATGAGTGGTGTGGTATTCCACCATATCGCGGAAGGTGTGATGGCACGTAACCTGAAATTAGACGTGAAGGATGCCCATGACAGTACCTCTATTACTATCCCGGATGTGAAGGACGGCAATATTCTGGACGCCGACTATGTCCTCTCCCATTTAGGTATCAAGACAAATCGGTCGTGGAGTGGATCGTATGCCAATGGCAATCCGATCTGGGGAAAGGCAGAGCACCAGTCTGGTCTTGTCGCCTTGCGACAGGCGAAACTGGAGAAGAACATCACCCCTAATGTTATTGGCATGGGCGCCAAGGATGCCGTCTACCTGTTAGAAAGCCAAGGACTAAGGGTAAAACTTCATGGCAGGGGTAAAGTGAGGAGTCAGAGTTATCCTGCGGGCAAGCAAATTGCACAGGGAAGTGAATGTGTGCTGAATTTAGAATAAACATTAATATAATAAGGTACCTATGAGATTAAGTGAACTGCTTAAGTATGTCAAGCCCATTTGCATCATCGGTGATGAGAATACCGACATCACGGGTGTTAATATTGATTCTCGGAAGATAGAACAGGGACATCTGTTTGTTGCCATCAAGGGAACCCTGACAGACGGGCATAAATTCATCCCCAAGGCATTGGAGTTAGGAGCCTCCGCCATTCTCTGCGAGGACTTACCTGAAGAAAGAACAGAGGGAGTCACTTACATACAAGTCACCTCTACAGAGAGTGCCGTGGGACCTGTGGCAACCGTTTTCTTTGGCGAGCCCTCCAAGAAACTCAAGTTGGTAGGTGTGACTGGAACGAACGGGAAAACGACTATTGCCACCTTATTATATAATATGTTCCGCAAATTCGGACATAAATGCGGACTGCTCTCTACTGTCTGCAACTATATTGAGGACGAGGCGATACCTGCCGACCATACGACACCTGACCCTATCGAACTGAACCGTCTCCTGGGTAAAATGGTGGAGGCTGGATGTGAGTACGCTTTCATGGAGTGCTCCAGCCACGCCATCGCCCAACAGCGCATTGGCGGTCTTGTATTCGCAGGGGGACTTTTTACCAATCTGACCCGTGACCATCTGGACTACCATAAGACTTTCGAGAACTATCGGGATGCCAAGAAAGCATTCTTCGATGGGCTGTCTAAAGAAGCCTTTGCCATCACCAACGCAGACGACAAGAACGGTTCCGTGATGGTACAGAATTGTAAGGCAAGAGTCAAGACCTACTCCACCCGAACAATGGCTGACTTCCGTGCCCGCATCATTGAGTGCCACTTCGAGGGCATGTATCTGGAGATTGACGGAAAAGAAGTTGGTGTACAGTTTATCGGCAAATTCAACGTAAGCAACCTGCTTGCTGTATATGGCGCAGCCGTGATGTTAGGCAAGAAGCCTGAGGACATCCTTATTATCTTAAGCACACTCAGGAGTGTGGCTGGACGTCTGGAACCTATCCGCTCCAAAGAGGGAGTCACCGCCATCGTCGACTATGCCCATACGCCAGATGCCTTGGAGAATGTCCTGAACGCTATCCATGAGGTCTTGGACGGGAAAGGTGGACAGGTCATCACCGTATGTGGCGCTGGCGGAAACCGAGATAAAGGCAAACGCCCGTTGATGGCACAGGAAGCGGCAAAACAAAGCGACCGAGTGATTATTACCAGTGACAATCCCCGTTTTGAGGAGCCACAGGACATCATCAACGACATGTTGGCGGGTCTTAACACTCAGCAAAAGAAGAAAACCATCAGTATCACGGACCGTAAGGAGGCGATCCGAACGGCAAGTATGATAGCACAGAAGGGTGACGTGATCCTCATTGCAGGAAAAGGACATGAGGACTATCAGGAGATTAAGGGTGTCAAACATCATTTTGACGACCGTGAAGTAGTACGTGAAATCTTTGAAAACCAATAGACTATGTTATACTATCTGTTTAGATTCTTAGAGCAATTCAACATACCAGGTGCGCATATCTGGTCGTATATCTCTTTCCGCGCCTTGCTGGCATTGATTCTCTCACTGATCATCTCCGCATGGTTTGGAGAGCGATTTATCAAATGGATGAAACGCCGTAACATCTCTGAGACCGCACGTGATGCGAGTATCGACCCCTTTGGCGTGGAGAAGAAAGGTGTTCCCACCATGGGAGGCATCATTATCATCGTGTCGATCCTAGTACCTGTCCTCCTTTTGGGACGCATGCGTAACATCTATTTAATCCTGATGATTGTTACGACCATCTGGCTGGGGTTCCTGGGCTTTATGGATGACTATATCAAGATTTTCAGAAAGAACAAAGAGGGACTGAAAGGTAAATACAAGATCATCGGACAGGTATCCATCGGCTTCATTGTAGGACTCGTCCTATGGCTTAGTCCTGACGCTGTCGTACGAGAGAACATCTCCGTACCCCAACAGAACCAACAGGAGGTCGTCGTCAAGCATAAGGCAGAGAATGTGAAGTCACTACAGACGACCATTCCTTTCTTCAAGAACCACAACCTGAACTATTCTGACATCATGTCGTTCTGTGGGAAATACAAGGTGGCGGCAGGCTGGGTCTTGTTTGTGCTCATGACAATCTTCGTGGTCACTGCTGTGAGCAATGGAGCCAACCTCAACGACGGCATGGACGGTATGTGTGCGGGAAACTCCGCGATTATAGGAGTCGCATTGGCGATCTTCGCCTATGTGAGCAGCCACATCGTCTACGCTGCCTATTTTGACATCATGTACATTCCAGGCTCTCAGGAACTGGTTGTATTCCTGAGTGCATTCATTGGTGCCATGATAGGATTCCTCTGGTATAACGCATACCCTGCACAGGTGTTTATGGGCGACACAGGGTCTCTGACCATTGGCGGTATTATCGGTGTTTGCGCCGTTATCGTCCATAAGGAACTCTTGCTTCCCATCCTTTGCGGTATCTTCTTCGTGGAGAGCCTCAGTGTCATTATCCAGACCCAGTGGTTTAAGATACAGAAAAGGAAGGGAAAACGTGTTCGTGTCTTCCGTGCTACGCCAATCCACGACACTTTCCGTAAACTGGACTCACAACTCGATGCGACGAGCACTTACATCTTAAAGGGATGGCCTCACCGACCGTTCCATGAGTCGAAGATCACCATCCGTTTCTGGATTACCACCATTATCTTAGTTGCATTAACCATTATAACATTAAAAGTAAGATGAGCAGAATCGTCATATTAGGGGCAGGAGAGAGCGGAGCCGGTGCGGCTGTCCTCGCCAAGAAAGAGGGTTTCGACGTGTTTGTCAGTGACATGTCGAGAATCAATGAGAAATACAAGAAGTTATTGAACGACCACCAGATAGAATGGGAGGAAGGTCAGCATACGGAGGATAAGATCCTGAATGCTGACGAGATCATCAAGAGTCCTGGTATTCCTGACACGGCACCTATGATCGTGAAGATCAAGGAGAAAGGGATTCATATCATCAGCGAGATAGAATTTGCGGGAAGGTACACCAACGCAAAGATGATCTGTATCACAGGATCGAACGGCAAGACCACCACGACGAGCCTTATCTACCACATTTTCAAAGAGGCTGGCTATGATGCCGGACTCGCAGGAAATATTGGGAACTCCCTCGCCTTGCAAGTGGCGGAAGACCCGCACGAGTACTATATCATAGAACTGAGTTCTTTCCAGTTGGATAACATGTATGACTTCCGTGCCGATATAGCCATCTTGCTGAATATCACGCCCGACCATCTGGACCGTTATGACTTTTGTATGCAGAACTATGTAGACTCCAAGATGCGCATCATCCAGAACCAGACGACGCAAGACGCGTTTATCTATTGGAACGACGATCCTATCATCAAGAAAGAACTGGAGAAATATCACATCCAGTCTATCCAGTATCCCTTCTCTGAGTTAAAGGAGAAAGGCAGCATCGGTTATATTGAGGAAGGACAATACAAAATAGAAAAGCCTGAGCCTTTCAATATGGAGCAGGAGGCGCTCAGCCTGACGGGTAAGCATAATATCTACAACTCTCTTGCCGCGGGTATCGCCACCAATATCGCTGGTATAAAGAAAGAGGTGATCCGTAAGTCCTTGGGCGACTTCCCTGGCGTGGAGCACCGATTAGAGAAAGTATGTACCGTCAGAGGCGTTCAATACATCAACGACTCCAAAGCGACAAATGTGGATGCCTGTTGGTATGCCCTGGAGGCGATGAAGACCAAGACCATCCTCATCATTGGCGGTAAGGACAAGGGCAACGACTACGAGCCCATCAAACCATTGGTAAGAGAGAAATGTGCAGGATTGGTCTATCTTGGAGCAGACAACCAGAAACTGCATGACAATTTCGACGACATGGGAATCCCTGTACGGGACACGCACTCCATGAAGGAGTGTGTCGAGGCTTGCTACGAACTTGCCGAGCCTGGCATGACAGTCCTGCTGAGTCCATGCTGTGCCTCCTTTGACCTTTTCAAGAACATGGAGGACAGAGGTGAGCAATTCAAGGAACTGGTTAGAAATCTATAGGGTATGAATAAGAAGATAGGCAATATTTTTAAAGGAGACAAGGTCATCTGGATGGTGTTCTTCTTCCTTTGCATGATCAGTATTGTAGAGGTGTTCTCTGCCTCCAGCAACCTGACTTATAAGAGCCATAACTACATTGGTCCTATTGTCTATCACACAGGGACTATCATTTTTGGTGTACTTGTCGCCATCATCACCCTGAACATCCCATGCAGATTCTTTAAGTTGATGACACCTTTCCTCCTGCTGATCAGCGCAGTCACTTTGCTATGGGTACTTATCGGCGGTCAGACCATCAATGGAGCCAACCGTGTCATCTCCCTACTTGGATTCACCTTCCAACCCTCAGAGATTGCCAAAGGGACCATTGTCCTGGCGACAGCACAGATACTCAGTGCCATGCAACGGGAGACGGGAGCCGACAAGAAAGCCTTCAAATGGATCCTCTGGATCACGCTGCCCACTTGTTTCCTGATCGGATTAGAGAACCTGTCTACGGCAGCCTTGCTGTTTGCCGTTGTTGTCCTCATGATGTTCATCGGACTCGTGCCGCTCAAACAACTGGGGAAACTCGTCGGTATTATCGGACTGTTCGTGTTCTTTGCAATCGCCATGGTGATGCTGGTCGGACATGACACAACAGGACAGGAGACCGTACAGACAGAACAGACTGACCAGCCGAGGAAAAAGAACAAACTGGAGAAAATGCTCCACCGTGCGGACACATGGAAAGGGCGTATCCTTAAATTCGGCAAGAATGACGTAACGCCTCAAGAGTACGACCTGGACAAAGACGCACAGGTGGCACACGCCAATATCGCTATCGTGTCAAGTAATGTCATCGGAAAAGGTCCTGGGCAGTCAGTAGAGCGTGACTTCCTCTCACAGGCATTCTCCGACTTCATCTATGCCATCGTCATTGAGGAGTTGGGAATCCTCGGGGCTACCTTTGTGGTGTTCCTATACATCATCCTGCTGTATCGTGCGGCACGTATTGCCAGTCGGTGTGAGAACAACTTCCCTGCTTTCCTCGTCATGGGACTTGCCCTTCTTCTGGTTGTCCAAGCGGCATTCAACATGATGGTTGCCGTAGGACTGGCTCCTGTGACAGGACAGCCACTACCCCTTATCTCCAAGGGCGGTACGTCGACCATCATCAATTGCGCCTATGTAGGGGCTATCCTCAGCATCAGCCGTTCGGCAAAAATGAAGAAAGAAACTGTTGACGCAAAAAATATCGAATAACATTCGCCAAAAAGAAATTTAATTTGTAATTTTGCAAGGCACTATTATATATAAGGTATATGGGTAAGGATTTAAGAGTGATTATCAGTGGAGGCGGTACTGGCGGGCATATCTTCCCTGCTATGTCAATTGCCAACGCTATCAAGGCTTTACGTCCCGATGCTGACATCCTGTTTGTGGGAGCATTAGGTCGCATGGAGATGCAGCGTGTACCTGATGCTGGGTATAACATTAAAGGTCTGCCCATCTGCGGATTCGACCGCAAGAACTTACTGAAGAACATCAAGGTCTTATACAAGATATGGAAGAGCCAGCGAATGGCGAAGAAGATTATCAAGGACTTCAAGCCGCAAGTGGCTGTGGGCGTTGGAGGCTATGCCAGTGGTCCCACACTCAACAAAGCGGCATCGATGGGTATTCCTTGTCTTATCCAGGAACAGAACTCCTATGCCGGAGTTACCAATAAACTCTTGGCAAAGAAGGCAGAGAAAATCTGTGTCGCCTATGATGGCATGGAGCGTTTCTTCCCTGCGGAGAAAATCATCAAGACGGGAAATCCTGTCCGTCAGTCACTCTTGGAGACCACCATCTCCCAAGAGGAGGCTATCCGCTCGTTCCATCTCGACACCAACAAGAAGACAATCCTCCTGGTGGGCGGAAGTCTTGGAGCGCGCACCATCAATGAGAGCGTCATCCGCCATTTAGACCATATCCGGAACAGTGGAGTACAGTTTATCTGGCAGACGGGAAAATACTACCATGCACAGATACTGGAGCAGTTGGAGAAGGAGGGGAAGCCCAAGAACCTCATCGTTACTGACTTTATCAGTGATATGGGCGCGGCTTACAAGGCTGCCGACCTGGTCATCAGCCGCGCTGGTGCCAGCAGTATCTCTGAGTTCTGTCTCATCGGCAAGCCTGTCATCCTAGTACCAAGTCCCAATGTGGCAGAGAACCACCAGACGAAGAACGCCATGGCACTGGTCAACGTGAATGCCGCCCTATACGTGAAGGACAGCGAGGCTTCCGCCATCTTGCTTCCACTGGCGATAGATACCGTCAAGGATGAGGAGAAACTTACGTCATTGAGAGAACATATACTGAAACTTGCGTTACCTGACTCGGCGGAGATAATCGCCAAAGAGGTTATCAAATTAGCGAACAATGGAGAATAAAGATATCAAGGCTGTGTACTTCATAGGAGCAGGGGGCATCGGAATGAGTGCCATCGCCCGTTACTTCCTTTGCCAGGGACTTATCGTCGCTGGCTATGACAAAACACCCAGTGACCTGACCCGTCAACTGGAGAAAGAAGGCATGCTGATTCATTACGAGGAGAACATCGATGCGATTCCTGCCGCCTGCAAGGATCCTGACTCCTGTCTGATCATTTATACGCCAGCCATACCCTCTGAGCATCAGGAGTTACAATATTTCCGTCAGAACGGTTTTGAGATTCAGAAACGTGCCCAAGTCCTGGGTATGCTTACCCAGCGCCATAAGGGGCTCTGCGTGGCTGGTACGCATGGGAAGACAACCACCTCCACGATGTGCGCCCATATCATGCACCAGAGCCATCTGGACTGTAACGCTTTCTTGGGAGGTATCTCCAAGAACTATGGCACCAACTATATCCTTTCTGATTCGGACTATGTGGTCATTGAGGCGGATGAGTTCGACCGCTCCTTCCACTGGCTCCGCCCTTGGATGTCTGTTATCACCTCCACGGACCCAGACCATCTGGATATCTACGGCACCAAAGAGGCGTATCTGGAGAGTTTCCGCCACTACACAGAACTTATCCAGCCTGGTGGCGCCCTGATCATCCATCGAGACCTGGAGATGAAGGAGCAACTGCAGGAAGGGGTTAAACGGTATGACTATGCGCTGAACGAAGGTGATTTCCATGCGGAGAATATCGTGATTGACAATGGCGAGATTTCTTTCGATTTCATCTCGCCAATAGAGAATCTCCCACACGTGGCACTGGGGCAACCCATACCCATTAATATCGAGAACGGAGTGGCAGCAATGGCGATGGCACAGTTGGCGGGATGCACGGCGAAGGAGATTCGCCGTGGTATGGAAACCTTCAAAGGGGTTGACCGTCGTTTTGACTTCAAACTGAAGAACGACAAGATCGTCTTCCTCAGCGACTATGCCCACCACCCCAAGGAAATCTACCAAAGTGCCAAGAGTATCAGAGAACTCTACCGCAACAGGAAGATCACCGCTATCTTCCAGCCCCATCTGTACACCCGTACCCGTGATTTCTACAAAGACTTTGCCGACGCGTTGAGTCAACTCGACGAAGTAATCCTCACAGAGATATACCCTGCCCGAGAGCAACCCATAGAGGGAGTCACCTCTGAGTTAATATACAACAACCTCCGCCCTGGCGTTGAGAAACAGATTGTCCGTAAGGACGATGTCCTCGACCTCGTCAAGCGCCGTGACTTCGACGTTCTGATCGTTCTCGGGGCAGGAGACTTAGACAACCAAGTGCCACAGATCACAGAGATTCTACAGAAGAGATGAGTTACAATTGGAAGAAGTCTGCCATCATTTTGATAGATGTCGCTCTGGCATGCTATCTCTTTCTCGCCATCACGGCTTTCAATCAGCCTGATGACCAGAAAGCGGTATGCACCCAAGTGGATGTCAATATCGAGGACAGCAAGGTGGACGGATTCCTTGGTGGTGCGGAGATCAAAGAGCAACTCCAGCGAGCAAAGATCTATCCCCAGGGGCAACCCATGAAACAGATTGATGTCCGTAGGATAGAGGAGACCATCCAGCAGAATCCTTTTGTCGAGAAAGCAGAATGCTTCAAGACACAAGGCGGGCATGTGAAGGTCAACCTCACCCAGCGACTGCCCGTCGTACGTGTCAAGGCAGACAATGGTGACGACTATTACGTAGATGCCCATGGCGACATCATGCCTAACACACGGTATACCAGCGACCTGGTTATCGCCACAGGCAGTATCACTCGCCCTTATGCCCAGAAGAAGTTGGCTCGCATCGGCAGTTTCATCATGCAGAACACTTTCTGGCAGAGCCAGATAGAGCAGTTGCATGTCCTTGCCGACGGCTCCATAGAGATGGTACCACGCATCGGTGACCATATCGTCTATCTGGGACAGGCGACGAACATCCAACAGAAACTCGACCGACTGGAGAAATTCTATCGCTATGGCTTGAGTGAGGCAGGCTGGAACAAATACTCCTATATCAATCTGGAGTTTGACAACCAGATTATCTGTAAGAAGAGAAGAAAATAATAAAACAAGATAAAGATGCCAAAAGAATTTATTGTTGCTATCGAACTGGGGTCATCCAAGATGACAGGTATCGCAGGAAAGAAGAACCTTGACGGCAGTATCCAGGTATTGACCGTAGTGAAGGAGGACTCTTCCGCCTTCATCCGCAAGGGTTATGTGTACAACATCGACAAGACAGCACAATGTCTTGCCTCTATTGTCAGCAAACTGGAGAAACAACTCAAGACATCTATCACACAAGTGTATGTGGGAGTGGGAGGACAGTCTATCCGCTCTATCCGTAACATCATCTCTAAGGAGTTGCCTGCCGACACGGTGGTGACACAAGATATGGTGATAGAACTGATGGATGCCAACCGTAACATGAAATACCCTGACCAAGAGATCCTTGACGCCGCAGTACAGGAATACAAGGTGGACTCCCAACTTCAATTGGACCCCGTAGGCATTCAGTGCAGCCATATCGAAGGTAACTTCCTCAACATCCTGCAACGCAAGGCATTCTACAAGAACCTTAACATGTGCTTCGAGACTGCGAATATCAACGTGGCGGAGATGTACCTTGCCCCGCTGGCTCTTGCCGACAGCGTCCTCACCGAGACAGAGAAACGTTCTGGCTGTGCCTTGGTAGACCTGGGTGCCGACACGACAACGGTCAGTGTCTACTCCAAGAATGTGCTGCGCCATCTCGCCGTCATCCCACTGGGTGGCAATAATATCACCAAGGATATCGCCTCGTTGCAGATGGAGGAGCACGACGCAGAGAGGATGAAACTGAAATACGCCTCCGCTTTCACAGAGAATAACGACATCGACAACAATCTGAAATACCCTATCGACCAGGACCGTCAGGTGGAAAGCCGTAAGTTCGTGGAGATCGTAGAGGGACGCTTGGAGGAGATCATCGCCAATGTCTGGTGCCAAGTTCCAGAGGAGTTATGCGACAAGTTGCTTGGTGGCATCATCCTCACTGGCGGCTGCTCCAATATGAGAGATATCGAGAAGGCTTTTGCGAACTATACGCATATCGACAAGATACGTACTGCGAAGTTCGTCACCCAAACCATCGTCTCCAACCTGCCAGAGGTAACCGCAAAGGACGGACGGATGAACACGGTCCTCGGACTGCTTGCCAAGGGCGACATCAACTGCGCAGGTCACGAGATAGATCCCAACGGCGACCTCTTTGGCGGAAAACAGCAGCAGGACAATCCTCTCGACCAGCGTAAGGCACGTCAGGCTGTGGAGACCCCCGCAGGCGTGGTACGTACCGCAGAGGAGATTCGCAGGGCTGAGGAGGAGGCTCGCCAGAAGCGTGAGGAAGAGGAGCGCCTCGCCCGTGAGAAAGCCGAGGAGGAGGCTCGCATCGAGGCAGAGCGTCGCAAGGAGAACAGTCCTATCAGTAAGATGGGACGCTGGCTGAAGAAGTTCGGACAGGAAATTATTAAAGAAGAAGATTAAAAAGATTAGCATATATGGACAATGTATTACTGGATTTCGGTGCACCCGAAAAGGAGAACAGCATCATCAAGGTGATTGGTGTTGGTGGTGGAGGCGGCAATGCCGTCAACCACATGTATCGTGAGGGTATCCACGACGTGACTTTTGTGCTCTGTAATACAGATAACCAAGCACTTAACGACTCCCCCGTTCCCGTTCATCTGCAACTGGGCAAGGAAGGATTGGGTGCTGGTAACAAACCCGAGAAAGCACGTGCTGCCGCCGAGGAGAGTATCGAGGATATCAAACGCATGCTGAGCGATGGTACCCGTATGGCATTCATCACGGCAGGCATGGGTGGAGGTACAGGTACCGGAGCAGCCCCCGTCATTGCCCGTGTCTCCAAGGAGATGGGCATCCTGACGGTAGGTATCGTCACGATTCCTTTCCGCTTCGAGGGCGACCGCAAGATTGACCAGGCGCTCGATGGCGTCGAGGAGATGGCGAAGCATGTCGATGCCCTCTTGGTCATCAACAACGAGCGTCTGCGTGAGATCTACCCAGAACTCTCTGTGCTCGATGCCTTCGGGAAGGCTGACGACACCCTTTCCATCGCCGCCAAGTCGATTGCGGAGATCATCACCGTACACGGACTCATCAACCTCGACTTCAACGATGTGAAGACCGTCTTGAAGGATGGTGGTGTCGCTATCATGTCGACAGGTTATGGTGAGGGCGAAGGACGTGTGAAGAAGGCTATCGACGATGCCCTGAACTCTCCACTGCTCAACGACAACGACGTGTTTAATTCCAAGAAGATTCTGCTGAGCATCTCGTTTGCGGGCAGTAAGGACGGCAAGGACTCCCTGATGATGGAGGAGATGAACGATGTCAATGAGTTCATGGCGAAATTTGGCGACTTCGAGATCAAGTGGGGACTCGCCACTGATCCCGAACTGGGCAAGAAGGTGAAGGTCACCATCCTCGCCACAGGTTTCGGCATCGAGAACGTAGACGGCATGAACGGACACTTGAAGCGTCACACCCAAGAGGAGGCTACACGCCTCGCAGAGCAACAGGAGCGAGAGGCTGAGCGCCAGGATCGCCGCAACCGCTATTATGGCTCAGAGGGCTCTACAAAGCGTTACAAGCGCCGTCCGCATATCTATCTGTTCCGCCCCGATGATCTCGACAATGATGACGTGATTTCTGCTGTTGAGCAGACACCGACCTACAAGCGTACCCGTGAGATTCTCGACAGCATCTACAGCCAGGCGAGTGGTGATGAGCCACAGCAGCAGAGCGAGACCTCACAGGAGCCTATACAGGGTACTATTGTGTTCTCATAAGAGACAACACCCTACCACAATTGTTGGAGCACTGCCAGACTTTTCATCTCCGGAAAGTCTGGCAGATGCTGTTTGTAATAGAGCAGCAGCACGTCCATGATGCGATGACGGTCATGACGGGAGAGTAGGAACAGATGCATGGTGGAGAAATCCATACGCATCAACAGGCGGACAAGACGTGCCTCCGCAGGTTGGAGGAAGTCACGATGCAAGGGTGCAGCACCACAAAACCGCCCCTCACGCAAGTCGAAATACTCCGCTAACCGCTCACCAGTCACCACTGACCCCTCAGGAGTCTCTTCCAGATTCGGATAGAATCCCAAGAAGCGTGAGAGGCGCATCAGGAAGGTGAGATGGAAGTTGGCAAAGCCCTCCCCTGACGCGTCCAGCCACTGCACGGAGTCAGCGATATAGTCGAACAACGGCTCGTTGCACTGCTCTGAGCGCAAGCCGTGATACAGGAACTCCGCCACAAACATGCTGATGGCAAGTTTCTCCGCAGAGAGAGGTATCGACACATAAGGAATCAACAGACGCGCATCCGACAGTTTCTGAAGTTGTACCCGCTGTCGCACCTCGCAGGTGATCTCCAATAAGGTCATCGGCTGGAAATACTGTTTCTTGACACGCGACTTATTCGTCTTGGGGACCGACACGACAAAAGACAACCTGCCCAAAGACCTTGTGAACATATCCACAATGACTTTCGACTCGCCATACTTCAAAGTATGCAATACGATGGCTTCTGTTTTTACTAACATGAGGGCGAAGTTACATAAAAAATGAGAGAAAACAACATTTTTCAGCAAGAAAATTTTGCCAGACGGAAAAATTACAGTACCTTTGCACCCGCTAAAAGAGACGCTGGTCCCTTCGTCTATCGGCTAGGACGAGAGATTTTCATTCTCTAAAGAGGAGTT
>ERZ842401.5506-NODE-5506-length-14013-cov-5.801547_pt1 | contig 14013 bp, 12 predicted proteins | sample MGYA00521270_ERZ842401 | MGnify/ENA primary metagenome ERZ842401 (study PRJEB31892, sample SAMEA3878208) | bioreactor metagenome | biome: Moose rumen | place: Sweden | collected 2011-10 | study: EMG produced TPA metagenomics assembly of the PRJEB12797 data set... | reverse complement strand
CTGGAGTTCAGACGTGTGCTCTTCCGATCTATTTGTAGTTTGTAATTTGTAATTTGTAATTTGTAGTTTGTAATTATGGCACAAAAACCAAGTATACCTAAAGGCACGCGTGATTTCGGACAATTGGAAATGGCGCGCCGCAATTATATCTTTGACACGATCAAAGGCGTGTTCTCTTTGTATGGCTTCCAGCAGATCGAGACTCCGGCGATGGAGAATATCGGTACGCTGATGGGCAAATACGGCGAGGAAGGCGACAAGCTGCTGTTCCGAATCCAGAACAGCGGCGAGAAAGCGTCTCTGGCGCCGGAGAAAGGTCTGCGATATGACCTGACCGTTCCTTTCGCGCGATACGTAGTGCAACACCGCGAAGAAATCAGTTTTCCTTTCAAGCGTTTCCAGATCCAGCCTGTATGGCGTGCCGACCGTCCGCAGAAAGGCCGCTACCGCGAGTTCTACCAATGCGACGTGGATGTGATCGGAAGCGACAGCCTGATCGGCGAACTGGAGTTGATTCAGATCGTCGAAGAAGTCTATCGCCGGCTGGGTATTAATGTATGTCTGCATATCAACAACCGCAAGATCCTTGCCGGTATTGCTGAAGTCATCGGCGCGCCGGACAAGATGATCGACATCACCGTAGCGATCGACAAACTGGACAAGATCGGCGTGGACGCAGTAAATGATGAGTTGCGTGAGCGCGGATTGAGCGAGGAGCAAGTAGCCAAGCTGCAGCCCATTTTGAAGGGACAAGGGGACAAAGTACAAAGTACAAAGGAACAACTGGCTGAGCTGCGCGAGTATTTAGCAGGCAGCGAGATAGGTCTCAAGGGCGTAGAGGAAATGGAAGAGGTGTTTGAATTAATTCACAATTCACAATTCACAATTTACAATGAGGAAGAGCGATGTGGTCAGAGCCAATTCTCCATCGAGTTGGATCTGTGTCTCGCACGCGGACTGAATTATTACACCGGCGCCATCTTCGAAGTGAAAGCCTTGGATGCCCAAATAGGTTCAATCACCGGTGGCGGAAGGTATGACAACCTGACCGGAATCTTCGGTCTTCCGGGCGTTTCGGGTGTGGGCATATCGTTTGGCGCCGACCGCATCTATGACGTATTGACGGAGCTGGATTTGTTCCCGAAGGAGCTGCAATCCGCAACGCAGGTTCTATTCGCAACCTTCGGCGCGGACGAATTACGATATGCGCTCCGCTGGGCGAAAGCACTCCGAGAGGCAGGAATAACCACCGAAGTATATCCCGAACCGACGAAAATGAAGAAGCAGATGGGGTATGCGGACGCCAAGCAGATTCCGTTCGTAGCTATCGTCGGCAGCGACGAGATGGCGCAGAACAAAGTGATGCTCAAGAATATGAGTAGCGGCGAGCAGAAATTAGTCTCTCTTGAGGAGCTGGTCAAAGCACTCAAATCTTAAAAATAGTAAACTTTTTGAGGGCAAAAATGCCATACTTACATAGCATTTACCCACGATACAACCCCGATACAACCCCGATATAACCCCGAACGACCCAAAATCTTAAAAATAGTAAATTGTAGAAAATGGCAGATACAAACAAACAATTCGATGAAGTGACCGCCAAATGTCGGACGATCTTCGTGGACAAGATGCAGGACTACGGTGCATCTTGGCGGATCTTCCGTCTGCACGGCATAACCGACCAACTCTATATCAAAGCCTGCAACATCCGCCAGCGTCAAGAGACCGGCGTTAGTCTGGTGGGCGACGACATAGAAGGAAACCTGCGCGCGATCGTCAATTACGGTATTACCGCCATCATCCAGGAGCGGGAAGGGTTTGCGGACGGCGTGGACATGAGTAACGAGGAAGCCATGAAGCACTACGACAAAGTGCTTGGCGAAGCCAAGGAGCTGATGATGCGTAAGAATCACGACTACGGCGAAGCATGGCGCGAGATGTCGAAAGAAGGCATCGTGGATATGATTTTCGCCAAGATCATCCGCATCAAAACGATCTTGGAGCACGGAGGCAAAACGACTGCTTCCGAAGGCGTGGAAGGCAATTATTTCGATATTATCAACTACGCTATCTTTGACCTCATACATTATAGTGAATAGTCAAAAGTCAAAAGTCGAAAGTCAAAAGTCGAAAGTCAAAAGTCAAAAGTCGAAAGTCGAAAGTCAAAAGTCAAAAGTCGAAAGTCAAAAGTCGAAAGTCAAAAGCAAAATGAACAAGACAAAACATATTATCGGCAGCACGGCACGCACCCTGCTCGGGCTCACGTTCATCTTCTCGGGATTCGTCAAAGCTATCGACCCGCTGGGAACGGTTTATAAGATCGAGGACTACCTCAAAGCCTTCGGCGGTTTCTTTACGGACTTGCTGCCGCTGGCGGAATTCGGAGCCGTCGTTCTGATCGCTACCGAATGTGTGCTGGGCGTGAGTCTCCTTTTTAACGTGCGCACGCAATGGACAAGCTGGATCAGTCTGGCTTTCTATCTCTTCATGACACCTCTGACACTTTGGATAGCATTGACCAACCCGGTGAGCGACTGCGGCTGTTTCGGCGACGCAATCGTGCTGACCAACTGGCAGACCTTCTGGAAAAACATCGTACTGATGGGTCTGGTTATAGCCCTGCTCGTATGCCGCAAAGCTATTCCGCAGACTTTCAGCTGGCAGGCGGAGTTATGTATCGCGGTCATCGGCTTCGGGCTGAGTTTCGGACTGATGGAGTACACATACCATCATTTACCGTTAATCGATTTCCGGCCTTACAAAATAGGCAATCACATCCCTACCCTCATGGAATTTCCCGAGGATGCCGAGCCGGACGTATATGAGACGACACTCATCTACGAGAAAGACGGCGTACAGCAGGAGTTCACGCTGGAGAACTACCCCAAAGGCGATCCCGAATGGACTTTTGTGGACCAGAAATCCGTGCTGGTAAAGAAAGGCTACGAGGCACCGATACATGATTTCGAGATCATGACGATGGATTTTGAGGATATCACATACGACATACTCGAATCCGAAGAACCGGTAACGCTTGTGACTATGTACGACCTCAAGAAGACCGACCGCAAACAGACCGACAAACTGCTGCGTCTCTATGCCGACTGTGCCCTGCGCGGCGAGAAATGCTATTTCCTCACCGGCTCCGGCGAAGATGACATCTACGCCTTTGCGGAAGAAACAGGAATGGATATGGAGACGGCAGAGCAGGTATTCTGTACCATCGACCCTGTGACGCTCAAGACTATCGTCCGCGCCAACCCGGGCATGTTCGTCGTACAAAACGGAACTATCATTGACAAGCATAACTTAAAACAATTATAATATATGGCAAGAATTAAAATGGTTGCAGGTAACTGGAAAATGAACAAGAACCTGCAGGAAGGTGTAGCACTGGCTACCGAGTTGAAAGAAGCAGTTAAAGAACCGAAATGTGCCGTTGTTATCGGTACGCCGTTTATTCATCTGGCTACCGTAGCTGAGTTGCTCAAAGGTTCGCCGATCAAGGTGGCTGCAGAAAACTGCGCAGACCATGAGAAGGGTGCTTACACAGGAGAAGTTTCTGCTGAAATGGTGAAATCCACCGGCGCAGAGTACGTTATCCTCGGTCACTCCGAGCGTCGCCAGTACTACGCAGAGAGCTACGAGATGCTGGCAGAGAAAGTGCGTCTGGCGCTGGCTAACGGTCTGAAAGTGATCTTCTGCATCGGTGAGGTGAAAGAAGAGCGCGAGGCAGGCAAGCAGAACGAGGTGGTTAAAGCACAACTGGAAGGCTCCGTCTTCGGTCTGAGTGCAGAGGAATGGAAGAACATCACCCTGGCTTACGAACCGGTTTGGGCTATCGGAACAGGTCTGACCGCTACTCCTGCACAGGCAGAGGAGATTCACGCTTATATCCGCTCGCTCGTAGCAGAGAAATACGGCAAAGAGGCAGCCGAGGACACGACTATCCTCTACGGCGGAAGCTGCAACGAGAAGAACGCAGCAGAGCTCTTCGCTTGCCCGGATATCGACGGAGGACTGATCGGCGGTGCCGCTCTCGTAGCAGAGAAATTCCTCGCCATCATTGCAGCACGATAAAAGAGTAGTTTATCCTTACCTTGAGGGTATAGTAACGTACTTTATATCGTCTAGGTATGGTCTAGCTATCGTCTAGGTTACTATGTAAAAACTATGGCATTAGTAAAGACAATCAATAGGAACGGTGAGATTCTCACCCCGCACATTGCCGACGACGTGTTCATGGCGGAGAACGCCACGGTTGTCGGCGATGTGACGGTAGGCGAAGGAACGAGTCTGTGGTTCAACTCCGTTCTGCGCGGCGACGTGAACACCATCACCATCGGCAAGCATTGCAACATCCAGGATGGCGCAGTGCTGCACACGCTCTATAAGAAATCCACCATCACGCTGGGCGACTACGTGTCCGTAGGACACAACGTCACGATTCATGGAGCGGACGTGGATGACTACGCGCTCATCGGCATGGGTTCCACCCTACTCGACGGCGCACACGTAGGCGAAGGAGCAATCGTGGCTGCAGGTGCTTTGGTGCTCAAAGGAACGCAGATAGGTCCTCATGAGATCTGGGGCGGCGTGCCGGCTAAGTTTATCAAGAAAGCCGACCCGGCGCAGACCGAAGAGATCAACAAAACCATTGCCAACAACTACGCGATGTACGCAAGTTGGTACGATGCGTCTATTGACGCAATTGATAATTGACAATTGATAATTGATAATTATGTTCAAGCGAATATTACTCAAACTGTCGGGTGAGAGCCTGGCTGGAGCAAGCAAACAGGGTATTGACACACAGCATCTTGCCGAATATGCCGAGCAAGTGAAGGCTATCGCAGAGAAAGGTGTGCAGATCGGTATCGTCATTGGCGGAGGCAATATCTTCCGCGGTTTGAGCGGCACCCAGAAAGGTTTCGACCGTGTTAAAGGTGACCAGATGGGTATGTTAGCCACAGTCATCAATGCTCTGGCATTGGCTTCTGCCCTGGAAGCCATCGGACAACCGGTTCGCGTACTGACCTCCATCCGCATGGAGCCTGTCGGCGATTTCTACAGCCCAGCCAAGGCAATACGTCTGCTGGAGAAAGGCAATGTGGTCATTCTCGCAGGCGGCACAGGTGCTCCCTATTTCACCACCGACACCGGTTCGTCCCTCCGTGCGCTGGAAATCAAAGCCGACGTGATGCTGAAAGGTACGCGTGTGGACGGTATCTACACCGCCGACCCGGAGAAAGACCCGGATGCAACCAAGTTCGAAGAGATCACGTATGACGAAGTGATCCGCCGCGGTCTGAAAGTGATGGACCTCACCGCTACTGCCATGGCAAAAGAGAACGGACTGCCGATCTATGTCTTCAATATGGACAAACCCGGCAACCTCGAAAAAGTAATTAACGGAGAGGCTATCGGTACTTTGGTCACTCCGTGACAATTGATAATTGACAATTGATAATTGATAATTGTATGAACGACGAATTAGAATTAATTGAGGCAACAGCCGAAGAACAAATGCAGTCAGCTGTCGCTCACCTGGACGACACGCTCCAGCACATCCGTGCAGGTAAAGCCAACCCGCGTATTCTTGACCCGATCAAGATAGACTACTACGGCACGATGTCGCCGCTGAGTTCTTGCGCAACCGTAACTACTCCGGACGCACGTACCATCGCTATCACGCCATGGGAGAAGAAACTCATCAGCGACATTGAGCGCGCTATCATCAATTCCAACATCGGTCTGGCTCCCTCCAACAACGGAGAGACCATCCGTCTAATCCTTCCGCCGCTCACCGAGGAACGCCGCCGCGAGCTTTGCAAACAATGCAAAGCAGAAGCAGAGAGCGCCAAGATGTCTATCCGGAATGCCCGCCGCGACGCGATTGAGGAGTTCAAGAAACTCGTCAAGAACGGCTTGAGCGAGGACGTGGAGAAAGACGCAGAAGAAGAGATGCAAAAGACCCACGATAAATATATCGCGAAGGTCGATGCGCTCTATGCCGCCAAGAAGAAAGAGATTATGACGGTATAGTCGCGTTCGGCAAATGGATCGCAAGAGCCATACCGCTCCGCTAAATGGCAAATGCGACCATTGCCTCCGCTCTCCCCACCGGGTGCACTACGCTAGCACTCGTCGGGGGCCCCAATTATGAGAGGATTAGTCATTAAGTCAACGGGTAGCAGTTACATCGTCCGTCTGGACGATGGTACGAGTGTGGAATGCCATATCAAAGGCAATTTCCGCATTCGTGGTATTCGTACCACCAACCCTGTGGCGGTGGGAGACTATGTAGAAGTAGAAAGTCAAAAGTCGAAAGTCGAAAGCAGTGAAGCCGGCTTCTGGATCACGGAGGTGGAACCTCGGCGCAATTATATCATCCGCCGCTCTACCAACCTCAGCAAAGAGAGCCATATCCTGGCAGCCAATATAGACCAAGTGGCGCTCATTGTGACCGTTAACCACCCTGTTACGTCCACAACCTTCATCGATCGTTTTCTGGCAACCTGCGAAGCCTATCGCGTACGCGCGCTCCTTATATTTAATAAGATTGATTTGCTCTCCGATACAGAACAGGCGCAATTGGCAGAACTCCGTTCGCTCTATGAATCAATCGGTTACGAGACTTTTGAGATGTCTGCTGTCAGCCTTCAGCCGTCAGAGATGATGCCTATTCTGGCAGGCAAGACAACCCTTCTCTCCGGCAATTCGGGAGTAGGCAAAAGCACGCTGCTCAATGCGCTTTTCGGCAAGGAAATCACCCGAACCGGTAAGATCTCCGACGCCCACGACAAAGGAATGCACACCACTACGTTCTCTGAGATGTATGAATTAAAGGGACAAAGGGACGAAGTACAAAGTACCAAAGGTTGGATAATCGACACACCGGGTATCAAAGGCTTCGGATCCGTTGATATGTCCAAAGAAGAGGTCAGCCACTATTTCCGCGAGATCTTCCGCATCAGTCGGGACTGCCGTTTCGGCAACTGCACGCATACCAACGAACCCGGCTGCGCCGTGATTGAGGCAGTAGAGCACGGCGAGATAGCCATGAGCCGGTACGAATCCTATCTCTCGCTTTTAGGAGACTGTGACGAAGCGAAATACAGATAAATTCCTAATAACAAACAATTTAATTTCCACGTTTATGAAAAGTTATTCAGAGTACCGTGCCCAGGCGCGTGAGACATTGAAAGGTCGTTGGACCGAAATGGCATTAGTCACCTTGATTGTGTTTGCCATTGGTATGCTATGCTCCTCTCCTGCTATGTTATCCAGTAGTTTTGGAGAAGAGTTGTATTCCCTTTTCGGTTCGAGTACCCAGTTTGTACTGTCGCTCCTTATTGCAGTTCCGCTGCAGTTCGCGTTCTATAATCTGCTTCTGTGCTATGCGCGTAACGAGGAATTAGAAGAAAGCGTTATCTCCTTCTGCTTCAAAAATTTCGCTGCTAACTGGAGCAAATACGTCCTTACCGGTCTGCTAATGACCCTGGTTTTAGTAGCCATACTCATTCCGACCTTAATGATCGGTACTATCATCCTCGGTCTGGCATATACTATCGTTCCTTTTGTTATCCGCGACAATCCGGAACTGAGTGCGCGTGAAGCACTCCGCAAGAGCCGTCTGATGATGCGCGGACACAAATGGGAAATGTTCGTGCTTCAACTCACCTTCATCGGTTGGGCCTTTCTCTGCATCTTCACATGTTTCATCGGCTTCCTCTGGTTAGAGCCGTATATAACAACCAGTTTGGCGCATTTCTATGAGGACGTGAAAGCCGAATACGAGGCTGTGGGAGCAGCCGTAGAAGCCTAACTCCACTGCTCTAAAGTAGCAGTCAGTTCATCAAAAGTGTGTGCCTTAGACGAGGCGCGCACTTTTTGTATCTGCTCATTTACCGCTTGGTCGTAGGTCTCAGCCTCCACGTCGCGGATGACACCAAGAGCGATAGGGAGTACCCCCTCCGTCTCCCCCGTAGAGGGGGAGAGATTGAGGTTTCTCTCTTGTCCCATGAGGGAGAGGAGTCGATGGAGCGTCGGGTCCTGCTGATGCGCGTCATGAACCAGCACACGCGGATCAGACGCCGGTACTATCACAAGCGAGATCAGCGGTGTATCCTTTGTACATTGTACATCGTCTCTTTGTACATTAACCTGCAAGGCTAATCCCTTGTCATTGTTCTTGCCGAAGATCATCTTCTCGCCATGGCGGAGGATGATAGAGTGCTCAGCGCGCTGCTCGCGGTCGGCTATCCATGAATGCGTTCCGTTATTGAAAATCACGCAGTTAACAAGACATTCTACGATAGACGCACCCTTGTGCTGCTGCGCGGCTACAAGACAATCCACCGTCGTCGGTACATCTACATCCAGCGTGCGGGCAAAGAATGTACCCCTTGCGCCGAGCACCAACTCTGCCGGTACAAAAGGTCTCTCTACCGTACCGAACGGACTGCTCTTGCTCACAAACCCTTTCGGGCTCGTCGGCGAGTACTGACCTTTGGTCAGACCATAGATGCGGTTATTGAACAGACACACATTCAAGTCCACATTCCTGCGTATCTCGTGGATGAAATGGTTTCCGCCGATAGCGAGACAGTCGCCGTCGCCGGACATCTGCCAGACGGTCAGTTCCGGATGGCTTGTCTTCACGCCGGTAGCGATAGCTCCGCCGCGGCCGTGGATGGTATTAAAACCGTACGTATTGAGGTAGTGCGGCATTCGGCTGGAACAACCGATGCCGGAGATCACAGCCACTTGGTGGGTCGGAATACCTATTTGCGCCATGGCTTTCTGGAGCGCCATACAGATAGCGTGATCGCCGCACCCCGGGCAGAAACGTACGTATTGATCGGATTTGAATTGTGATGCTTCCATAATATTATAGTTCTTCTAGTTCAACTAGTTTTACTAGTTTATCTAGTTGTTTTTAACAAAGTTAACAATGCGCTCTACTGCAAACGGCTGTCCCTGAATCTCGTTGTATTGCTCTATCTCCAAGTCCGGGAACTGCGCACGCAGATATGCTGCGAACTGGCCCGTGTTGAGCTCGCATACAATTATTCGCTTGTACTGCGAGAGCACTTCGTGCGTGTTCTTCGGCAGCGGGCATATATAATTGAATTGCGCCAGATCGCAGCCTAACTCGTTCGCCGCGGCATGCAGATGTCCTTCCGTACTACCCCAACCGACAAGGACTATGTCCTTATTTACCATTTGTTCATTTACCATTTGGCCATTTATCACTTTCTGGTCAGGAATGGAATTGGCAATCTGCTCTATCTTGTGTTTGCGGGCGAGCACCATCTGTTCGTGGTTCTCCGGGTTGGTAGAGATGGTACCCCTCTCTGCATCACGCTCCAGACCGATGTTGCGGTGCTCATAACCTTCCATCCCCGGGTACGCCCAATAGCGCACGCCGCGTTCGTCACGCAATGCGGGATTATAATGTCCTTTCAGTTCCACCGGCACGCTCTGCGGCTTGATATCCGGCAGTTCGGCTAACTTCGGAATCCGCCAGAGAGCCGTTCCGTTCGCCAGATACGTATCGGTCATGAGGATGACAGGCGTCATGTTCTCCAGCGCAATCTTGCATGCCATGTATGCAAAATCAAAGCAGTTGGCGGACGAAGAAGCGGCTATCACTACCGCCGGACACTCGCCGTTTCTGCCATACAGCGCTTGCAGCAGGTCCGTCTGTTCGGTTTTGGTAGGCAGACCTGTCGAAGGACCACCGCGCTGCACATCAATCACCACCAACGGCAGTTCTGCCATAACGGCAAGACCGATGGCTTCGGATTTGAGGCTCAGACCGGGACCGGAAGTGCTCGTACAAGCGAGGTCACCTGCAAAAGCCGCTCCGATAGCCGTGCAGACACCTGCTATCTCGTCCTCCGCCTGAATAGCCATAACGTTCATATCCTTGCGGGCTGCCAGCTCATGCAGGATATCTGTAGCCGGCGTGATCGGGTACGAACCGAGGAACAGACGCTTGCCTGCTTTCTCTGCTGCTGCTATTAGTCCCCACGCCGTAGCTTTGTTTCCGGCGATGGAAGTATAGTGCGGCTTTTCCGTGTTTGGCGCTTCGCTGTTTAGTGCAGCAGAGCTGCTGTTTATCGCTTCGCTGTTTAGATGAATCTGATTGATGGAGAGGGCGAGGTTCTGACCGTAGTTATAGCCGTCCACCATCACTTTGGTGTTCGGAGCTACGAGCGCCTGTTTCTTCTTGAATTTCTCTTCGAGAAGGTGGATCGCTTTCTCCATCGGTTCGTCGAAGAGCCAGTAGATAAGACCGAGCGCGAACATATTCCGGCATTTGAGCACGGATTTATTATCCATGCCGCTGTCTTTCAGCGCCTCCTTGGTAAGTGTGGTAAGGGGTACAGGAACTATCTGCACCGTCTCGGGAATACCCAACTCTGTGAATGGATTATTTGTGTGGTACTGCGCTTTCTCCAGATCTTTGTCCGTCAGCGAATCCGTATCAACGATCACAATCGCGTGCCTGTGGAACAGAGAAAACTCCTCGTCAAAATGCGCCTGGGGATGGTTGAAATGCGACCCTAAGGTACACACCTTCAGCGCCGCGGCATTCATCGCCACCACTACATCCGCTTTGTCACCGGAGGTGTAGACCTCCTGTCCTAACTCTACTTGGAAAGCACTTACGCCGCCTAATGTACCTTGCGGCGCGCGTATCTCTGCCGGGAAATCTGGCAATGTGGAAATCTCGTGGCCCATCTCCGCCGCCAACTGGGCAAACATATTACCCGTCAGCTGCATGCCGTCGCCCGAATCTCCACAAAATCGAACTACTACTTGTTTCACTTTTCCTGTGTTTGGTATTAAATCTGCTGCAAAGGTACTGCTTTTTTCTTAAATATGCAAGATTTTGTGATATTTTTCCGAAAAATCCGCTGCAAAAACTCGTGCTATCTTGTATATATCAAAAAAAAGCAGTACCTTTGCAACCCATAAAAAACAAGAACAATTTATTCGCCATATGAAAAAGATCTATCTCTTTTTGCTTGCACTATGTGCTTGCTTTATTCAAATGTATGCCGAAACCGTCAAGTTGAACGGTCTGTATTATTCGTTGGGGACAACCACGGCACAAGTGGTTAAAGACCAGAGTTCGGACAAGTCCGTCTATTCGGCATATACGGCGGTTACTATCCCTGCGTCCGTGACCTATAACAACTACACGTATCCTGTGACGAGTATCGGGACCAGTGCGTTTGAGGGCCTGACGAACCTGCAATCTGTCACTCTGCCGACATCCGTCACCACTATCGGAACGGATGCTTTCTATGGCTGCACGAAATTAGGCTCCGTAAACTTGGAAGAAGGTCTGACGACCATCAACCTGCGTGCGTTCTATAACTGCGCACTGACGGAGATTACTATTCCGAGCACGGTTACCTCTATTGGCAATGCCGCTTTCAAGGGCAACCCGACAACTACGATTGTCTGGAAACCGGCAGACTGCTCAATCGGTTCGGACAGCGAGGCACCGTTCTATAGCACCAATTCGCAAGTCACTTCTTTCACTTTTGCGGACGGCGTAGAGATCGTACCGGCATATATTTGCAAGAACATGAGCCTGTTGGATACAATCGTGCTTCCGGCTTCGGTCAGCAGACTTGGACAGAGCGCTTTCATGAATTGCACGAACCTCAAATCCATCAATCTGCCTGTAACGCAAAAGACCCTGCCGACCAGTTTTCTGGAGGGCTGCTCGTCGTTGGAGTCCATTGAATTACCGGCGACTTTGACCACTATTAGCACAGATGCATTTTACGGCTGCACGAAATTAGGCAGCGTGAACTTGGAAGAAGGATTGACGAGTATCGGTCTGCGTGCGTTCTCGGGCTGCAACCTGACGGAGATTACTATTCCGAGTACGGTTACATCTATCGGCAATGCCGCTTTCAAGGGCAACCCGACGACCACTATTGTATGGAAACCGAAAAACTGCTCTATCGGCTCGGACAGCGAGGCACCGTTCTATAATTCGAATTCGCAAGTGACGTCATTCACGTTCGGCGATAGCGTGCAAGTGATTCCTGCATACTTGTGCAAGTACATGAAGATAGAAACTATCGCCATTCCGGCTACCGTGACCGGCATCGGACAAAGCGCTTTCATGTATTGCACGAACTTGAAGCGTTTTGAGTTTCCGCAGGGTATTAAGACCGTGGCAACCAGCGTGTTAGAAGGCTGTACGGCATTGGAGGAAGTGGTTATTCCATCCTCTGTGACAACCATCAATCAGGACGCGTTCTATAACTGCTCTGCCTTGCAGGCTATTCACAACTATGCATATACGCCGCAGACGATCACCGAGCGCACGGTAAATAACGTCAACAAACAAACCTGTATTCTTTACGTGCCGATGGACTACATCGACCTCTATCAAGCCAAGGCGGTCTGGTGCGATTTCATCAATATAATAGGTGTGGCAACCGATCTGCAGTTTGAGGAACAGACGGTGCAAGTAAGTTATCTGAAACAAGACGAATCGCTTCATTACATGGAGGCGCAGAAATGGCAAGTGCCGCACGCTCCGCGTATTGAGGGTTTCACGTTCCTCAAATGGCAAGTGCTGCCCGGCGATTTGGCGGAGGGTATTGTGCTGCAAGCCGTCTATGAGGCTAACAATCCGACTGAAGCACCGGCTGTTTATACGAATCCCGCCAACCCTGCGCAGAAACTGATCAAAAACGGGAATGTGTATATTCTGAGCGGCGAGAAGGTTTATACAGTTACGGGGCAAGAGCTGAAATAAGCTTGCAAGGGATGATACGGCACATGATTTACCAGAAAATTATAGTAAAAATCTCTCTCCTCTTGCATAAATGCGAAAATTTTCGTATCTTTGCACCCGATTTTACTTTGGATAATTAGGACCTAATGGATAAGATACGTAATTTTTGCATCATTGCGCATATCGATCACGGCAAATCTACCCTCGCCGACCGAATGCTGGAAATAACCCAGACTGTCGATGTACGGCAGATGGAGAACCAGGTGCTGGACGACATGGATCTGGAGAAAGAGCGCGGCATCACGATTAAAAGCCACGCTATTCAGATGAGCTATAAGCCGTCAGCTGTCAGCCATCAGAATTCAGCTGAAGGCTCAAAGCTGAAGGATGATGGCACATACACTCTCAATCTGATCGACACTCCGGGGCACGTGGACTTCAGTTACGAGGTCTCGCGGTCCATCGCTGCGTGCGAGGGCGCTGTGCTCGTCGTTGATGCTACGCAGGGCGTGCAGGCGCAGACGATCTCCAACCTCTATATGGCGATTGAGCACGACTTGGAGATCATCCCTGTGCTCAACAAATGCGACATGGACAACGCCATGCCCGAGCGCGTGGAGGACGAGATAGTGGAACTGTTGGGCTGCAAGCGTGAGGAGATACTACGCTGCTCCGCCAAGACAGGCGAAGGTGTGCCGGAGATTCTGGACGCAATCGTAGAGCGTATCCCGGCGCCGAAAGGCGACCCGAAAGCGCCGCTGCAATGTCTGGTTTTTGACTCCGTTTTCAACTCCTTCCGCGGTATCATCGCTTATTTCAAGGTGGTGAACGGCACGATGCACACGGGCGACCAGGTGCGGTTCGTCAACACCGGCAAGGAGTACGACGCCGACGAGATAGGTATTCTCAAACTCGACATGTCCCCGCGCAAGGAGATTTCCGCCGGCAACGTGGGATATATCATCTCCGGTATCAAGACTTCGACGGAAGTGAAAGTGGGCGACACCATCACCCATGTAGCGCGGCCTTGCGACAAAGCCATTGACGGTTTCGAGGAAGCCAAACCGATGGTCTTCGCCGGTGTCTATCCTATTGAGAGCGAGGACTATGAGGACCTGCGCGCTTCGCTTGAGAAACTGCAACTGAATGACGCGAGTCTTACTTTCCAGCCGGAGAGTTCTATGGCGTTGGGCTTCGGTTTCCGCTGCGGCTTCCTCGGACTGCTGCACATGGAG
>ERZ842401.5505-NODE-5505-length-14015-cov-5.187249_pt1 | contig 14015 bp, 12 predicted proteins | sample MGYA00521270_ERZ842401 | MGnify/ENA primary metagenome ERZ842401 (study PRJEB31892, sample SAMEA3878208) | bioreactor metagenome | biome: Moose rumen | place: Sweden | collected 2011-10 | study: EMG produced TPA metagenomics assembly of the PRJEB12797 data set... | reverse complement strand
GGAAGGCTGCCGAGAAGGAAGGAATCGAAATCCGTCTCTACTCGGTCATCTACGATGCCATCAACGATGTCAAGGAAGGTATCGAGGGTATGCTCGAGCCCGAGAAGAAGGAGGAAGTTGTTGCGACCGCAGAGGTCAAGCAGACCTTCAAGATTTCTAAGGTCGGAACAGTCGCCGGCTGCGCAGTCAAGGAAGGAAAACTTGTCCAGAAGGCCCAGGTACGCCTCATCAGAGATGGAATTGTTGTGTACACTGGCTCTCTCGCATCACTCCAGAGAGGCAAGGATGACGCCAAGGAAGTATCAGCCGGGTTGGAATGCGGTTGTGCCCTCGACCGCTTCAACGATATCCATCCGGGAGACATCATCGAGGCCTTCACTGTTGTAGAGATAAAGAAATCTCTGTAACAAGTACTTTTTCGTTGTTCCTAAATAAATGTTAAGTGATGCTGAAAATATTAACCAGCATCACTTTCTGCACCCGCTGCCATCGTGGCCGGGTAACCGGGGGCATAGGCATTGGGCCCCGAATCGACTTATTTGTAGTCGTACCACTCTCCCCAGGACATTAGGACATAGGGAGTGCTGATCTTGTAGATATTGTCGTTTTTGTACAGCGTCATCCAATAGGCTTCACGGTGGTCGATGCCATGGGCTCCTATTTCGTTTTCGTGTTGTGAAATGAGAAGACGGGGGGAGAAGTCAGCAAGATGCTCCTCATAATCATGGATCCAGCAATCCATGGCAAGAACGTCGATTTTAGGAAGTTTTGTGTGGATGTCTTTTAGCCAGACCATATCACTCTTGTCATCCAGCCATTGGTCTCCCATTGCTGCGACGACTTTCTTGTTGGGGAGGGTAATGACCCAGATGTTGTTGTGAAGCTTGTCCTGATGGCCTGGAAGGGCATAAACATTGAGCTTCCCTTTTGGAAGTTCTATGTCGAAATCCTGAATCTCACCATCGAACCAGACGTGATGGACCTCCGGATCGTCTTTAAAAATTTCGTCTGTGGCCCATACAGGGATATTACGTTCATGGCACAGGTCCCTGACATTGCGGTCGAAATGGTCTCCATGGTTGTGAGTGTAGAAGAGGATGTCGATTTTGTCGACAATTTGTCCCATGATTTCATCTGGGATCAATGCTCCATGGCGACCGTTGAGGTCGACAGCTACGACCATGTCCCGTGTCCGTAAAATCATCCCGCAATTATACAGCCGATAGATTCTTAGGCTCTTCTTTCCCTTTAGGGGCTTGTTCAAGTCTTCGATTACCCTGTTCATCCGTGTAGCGAGGTAATCAAGAATGGCAGGGTTTTCCTTTGGCTTTGGCTCATGGGTAACTGCATCCAGCATTAAAAATCCCATCTGCCTCTCAAGGTTGACTTTTGTTGAGGGGGGATTTTCGTTGAAAGCCTGATTTGCGAGATCAAGCATGTAATACGCCTGATGCTCAAGATACTGCTCTGAACGGCCCCAGTATTCTTTGAGATAGCGATGGCCGGGTACGGCGTGGCGGCTCGGCGGTAGCGGCTGTCCCTGCTCCTGTGCAAAGATGGGCATTGATAATGCTGCTGCAAATAAAAGGGAAATAATTCTTGTTCTCATAATGTATTATTGTGACAAAGTGATCCGAATTATACGCTTAGTTTCGGGAGTAACGCGTACAGATTTATCTATGGTCTCTCCGAGGATGGCCGCAATGCTGCTTCCTTCAAGGATAACGAGGATAGCAGCCTTTTTTTGGGGGATACTCCAGTGCCGGTCGGAGAACCAGTCCTGAAGTTTTTTACTGCCCCTCATTCCCAGCGGGACGAAGCGGTCGCCCTCTTTCCAGCCTCTAAGTGTAATGGGTAATGGGCATTTGGATTCATCCAGGATAATTGTTCCTTCCGGCTGCTTCAGCTCCATCTCAGCGGGTTTATCAAAGACTTCCACCTTCACTTTCCGACCGTTGTAAATATAACTCCCCGGAGCCCAAATTTCAATAGGGTTATGATCGCCTGCGGCAGTGGGGGAGAAGACTATGGATGATGATGTCGTTGTAGCTGTATAGTTGTCTGAAAGGAAAACTTTTCCGCTTCCCGGAGTATCAGCAGATACTGTCCTGATAAGGTCTTCACTTCTGGAAGGGGAGAACCCCCTCTCTTCCATTATCCTGAACAGGATATATTCCCAGTGGGGGAGAGCCTTTAGTTTCTTTAGATTAACCTTCTCATTTTCAAGTACTTCTACTAAATGGGATGAGAAGAAGTCATCGGCTATTGCATTTACCTCGGCAATATGGGCGGCATCCGAATTGAGCGCTTTCAGGAATGAAGGATTGATATTCCTGAAGACCGGAAAAATAAGGTTGCGGATCTTGTTGCGCTTATAGGTGTTCTCTGCATTAGTCCTGTCCTCCCTGAATGGAACAGCCTCTTTCCGGACGAATTCTTGGATTTCTTCGCGGGAGAAGCGTAGAAGAGGGCGGAGAAGGGGAATACTATCTGCCCCAACTACCGGGAGGGATGAAACTTCTTTCATTCCGGACATGCCCCTGCTGCCGGTGCCTCGGAGCATATTGAGAATGAGGGTCTCCGCGTTATCATTGGCATTGTGGGCAACGGCAACTGCCTCATACCCCTCTTCCCGCGCAGTCTCGGCAAAGAAGGAATAACGGAGCTCTCGTGCAGCCATTTCTATGCTTATGCCCTTTTCCAAAGCAAAAGCTTCGGTCTCAAAGTGGGTGACATAGAAGGGCACCCCATGTGCCTCTGCCCAATTACGAACCATTGCCTCATCCTCATCGCTCTCTTTTCCCCTTAGGCGGAAGTTACAATGAGCAATGCCAAAATCGGCCCCGGAGCGCTGCAGAAGGGTTGCGAGACACATAGAATCCATCCCGCCGCTTACGGCAGCGAGTACCCTCAGCGGCGGGATGGTAATTTGCAGTTCCATCGGAAGGATTATTTCTTCTTTGGAGCGAAGGTATAGGTGAATCCAAGGAGGGAGTACTCCCTGAACTGGATCCCCGGATGGTTATCCTTTACGATGACCTTCGGGTCGTAAATCAAATAGGTCTCGAATGTGAGTGCGAAGTATTTCGCTAGTTTCCAAGAAACCTTGTTGTCCCAGTTGACGCGGTTGTACACGAACGGATGGTCGAGATAGTCAGTGAAGAGGACAAGCTGGGTCGTGTAGTTGAGGTTGTCATTGATTATGAATTTCATGTCGACCTTCAGCTGGGCACCGAATTCAAACCTCATGACTCTATAGTCACTGGGGTCGGAGGCCGTCTCAATACCGCTCTTCAGCGGCATTCCATAAGTCTTTCTCAGATCTGGGATGTCTACAATTACGAAACCGCCGGTAAGAGGAGCGAAGTTGACGGACAGCCATTTGTTGGGAGTCCAGTCAAGACCGAGACCGAGGTTAATGTATGCGGGAGCAAAAAGACCGGATTTCAGTATTCGGGCATCCTTCCAGTCCTGGGTTGTAGGTTCATCTCCTGCGAATTGCTTAGGGGTACCGTAAGTATAGTTGTTGTCAAACTGGGTCTTGAAGTTGAGGGACGCAGAGTACTTGAGATGTTTTACGGGAGTGTCATATCCGAGCAGACTTTCAAAATATATGCGGTCCTTGCTCTTCTGGAGGAGCGGCTTGTCCTGAGAATAGAGAAAGCCGTAGTCCAACTGGAGACGGTTATTCCAGGAAACTTTCTCCTTCAGATATTTGGCGTTGGCATCAACTCCCGCAAATAGAGAGTAGTTGTTGTAACCACCTGCTACCCAGTTGGTGAGAGACTGCTGGGAGAAGGTGATATTGTTGATAATCGATCTGGTCCAATAGACTGGTTTCTTGACTTCTTCCGGCACGTCGGGAGCTGCCGTCAGCGCAGCCGCTGCTTCTGCCGCTGCCTTCTGTGCGTCCTGTGCAAAGACAGGAACCATTGCGGCAAGAGCCGCTATGATAAGGATTAACTTTTTCATAATCAGTTTGTTAATATGATCTTGCAAATATAACTCTTTGGTGTGAAGGCTTTCCTGAATATATACACTTTCCTTCTTCCATGCAGACAAAACTGTCTACGGGGATGCAGCGGATCGTTGCCTTGGTTTCTTCCTGGATCTTCTGCTCCGTCTCGGTTGTGCCGTCCCAGTGGCATAGGAGGAAGCCTCCCTTTTCGATTTCTTCCTTGAACTCTTCCCAGGTGTCGACCTTGCGCAGCTGAGTCTCACGGAAGTCGAAAGCCTTCTTGTAGATGTTCTTTTGAATGTCATCGAGAAGGCCGATGATGCGGTCCTCAAGTCCTTCTATCGGCTCTGTTACCTTCTCGAGGGTATCCCTTCTATGGACTTCGACCGTACCGTTTTCCATATCTCTAGGTCCCATGGCAAGACGCACGGGGACACCCTTTAGCTCCCATTCTGCAAACTTGAATCCCGGGCGGAGGGTGTCCCGGTCGTCGATTTCGACGCTATGACCCTTCGCCTCAAGATTCTTCTTGAGTTCATACATCTTATCGAGAATCGCATTATGATCCTCGTCAGTCTTATAGATTGGGACCATCACCACCTGGATCGGGGCGAGAGAGGGAGGAAGAACCAGGCCGTTGTCGTCTCCATGCGCCATAATCAAGGCGCCCATTAGCCTTGTGGAAACACCCCATGATGAGGCCCATACGTACTGGAGCTTTCCTTCTTTGTCGGAGAACTGGACGTCGAATGACTTTGCAAAATTCTGCCCGAGGAAGTGGGAAGTACCTGCCTGTAAGGCCTTTCCGTCCTGCATGAGGGCTTCGATAGTGAGTGTGTCGAGAGCTCCTGCGAAGCGCTCACCAGGGCTCTTGTGGCCAACCACTACCGGCATCGCCATAAAATCACGGGCGAACTTCGCGTATACATGGACCATCTCCTCCGCCTTAGCATAAGCCTCTTCTGCGGTTGCATGGGCGGTATGTCCTTCCTGCCAGAGGAATTCGGCGGTGCGGAGGAAGAGGCGAGTCCTCATCTCCCAGCGGACAACATTGCACCACTGGTTGCAGAGAATCGGGAGGTCTCTCCATGAATGGATCCAATTTTTATAAGTACTCCATATGATGGTCTCGGAAGTAGGACGAACGACGAGTTCTTCTTCGAGCTTTGCAGAAGGGTCGACGACTACTCCTGGGCCATGAGGGTTGGTCATCAGCCTGTGGTGGGTGACGACAGCGCATTCTTTTGCAAATCCTTCGACATGCTCAGCCTCCCGGCTAAGGAAAGATTTCGGTATAAAAAGTGGGAAGTAGGCGTTTTTGACGCCGGTTTCCTTGAACATGTCATCGAGAATGCGCTGCATTTTCTCCCAAATCGCATAGCCGTAGGGCTTGATCACCATGCATCCCCTGACGGCGGACTGCTCTGCCAGATCGGCCTTCACTACGAGATCGTTGTACCACTGGGAGTAATTGTCCGACCTTTTTGTAACGTCTTTTGCCATTATGATAATAATTTTATATTTTTGCCTCGATAAAGGGAACTTTTCAAAAAGGTACAATAATTGCTATTATGCCCTAAAAGCTTCCTAACCGAACGCAAAGATATTAAAATTTACTCAATTATAGGAGATTCATACTATGAAAAAGAACATTGCAACCTATCTTGCGCTCCTTCTCGCACTGACTTCGTGTGGGTCGGCAGTGCAACTCGCTTCCACGAACCAGCAGTTCGCGGATGGAATCTACTATAGACCTGAACCTGACAAGTCTCTCGAGGTCGCTACGCAGGCAGAGATGGATGAGCTCGTCGCCCAGACTCTCTCTTCAGAGCTCTTTGTCATAGACGGCAAGAACGACACCCTGTATCTGCCGCAGAACAAGACGACCAAGCTTAAATTCAACCGTGACAGTACCATTACCATAAATGTCTATGATCGCGACGACTATGATCTCATGTGGAATTACTCATGGGCATATTCTCCTTGGTATATGAGAGGATGGTATGGCTATCGTCCCTGGTACGATCCGTGGTATTATGATCCGGGCCTGAGGGCCATGTACGGACCTTATTTCTACGGTGGATGGAACTGGGGATGGGGCTTCCATTCCGCATGGTACTGGGATCCCTGGTTCTACGATCCATGGGTATATGATCCTTGGTACTATGACGCATGGTACGGACCTTGGGGCCATCACTATGGCTACTGGGGCGGTTACTACGGCTATCCTTATTATGGATATGGCTATCATGGTATGGGCGGCCCCCACCACGGATTTTTCTTCAACGACAGGAGAGATCCCGATCGCAGGCCGGGAGTCGGCGGAATGCCAGCTACCAGCCATGCAAGCCGCGGCTTTGTAGGGGGAGCCTCTTCTGCAAGAAGGACCTCTTCAAGGAATGTCGGAGACAGACTTCCTGTACGTAGCACCGGTGCGTCTTCTGTTTCAAGGACCGCTGCGTCTTCCTCCCGTATGAATTCCTCTGCGGCTTCCCGCACTGCGAGAACTGCAAATGGCACATCCGTATCAAGGAGCAGCGGTGCCGCTTCAAGGGCAGGCGCTACTTCAAGGACTGGATCATCTTCCGTCTCCCGTAGCCACTCTTCAATACCTTCTGCAACTTCCCGTTCTACCTCGGGTAGCAGCGTTGGAAGGTCGGCTTCGACATCCCGTTCGACCGGCACATCTTCTTACAACCGTTCTTCTTCGTCAAATAGCCGCTCATCAAGCTCCGCCAATTATAGATCTTCCGGCAGCAGCTCTACAAGAAGCAGTGGAAGCTCCTCTTCATCAGGCTCTTCCTATCGCTCTTCCAGCTCTTCCTCCTCGTCTGGCTATAGCCGTTCGTCGAGCAGCGGCAGCTATTCCGGCAGCTCTTCCCGCAGTAGCGGAGGCTATTCCGGCGGAGGTTATTCCGGAGGTGGCAGCTCTCATTCCAGCGGTGGCGGTAGTTCCCATTCAAGTGGCGGCGGCTCCCACGGCGGTGGCGGTGGCTCCAGAAGGTAGTGTAACTTAAAAAAGACAAGAACATGAAAAAGACTATAACAGCTCTGCTCTTGATTGCAGCAGGAGTGCAAGCAGGCGCTCAGACAATAGGCGATGCTTACACATTCAGTCAGAACAATTATGTCGGCACGGCAAGGACCGTCGGTATGGGTAACGCAGTTACCGCTGTCGGTGGCGATCTTGGCACGATAGAGTTCAACCCTGCAGGCTCTGCAGTATACGGTTATTCTCAGTTCTCATTGACTCCGGCAATCACGATATCTTCCATGACGGGGCAGGGTACTCCGCTCGCAGGAACAACTGAGCCTTACGGATTTCAGGATAATAATATTACGAGATATCCCAGGTTCACGATGCCAAGTGTAGGCGCTGTCATGAACGTGAAGACCGGAAAGCGTTCGGGAATCAAGAGTTGGTCGTTCGGCTTTGTAGGTCATGCTACCAATAACTTCCTTACCGACCTCTATGCAAGCGGTTCCAATCTGAATACCAGTTACGCCGGTTTCCTTGCAACCCATGCCAATGGATACGAGTCAGACGCTCTTCTCTCTTCCAACGCGCTTAATGAGTGCTCGTGGAGGGCGGTGACAGGATACCAGTCCAATATGATATCGACTTTTGGAGGTCATTCGAACGAGTACATCGGCATTACCGAGCGGCTCGACGGCGACAATATCTCCCTTGCAGATGAGATCAATCAGTACTACGGCTGGTTCCGTACCGGAAGTAAGTATGACATGCTCTTCAATTTCGGAATGAATATCTCCGATAAGTTCTATGTCGGAGCCAATCTCGGGATTACCGATTTGACTATCAATTCCAATGAATACTGGAAGGAAGAGTCTGTCGATATGAAGAATTTTGCTATCCAGTTCCTGCAGCAGGACGGTTCCAGCAAGGATACCTACTTCGACCAGCTTAAGATGAACTATGCATATCAGGCCCGCGGAACGGGTGCATACCTGAAGGTCGGTTTTATCGCCCTTCCGATGAATGGACTTCGTGTCGGAGCTGCAATCCAGACCCCTACTGTATTCAGCATCAGTGAGTACTATGGGTATGAAGGCAGTACCAGTTTCGCGGATTCCGAGTTTGACGCGAGGTGGTCCACTGGCGAGGGAAACTATGATTATAGTGTCAAATCTCCTTTCAGGGCAAATGCGGGTCTCGCTTATACAATCGGCAATTTTGCTCTCGTAAGCTTAGATTATGAGCTTGCTGATTACTCTTTGATGAAGTTCAGCTCCCCTCTTTACGGTGATGACTTCAGCGACCTCAATTACGATATCAAGGATTACTACGGCATTTCTCATTCCTTGAGGGCCGGTTTCGAACTCAAGCCTATGCCTCAGTTCGCAATCCGTTCAGGTTATAACCTGACAACCTCTCCTGAAAAGGATGGGAGTGGCAAGTATATTTCTGCCAGCCGTCAGGCAGCGTCCTTCGGACTTGGTTACAGTTCCAGCGGATCGTTCTTCGCGGACCTTGCTTGCAGGGTCAACTTCCTCCCGGACGAGTATTTCCTCGTTTATGACGACTATATTGATAATGTCTATTCTCCCGAGCTTTGCAAGAGAGGAAGCCTCACGGAAGTGCTTCTGACGCTCGGATGGAGATTCTAGATATTCAGGATTTTAGGTTATTTTTCAAGGACTGGCTTTTCAATGAGCTGGTCCTTTTTTTTGCTTTTTGGGGAGAATATTATATATTTGTTTATGTTTTCAAAACCATGGAAAATCAAGGATGGCATCCTTGTTGGCGTAGGCTTGATAGTTTTAGGCCTACTGCTTCAATTAGTGACAGGCAGGGTTGAGTGGGAGTTTTTTGCATGGCCGGTCAATCTTTTTGCGGTCATCTTCCTGCTTTTAATCGCGCTGACTCTTCATCTTCTTCGCAAGCGCTTTGCTTTTTGTGGTTGGATCAGCAGCCTTGCTTCTGCGGTGCCTGCTATCGGCTTTTCTCTGGGCCTCACAGTAGTTATGGGGCTTACCCGTCAAGTCCCTTCTGAAATGCCGAAAGCCGCAGATCCAATAGGAATTAGCCAGATGGTGCGTTTCTGGCCGTTTGTCCTCTGCTATGCCTGGATGGCGCTTACAATATTGACTACAGTAATGAGAAGACTGACAACGTTTAGATGGAAAAAGGATATTCCCTTCATGCTCTGTCATGTAGGCCTTCTTCTCATAATCGTCTGTGGGACTCTCGGTAATCCTGATCTTCGTCAGTTGGAGATGACAGTGACTGAAGGTAAATCGGAGTCAAGAGCTGTCTCCGAGTACGACGGATCTCTTCAGTCTCCTGGTTTCTCTGTCAAGCTGAATGATTTCTCAATTGATGAGTATCCGCCGAAGGTGTATGTTGTCGACAGAGCAAGCGGAAGACCTGTTGATAGGACTGAATTTATTGATACTGAGGTAGTTCCATTTACAATGACGCTTTCCGGATGGGAAGTTACTATTGAGGAGATGTTACCATATGCTGCTCTTGTAATGGTCCCTGATTCTACCAGGGCTCGTCCAGATTCACTCCATTTTGAGCCATGGCAGGGCGAGGGAGCAGTCCAGGCCCTTCTTGTGAGGGCCCGGAAGGACGGCGTGTCAAAAGAGGAGTGGATTACTTGCGGCAATCACATGTTCCCTACAAAGGTGCTCGAACTCGATGAAAACCTTGCCCTGAAGATGCCCGAGCCGTCTCCGAAGCGCTATAGCGCCGATGTCATAGTGACCTCTTCTGACGGAAAGGCCCTTGAGAGTACAATAGCCGTCAATAAGCCTTTGAAAATTGATGGTTGGAAGGTATATCTCGTCGATTACGACCAAGAAAGGGGACGCTGGAGCAAAATTGCAGTCTTTGAACTCGTTCGCGATCCATGGTTGCCTTTTGTCTATGTTGGTATTTTTATGCTTTTAGCTGGTGCTGTCTGCATGTTCGTCCTTGCAGGCTCCCGCAAATCTGACAGAGAGTTATGAGTTGGGACAGTTTCGTATATTTCGCTATTCCGTCGGTCCTATTGTGGATCCTCGGGGCGTTTATGGCCTGGAAGCCAAGGAGGCGTAATGCGGCTATAGCCAGTACACTCATCGGTTTGGCCGTATTCTTTTCGTTCATAGTGTCAATGTGGATTTCCCTCGAACGTCCCCCTCTGAGGACGATGGGGGAGACGCGGCTGTGGTATTCATTTTTCCTTCCTCTGGCGGGCCTTTTGGTCTATGTCCGGTGGAGATACAAATGGATACTCTCCTTCAGCACGCTGATGTCCTTAGTTTTTATCTGCATCAATCTATTTAAGCCGGAAATTCATTCAAAGACCCTGATGCCGGCCCTTCAGAGTCCTTGGTTCGCTCCGCACGTGATTGTCTATATGTTTGCCTATGCCATTCTAGGAGCTTCATTTCTGATGGCCCTCTGGCTTCTTGTCAGAAGAAAGACTGCATCATCGGAGGAAATCCGGATGACGGACAATCTTGTATATGTAGGGGTCGCCTTTCTGACTTTCGGAATGCTTTTCGGTGCTCTCTGGGCCAAGGAGGCGTGGGGACATTACTGGGGATGGGATCCCAAAGAGACGTGGGCTGCGATTACGTGGTTCGGCTACCTGTTTTATATCCATTATCGCAGGATGCAGCCAAAGAACTGGAAAGCGGCGATGATTATCCTTCTTGTCTGCTTTGTATTCCTTCAGATGTGCTGGTGGGGCATCAACTACCTCCCGTCAGCAAGGGCTACGAGTGTACATACATATTGAGTAGAAAGGGGGGGAATGTCTTCCCTGGAGAAGTTGTTATCCCTGACCTTCGCTTTGGGGAGCCGAGTCGAATACTCCTGAGCGGCGGAGATGGCGTACATAGACGCGGCCTCCGCCGAGTGCAAATAGATGTTCCCCGGCGAAAGCTATAGAATCAACCCGTCCCTTAGGAAGTGGAGGGATGGCTCGTACGCGACCGTTCTTGTCACAAATCTGGATACAGACTGATGTGGCGCAAAACGAGCGCTGTAGGGGCCTAATCGCACCACCACCTGCGTCCAAAACTGTGTTTTCCAAAAGAAATGACTGTCGTTTTTTTGACCGCTATTCCATTGATAATCTGCAACGGTTACAAAAGGGTAACTTACTTTCCGAACGGTGCCTCCTTGTTTGATAATCAAATACTTCGTAGATTTGTGGTAGAGAAAAGTAACCAAGGCGCAAATAGTAAGCGATTATGGATAGGAAAGAAATAAGGGATGCCATGTTCCCGGATTGCCCCATCCGGAATGTTCTCTCCCGGGTGATGGACAAATGGACGCTGCTTGTCATCTACACCCTGGAGCAGCAGGGAACAATGTGCTTTAATGACCTGCACCGGGCCATACCGGATGTGTCCCAGAAGATGCTCAGCGTCACCCTCAAGAATATGGAGGCTGACGGGCTGGTATCCCGAAAAGTCATTCCTGCCGTTCCGGTAAAGGTGGAATATACCCTTACCGAGCGGGCGAACAGTGTGCTGCCGCTTTTGGACCAGCTGCTTGCTTGGGCAATGGCACATTTCAACGATATTATGACAGATCGTCAACATAATTCAAGTTCAACCCTTTAATTCCCAGCAACCATGAAAAGAGCCAACATCTCCGGATTTGTAATGAGCTTTGCAAATGAAGCCCCGTCCGCTTGTGGCAGCGCCTGTGGTGCCGCCAAGCCAGAAGAGAAGCCCTCTGCCTGCGGAGCAGCCGAGCCCAAGAAGGAAGAGCCCAAGCCCAGCGCTTGCGGCAGTGCCTGCGGAGCCAAGTAATACTGCTGTGCCGCATTAAGCAGCCTATTAACCCCATAGCCCCCTATTATGGGGCACATTCGGCCTGACGGCCGGCCGGCAGAAGCCGGCTTGTCGCTTCGCTCCGAAAATAGGTAAATATGCTTCAATATTTCGCGTTTCAGTGGCACATCACTGATTATTGTGATCAGCGGTGCAAGCATTGTTACATCTTTGCCGAAGGGCATCCCAAACTCATTACAGTGAGCCTGCCGGATGCCCGTCGGGTTATCGACAATTGTGTGGATATGTGCTCCCGGATGCAGGAGCGCGTGCCTTATTTCTATATCACCGGCGGAGATCCGGTGCTGCATCCGCAGATTTGGGAGATTCTGGGAATGCTCAAGGAGCGGAAGATACCCTTCACCATCCTTGGAAATCCTTTCCATCTGACGGACGAAGTCTGTGCCAAGCTGAAGGACTATGGCTGCGAGAAGTACCAGCTCTCTGTCGACGGCACCAGGGAGACGCACGACTGGATGCGAAAACCGGGCTCCTACGACTGTACGCTGGAGAAAATCGCCGTCCTGCACAAGGCAGGCATCAAAGTGGCCATTATGACCACGGTTTCGTCTGTCAATGCTTCTCAGATGGAGGAAATTATCGACACCGTCGTTGCATTTAAGGCCGATGTCTTTGCCTTTGGCCGGTATTGTCCCACCTCAGAGGAGAAGTCGGTGGCTCTGACGCCGCTTCAGTACCGGGACGTGCTGGACCGCTGCTGGAAGAAATACCAGCAACACAAAGACGCCGGAACCTATTTCAACCTGAAGGACCATCTGTGGACGCTGTATTTATATGAGAACGGCCTCTTCAAGATTCCGGAAGGCCTGGATGAGAACCTGATTTACGATGGCTGCAACTGCGGAAACTGTCATTTCACTATTTGCCCGAATGGCGATGTGATGGCCTGTCGGCGCTTTGAAAGCGTGGTGGGCAATGTCCGTAAAACGCAGCTCTATGAACTCTGGACGGGACCGCAGATGGAGCAGTTCCGCCAGTATGAGAAGTTCGAGAAATGCCGTCGGTGCGAGCTCCTCCGCTTCTGTCGCGGCTGTCCGGCCGTCACCTACGGTACTACCCATAACTTTTATGCTCCCGATCCACAATGTTGGAAAGAGTGTTGATGTCATTCTGAACAAAGTGAAGAATCTATATGAAAGCCATAGTACTTACCGGCCGCTGCGAGGCCTCTGAAATGAAAGTTAGCGAGATCCCCTCTCCGAAGGTCCGTCCGGGCTGGGTGCTCGTAAAGATACACGCCGCGGGACTTAATCATTCCGAGGCCCTGCTGCGGATGTTCGAGATAGAGAACGATTACATCCAAAAGCCCATCGTCCCTGGTATTGAATGCGTGGGTGAAGTGGCAGACCCTTCTGACAGCGGCCTAGCTCAAGGAGACCGCGTGGTTGCCATGATGGGCGGGATGGGCCGGAGTTTCGATGGCAGCTATGCAGAATATGCGCTCCTACCATCGGGCAATGTCTTCAAGGTGGAGACGGATATGGACTGGATAAGCCTGGCCGCCATTCCGGAGACATATTTTACGGCTTACGGCTCCCTGTTTGAATGCCTCCTGCTTGAAGCCGGGGACACACTGCTGGTCCGTGGTGCCACTTCCACCGTCGGCCTTGCCGCCATCCAGCTGGCCAAGGCCGTGGGAGCCAAAGTTATCGCTACTTCTAGGCGTGAATCCTCCTTTGAGAAACTGAAGGCTGTCGGGGCCGATGAATGTCTTGTGGATGATGGAAACATCTCCGCGCGTATCGAGGAGCGCCCGAACAAGGTGCTGGAACTCATCGGCCCAGCTACGCTAGCTGACTCGATGAACTGCGTCTCCCAACCGGGGTATGTCTGCAATACAGGCATTCTTGGCAACAAGTTCACTATCGAGCACTTCGACCCCATCAAGATGATTCCCAACGGAGTCTTCCTGAGCGGCTTCTTCAGCAATTATCCCTCGCAGGCAGCCGTCAACGGCATCATTGGCCTGCTGAAAGCCTCCGGTCAGAAGCCGCTTTATAGCAAAGTCTTTCCGCTTGATGAGATCGCCGAGGCACATACCCTCCTTGAAAAAGGCGGAGCCGGTGGCAAGATAATACTGAATATCGAACCTCCGGATTTGGAGGAAAATTTAGTATACATCGAGGCATAAGGCTGTATACATAAAGAAAATCAGGCCGTAAAAGCCTGATTTTTAGCATTTTGGCGGTGAGTGAGGGATTCGAACCCCCGGTACGTTGCCGTACACCTGTTTTCGAGG
>ERZ842401.5504-NODE-5504-length-14016-cov-26.874794_pt1 | contig 14016 bp, 15 predicted proteins | sample MGYA00521270_ERZ842401 | MGnify/ENA primary metagenome ERZ842401 (study PRJEB31892, sample SAMEA3878208) | bioreactor metagenome | biome: Moose rumen | place: Sweden | collected 2011-10 | study: EMG produced TPA metagenomics assembly of the PRJEB12797 data set... | reverse complement strand
TTTTCCAATGGCAATGCCCTTGAAAATGGATTTCCCATTATAACGTTTCATACAAAAATCCTCCGGTAATGCTATCTTTGTATAACGGATAAGTATAGCACGGAATTACGCAAAAGTGTTAAAAACTTTGTTTTTTTTAGACAGAAATAGTAAAAAAATGTCCGTTTTTTTATAAGTCGTTTGCGTTTTATATTAAAAACAGATTTCGTTATTTTTTCAAAAATAATTTCCCGAATTTTTCAATATTGTGCTATAATTATTGATAATATTTTTTTTTGAGGAGAACGATGTGAAAAAACAAAAATATACGTTGCTTGCGATTTCTGTATCGATTTTGTGTGCAGGTCTTTTTTCTTGCGACCAGAATAATTCGGTGAGCGACGGGCGGTATGCAGACGTTTTTGGCGCGCAGTGGGGTTGTCACGACCCAAAGTTGTTTCAAGACGATGACGGAACATATTATGTGTATTCAACGGGCTGGCAAGACGGTATTCAAATCCGAAAGAGTAACGACTTAGCGCATTGGGAAAAAATTGATACGTCTCCTCTCGCATCTGAATCGAAAAAATCAGATATTTACGGAAAAATGGTATGGGACGATGATTTTCTAAAATGTACTGGTTGTGCCAGCAATGCAGGAGAATTATTCAACACCGATTACTATAGAACGTCGGTTAAGCCTGAATCTTGGGCGCCAACGGTCATTAAACAAGATGGAAAATATTATATGCTCCACGGCATTGTTTCCGATTGCCAAACCGTTCGCAACAAGCCGCACCGCGCAGGCTGTATCACTATGGCGATTTCAGATTCCCCGGAAGGACCATTTTTGCCGGCTCAGCAATATAACAGAGAATTATATGCGCAATCAAGCCTTGTCCGCTGCGTGTGGAGCCGCACAAAAAATCAAAGTCCTTCCGAAATCGGCTATGAGGGCTGTTTTAATTCGTGCGATGAAAATTGGAACAGTGGTTTTGGAACGATTGACCCTGAATTTGTGGTGGATATAGCGACCGGAAAATTGTATATCGAAAAAATTGGTGATACTGATTGCTATGCAGTGACGTATGGTTCGTGGCTTGGCGGAATTGCATTGCTTTATGTTGATTCAAAAACACTGAAACCGGTGTGCACAACAGCAGGTGTTTCTTCTTTTGACGGACAATTTTACAATGTTGGTGATGCAATGAATGCCCCTGCAGACAGCATTAGCGGCAATCAAGGCGTAAAAATTGCGGGCGGTTTAGGTGCGGCTTATGAGGGCGCGCAGGTGATTTTTAACAGCGAAAACGGATTTTTTTACATTTTTGTTTCGATGGGAAATCTGTTTCACGAATATCGTGTTGGCGTGGGCAGAAGTCGCAAAATTACCGGTCCGTATCTAGATACTTCGGATAATGCAATGAGTTTTTTGTATACGAGCGATGCTGCAAAATACCATCTTTTTGGAGGAAAAATACTCGGAGCGTGGCAATTCGGAGAAGCAAGTGGCGATGAATACGGCTTTAGAAGTCCGGGGGGACAGAGCATTTTGCGCGATTTGAGCGGCAGAATTTTGCTTGCAAATCATACGCGAACAAATTATTTCCCGACTGGCAATTTTACGGTGCAAATTCATCAAATGTTTTTTAACGAAAATAATTGGCCTGTATTGAATATGAACGATTTTAACGGAGAAAATGCACATCTGGCGGCTCTTTCTAAGCGGGAAATTGCGGGAAAATATGCAGTAAATTTGACTCGCCGTGCGGCGCATACCGATTTTGTGGAAACTACGGACGGAAATACGCAGGAAGCCAATGCGGCGGACGGCAAAGAAAGTCTTTCGGTGATTGTAAAATTGACCGCGAATGGAAAAATTGAGGGTGCGTACACAGGAACTTGGAGCACAGAAAATGGATTGATTTCTTTGACGGTTTTTCAGCAAAATGGCGATTTTCTTGGTAATTTTGACGGAATTGTGATGTATGCCACTGATAATGCGCGAAAAAATGGAAAAAAATCGGCAACGGTAACATTTTCTGCGCTTTGTTCTAGCGAAGGTGAAAAAGAAGGAGAATATATTTTTGGTAATAAAATGTAGAAATCATACAATTTTTTCGAAAGAGCAGAATATTTTTTGAGCACACACATTTTTATAGAAATGTCGTTGATGCTTTTAGCCTTGTTTATTTATTGACTAAAAAGCATTGTTTGAGATATTATAGGTTTTGCTATTCTAAAGAAAACGAATTTTGGAGACAAAAATGGGCATAGTTGGTGGAATCCTGCTTGTTGTATTTATTATTGTTTGCGCGTTAATCGTGCTTTTGGTGCTTGTGCAAGACGATGAGAGCAACGGCATGGGTGGAATGATTGGTAGCGGAAGTGCGGCTTTTGGTTCTCGTTCAGCTTCTGTGGTAACAAAAACAACTGGCGTTTTGGCGGCATTATTTTTTATCTTAGCTTTTTTTGTCGCACTCGCAACATCGAATAGTTTTAAAGCTCGTCAGCCTAAAGATTTGAGTGAAGCGGCTGTTGAAGTACAGGGTGAAAAAACTGCAACAGATTCTTCTTCTAAGAAATACTGGGAAGAAGAAACAAAAGCTGATGAAAACAATGTTATTGAAAGTACTCAAGAAGAAAATGTTTCTGAAGCATCAGAAAGTGTTGAATCTACAGAAGTAACAGATTCTGTGGAAGCGACTGAAACTTCAGCTGCTGAAAATGCTCAATAGCGAGGTAAGGTATGGTTCTTGGACAGGTATTCTCTCCTAAAACGATTATTGTAAATCTGGAGAGTGAAGATAAAGATGAAGTTTTTGAAGAACTGGTTGATTCGATTATATCTGTCCAACCTCAATTAAACAGAACTGCGGCTGTTGAGGCTTTGCAAGAGCGAGAATCGAAGATGAGTACGGGGATTGTTCACGGAATTGCGGTTCCTCATGGAATCACAGATTCTGTGAATGGCGTTGTGGGAGCGATTGGGATTAGTCAGAAAGGAATTGATTACGATGCTCTTGATAATGCACCTGTTCATCTGGTTTTTATGCTTTTAATTTCTCCTGAAGAACGTGAAAAGCATTTGCAGATTTTAAGTTCGTTGCTAAAGGTTTTGCAAAATCCTAATTCTGTTAATTTGCTTATGGAAAAAAAATCAGCAAAAGAAGTGTATGATACTCTTTGTGCGTTTGAAACAAAGTTTTTCAAGTAGATTAATAAGGAGGATTTTATGGCAGAAAAAGAAACTGATGTAATTGAGCATTTGTTAGGGCTTGAGCATGAGGCGGCTTCTTTGCTTTTGGAAGCTCAAACTGCCGCTGATAAACGCTTGATTGAGTCTAGAACAAAGGCAGAAGAGTTGTATAAAAAACAGTACAGTGAATTGATTTCTTCTGCTGAACAAGTCTTAAAAGAAGAGTGTGATAAAATAACAAAGAAACATAATGAAGATTTTGCTTCGTATCAGAATAAAATATCAGCGAGCGAAAAAGATATTTCTGCTTTTAATGCACTGCTTGATAAATTATTTTTTGCCGAATAAGCAAGAGGTAAATTATGGATAAAACTGCGGCTAGTGCTTATATTTATGCAAAAGTTTGCGGTATGCTTTCAAAATCCTATATTGGAGAGCGTGCCAATAAACTGTTCTCGGCAAAGAGTTTGAATGAGTTGTGGGGATTATTGTTTTCTGAAGAAGTTCCCGCTATCCCTGAAACATTGCTTGCAAAACAAATTGAAAAAGTCGCAGAGAAAAAATTTATTTCTGAATATATAAAACTTATTTCGTGCTATTCTAAGCCGTCTCAAATATTGTTGAATTTGCTTCGTTTCTATGATTATGAGAATATAAAAGAAATTGGCGCAGCACTTTGTTTCAAAGAAGAAAAAATGCCTGAAATTATTGATATAGGCTCTTTTAGTGAAATAAATTATAAAGCATGGCCTGATATTGCGAAAATGACTGAAAATTCTGCATTTTCGTGGTATAATAAAATACCGAGCATACATGAGCAGCAAGCAAATGATATTCGGCTAGACCAGCAATATGTTTTTGAACTAGGAAAATCAATTAGAAGTTTGCCATCTGCAGAGCGAAAAATTGCTTTGACGCTTTTTCGTGAAGAGTATATATTGAAAAATATTGTGTGGGCAATGCGTCTTCGTGTGTATTACGGAATGGAAAAAGAAGATATTTTGCCTCGTTTAGCGTATGCTTCTGAATCGCACGATGTAGATGACGAAATTGCAGGTTCTGCGATAAAAATATTGGAATATCCGATTGATAGCTATTCTGAGTGGGCTGATTGGAGATATAAGGATTTGTTAAATCCTAACGAAGAAGGTGTTGTCTGGAATCTTGATCCCAGATGGGTTGAGAGCGAAGCGAGAAAGCTCGATAATAGAATTGCGGAAAAGATGTTTCATCGGTATCCTGATTCTGTTGCTGTGCTTATCTGTTTCTTTAAGATAAAATCACACGAACTAGATTGTATACGTTCTATGACAGAAAGTCTTCGAATGAATATAGAAAGGGGAGAGTAATGGCAAAGACAACTGCAATGCGACTTGTGGAACTTATGATAATGAAAGAAGATATAAGTCGCGTTATTGAATTTCTTGGTAAAAAAGGCAATTTTCAATTTCAGTCAAGTTTTGATAACTCCGGAAAATCGTTAGAGAGTAAAGAAAAATCTTTATTTGAATCTTTGGAGAAAGTTCGTGCTTATCTAAATATTCAAGATTTAGATGAATATAAAGAGACGCCTGCTCTTCCCGAAGCAAAAGATTTTGATGCTGCGGAAAGTTTGATAGCGTCTGTTTCTGCGCTGAAAAATCGTGAAACAGAAAAAAGTGAGGAACTGAAGCGGGTTACATCGACTTACAAAGAGGCTTTGGCTTTTTCTAATCTGAAGGCTTCGTATTCAGAATTAGAGCATCTTTCTTTTTTGACATTGCGAATCGGAAAAATCGACCCTGCTGTTTTTGATGAACTCAAATTTTCGGTAGGCGAGCGCGCCATAATTATTCCATTGGGCGACGATAAATCCAGAATTATGGCTGCTTCTAGCAAAAAAGGCAGATTTGCGCTTGATGGCGAATTGAAAAAATTCGGTTTTGTTGCAATGGAAGTTCCAAAAGATTTTAAAGGTGTTCCTGATGATGTTCTTGCTTCTTTAAAATCACAAGTTGAAGAGACTGAAAAAATTGCTGCCTCTTGCAACGAAGAGCGTCATAATTTTGCAGAAACGCATAAAGATTCTTTATATCATCTTTTGTCGGTATTCTCTGTGGGAATGCAGGTAAAGAATATAGAAAATTCTCTTGAATCGACGCAGATGGTGTATAGAATTAACGGCTGGATTCCTGCGGAAGAAAGCAGGACTGTTTTAGCAGAGCTTGATAAAATTTCAAGCGGAAGAGTCGCGATTCGGGAATACACGCCAAATGAAGTACCGTCTGTTATTTCTGGGCGTGAAAAGGTTCCGGTAAGTTTAAAGCATGGCAAATTTATAGGAAGTTTTGAGCGTATTATTTTCAGTTATGGTTCGCCTTTGTATGGCACGATTGACCCGACTCCTTTTGTTGCCATTTTCTTTACCATTTTGTTCGGCATAATGTTCGGCGATGCAGGTCAGGGACTTGTATTTTTGTTGTTGGGCATTTTAATGGAAACAAAAGTTGCGAAAGTTGGCGGTTGGAATAAATTTGCACCGGTGTTTATTGCAATTGGTGTTTCAAGTTTCATTATGGGATTGCTTACCGGTGAGTTTTTTGCGACAGAAACGGTATTGGAGCCATTCTCGAGATTTGTTACAGGATTATTCGGTGAACCGCGGCACGCGATTTTGCCGATGATGCCGACAGGTTCTAAAGAATCTATTATAAGAATGTTTACGTTCTTTGGCTTTACGGTTGGTGTCGGTTTTATAATCAATTCTGTAGGTTTGTTGCTTAATATCTGCAATCAATTTGCGCTCGGAAAAAAAGGAAAAGCGCTTTTTGGCAAAACGGGATTGAGTGGCGCAATTTTCTTTTGGTATGTAGTTTTTATTGCTATTCGTGTTTTTGCGCTGAAAAAGCCTATTTTGGTAATAGATTGGTTTATCGTCGGCATTGCGTTGCTCTGCTCTGCATTAGGAGAAGTTTTGGAGCGAGTAATAGACGGCGAACACCCTATTTTAGAAAACGGGTTGCTTTCTGCGGTTATCGGTGCTGTCGTTGAATTGTTGGAAACGATAATTACCTACTTGTCTAATTCGGTTAGTTTCTTGCGTGTTGGAGCTTTTGCGCTTTCGCATGCGGTTTTAGGCACGATTATTGCGCGGCTGATGGAAATTGTGCCAGTGCTTCCCGGAAAAATTGCAGTCGGAATCGTTGGAAATGGAATTGTGATTGTTCTTGAGGGAATGATTGTTGCGATTCAAGTTATGCGATTACAGTATTATGAATTCTTTTCCAAATTCTTTAACGAAACGGGAAGAGAGTTTAAACCGTTCAAGTTTGAATATAATGCTCAAATATAATAGATTTTTGTGAGGTCTTTTTATGAAGAAGAGAATTTTTGCATTCGTTACAGTTTTGTTTGCATCTATTGCATGTGCTTTTGCTGAGGGCGATGCTGCTGCGGTGGCTTCTGGCTCTGCGCTGAAGTATTTTGCGGCTGCTATTGCAGTTGCGGTGGCGTGTATTGCTGGCGGTATGGCGGTTGGGAAAATCGGTGCTGCTGCTATGGGCGCAATGAGCGAAAATGCAGAGCTTTCTGGAAAAGCATTGCCGTTCGTTGGCTTGGCAGAAGGTATCTGTTTGTGGGGATTCCTTGTTGCTTTGCTTATCATCATCATGTAAAACAGATGACGAAGGTTTTTAGTGGAATATTATATAATTGGCGAGCGGGAACTCGTACTCGCCTTTAAGTTGGTGGGAGTTGATGGTGCTGTTTGCGAAAATAAAGATGAAGCGTTAGACGCTTTCAATCGTATTACGGGCAAAGGCAATTTTGTATCAGCTCCTGTGGCTGCTGAAAGACCAAAAATCCTTATTCTGACAGAAAATATTTCTGATATGATAGAAGAAGATGTTTTGGATTGGCAGAAAGGTGGAGATTATCCGCTTATTGTGGAAATACCGGGCATCAATGGGCATTTGAAAGGGAAAAAATCTTTAACAGATGCAATCCGTGAGGCTGTCGGTATTCAAGTTTAGGAATCGGGGTGCTTAATAATAATGGAAGAACTACGTTCTACAGATATTCTTGATAAAGAAATCCAATCCGATGCACGACGGAAAGCTGAGCGCATTTTGCAAAATGCAGCGGCAGAAGGGCAAAAAATAGAAGCTGCTGTTTCAAGTCGTATTGAGAAGGCTAAGCAAGAAATTGATGCCTCGTTTGCAGAAAAACTTGCTGTATTCAAGAGAAATGTTGAAGCTGCTCTTCCGTTGGAATGTGAAAGGTATCTTGTTGATTTTGAAGGCAATTCTGTTTCGAGCGCAATAAATGATTATCTTCAAAATCTTTCTCTTGAGCGAAAGATTTTGCTTTTGAAAAGAATGATAGTCAATGGCAAAAAAGTGCTCGGCTCTAAAAATGTGTGCGTAAAAATTTACGGCGATGATACAGAGGCACTTGAAAAACTCGTAAAAGATGAATTTGGCAATAGCTTAAAATCTTTAGAAAGAATTTTGTTTGTGCAATCAGGTGAAGAAGCTGTTGCTTTTTTAAATGTGCATGCGGGAATTATAGCGGTAACCGAAGACGGCTCTATAAAATGTCGTTTTTCGTTTGACCAGTTAGTTTCTGAACTTGAAGATGCGTATAGCTACGAGCTTGCTAGTACGTTATTTGGAGGGAGGCTTCCTGAATGAAAGTCGGTAAAATAACTAGAGTTTCAGGACCTATTGTCTATGCGTCAGGACTTGATGGCTGCGGTCTTTACGATGTTGTTGATGTAGGCGAAAAAAAACTTATTGGCGAGATAATTCGTCAAAACTCTGGAAATGCCACAATTCAGGTATACGAAGAGGATACAGGAATGCGTATCGGCGAAAAAGTCGAATGCAATGAACGCCCTCTTTCGCTTCGTTTAGGACCTGGACTTGTCGGTACTATTTATGATGGTATACAGCGTCCTCTTGCCGCTATGTATGATGACGCTGGCGCTTTTTTGGCACCAGGACAGCGTGCAGAGCCTATTGATGTGAAAAAAATCTGGCATTTTGAGGCAGAAAAAGAAGAAGGAGTGCCGATTGCTCCGGGAATGATTATTGGCTCTGTGCAGGAAACGTCGTCTATTTCGCATAAAATTATGATTCCGCCTGCTACTCGTGGACGAGTCTTGAAGACTTTTAAGGGAAGTGGCGATTATACTATAGATGATGTTATTGGCACGACAGAACTTGATGAGGAAATCAAACTTTCGCAATATTGGCCTGTTCGCCGTCCGCGTCCGTTTACGCATAAACTCACCGTTGATACACCGCTTGTAACGGGTCAGCGTGTTATAGATGTTTTTTTTCCGCTATCAAAAGGCGGTACAGCTGCGATTCCGGGAGGATTCGGAACTGGAAAAACGATGACTCAGCACGCGATTGCAAAATGGTGCGATGCGGATTTGATTGTCTACATTGGTTGCGGCGAACGCGGAAACGAAATGACTGATGTATTGACGGAGTTTCCGAGTTTGATAGACCCTCGCACAGGACGTTCTTTGATGGAACGTACAATTTTGATTGCGAATACATCAAATATGCCGGTTGCGGCTCGTGAGGTTTCTCTTTATTCTGGTATTACGCTTGCAGAATATTATCGCGATATGGGAATGCACGTTGCAATTATGGCAGATTCTACATCTCGTTGGGCTGAAGCGTTGCGAGAACTTTCGGGTCGTATGGAAGAAATGCCAGCGGAAGAAGGATTCCCTGCTTATCTTCCGACTAGACTTGCAGAGTTTTACGAACGTGCGGGACGAGTTATCGGCTTGAATAATCTTGAAGGGTCAGTTTCTGTTATTGGTGCAGTTTCGCCGCCGGGCGGTGATTTTTCAGAGCCTGTTACACAGCATACAAAGCGATTTATTCGCTGCTTCTGGGCACTGGACAGAGAGCTTGCGAATGCGCGTCATTATCCTGCTATCGGTTGGATCGATTCATATTCTGAGTATGCCGAAGAAGTCAAAGGCTGGTGGGACAAATTGGATTCTCGCTGGGCAAAAGTTCGTCTTGAGGCATTGAATCTGCTGAAAAATGAGCAGCGTTTACAACAGATTGTCCGTCTTATTGGACCTGACGCATTGCCGGACAGTGAGCGTTTGGTGCTGACTGTTGCAGAAATGATTAAAAACGGATTTTTGCAGCAAAACGCATTTGATGATATAGATGTCTATTCTGTTCCTGATAAGCAAATTCAAATTTTGTTGCTGATTATGGATTTTTACGAAAAATCTCTTGCGGTGATAAAGCAGGGTGCACCTCTTTTGAAAATAATGCAATTACCAGTAAGAGAAGAAATTGTTCGTATAAAAACAAGCATTCCTAATGATAAATTGGAACAGATAAATGATGTGAAATCGCATTTGGAACAACAACTTGGCGATTTGGAGCGGACGTACCGCAAGGTGGCAACAATATGAAAGGTATAGAATATCGCGGTGTAACATCTGTTGACGGACCTATTATTGTTGTAAAGCGTACGGAAAATGTTTTTTACAATGAAACCGTTTATGTTCGTGATAGATTTGGTGAAAAACGTACAGGTCGTATTATAGATTTGTCTGAAGATATTGCTGTTGTGCAGATTTTTGGTACTACAACAGGTCTTGATTTGCATGATACGACGATTGAATTTTTGGGTGAGCCGCTGGAACTTCGCGTTGGCGAGGGGCTTTTGGGGCGCATTTTTAACGGTTTGGGAGAGCCGATTGACGGACATCCTCCGATTGTATCGAGCACAAAAATCGATGTGAACGGAATGCCGATAAATCCTTATGCCCGCATTTATCCACGCGATTTTATTCAAACGGGAATTTCTTCCATTGATGGAATGAATACGCTGATTCGTGGGCAGAAGCTCCCGATTTTCAGCGGCAACGGATTGGCTCATAACCGTCTTGCTGCTCAAATCATTCGTCAGGCGAAAATCCGTAACAGTGACGAGCAGTTCGTTATGGTTTTTGCAGGAATGGGCATTAAGTATGACCAATCTGAATTTTTCCGAAAATCATTTGAGGAATCTGGCGTTTTGAGCAAGGTTGTAATGTTTTTGAGTCTTGCAGATGCTCCTTCTATTGAACGCATTATGACGCCGCGCTGTGCGCTTACAGCGGCAGAATATTTGGCATACGAAAAAAATATGCACGTTCTTGTCGTGATGACGGATATGACCAATTATTGTGAAGCATTGCGCGAAATAAGTACAACGCGCGGTGAAGTGCCGGGACGAAAGGGCTATCCGGGCTATTTGTACTCAAACCTTGCCGAGTTGTACGAGCGTGCAGGCAAAATCAAGGGCAGCACTGGTTCTATCACGCAAATTCCGATTTTGACGATGCCGAACGATGATATTTCTCACCCGATTCCAGACCTCACTGGCTACATCACGGAAGGGCAAATTGTTCTTGACCGCGAGATGAGTCAAAAGGGAATTTACCCGCCTGTGTCGGGATTGCCGAGTTTGAGCCGCTTGATGAAGGACGGTATCGGCGAAGGAATGACGAGGGAAGACCATAAAGACGTTGCAAGTCAGCTTTTTGCTTCGTATTCAAAAGTAAAAAGCATAAGAAATCTTGCGGCGATTATCGGCGAAGAGGAATTGTCGAAGGAAGACCAGCAGTATTTGCGCTTTGGCGATAGGCTTGAAAAAGAATTTTTCACCCAAGGCGAATACGAAAATCGCTCTATCGAAGAAACGCTGGATTTGGGCTGGAAAATTTTGTGTGAGCTGCCAAAATCTGATTTGTACAGAATAAAGCCTGCTCTTATTGAAAAATATCTTCCGAAAGCAGACGAAACGGCAGAAAAGGCGTAGTGTATGGCAAAACTCAATATTGCACCAACAAAGTCTAATCTTCTCATGGTAAAAGAGCAACTGTCTGTTTCTATGGACGGTTATGACTTGCTTGAACAGAAGCGCGAGATTCTGGTAATGGAACTGATGCGAATGGTCGAAAAAGTGATATTGCTGGAGCGGGATATTGATGCAACGATTGGAAATGCGTATCCTGCATTGCGCGATATGCTCATGGCGGTTGGTGGCGATAGAGTTGAACGAATTGCACACGCTGTCGAATACAAATTTACGCTACGGGAAAAGCCTGTTACCGTGGGCGGAATGAATTTTTCTTCGCTTGATGTGCAGTTGCCTAAAAAGGAGCTGTTTTGTTCGTTTATGGGCACTTTTGCAGACAGCGATAAAGTTATGTCCGAGTTTTTTAAGTTGCTTACGCTTCTTACAGAAATGGCTTCGATTCGCAATATTGTCTGGAGATTGGCAGCCGATGTGAAAAAAACTCAAAGACGTGTAAATGCTTTGGATAAAATGGTTATTCCGCAAACTCGGGAGACAAAAAATTATATCGAAAGTGTTCTTGAAGAAAGAGACCGCGAAAATGTGTTTGTTTTGAAGTCTTTGAAGAGCCGAAAAAGTAAAGAGGAGAGTGTATGATAAAACCGTTGTTTCAAAACATTATTGTGGCTGTAAACGGCTCTGAGCAATCTATTCACGCAGCAATGTACGCGATTTTGATGGCGAAATTGTATCGCTGTCATCTAAAAGTTGTGTATGTTGTGGACACGGCAACGCTCAAGAAACTGACGCTGAGCAAATTTTTTGTGTCGGAAGAAAGCGCATCGTATGAAAAAAATTTGACCGAGGACGGAAATCGTTATCTGGTATACATTTCTGATTTAGCAAAATCTAAAGGCGTAACGATTGAAACCGAGTTGAGAAAAGGCGCGGTGTGGTCGGAGATTATTGCTGCGGCTGACGATTTTAATGCAGGGCTTATTTTGCTTGGCGGTCGTCCGTACAGTGAATCTGACGGCGCAATTCGGCACGACGCAACATCAATGGCGAACAGCGAAATTATAGGAAGTGCACATTGCTCTGTTTTGGTGGTTCGCGAACCTAAAATCGAACAGTTGTTCAAATTAGCGTAAGTTCAGAGAGGACTTGCGTGGAAAATTATTACAAAATACTCGGTATATCTCAAAATGCAACGGCAGCCGAAATAAAACGGGCGTATCGAAAAAAAGCAAAACAATTTCACCCTGATGCAACTCACCGAGAAGCTGATGCTGCGGCTTTTCGGGAAGTGGTGCGGGCGTATGAAGTCCTTTCTGACTTAAAACAGAAATCAATATTTGATGAATCTTTCTCAATAAGACAGGGATTTTCTCGCAAAAAAGCGCGCGAATTCAATTATCGAGAGTGGCTTTTGGAGCGCGAAGACGAAGAAAGTCGCTCAAAGCTCATTTTTTTTGACCTTATGCACAACAAAGAAGACGAAGCGGTGGCTGAATTTAAGCGTATGAATATGAATTTCCCTCATTTTTCGCTGACAAAGTGGTTTACGCGAGAAGATTTTATGGATTACGGCTTTATTTTGGCTGAAGAACTCGTCATTCGGCAAGAATATTATGACGCGGTGCTACTTCTTGAACAAATAATCAGAATGGAATATTCTTTCAATTACTTCCGCTTTTTCTTTCCCGAAGTGCTTGATTTGGCGCGGAACGTGTTGCGAAATCATCTTGACGGGAAAATAAACGACGAGCTTGCTCTTGATGCGTGGGAGCGCGCGCTTGATTTGCGATTGGGCAAAAAAGACGATGCGTTCTTTTTGCAGAAAATGTCTCTCGCTTACCGCAGAATCGGCGACGAGAAAACGGCGGCTGTGTGCTTGGAGGAAGCGTCGAAGTTATTGCAATCGGTTAAATAAATACTCAAGGAGTATTCTGTGATACGCTTAAAGAATGAAAAAGAAATTGATGGAATCCGCCAGTCTTGTCATTTGCTTGCGGATTTGTTTAGAACGATTATCCCGATGGTGAAGCCGGGCGTTTCAACAAAGGAAATCGATACATGGTGCTTTGAGTTTATGAAAGACCACGGCGGCAGTCCTGCGTGGTATAAAGAGGACTTTCCGGGCGCGGCGTGCATCAGCATAAACGAAGAGGTCATTCACGGCGTGCCGTCAAAAAAGCGCATTGTGCGCGACGGCGACCTTGTTTCGCTGGACATCGGCATTGATTTGAACGGCTACATCAGCGATTCTACGCATACGGTTATGGTGGGCAATGTGCGCCCTGAATACAAAAAACTCGTGCGCACAACGCGGGAATGTCTGAACGCGGGCATTATGGCGTGCGTGGCGGGAAATCGCATTAAGGACATTTCCAAAGCGGTGTTTGATGTTGCGGACAAAGCGGGCTACGGCGTGGTGTATGATTACTGCGGGCACGGCGTGGGCTTAGATGTGCACGAAGACCCGTCGATTCCGAATTGCTTGAGTTACCCCGACGGGCGCGGTTACGGCGCAAATCCGCGCATTCAGGCGGGTATGGTGCTTGCGATTGAGCCGATGATTAACCTCGGCACTCCCGATGTGTACACCGACGACCGCAACGGCTGGACGGTCATAACTGCGGACGGCAAGCGCAGTTGCCACGAGGAGCACACGGTGGCGGTGTTCGCTGACCACACGGAAGTGCTGACCGAGTGCTTGGATTTACCGCCGAATTGCTAAGCGCACAAAAAATTCCCGTGCAGAGATAGTTTGCACGGGCGTTTTTTTCTTGAAAAAATGCCGCAGAACTGTTCTCGAAAATTTGTGAAGGCTGTTTTTGAAAGAAAATGCGTTTCTCGAGTTTTCGAGTTGCCTCCGCAAAGAAAAAACAGCCATCTCGGATTTTCGAGCGGTGTGCGCGGAAAAAAAATGAGCATCTCGGATTTTCGAGCGGCTCATTTCCGAAGAAAAATGCACTTCTCGAGTTTTCGAGTTGCCTCCGCAAAGAAAAAACAGCCATCTCGGATTTTCG
>ERZ842401.5503-NODE-5503-length-14017-cov-5.855250_pt1 | contig 14017 bp, 11 predicted proteins | sample MGYA00521270_ERZ842401 | MGnify/ENA primary metagenome ERZ842401 (study PRJEB31892, sample SAMEA3878208) | bioreactor metagenome | biome: Moose rumen | place: Sweden | collected 2011-10 | study: EMG produced TPA metagenomics assembly of the PRJEB12797 data set... | reverse complement strand
CGGCGCCTTCTTGTCGGGCGTGTGGCAGTCTGCGCACTTCGCCTGGCGGAACAGCTTCTCGCCGCGCTGGGCGCGGGCGGAGAGCTTGCCGTTCACGAGGTAGGGACTCGGCACGGGCTTCATCTTCTCCACGTAGGCGTCGAAACAGAAGACGTCCTCCTCGGGACGCGTGACGAACTGGATGTGGATGAGGCCGGCGGCGTTGCAGGCGTGCATGTCCTTGCGGATGCCGGTGATCATCGTGGGCGGCGTCACATGGTTGTAGAGCTCGCTGCGCGTCTGCTTGGGGTTGCCCATGCCGTCGTTCAGGAGGTCCCAGTTGAGTCCGTCCACGCGCCCGTCGGGATGGCAGCTCGCGCAGCTCTGCCACTGCTGGAAGCACATCGAGCCGTCGTTGTAGAGCATCTCGCCGCGGCGCGCGCGGCCATCGCGAAGGGGACAGACCCTATCTCGATGGTGAACGACGAGATCGTGCCCGCCCTGGAGGTCGTGGGAAAGGGGTTCGAGTCCGGCAAGGTGTTCCTGACCGGCAAGCATTTTGGCAAATTTCGCCTGATCTGCCGCGTCTAATTCGCCGCCTTTTTCTTTTTTGCCGTTTTTGAGCAAATCCCATTTTACGGTGATGTAAGAAGCATTCCTGAAATAATCGGTATTCTTAAAAATAAATGTATTCGCCGTCTTCTTTTCGGCTCTTACGGGTCTGTAGACAACCTTCATCTGCTTTGCACCCGTATGCGGTGTTCTGTCGGGGAACATAAGACCGTCAACGCAGAAATTGCCGTCGTGCTTTCTTTCGCCGTGGTCGCCGCCGTAGGTGTATTTGTAGCGGTATTTATCGTTTCCGTCGTGATAGACCGCGTGGTCGCACCACTCCCAGATACAGCCGCCCATAAGCATATCGCTTGAATAGATAGCCTGCCAGTAATTCTCAAGCGCGCCGGGACCCATACCCATTGCGTGAGCGTACTCGCAAAGGAAGAAGGGCTTTCCGTAATATTTGCTGCCTCTCTTGTGGTCGCGTACCTTAAGCATATCTTCAATGCTTGTATACATTTCACTTGTCACGTCATAGGAGAAGCGGCGCGTGTGAACAACGCTCTCATAGTGGACGGGAATTTCGGGGCAGACCTGTTTGAGAAAAGCGTTGCATACGTCCTGATTTGCGTATCCGCCTGCTTCGTTACCTAATGACCACATTGTAATCGACGGGTGGTTTCTGTCTCGGTAGTACATTCTCTTAACCCTGTCGAGGTATCTCGGAGCCCATTTTTTATTGTGGCTGAGCATACTGAAATCGGAGTAAATATTACGGATTCTGATAAGTCCGTGAGTTTCAATATCCGCCTCGTCAACAATGTAAAAGCCCATCAGGTCCGCAAGAGTAAGTAAAATCGGGTCGGGCGGATAGTGAGAGGTTCTGATAGCGTTGACGTTAAGCTCTTTCATAAGAGTAAGGTCTTTTTTGATTTCGTCGGGAGAAAGAACATAGCCCTCCTTCGGCGTGCTGTCGTGGTGATTTACGCCCTTAAATTTAATGGGCTTCGAGTTAAAGCGGAATACTTCTCCGACAATTTCAACGTTTTTAAAGCCCGTGTAATTGCGGAAAACAAGGACTGTCTGCCTGCCCTTTTTAAGGGTGATAAACAGCTCGTAAATATTCGGTATTTCAGCGCTCCACTCCTCAATCTCAAGGTTTTTAAAGGTGAATACATTGTTTCTGTCCGCGCTTTGTGAATCCTTTGCAATTATCCTGTTTCCCTTTTTGAGCTGAACCTCAATATCGTATCCTACGGGGTTTCCGATATTTTCAACTGATAACTTAAGGTTATACTTTGCGCCGACCTTTTTCGTCTTGATTTCATAGTCGTGAATGTATGTAGTCGGATATTCGAAAAGGAGAACGTCGCGGAAAATGCCGTTTTCCCTGAACATATCCTGGCATTCAAGGTATGTGCCGTGGCTCCATTTGAAAATGACGGCGACAATTTCGTTTTCACCTTCGACAAGGTATTTGTTAAGGTCAAATTCAGCCGAATTGTGAGCGCCCTCGGAGTAACCGACAAACCGGCCGTTTACATAAAGGTTTAATGCGCCTGCCACGCCCAGAAAGCAGAGAATATAGTTTTTATTAAGATTTGTGATTTCAACTGTTTTTCTGTAAACGCCGACGGGCATTTCATCGGGCAGGTCGGGCGGACAGCAGTCAAATTCATACGGAACGTTGATATACGCAGGCTCGCCGTAACCCTTTCTCTGCCAGTCAAAGGGGACGGTAACCTTATCAAAAACTATCTGGTCCGTGTCAAGCTTTTTGGGAAGGAACGCGGTTTTTTCAAAATACCTGAAATCCCATTCGCCCGAAAGTACGCGTACAAGGTCACTGTTAAACCTTTCCGTAAGGGGAGTAGTCTTTGTAAGCGCCGCCCTTTCGGAATAGGGGATGAAGTATGCGCGAGGGCTCATTTTATTGATTTCGTAGTTTTTAAAATCATAGTGATTTTTTTTATTCATTTCGTAGAGCATCACAAATCCTCCGTTTTTTAAAAATATTATATTTTAACTATACCATATTTGAGAAAAATATGCTATTATATTATTGTATTTTTTGTGAATTATTTGAAAAGGGGGATAATTATGGAAAAAACATATCTCGGTTTTAAGGACTGGGACTTTAAAAGTGAGCAGAGGGAATACACTGCGCCCGTGAAATTGCTTGCGGCTGACGGCACTCTTATCCCAAAGGGTTGGGCAAGGAGAAACGTCTTTGACTACGACCGCAAAAAGGTCCTTAAGCAAATGCGCCGTAAGGAATGGGATTTCTATCAGCTTTCAAACGGTAAGATGATGGTGCAGATAAGCTTTGCAAATATTTCACTCGGCGGCTACGCTTCGGCTGTTCTTGTTGACCTTATTGAAGGAAAAACCGTCGCTTCGCAGATGGCGCCGTTTGTCGGCGGAAAGGATAAATATGTTCTTCCTGCGAAGGGCGACGTCCCCAATAACGTAAAATTTAAAATAGGCGAGGCTGAAGTTGAGTTTGATACAAGAGAAACGAGCCGCACCCTCTATTTCAAAATGAAGGACGTTGAGTGCCATTTTGAAATGGATATTATGGAAGGACTTGAAAATATCACAACCGTTCTCCCGTTTGACGGCTTCCCCGACAGGTATTTTATGACCACAAAGCAGAATTCAATGCCCTGCGAGGGAACGTTCAGAAAGGGCGACACAGTATACGAGTTTTCAAAGGAAGACACGTTCTGTATTCTTGACTGGGGCAGGGTATGCACTCCCTACAGCCTTGTGTGGTACTGGGGCAACGGCTCAACCTACCTTGTTGACGAAAAGGGCGAAAAGCACATTTTCGGCTTTGAAATCACCTGGGGAATAGGTAACGAAAAGAACGCCACGGAAACCTGCATTTTCTATGACGGAAAGGCGCACAAGTTCGGCGCGGTCGATGTTGAAACCTTCCCGAAGCCCGATAAGTTTATGGAGGACTGGGTTTTTGTTTCCGAGGACGGCAGGTTTAACCTTACTATGACTCCGTTCTTTGACCATCATTCCGACCTTAACGTTTACGCTATGCGTATGCACTCCCACCAGGTTCACGGCAAATGGAACGGCACGGTAACACTTGACGACGGCACGGTGCTTGAAATTAAGGATATGTACGCATTCTGCGAATATGTTGAAAACCGCTGGTAATAAATAATCAAAGGACAGATTTTTAAATGAAATTAGGTATTGTAGGCTTGCCGAATGTCGGCAAGAGCACGCTTTTTAACGCAATTACAAACGCAGGCGCCCAGGCGGCGAATTACGCTTTCTGCACAATTGAGCCGAATGTCGGCGTTGTTGCAGTTCCCGATTACAGACTTGACAAATTAGCCGAGATGTATAATCCCGTAAAATTCACCCCTGCGACAATTGAATTTGTCGATATTGCAGGTCTTGTAAAGGGCGCTTCAAAGGGCGAGGGACTTGGTAATAAATTCCTTTCCCATATCCGTGAGGTAGACGCAATTATTCACGTTGTCAGGTGCTTTGACAATGACGATATAATGCACGTTGACGGCACTGTTGACCCGAAAAGGGATATTGAAACGATTAACCTTGAGCTGATTTTATCCGACGCTGAAATTCTTGACAGAAGAATTGATAAGGATACGAAGGCAATGAAGGGCGACAAATCCCTTGCGCCGCAGGTTGAATTCCTCAAGCGCGTCCGTGAGGCTCTTGACAACGGAATAAATGCAAGGGCGGTTGAAATGGACGATGATGAAAAGGCGGTTCTTGATACCGTTGCGTTGCTTTCCGCAAAGCCCGTCATCTACGCGTGTAATATGAGCGAGGATGATTTCGCTGCAGGCGTAGAAAATAACGAAAGATACAAGGCGGTTTGTGAAATTGCCGAAAAGGAAGGAGCCGAGGTTCTTCCTATATGTGCGGAGTTTGAAGCCCAGATTTCCTCCCTTTCAAAAGAGGATAAAAAGATGTTCCTTGACGATATGGGAATAGAGCAGGGCGGACTGGATTTACTTATTCAGCGTTCGTATAATCTTCTCGGTCTCATTTCGTTCCTCACCGCAGGTCAGCCCGAGGTCAGGGCATGGACAATTAAAAAGGGTACCAAAGCTCCTCAGGCGGCAGGTAAAATTCACTCCGACTTTGAACGCGGCTTTATCCGCGCGGAGGTTATCGGCTTTGACGAGCTTATGCAGTACGGCACAATGCAGGCTGCAAAGGAAAACGGAAAAATCCGTTCCGAGGGTAAGGAATATGTTATGCAGGACGGCGATATAGTCCTGTTCAGGTTTAATGTTTAATAAAAATGAGGTGAGCATAATCGCTCACCTCTCATATATGTGCCCGTAGCCCAGCTGGATAGAGCGTCAGACTCCGACTCTGAAGGCCGCCGGTTCGAATCCGGCCGGGCACGTTAAAAAAAGAAAAATCCCAATGTACGTTAATACATTGGGATTTTATTTTTACTTAAAAATCAGTGTGATATCCAATAATCGTTTATGTGCTTATTGATAATCTTCATGCCCCAGTCAATAATTTTAGCGTTTTCCTTTGTCGGGTGCTTTGCAAGCATATCGTTGTATTCATTTTCAAACTGGGTGTCGGCAAGCGCTGTCTGTACGGTTTCGTACCAAACTGCCTTATCGGACTTGCCGGAGAAATACATAATGTGATAACCGTATTCGGTCTCAACTATTTCCGCGTCGCCGACTTTTCTGCTCTTATCAACTGCCCAGTCTCTGAAATTGGTAACATAGTTTGAGGTGGGAGTGATGTTTTCAATAAGTCCGCCGTTATTCTTTGAGCCTTCGTCCTCGGAATACTGTGCGGCAAGCTCAATAAACGCGTCCTCACTGGGATTTTCGTTGAACTGTGCAAGGACGTCTTCAGCCTGCTTTTTAAGTTCCGCTTTTTCGTCGTCAGTCATAGTAACGGTGCCGTTGCTGTCGGTTGCGAACTGGAAGAGAATATGTCTTACGTTTACGGGAACGGTTTCATCCTTATAGGGAAGCTTAACCATAAACGCAACGATGTACTTATCATTTCCTTCGATTACTGCGCTCTCGCCGACCTTTCTTGCGCCGTCAAATGCCCAGTCGGCAGTGTTTGTGCCGAAGGTGGACTGAAGAGAGGAATAGGTTGTGCCTTCAAGAAGAGTCGATTCCTCACTAAAGGAGGTTGCCTTGTCAGCGGCTGCCTTTGCAGCGGCAAGGAAGCTTTCCTCGTCGGTAATCGTCTTTAATGCGGCGTCGGCAGTTTTCTTTGCTTTTTCGTTAGCAGCGTCCTGCGCAGCCTGCTTCTCGTCATCGGTCATTTCGTCCGTTATCTCTGCGTCGGAAGAAACAACAAAATATCTTAAGGAAACAAGACCGTAGTCCTTGATATTTTCCTTAAATTCCTTTTCAACCGCATCGTCAGTCTGGGCATCCTTGATTTCATTGTACTTATCGGTAAGGTAGGACTGCGCAACCTGATTTTCTTCAAGTATTTCACGAAGGAGCTTTTCGTCAACGCCCTTGCCGAAACGGTAAATGAGGAAACGGTTAAGTGAAAAATCGCTTTCCTTTGCCGCGTCACGGAACTGGGCTATTGTGTCGTCAATATCCTTTTGCTGTTCCTCGGTAAGCTTATAGCCGGCGTTTACGGCTTCCATATAGGAAGCGGCTGTCTCCTTAAGGTTCTTGAGAACCGTTATGCGAAGATAGTCCGACCAGTAAGCCGTCTGACCGTCCTCAAAGCCCTCAAGGGTTGAGGTGGTGTACTCCTGAACATCGGGAGCAAGAGTGTAATCAAAGCCTGTATACATCTTACCCATGCCCTCGCCGTACTGCTGGTCATACTGATAAGCGGTGTTTGCCATCTGCTGATATGTATAAACATAATAGTAGTTAAACTTTGCAACAGAGTTCTTTGCGCTCTTCATGCTGCCGCCGTCAACCGTTGAAACGGTAAGAGCCTTCTGCGGAACGCCGAAGAAGCTCAGAACGCCGTAAAGACAACCGAGTACTATTGCCGCAACAAGAACAATTGCAACAAACTTACTGAGTCCTCTTTTGAACTGAGCAAGCTCGGGGGTGTTCTTTGAATTTTTCTTTGCAGCCTTTTCAAGCCTCTTTTTACGTTCTTCACGGTAAAGTTCAGCAGCAGTTTTTTCACTGTTCTTTTTATCCATACGAAGATACATCCTTTTCTCTTTATTGTCGGTTGAGCCGACTAAATTAACAGAACTATTCTATACTATTTTAACTCACTTTTCAAGACTTAAATACATTTTTATTTTAAAACACGTTTTCGAAGTTGAGTTTTTCCTTGTCGATTATATAATCAATTTCGCCAAGCGTGGTAAGACAGCGCTCAAGAGCCTCGTCCTTATCGCCCTTTTCAATAAGCCGCGGAAGCGTAATGAATGCGCTTTCAATTTCCTTTACAAAGCTTCTTTCAATTGTCGTTTCAATAAAAAATCGGTTTTTCTCCCATTCTTCAAGGAGAATAAGGGAACTATCCTTTGCCTTTTGTTTTTCTTCTTTTTCGATATAAACTGAAATTTCTTCGATTTTTTCACGCGCATTTGTCAGCACTTTCTTGTTTTTTTCGCAGCAATACACCGAAAACATGGCGCAAAACAGAAATATAACAACCGCCGAAATAAAGCGTTTCATCTATTTTTTCTCCTTTTTTACAATAAAAAGCTTTCCCTCGCTGTCCGCAGTCATTAGTAAAACGTCCTTTACCTTAAGCCGCCTGCTTTCAAGCGCAGAAATTAACTTTTCCTTATTCATTCCGCATTCTTTCATCTCGCTGTCGATTATTTTTCCGTCGCTTATCACCTCGCACGGCAATGAATCCGTTTCGGAAGAAACGTTTAAATCCTTTTTTTGTACGGGGCTGAATTCGTTTTTCAAAAGCGCAGTAACCGTGCCGTCCGTTTCAAGCAGCGCGTAGGCGACACAGGAAATGTCAAAAATATCCTTTTTTCGAAGCGCTTCAAGAATATCGTCCACGGGAAGACGCAGCTTTTTAATTATCTTCTGGTCAATGCAGCCGTTTCTGATTATTATAACCGAATGCCCCTGAATAAGCGTTCTGTACTTAAGGCTTTTCATATTTATAACAGAAGAAAAAATCTCAAGGGAAAGAAGAATTGCCAGCGGCTCGAGCGAGGTAATAATGGGAATATTTCTGTTTTCAAGCGGAAAAACCGCAACCTGGGAAATCATCATCGCTATAACAAATTCAACCGGCTGAAGCTGGCTTAACTGCCGCTTTCCCATAATTCTCATCGTGAAAATTACCGCAACGTATAAAATAATCGTTCTTATAAAGGTTATGACCATTTTCGTTCCTCCCGTTTTAAATAGTTTTTGCACCCGACACGGAATAATACATAAAAACGCGGTTAAAACAATGTTGGTGGTGCAAGGTGAATTTTTTTAAGTCGAACGAAAATTACTTAACAAAACAGGTTGAAGCTTCAAACCAAAAAAGCTTTTCTGCAACGGGAAAGCTTTCAACCGATCTTTCGTTTTTTGAAAGTATGCTTGAGGGGGACAGCGATGTTCTTTACCGTAATTTCACTCTTCTCGGTAAAAGGGCGACTCTCATTTTCTGCGACGGACTGTGTAACTCGAAAACGGTAAACGAAATTATTTTCAAACCTCTTATTAAGCTCGACAAGCCTCTTTTTTCGGGAAAGGATATGTCCCGGCTTTTAACAGAGGAAACATATTCCGGAGCGGATTTTAAAACCGAGGAAAATCTTTACGACGTTTTCCCTCTTCTTTTTTCGGGCTTCTGTATTTTAATTGTGGATACGGTAAAAACGGCGTTTTGCTTTTCCGCGCAGGGCTTTGAAAAACGCGCTGTCGACCAGCCGTACACGGAGGTTCAGGAAAAGGGAGCGATGGAAAGCTTTGTTGAAAACCTGACGGATAACACGGCGCTTCTTCGCAGGAGACTAAAAACCCCTTTTCTTAAAATAGAGGAAATAAAAATCGGTTCCTCCTCGAATACGCGGGTCTGCATTTGTTTTCTTAAGGACAGGGTAAAGGGCGAATATGTAAAAAGAATTAAAAAAAGACTTCAGAGCGTTAATATTGACGCGCTTTTATCGGCGGATTACCTCACTCCGTTTCTTGATACCGATTACCTTTCGTTCTTTTCTTCTGTTGGCAGAACCGAAAGACCAGACACGCTTTCTTCAAAGCTAATTGAGGGCAGGGTAGGGATTATTGCCGACGGAAGCCCCTTTGCGCTTTTTGTTCCGTTTCTTTTTACCGAGTGCTTTCAGACGCTTGACGATTACTCGTACCGCCCTTACTATTCGCTTTTTATAAGGGCGCTTCGGCTCCTTTGCTTTTTTATAAGCGTATTGCTTCCCGGGCTTTATGTTGCAGTCTGCGTTTTTCATCAGGAGGCGCTTTCCCAGGCTTTGCTTGTCGAAATTGCCGTTCAGGAAAATATAACTCCGTTTTCAATTACGGTTGAAGCGCTCACGGTACATCTTATGTACGAAATTGTGCGCGAAGCAGGTCTGCGTATGCCAAAAGCGGTCGGCCACGCCGTGAGCATTGTCGGCGCTCTGGTAATAGGCGAAGCGGCGGTAACCGCAGGAATAATTGCCGCGCCGATGGTAATAATCGTCGCATTAACGGCAATAGGCTCGTTCGTAGTGTCTCCCTTTTACGAAAGCGTATCGGTTTTACGGCTTGTTTTCATTCTTGTCGGCGGAACGGCAGGCTTTTTCGGAATAATGCTTCTTTTCGGAGTGACGGTCATAAATATCTGCGCCCTCAACCCGTATAACGTCCCTTATTCCGCTTCGCTTCTGCCGTCGAATATCGGCTCGTTTCGCGATGTGTTTTTCAGAAAAGGCTGGAAAACGCTTTCGGGAAGAACTCTTAAAATTGACAGAATGGAGAAATAGCATGGCACAAAAAGCAAAAATCGGAGCAGGTCAGCTTTTTTCTCTTTTATTTATTTGCAGAATGCTTACCACCGTCACGTTTTCGCCTGCGCTTGGCGACGGTTATCTTGACGGAAATTTTTTTATAAATATTCTTTTTGCCTGCTTTTTTATCATTTTTTTGTGCGTTCCGTCGGCACTGTTTGCCGGACGCTTTAAAACGGAAGACCCCGTAAGCGTTCTTGAGGAAAAATCAAAGTCGCTTTCGGCTTCGCTCGCTCTTTTTTATTCCTTTGTTTTTCTCTTTTTTGCGTCGGTTTCGGTTTCACGTTTTTTTATTTTCCTGACAAGCGTGATTTTCCCCGAAAAGAATATGAATATTCTTCTTGTTATTTCCGTGCTTTTGTGCGCTTACTGCGCTTTTCTCGGAATAGAGGCAATAGCAAGGGGAAATGCGCTTTTGCTTGTCATAACTCTTACGGGAACGGCTGTAATTCTTTTCTTTGTTTCAAAGGATTTTGACATTTATAACCTTGAACCGCCTTTTTACGAGTCGTTTTCGTCTTCTTTAAAAAGCGCGCTTTGGGCAGCAGGCAGAACAGTTGAAGCGTCGGCGTTTTTATTTCTTTTTAAAATGACAAACGGAAAAATAAAAAAGGGATTTTTCATTTGTCTTTCAAGCTTTTTTGTAAGCCTTTCGCTCCTTTTTCTTTTTCTTAACGGTGTTTCGGGCGAGTTTGCAAAAACCCAGCTTTTCCCGTTCTACTCGCTTGCGGTAATCGCCTCGTTTCCTTTTTTTGAGCGGCTTGACGCGGTTGCGACGGCAGTGTGGATTTTTTCAATACTCATAAAATGCTCGCTGTTCCTTTTTATTTCGGGAGAAATAATCTCTCACTCCTTTAAAATGAAAAGAAAAACTGCTCTTTTAATCTGCTTTGCCGTCATTTCCATTGCTTCTCTTTTATTTTCGGTAAATCTGTCTGTTCACAGGGCGGTTTCATCCTCTCTTATTACGGGAACGCTGACTGTTCTGTCGGCTTTTATAGTTCCAAGCATTTTGCTCATAACAAGGGGGAGAAGAAGAGAAATATGAAAAGGACAGTTATGTTTTTTCTTTTAATTTCGTTCCTTTTTTCTGGTTGCGAACGGTCGTTTGACATTAACGAAAGACTTATTGTTCAGGGAGTGGGAATTGACAGCACTGAAGACGGATTTGAAATAACCGTTCAGGCTCTGAATACAGACACTTATTCGGGCATAGGCGGCGCAAAGGTGCCCGAAACGCTCGTAAAAAACTATTTTCTTACGGGAAAGACGGTTGCCGACGCACTTTCAAAGCTGACTCTGACCGCAGGAAGCAGACCGCTTTTTACCCACACAAGGATAGTTTTAATCGGCTTTGAACAGGCGAAAAGAGGACTCAACGAGGTTATCGATTTTTTTACAAGGGATTCGAACTGTCACTCGGGACTTTTTACGGCTGTCTGCTCAAAAACCGCGAGGGAAACCCTTGTTTCAAATGAAAACAAGGAGAGCGTGCCTGCGGTTGAAATTGAAAACGCCGTTGAAACAGCAGGGAAAAGCGCGGCGGCTCAAAGCGTGCATATTTATGAGCTTATAAAAATGTTTCGTGAAAAAACAACCGCGGCTTATCTTCCCGTTGTTTCGGTTCCTTCCGGCAAAAACGGTGAAAATAACGTAATAATTGAAAAAACCGCCGTATTTAAGGGAGACAGGCTTTTTTGCTGCATTTCTTCAGAGGACACAAAATATCTTTCCGTTTTTACAAACAGCGTAAAGGACGGCTCGTACTCACTCGAAAACAGCGCTTTCTCCAATGCCTCCTTTGATTTTTACTCTTCAAAATCAAGGACCGATGTGTTTGTTGATGAAAACGGCGTAATAAATTTTGACGTTAAGCTTCGAATTGTCTTTGACTGTATCGAAATTCCCGACTCGCAAAACGGGGAGGAAGAAAAAAACAGGCTTTCTTCTCTTCAAAAGGCGCTCGAAAAGGAGCTTTCCGAAAGGACCGAACGGTTTTTATATAAAATGAGTCTGCAGGGAACTGACTGTATGCGTCTTGGAAGAATACTTCTAAATAAAAAACAGAATGTATACAAGCTTTGCGAAAAAGACTGGGAAAACACCTTGAAAAACGTAAAAATAACCGTCGTTTCAAGGGTAACTCTCAGGCGTACGGGTCAGCAGGGCAATTAAAAACCGTATGCTTTTTTTGCATACGGTTCGGTTTATTTTTTTATATCCTCAATTATTTTTCCGTCATGAATTCGTATAACTCTCTTTGTCAGCGGATTGTCCGCAATTTCATTGTCGTGAGTGATAAGAATTACGGTTCTGCCCTCGTCATTTAGTTCGTGAAGAATTCTCATTACCTCTTCGCCCGAACGGCTGTCAAGATTTCCTGTCGGTTCGTCAGCAAGAATTATCGGAGGCCTTGCGGCAACCGCTCTGGCTATGGCGACTCTCTGCTGCTGACCGCCCGACATCTGGGTCGGAAGATGGTTCATCCTCTTTTCAAGACCGACGCGTTTTAACGCTTCAGTTGCAAGCGCGGCGCGTTCGTCCTTTTTTACGCCCCTGTAAATGAGCGGAAGCTCAACATTTCCCTGCGCTGTAAGGCTTGAAATGAGGTTAAAGCCCTGAAAGATAAAACCTATTTGCTTATTCCTGATTTCCGACTGTTCATCGTCCGTTAAATCCGAAACATCGTCGCCGTCAAGAATATAAGTTCCGCTTGTCGGCACGTCAAGAAGCCCGAGCATATTCATAAGCGTACTTTTGCCGCTTCCCGAGTGACCGACTATGGCGACAAATTCACCTCTTTCAATTGAAAGGGAAATGCCGTCTATAGCCCTGACCTCATTTTCGCCGGGGTTGTAAATTTTATACATATCTTTTATTTCAATAAGAGCCATCAGAATCACCTTTTTTTAATTTTAGAACAAATCGTCTTTTTAGTCAATGAATAATCTGTGAATTTTAGAAAACCATAAGTACAGGGAGTGATTAAATGTCCACAACGGGAAATGAATACGATAAAATGGCAAAAAAAGCTTCGCCGCCCTCACCGAAGGCGGTTGACTGCATAAAGGCGTTTTTAATCGGCGGAACAGTTTGCTGTATCGGTCAGGCTCTGACGGAAGCTTATTCGCTTCTGGATATTGATAAAGACACCGCAAAAACCCTTACCTCAATGACCTTAATTGTGCTTACGGCGTTGCTTACGGGACTGGCAATTTTTCCGAAAATTGCAAAGCACGCAGGAGCAGGAACAATTGTGCCCATAACGGGCTTTGCAAACGCAATGGTTTCGCCTGCGATGGAATTTCAGTCCGAGGGGCGTATTCTCGGTACTGGTTCAAAGCTTTTCACAATTGCAGGTCCCGTTATTGCTTACGGCTGCTCGGCGGCGTTTGTTTACGGAGTTATAGCGTTTATTTTTAAGTTGTATTAAGGAGTAAAATATGCCTGTAAAAATAGGAAAATATACATTGAAGCTTCAGTCAAATCCGTCCGTAATCGGCTTTGCAGGCGTCGGCGGTATTACCGAGGGCGAAGGACCTTTAGCCGAAGAATTCGATTTCATTTATGACGACGATAAGGCAGGGCAGGAGAGCTTTGAAAAGGCGGAAAGCATTTTTCATAAGGAGGCGGTTGACCGCGCTGTTTCAAAGGCAGGCAAAAGCAAGAGCGATATAGATTTCATTTTTGCAGGCGACCTTTTAAATCAGTGTACGGGAAGCACATTCGGAATAAGAAATATGAACATCCCTTATGTCGGCGTTTACGGCGCGTGTTCAACAATGGCGCTCACTCTTGCTCTCGCGTCGCTTTTTGTTGACAGCGGCGCTGCAGGCTGTACCGTTGCTTCCACCTCGTCGCATTTCTGCTCGGCTGAAAGGCAGTTCCGTCTGCCGCTCGAATACGGCGGTCAGAGAACGCCCACTGCCCAGCATACGGCTACCGCGGCAGGCGCGAGCGTCATTTCGACTCATACAAAGAATACGCCCTGCGTGAGCGCTGTTTTAATCGGAAAAATCAAGGATTTGGGCATAAAGGATGCAAATAATATGGGCGCCGCCATGGCACCTGTAAGTGGTAGAATTAGACCATAAGGCAACAGCCTGCCGGCCGAGCAAAAGATAATGCCGAATTTCCGGCGCTCTCGCACATTTTTTGCCTTGCCATACGAGAGTATGCCTGCGGCAAAGAAATGCACAATAGCACCAAAACTTCACCATTCTAACTTCACACGGCTGGCAGTCTATTGCCTAAGGTGGTGCAAAACTAATCTACGAAATACTGCAAGAAAGGAGGAAAACCGACAATATAAATCTACATATTGTGCCACCGAAAGGAGATCTAAATGTTAGTCAGAAACAATCTTACATACACAGAAATTGACGGGATTAACTACCCCGATTTTGAGGAAGGAAAGCTCCCAACCAAGCCCATCGGTCAATGGGGACGCAGGCACGCTTATTACCTCAAAGAGTTTAATTATCCAAAATACTTTCGCCTACTCTGTACAACCGATATGTACGATTATCTTGAGCTTGTCAA
>ERZ842401.5502-NODE-5502-length-14019-cov-4.907047_pt1 | contig 14019 bp, 12 predicted proteins | sample MGYA00521270_ERZ842401 | MGnify/ENA primary metagenome ERZ842401 (study PRJEB31892, sample SAMEA3878208) | bioreactor metagenome | biome: Moose rumen | place: Sweden | collected 2011-10 | study: EMG produced TPA metagenomics assembly of the PRJEB12797 data set... | reverse complement strand
CATGCGCCGGAGCCTGCGCCCACCCACCGGGCCGCCCACACTCCTGCACACAGCGCCACCGCCAAGGGCAGCAGCGGAGCCTTACGCATGGTTGATAATCAAGTCGGCAAGCCTGACCTTGGGCACATAGTGCACGCCGTCGCGACGGTAGTAGGCTCTTGAGTCGGCCTCGCCCACGGGCACCAGTTCGATGCGCTCGGCCCCTTTGCCTATGGCCAGCACCGCCACCGGCTCGTAGGGCAGGGCAAACTCGTCGCGCAGCCCACGGCGGTTGATGGCACCCATAATCAGCCCGTTGAGCCCCATCTCGACCGCCTTGAGCAGCATGCTTTGCAGGGCGATGCCGAGGTCGATGTCCACCATGTGGTCTTCGGGCACCGTGGTGCAGCACACGATGAAAGCCTCGGGTTCGGTGCCGAGCAGAGGCAGGTGCAGCTCGGGCAGCGCCGCCCCCATGCGCACCAGCGGCAGCAGGCGGTCGGCGCCCGTGTCGCGGGTAACCAGAAAATAGCGCAGCACCTGGCGGTTGCGCCCCGAGGGCAGCTTGGTGCAGACACCCACAATGCGTTCCAGCTCGGCCCGGCTGACCACATAGTCCTTGCGGTAGCCACGGTGGCTGCGGTTCTTGCGCAGAAGCTCGTCCACCGTGTGGCCGATGCGTTTCACTTTCGGTCGCGAGGCGCCCAGGGTTTCCTCGTAGCGTTTCTCCAGATAGTTGTCGGCCATGTCTATTCCACTTTGTTCCAATACACCGTCTCGCTGAATCCCATCAGCGACCCCTTCAGCCCGAGCCGCCCCTCGGCGTCGAAACGCGCCGTGAGCTTGGCCCGGATGCCGCGGTAGGGGTCGTATATCTTGCAGCCGCCCCACTCGCCGCGGCGCGCGTCGTGGCGCAGCCCCTTGAACAGCACCACCCGGTTGAGCGGCGTGGCGCGCAGCTGGCGGTCGGGATTCCTGGCGTCGAGCAGCAGGTTCCCCTCCGCGTCGCGCTCGCGCTCCATCCACACCACACGGCCGGCATACACCCCTTCGGCCACTTTCTCGATTTTTGCCCTGAAAGGCATCCCGTTCTGCACACTTTGGTAGAGACCCACAATATTGTCGGCCTTGGCGTTGAGCGCATCCTGCGCCCACACCGGCACCTGGCAGAACAGCATGGGAACCAGCAATATGCAAACTCTCAAATATCTCATAGCGCTACAATTGACGGGTGCAAAGATAGCAAAAAATGAAAAAATATTTTGCCGTTTCCGAAAATGTGCGTACTTTTGCACCCGCTTTCACCAAGCAACCGATCTGTTAGCTCAGTTGGTTTAGAGCGCTTGCTTGACAGGCAAGAGGTCACAAGTTCAAATCTTGTACAGATCACCACCGCACGCAATGGCAGCCCGCAAGGCTGCCATTCCTTTTTTCCCCCTGTCCCAATCCCCGGGCCCGGCAAAGGCCGTTCACCAGAAACTGGCAACACGCTGGCATCCAACCAATTGGAAATCCTGCAGAGAGAGCGCTCCAACTCGCTGTTTTTCAGCCTTCTGTCAGCATCATCTTCTTCCCAACTTCTGCCCATCGTCTTCCCGACTTCCCATCCGCTTCGGCGGCGGCAAAAGATGGCCGGAAGAAAGGGGGAAGAAGCGGGGCCGGAGGGGAGGCTGCGGTGGCGGAGGAAGAGGGAGGGGCCGCCGACCGCGAAAGAAAAATATCCGGCCCCGTCCATTCCATTGCAGACTGCTCTGCCGCCGCACCTTGCAGCGGTTGCCGACGCGCCGTCTGCGGAGCGGGCTGATTTGCACAATTGAAAAAATGTGTATCTTTGCAGCAGGTTTGCGAAGAGTGTGCAGACCTTAAAACATTAGTAACGAAGCGTTATGCTCGACTTGCAGATAGGAACGTGAGAAATTTCTACAAGGTTGCAAAGTTGGTATGGCGGTTCGCGCGCATCTATAGCGTGGACTGGTCTCCATTTCTGCAATCAAGGTAATTCTCACGACCTCTATCTGGGAAGTGGCATAGTCAGGCCACGCTTTTTTGACGGATCCCATGTGTCGGCCTTCACATGAACAGAAGTTGCGCCCGACACGAACCAAGGGTATCAAAGAATGAAACACCGACTGTTTCTGCTCGCCACCGCCACCCTCGCGCTGGCAATGTTCAACTCCTGCGGGAAAGACGAAGAACCCGAACCTTATGTTGAGCCATGCCCCACGGCCAGTTTCACCGTGAGCACAAATGGTTATTGGGACGTAACGCTTACCGACAACTCTACCAATGCCTACTCCTACAGCATCGACTGGGGCGACGGCAATACCAGCGACTATTGGTATGCCTACCACGACTATGCCACTTCCGGCACCTACACCATCACCCTCAAGGTGAAAAACAGTAGCGGCGCATGCAGCGACGTGGCCTCCCGCTCGGTAGTGGTAACCCATTCCTCCCCCTCCCCCACGCCCACCCCGTCCAACCCCACACAAGTGAAAATCAACAGCCTCATGCTGAACCGCTTCCCCGAATATCCCAGCAGCGGCAACTGGGATCCGCTCGACAACAAGCCCGAAGTCTACTTCACCATCACCGACGGCAACGGCACCCAGGTGTTCTACACCAGCGCCATCAAGACCGGAGGCATCAGCAACGACGACTGCCCCACCACCTTCGGCAGCATCAACTACACCATCTACAACCTGACGGCCACCTACCATTTCAATTTCTACGACAAGGACGACTACGACAGCGACGACCTGATGGCATCGTGCGAATGGACTCCCTCGCTGGAGAACAACAACTACGCAACGTCCTATCTGTGGTCGAACTACTATGTCGGCATCTCGTTCACCCTCAAGCTGACGTGGTACAGTTCCAAGGGCAAGGCACTCTACAGCAAGCAGGCCACCTTCGAGGACGGGAATCTGGTCAGCGACGACCCCGAGCTGCAAGCCCTCTTCGGCCCGCAGCAGTAAGCCACCGGCGCACCCATGCCGACCGCCGCACCTGCAACCACACTGGCTGCAGGTGCGGCCCTGTTTGCAATTCCCGGCTCAACATTCTGACTGCGAAAGAAAAATATTTTCTCCACATCGCGAAAAAGTTGTATCTTTGCAGCCTGAACTATAGTGCAAAACAGACTACGGAAACCATGATAAATATAACATTGCCAGACGGTTCGGTGCATCGGCACGAAGCCGGAACCACCCCGCTGGACATAGCAAAAAGCATCAGCGAAGGGCTGGCACGCAATGTGCTGGCCGCCAAAGTCAACGGGAAGGTGGTGGAACTCAACCGCCCCATCAACGAGGATGCCACGGTGCAACTGCTCACCTGGAACGACGAGGAGGGCAAGGAGACCTTCTGGCACACCTCGGCCCACCTGCTGGCCTCGGCCATCGAGCTGCTCTACCCGGGGGTGAAGTTCGGCTTCGGCCCCGCCATCGAGAACGGCTTCTACTACGACATCGACTTCATGGACTACCAGGTGTCGAGCGACGACTTCCCGAAGATTGAGAAAAAGATGATGGAGCTGGTGCAGGCCAAGACCCCGGTATGCCGCCGCGAGGTGAGCAAGGCCGAGGCACTCGACTTCTTCACCAAAAAGGGCGACGAGTACAAACTGGAGCGCATAGGCGAGCTCAACGACGGCGAAATCAGCTTCTACGACAGCGGTGCGTTCACCGACCTCTGCTGCGGCCCCCATCTGGTGGACTTCAGCCCCATCAAGGCCGTGAAGATCATCAGCCTGGCCGGTGCCTACTGGCGCGGCGACGAGCACCGCCCGCAGCTGACGCGCATCTACGCCATCAGCTTCCCCAAGAAGAAAGAGCTCGACGAGTACCTGCTGATGCTCGAAGAGGCCAAGAAACGCGACCACCGCAAGATTGGCAAGGAGATGGGGCTGTTCATGTTCAGCGACATGGTGGGCAAAGGCCTCCCCATCTGGCTGCCCAAGGGCACCGACCTGCGACTGCGGCTGCAGGACTTCCTGAGCAAGATACAGAAGCGCTACGGCTACAAGCAGGTGATCACGCCCCACATCGGAGGCAAGCAGCTCTACGTAACGAGCGGCCACTGGGACCACTACGGCGAAGACAGCTTCCGCCCCATCACCACTCCCGAAGAGGGCGAAGTCTATCTGCTGAAACCCATGAACTGCCCCCACCACTGCATGATATTCAAGAACGAGCCTCACTCCTACAAGGACCTGCCGCTGCGCATTGCCGAATTCGGCACCGTCTATCGCTACGAGCAGAGCGGCGAGCTGCACGGCCTTACGCGCGTGCGTTCCTTTACACAGGACGACGCCCACATCTTCTGCCGCCCCGATCAGGTGAAGGAAGAGTTCATCAAGGTGATGGAGATTATCGAGATCATCTTCAAGGCCTTGAGCTTCGACAACTTCGAGGCGCAGATTTCGCTGCGCGACCCGAAGAACACCGCCAAGTATGTGGGTTCGGACGAGAACTGGGAGAAAGCCGAGCGCGCCATTGTGGAAGCCTGCGAGGAGAAGGGGCTGAAGGCCAAGGTGGAGCTGGGCGAAGCCGCATTCTACGGCCCGAAGCTCGACTTCATGGTGAAAGATGCCCTCGGACGGCGCTGGCAGCTGGGCACCATACAGGTGGACTACAACCTGCCCGAGCGTTTCGAACTGGAATACATAGGCAGCGACGGACAGAAGCACCGCCCGGTGATGATACACCGCGCCCCCTTCGGGTCGATGGAGCGTTTCTGCGCCGTGCTGATCGAGCACACGGCAGGCAAGTTCCCGCTGTGGCTCACCCCCGACCAGTTCATCATCCTGCCCGTCAGCGAGAAATATATCGACCAGGCAAACGCCATGCGACGTCGCCTCGAAGAACTCGGGCTGCGCGGCATCATCGACGAGCGCAGCGAGAAGATAGGCCGCAAGATACGCGATGCCGAACTGGCCAAGGTGCCTTTCATGCTCATTCTGGGAGAGAAAGAGGTGGCCGACGGAACGGTCAGTGTACGCCGCCAGGGTGCCGGCGACCTCGGAGCCATGCAGCCCGAGGCATTTGTCGGCATAATCGAAGAGGAAATCAAGAAAGTGATGAAATACTAGTATATATAGCCCCACTAGTATAACTAGAAAAGAAGGAAACAATTAATATAGGAGAACCAAGTTATAGCAGCACCGTTCAAACCCAGCGGCCCCCGGATGCCCCAAAGAGGGCGCGGCCCGGTGAAAAAAGAGCCCGAACACCAGATCAACGAGCGCATAGACGTGCCGATGGTGCGCGTGGTGGGCGAGGGCATGGAGCCCACCATCATGAACACCAAGGAGGCACTGCGCCGCGCCTACGACCAGGGGCTCGACCTGGTGATGATTTCGCCCACGGCCAACCCGCCAGTGTGCAAAATCATCGAGTACCAGAAGTACCTGTACGAGCAGAAAAAGCGAGACAAGGAGCGCAAAGCCAACTCGCAGAAGATTGTGATCAAGGAGATACGTCTTTCGCCGCAGACCGACGACCACGACTTCGAGTTCAAGCTCAACCACGCCATCCGCTTCCTCAAGGACGGGAACAAGGTGAAGGTGGACGTGTTTTTCCGCGGGCGCTCCATTGTGTACAAGGAACAGGGCGAGCAGCAACTGCTGAAGTTTGCCGAAGCGCTGCTGGAGTACGGCAAGCCCGAACAGATGCCCCGCCTCGAAGGCAAACGGATGCTGATGATCATCGCTCCGAAGAAGTAGAGAGAACCAATACCTATCAATAAGAGAAGCAGGCCGATGACCTGCCGATGTCAAACCAACAAAAAAGCAGTAAAGTAATGCCAAAGATGAAAACCAAGTCCGCTGCCAAGAAGCGTTTCACCTTCACAGGCACCGGCAAAATCAAGAGAAAGCATGCTTACCACAGCCACATCCTGACCAAGAAGGAGACGACGCAGAAGCGCAACCTCGACCACACGACCCTTGTGAGCCGCGACGACGAGGCACGCGTGAAACGTATGCTTTTGGCTTAAAAGCAAGCGAAACAGGAGTTATTAACCATTGTTTAGCGCCGAGAAGTGCAGCTGGTTGGAACCAAAAAGCAAAAAGCACCACGCTGCCGCCTAAACGAAAAAAACAATTAAACTATGCCAAGATCAGTCAATGCAGTTGCCTCCAGGGCACGCAGAAAGAAAATCCTCAACCGCACCAAAGGCTATTGGGGCAGAGGAAAGAACGTATGGACCGTTGCCAAGAACAAATGGGAAAAAGGCCAGACCTACGCCTACCGTGACAGGAAGAACAAGAAGCGCGAGTTCCGCTCGCTGTGGATCAACCGCATCAACGCCGGTTGCCGCATCAACGGCATCTCGTATTCTGTTTTCATGGGCGGACTCCACAAGACGGGCATCGAACTGAACCGCAAGGTGCTTGCCGACCTCGCGATGAACCATCCCGAGGCTTTCGCCGCCGTTGTCAAGATGGTAAAGAAATAACTGAGAGTTTAACCGCTAAAGAAAACTATTGTCATGGGAAAAAATGAAATAATGCAGTTTGTCGAGGACCTTGTCGAGCGCAAGGAATTCCCCGAGTTCAAGGCTGGCGACACCATCACCGTTCACTACAAAATCAAAGAAGGAAACAAAGAGAGGATCCAGAACTTCCAGGGCGTTGTGCTGCAGCGTCGCGGAAGCGGATCGACCGAGACCTTTACTGTTCGCAAGGTGACGAACGGCGTGGGCGTGGAGCGCATCTTCCCCGTCAGCAGCCCGTTCATCGAGCAGATAGACGTGAACAAGCGCGGCTCTGTGCGCCGTGCACGCATCTTCTACCTGCGCAACCTCACCGGCAAGAAGGCACGCATCAAAGAGAAACGGATGTAAACAGTCCGTCGCTCTTCGTCGATAGGGATTGGAATCGGCCAGCGGCATACCTTGTGGGTGTGCCGCTGGTTTTGTTTGCATGCATACTGCAAATGAGGTTTACACAATGGTCATTCTGGCGGCCGGGCAGAGTTGAACGAAGAGGGCTCCTATTTATGCCACAAAGTCATCAACAAGGCCGAAATCGAAGCCGTCGACCACAATGCGGTTCTTGGTGGTTCGGCCAAGAAAACAGCAGTTGAGGCGAGCCTCGACAAGTTTGGACAGGAAGAGATCATCCTGCTGTTCATCGACGGCCACCAGGCGGCGGCCGGCCTCTTCTCCGAAGAGGAAGGCATCAAGCCGCACCTCACGGGGACAAAGGATGTCAAAGCCCAGCGGGGCTGTCAGCCCAAGCAGCGAACAAAAAAGGCCACCTGTGGCCACAGGAGCCTGACATAGAACAAGACCTGCCGCATCGAGTGCATCGGCAATCATGGACACATAGGATTCATCTATGGCAAGGGGTGTATCGGAGTTGCCTCCTGATACAATATGCAGGCACCGCCGCGCATACTCACTGTCAGCGAACTCGGTGCTCACATTACCCACCATGTAGAGCAAGCGTCCGGTGGAAAGGACGTTGCCACAAGGTGCAACGACCGAAGCCCGGCAGAGACTGCGGGCAACATCAAGGCATTCCTTGATGCGTGGCTCCTGAATAGAGAGGTGGTCGGACGAGCCACTATAGAGGTAGTTGTTGAGTTCAACCGCGTGGCGCTGCCCTTTGAGCCAGCCATAGAGGCTTTGCTGTCGGCCATTGCTGTCCCACATGGCCAGCAGCGTGGACAGTTCATCCTCGGTGGGGAGGTGTCCAAGTATGGCCACCACCTCGGCATAAGCCTCGGCAGACACCCCAAGGGCTTCGGCCAGCGAGGCATCAATCGTGGTGTCGGCCATCTGACAGGAGATTTTGCAACAGGGCTTCACAGCCCGCGTGGATATCGTTCCAAGCCGCAGAGAAGTCTCGGGTGTACCACGGGTCGGCCACATCGCGAGGATTGTCGGTGAAATCAAGCAGGAGGTGGAGCTTCTGCTCGGGGTCGAGGCCAAAAAGACGACGCATATTGCGAAGGTTCGCACTGTCCATGCCCACAATAAAGTCGTAGCGTTGATAGTCGTCTGGCGATAGTTTCCGTGCTGTGTGAGAGGCATCGGTTATGCCATGAAGAGCCAGTTCCCTGCGCGCCTGGGGGTAGATGGGGCTGCCGAGTTCTTCGCTGCTGGTGGCGGCAGAATCAACCTCAAAAGAATCGGCAAGGCCAGCCTGTTGCAGGAGATGTTTCATGATGAACTCCGCCATAGGGCTTCGGCATATATTGCCGTGGCAGACAAAGAGAATACGAGTCATGGCGACATACAAATTTGGCTTGCAAAGATAAGAAAATTTGCCGTATTTAAAAATATTGCCTATCTTTGCTTTTGTGCCGATAGCAGGCACGTAAAGGAATATGATTATGATTCAGCATGTTGCAATAAAACATATACGGCATGCCAAGCAATGGTTGTTCACATCTGTTGCATGGATGGCTTTACTTTTTGCCGGGAGCGTGGCAAAAGCACAGATGCCTGACAATGTATTGAACACAAACTGCATGTACTTTGCAGAAAGCAGGGCTTGGAGTATTGTGGAGGACTGGCACTCAAACGAGACATTTTGTGCACGAATCATCCCTTTGGTAGGCGATGTAAATGGCGACGGAGTACCGGAACTGCTGGTATTTAAATCAGCCGGCTACTTCACCACCAATGAGATGTACGTCTACGACACCCGAACACACTCCATTGTCCACAGCATAACGCTTCCCAGCACTATGAAGGTGGATCATGCCGCTCCCTATGGCATGTTGAAGATGCCGGCTACGGCAAGCCCGGCGATAGCTGGGCACGTGTTTGCAGTGGTGGCTTTGAGCAACAAAAGCCTGCACGCCTTCGACCTGACCGCCCACGGCACCAGCCCCGTATGGTCGGCAACCGGGACGACATTCGATGCTCCGACAGTGGCTTTTAGCGACTTCAACTGCGACGGGCACCCTGAAGTATACATCGGTAACAAGATATACGATGCCGAAACCGGCGTCCTTTTAGGCACTGCCCCCGGCAGCAATGTGGGGCGGGCGCATGGACACGCCAATGCCACTTTCTGCGTAGCCAGCTTTGCGGCCGACGTGATGGGGGACGGCAAACCTGACCTCATATTGGGCAATGAAGTGTATCGCGTCAATATCACTAACCGATACGGCACAGCAGGAAACAGCATCACCTTGGCAGCCAGTTGCACACCTCCATCAAGCCTGCCGGCCGATGGCCACGCGCAGGTGGCTGATTTCAACCTTGACGGCTATCTGGACATACTGATCACCAACAAGACCACCAGTTACGGCGATGCCAGCCTCTACGTGTGGGACGTTCACAACAACACAGTCTCAAACCCCGTTATCGAGGGGCAATGCTACGAAGGTATGTCGGTGCCGCTGATTGCCGATATAGACAACGACGGCACAGTGGAGGTGGTGTGGCAGACGGCCTATTGCCCCCATTCAAGCAACGGGAACAATATGCGAGCCTATAAGTACAACCCCACAACGAGAACTTTCTCCGAGATGTGGCAATTGAGAATCCGAGACGACTCATTCTCGGTACCTGCCACCATTTTCGACTTGAACAACGACGGATACAATGACCTGCTGGTAACCGATGATAACGGCGTACGTATTCTGAACGGGAGCGGCAAAAGCCACTTGACAGGCCGCGACACTTTGTCCGTATATGAAGAATCCCCAACCTTTAATTTCCGAGCCAACACCACAATGCAATATGCCGTAGTGGCCGATGTAGACGGAAGTGGGAGTGCCAAGATTGTGGCCTTAGGAAGGAACGGGAGTTACGACGGCTACATCTATGTATTCCGTTCAGTCGACGACCCATGGATGCCAGCCCGCAAGGTGTGGAACCAATACCTGTACAACGTTACCTGCGTCAACGAAGACCTTACCATTCCGCAACATCCCTACAACAACGCCATGGCCCTGACCGACCCGGTGTCGGGCGTGGTGCGCCGTCCCTACAACAACTGCCTGCAACAAGCCACCGCTATCGACATCTATGGCCGCAAGGTAACAATCACCCCTGATGCCAACAATGCAACCCTGACTTCGACCAGCGTGGGCGACACGGTCTTCCTCAGTGCTACCTGGTGCAACAACGGCGCAGCCGACCTGATTGCCCCCTATCCCGTGATGATCTTCGCCAACTCCACCACCGGCACCCGCCTGATCGACACCACCGCACAGACCGTGCTTCCTCGCGGAGGCTGCACCACAATGACACTGAAAGTGCCCAGCAGCCGAGTGCAGGCTGCCGGGGCTTCGGAACTGCTGCTGCTTGTCAACGGCAACACCACCGGCGTGGCCCAAGCAGGCGGCCTGCAGATGGAATGCAACATCGACAACAACACAGCCATTGTCCCCATCATCGCCATACGCGATACCGCCGACAGCACCGTATGTGCCAACCGCCTACCCATCACATGGAACGACAGCGTCTTCACCGCAGCCGGCAACAAGATAACCCGACTGACTGCTGCCAACGGTTCTGACAGCATGCTGATGATGAGGCTTCATGTGAACCCGGTCTACACTGGGATTGAAGACTATGACACCGTAATACAGAACGCCCTTCCCTACCAATGGCAGGGACTCTCCTTCAGTGCGGCAGGCGACCAAACAGCGACCCTTGTCTCCAAAGACGGGTGCGACAGCACCGTTACCATGCACCTCTTTGTGCACATGAACAAGCATGTCGATGCCGACAGCACCGTGTGCGACAACCTCTTGCCGTTTACCTGGAACGGCGAGACCTTCACCTCGGCCACCACCCTCACCGCCACCCTTACCGGACAATATGGCGTGGACAGCGTGGTAACCATGCACCTCCACTTGAGCCCCACATTCACTGTTGATGACCACGACACGGTGATAGAAAACAACCTACCTTACTCGTGGGAAGGCATCAATTTCAATATGGCAGGAAGCCAGACCACCACACTCACCAGTCTGCAAGGCTGCGATAGCACCGTAACCATGCATCTCTTCGTATGGCTCAACAAAACGGCCACTGCCGACAGCATCGTCTGCGAAAACACACTGCCCCTAATCTGGAACAACGTCAGTTTCAACACGCCCGACACCCTGACCGCCACCCTCACTGCCAGCCACGGCGAAGACAGCCTGCTCACGATGAATGTGTCTACCTACCCCATTTTCACCACCGACGACTACGATACCATCATTGAAAACGCCCTCCCCTACACTTGGCAAAGCCTCACCTTCACCGCTTCCGACGACCAAACCACCACCCTTCCCAGCATTCATGGCTGCGACAGCACCGTTACTATGCATCTCTTTGTATGGCAAAATCTTGCTGCCACCGATGAACAGACCGTGTGCGACAATCAATTGCCCATTATGTGGAACGGAGTTACATTCACTGATGCCACAACGCAGAATGCGACCCTCACAGCCCAGCACGGAGAAGACAGCGTGGTGGCCATGACTCTCCACGTCAATCCCACCTATACCACAACCGAAGAAGCAGAAATATGCGATAACGAAAGCTACACTTTCCACGGCACCACCTATCGGCGCGAAGACGTTTATTCTCATACCCTGACCACCAGCCAGGGATGCGACAGCGTGGCTTCGCTACGGCTCACCGTCCACCGCACCTATCGCACCTCGGCAAGCGACGATATTTGTGCCAACGCATCCTACACATGGGGAACACCTATGCGCACAGTATGGACCCCAGTAAACCCCGGAACAGCAGGAGCCGACCAACAACGCAGCATCACCGAGACAGACCACCTGCAGAGTGTTGATGGCTGCGACTCCACCAGCACCCTTACCCTCACTATTCATGGCGTTCACCTCCGTAGTTCCAAAGACACCATCTGCTTTGGCGAAACCTATAGTTGGCGCAACTGGACAGGCCAGCTCAACAGCGAATACCGAAACGAGGAAACCACCCGTACCTTTACCGATACCATTCCCACCCTCTTCCACGGATGCGATTCGGTGCTGCAACTGACCCTGACCCAACGTCCCCACCCCGTGGTAGTCTTTCAGTACGATGAAGGCTGCACTTACAAAGTAACCTTCACCACAGATGCACCCTACCACACCCTCTCCGCCATTCCACACGACCCCAATATTGATGGCCTCGAGCAAGACCTCGCCTTTGAGACATCCCCCCGCGAGCCTACCATATACACCGTGCTGTCCGATTTCAGCGCCACCCCGACCTGTCCCTGGACCGAAAGCCTGCGCCTCATTCCAATCATTCCGGCGCGCTCCATCATAAAAGCTTCTCCCGAAGTGCTCTCGGCCGACAAACTTGAACTCAACCTATACGACGCCAACTCCGCCCGGCTACGCCGCCACTGGTATATCAACGGCATTGAGCAACCCGATACAGCCTGGCATATCATCTACAATGCCGACATTGCCGACGACAGCGTTGAGGTCGCCCTTGCCGTATTCAACCACGAATGCGGAGACACCTCCTCCCTCGTGGTCTACATCCGCCACGAAGACATCTTTGCTCCCAATGCATTCACTCCCGAACACGACATCAACAACAAGTTTATCATCACTGGAAAAGATGTCGTTGCCGGTGAACTCTCCATCTACGACCGCCGTGGCGCTCTCGTATTCCGCACCGAAGACTACTCCAACGGATGGGACGGCGCCGGTGCCCCACAGGCGACTTATGTCTGGGTGTTCCGCTATTCCAACAAAGGTATGCCTACCACCACCCAGTTCGCCTCGGGCACCGTTACTCTCATTCGGTAAGGCTGACAACAAACAGCATACGGTAAGGGGTGAGTGTTGTTGCCGTTATACTTGTTTCGGCCGCACTCCTCCTCCCAATCGCATATATAGCGGCAACTGTCATGTTTTTTGTGTCCAATAGATTTATTTTTAGTATATTTGCACTATTAATACCTATTGCTAACATCTCATAACTTACTAATAATGAGACCCACATTCCAGAGCATCGACATCCGGCGGACTGACAAGTCGGCCCAAACCTTTTCCGATTGGGAAAAAGAGAATCACATTGAGAAGAACTGGAGAACCCCTGAACAGATTGATGTCAAGCCTGCCTACGGCCGTAAAGACCTTGAAGGCATGGAACACCTCCACTATGCCGCCGGCATCGCCCCCTTCCTTCGCGGCCCCTATTCCACAATGTACGTAATGCGCCCGTGGACCATCCGCCAGTATGCCGGATTCTCCACCGCCGAAGAGAGCAATGCTTTCTACCGCCGCAATATTGCCGCTGGACAGAAGGGGTTGAGCTGCGCGTTCGACCTTGCCACCCACCGAGGCTACGACTCCGACCATGAGCGAGTGGTCGGCGACGTGGGCAAAGCCGGCGTAGCCATCGACAGCATCCTCGACATGAAGATCCTCTTCGACCAGATCGACCTCGGCAAAATGTCGGTCTCGATGACCATGAATGGCGCCGTGCTTCCCATTCTGGCGTTCTACATCATTGCTGCCGAAGAGCAAGGCGTGCCCCAGGAGCAACTGCAAGGCACCATCCAGAACGACATCCTCAAAGAGTTCATGGTGCGCAACACCTACATCTACCCTCCCCTGCCCTCGATGAAGATTATCGCCGACATCTTTGAGTACACTTCAAAGCACATGCCCAAATTCAACTCCATCTCCATCTCGGGCTACCACATGCAGGAAGCGGGAGCCACGGCCGACATCGAGCTTGCCTACACCTTGGCCGATGGTCTTGAATACCTCCGTGCCGGCATCCAAGCAGGTATGAGCGTCGACGATTTCGCCCCGCGCCTCTCCTTCTTCTGGGGAGTCGGCATGAACCACTTTATGGAAATCGCCAAGATGCGCGCCGCCCGCATGCTCTGGGCCAAAATTGTCAACCAGTTCAACCCCAAGAACCCCAAATCGCTCGCCTTGCGCACCCACTCGCAAACCAGCGGATGGAGCCTCACCGAGCAGGATCCCTTCAACAATGTGGCCCGCACCTGCATCGAGGCCATGGGGGCCGCCCTGGGACACACCCAGAGCCTCCACACCAACGCCCTCGACGAAGCCATTGCCCTGCCCACCGACTTCT
>ERZ842401.5501-NODE-5501-length-14025-cov-3.385612_pt1 | contig 14025 bp, 12 predicted proteins | sample MGYA00521270_ERZ842401 | MGnify/ENA primary metagenome ERZ842401 (study PRJEB31892, sample SAMEA3878208) | bioreactor metagenome | biome: Moose rumen | place: Sweden | collected 2011-10 | study: EMG produced TPA metagenomics assembly of the PRJEB12797 data set... | reverse complement strand
CTTGTTCCCATGTCCCACGCCAAGACGCCTGTTTGTAATAGTTTTCATCACGACACCAACGAATATGGGCCGTGCCGTAAAACATTTTGCCGAAGCGTTTTGCTTCCACTGCCTCGCGGATTTTCTGAATGGATTTGTTGAAGCGGTTCTGATGATTGGTGCAGACTTTTACACCTTTTGTTTTCGCGCGACTAATAATCTCGTCTGCGTCGGAAAGAGATAGCGCTATCGGCTTTTCGATGATGACGTGACAGCCCGCGTCGATACAATCGAGAGCGATTTTTGCATGCTTACCGGACTCGGTGCAGATGGCGACAAGTTCCGGTTTTTCCCTTGCCAGCATTTCTTTGTAGTCGGTATACGATTTTGTGTCATCGCCTAGCTGGAATTTTTGTCTTTTTCCGTCCATTTTCTCGGGCAGGATGTCAGATATGGCGACAATGTCCAGTTGATTGGCCTGTGCTGCCGCGATGTGGTTGACCGAAATTCTTCCGCAACCGATAAGTGCGTATTTCATTTAATGCCTCCTGTAAAATATGCCCGCAAAAAATCACAAAACGCTTCCAACAAGGAACGCACGGTCCGCAATCGAAGCCGGTAGATCCTCCGGGTTAACAGCCTTCGCTAAAACCTGCAACTCCTGGCAGCGCCTGAACGCGTCCAAGTATTGCGGGGAACGCAGCCCCTCCCGGAAGCACGCGTCGACACGCCCTGCAGCCTTTTTTCTCATGACAAGACGCTCCAATCCCACCCGGCAGAGAAACGCCATGCTCTTCGCCCATTCGGACACTATTTTCCCGTCACTGCAGGTCAGTCCCCGATCTGTCCGTATATCTTTGATTAACGGGCAAAATTGCGACACCTGTTTCCGCTGGAAAGCCTGCATTTCCAACCGCCACGGCGACTTGTGAAACCCGTATGCCGCCACTTTGCGCTCAATCAAGGGATTATATGCGGTATAATGCTGTGCATTCATAGCAGACACGCCAGCACTTCTTTGTTGCAGAATCGTATACCCAGCCTCTAAGTACGCTGTTGCTTTTTCTTCTCTGTCGAATTGGCGCAACCACCCCTCCAGCGTCTTCCCCATCGCGGAGATTTCACTTGCTATTTCTTTACCGCAAATTCGCTGTGGAAAATCGAACGTCATTACCTTATATTTTATGAACTTGCCCCAGTCAGGATTTCCACTATAAAAGGGGAAGTCCTGATTGATGAAACTGTTCTTGTACATCTCTCCAGCCAATCCGCCAAACTCCAAAACATCCCCTATTTCCTGAAGACGCTTCGCTTTTTTGTATAACCTATAGATTCCGCAAACCCCGAACATTCCTTGGGCCGCCCCTTCCATCGCCTCGGGAATCCAGCCTTGCTCGGGGCTGTCCTCGACTGCCAACAGTTCCAAACCAAGTTTGTCCGCTATCTTTTTGGCAATCAGCACATCTTCATGCTCCACCGATCCTGTAATATCTAACCGCGGAGCTATCCCGTTGTGTAAAAGATGCGCAAGGACAGACCGGCTGTCCACCCCCCCGTTATCGTGCAGAAGCATTCTCCATAAGCGGGGATGGCTTTGCACACGGTACGCATCATCTTGCCCAAGATTTCTTCATCCGCATCCAGCGCTTTCAAAGGCGCAAGCATCTTGCTTTTTTCTTCTATTTTGCCGCCCCGCACCTCATAATAGCTGCCAGCCGATGACTGAATTACATGCTTTTCGATGGTCTCACTGTTGTAAACGCATCCAAAATACAGGAACTGGGCTATCGCGGCATAATTCGGATTCCGCTCTCCTTTCGACAACGCCGCGATAAATGTTTTTTCAAATCTCGCGTCCTCCCAATGAATAAAGAATCTTCGCATCCCGGAATTGTCCGAGAAAAAAACTTGACGGTCCGGCAAATCAATTTCCGCTAAATAGGCCCCATATATGTCATCGAAAGAAATTTTTGTTTCCAGGAAATCTTCCAAGAACAACTTTACCGCTGTTGATCCGCACTCATTTCGGTAAAGGAAGAGACCTTCGACATGGATTGCGTTCTCACCGACTATACAACTACATTCCCGTATCGCCGTACCCATCAATGCATTCCTTCCAATCTTTCCATCAATAGATTTCCCGCATAGCAGGACTTATCTCCCCATGTACGCCGCCGCAATGTGATTGACCAATATGCGGCTACAGCCGATAAGTGCGTATTTCATTTAATGCCTCCTAGATAATTATTCACTCACCCTCGAAGCGACCCCAATCGGATAATATTCCAGCCCCGTTTTTTTCATGCGTTTTCCGTCATACTGATTCCGTCCGTCGAAAATCAGCGGCTTCCGTAACAATTTCTTGATTTCCTCAAAATCCGGCTGCCGGAATTCTTTCCACTCCGTCACGAGCACCAAGGCGTCCGCGCCCTTCACCGCTTCATACTTGCTGTCCACATATGATACATGCGGCACATCTTTCAGATATACAGTTTTCGCCAAGTCCACCGCTTTGGGATCATAGGCGACAATTTCCGCGCCCCGGCGTGTAAGTTCTTTAATAATCGTTATCGAAGGCGCTTCCCGCATATCATCCGTATCCGGCTTGAACGCAAGTCCCCACACGGCAAACCGTTTCCCCGTCAAATCGTCGCCAAATTTTCGAACAATCTTTTCGACAAGCACCATTTTCTGCCGTTGATTGGTCTCCTCCACCGCCGTCAAAATACTCGGCTCAAAACCATGCTTCCGGCTTGTCTTTATCAATGCTTGCACATCTTTTGGAAAACAACTGCCACCGTACCCACACCCCGGATAGATAAAGCTATATCCGATGCGTGAGTCGCTGCCGATGCCAAGCCGCACTTTATTGACGTCCGCGCCCACCCGTTCGCAGATACCGGCAATTTCATTCATGAAGCTGATTTTTGTCGCAAGCATCGCATTTGCCGTATATTTCGTCATTTCCGCGCTGGGAATGTCCATCATGACGAACCGGTCCCCGCTGCTTTTGACAAACGGCGCATAAAGCTCACGCATCACTTCCGCAGCGTCTTCACTGTCCGTACCAACGACGACTCGATCCGGATGCATGCAATCAGAGATTGCCGCCCCTTCTTTCAAAAATTCCGGATTGGAGATAACGTCAAACGTCAAATCAGAGTTCCGCTTATCCAGCTCCCGTTGAATTGTCTCCCTAACCAATGTTGCAGTTCCAACCGGCACTGTAGATTTATCCACCACATAAAGCGAATGCGTCATCGTTTGACCGATTTCTTTTGCAGCCGCCTTTACATATTGCAAGTCGGCGCTCCCATCTTCTCCCATCGGCGTACCTACCGCAATAAAGCAAATCGAGGCGTTCTGCAGCGCTTCTCGGATATCCGTCGTAAAGGAAAGATGTCCGATTTTCCGATTCGACAGGACCATGTCGGAAAGTCCCGGCTCATAAATGGGGATTTTCCCTTCGTTCAGCGAAGCGATTTTCGCTTCGTCCACATCCACGCACCACACGCGATTTCCGGTGTCCGCAAAGCATGCGCCCGTTACCAGTCCCACATAGCCGGTGCCTATGATTGCAATCTTCATGCGTCTCTCCTTTGAAAGGGCGCTTTTATTCTTTCTCCAAAACGATACGCCCTTGCGCGTCCATATTCTTCTCCAAGCGATACTGACGTCCGCAATCCGGACACGCCAAATTCGCATCAAGCACTTGCCCGCATACGCAGACCCAGCCGATCTGCTTCGCGGGAACGCCCGCCATCAGCGCGTGCGGCCGCACATTCTGCGCGACAACTGCTCCTGCTGCAATTGTCGCGTATTCTCCCAGCGTATGCCCGCAAACGATCGTCGCATTTGCGCCTATGGTAACGTCATGACGCACTATGGTCTCGAGGTATTCCGAGTAGTCCTTGGGATACCTTGACCTCGGAGTCAAGACATTCGTGAACACACAGGACGGTCCGCAGAAAACGTAATCTTCCAGAGTCACTCGCTCATAGATAGAAACGTTATTCTGCACTTTCACTCCGTTGCCGATATGCACAAACTGCCCGACAAACACATTCTGCCCAAAGGAACAGTTTTGTCCGATACGCGCGCCGGAGCGAAAATGGCAAAAATGCCATATTTTCGTCCCTGCGCCAATTTCGACGTCGTCATCGACATAGCTGCTTTCGTGTACAAAAACGTTTTCCACCTTGGTGACTCCTTCCCTTCATCGGCTCTTGCCTGCATCTACCGCCGAAAGAACAGTCCGAATGATAAGTTCTTGCTCTTCTTTTGTGAGGTATGGAGAAAACGGAACGCCAAAATTGCATTCCGCATACCGATCGGCATTCGGATAGGCCCCCGAAGGAGGAAGCCGAAATGCGTCCATGCGGTGCAGCGCTTTCGGATAATACAAGAGCGAAGGAATATCCGCCGCTTTCATCGTCGCCAGGATTTTCTCCCGCTCCGCCGTGTCTTTTGTTAGCATCACATATTGCGCGTAAGCGCACCGATCGTCTTTCTCGACATGCGGGATTTGAAGCGCACCACGAAACGCCGCGTCATACCGCGCGGCGATTTCCTGCCGCTTCTCCATCTCTTCTTCCAGCACGTCCAGCTTCGCCAGGAGGACCGCCGCCTGCAACGCATCCAGTCGGGAATTGACGCCGATGCGGATATTGTCGTATTTGCTGCTTCCCTTGCCGTGCACTTTGTAGGAACGGAGGACGTCCGCGATCGCGTCGCTGTCCGTGAAAACCGCGCCGCCGTCGCCATAGCATCCGAGCGGCTTCGACGGGAAAAAGCTCGTACAGGAAACGTCTCCCAAGCTCCCGCACATTTGGTTTCGGTATCGCGCCCCCATGCCCTGCGCCGCGTCCTCAATCAGCAGGAGACCGTGGCGTTCGCATATCGCCTTGATTTTTCCATAGTCGGCGGGAATCCCGAGAAAGTCCACCATGACGACGGCTTTGGGATTATACTTTCCTTCTCCTTTTACGCGAACGACTACTTCTTCTAATTTTTGAGGATCGATATTGTACGATTCCTCGCCAATATCGACGAAGACCGGCGTTGCGCCAAACATACAAAAGGGCTCCACGGAAGCGATAAAGGTCATATCCGGGCAGAAAACCGCGTCCCCTTCGCCGATTCCATAGGCCAACGCGACGAGCATCAAAGCGTCGGTGCCATTCCCGCAGGAAACGCAATGCTTCCTGCCGACATAAGCGGAAAGCCGCGCTTCCAATTCGTCGACCTCGGCGCCGCCGATAAAGCCCGCGTTCGCCATGATCGACTGGACGGCGTTGTCAATTTTCGGTTGCAAGCGTCTATATTGCGCTTTCAGGTTAATGAATTCCACGAATCGTCTCTCCTGTTATTCCTTCTTACCGTGTTACGACTTTGTATTGCTTTTTGTCATGATTTTCAAAAGTTCTTCCGTCAAGTTTGCAAAATCGTATTGTTCTGCGCCGCGACGCGCGTTGTGACAATATCTATCGTAAGCTATCTGATCGATCAACACGAAACGATCAATTGCCTCTGCAACGGTTACAGGATCAGCACTCTCAACGTCCACCCCTGCATCGCATTGGACTGATGGATTATATTTACATGGAAAATCCGTGAGAATCGGCTTCCCCGCCGCCATATAATCAAACATCTTGTTAAAGCTAATCCCGTATCGCAAGACAGAACGGCTTGAAAATGCATAATGCGCTATATTCAGATTTGCACAGCTCGTAACATAGGGGACAAATCTTTTATCTATGTATCCCTTGAAAACAACATTAGAAATATGTTCATTCACCGCACGATCCTTTAAGTGCTGAAGCTCATCTCCTTTTCCCCAAATAAGGAATTTCACTTTTGGATTTTTTACATGCTTTGCGATGTCCAACAATCGCCCAACATCATTTGCCAAACGAATAGAGCCCGTGTATATAATTTTGTATATACCCTTGTTCCGTATGTCTTCATCTTGAAGCATGTATTGCTGTCTGTTGCAGTCGAAATTTTCCAGATCTACGCCGTTATTGATATAATGCACTTTTGATTGCGGGATTTCCTTTTCCCATCCACGATCCTGAATGTATCGATAGGCCCCTTCCATAGAAAAAATGATTTCATCAGCACATTCATACATCGTTTTCTCGAACCAATACATCGGTATAAATATTGGATTAGAACCTGAAAGCATGCCTACAGACGCAATACTTTCCGGCCAAAGGTCGGTGACTTCCATGATGCTTTTCGCGCCCATTTGCTTTGCCATTCTCAGCGCCCGCATACAGGCAAAGGGCGTCTGGGAGGATGCCACGATGACGTCCGGCTTTTCATATCGGTCGCAGACGGATTTGAGATTCCACGCGAAGTCAAGCATATTGAGAACGCGCTGCATTTTGGTTTTGTAGGAGCGGACGCGCACATAAACGTAAGAAATGCCATCCACGGTTTCTTCTTTGCACAGCGCGCCGTCATCAATCAGGTTGAGGTCGCTGTTATGCACGGAGCTCGCGCAGAAGATCTTGACTTCATGCCCCGCCCGCATCAGATATTTTGCGAAGTTCGTCGTCCGCGCCAACGGGTAGTATTGTATCGGAACTGCATAATGATTGATGAACCATATCCGCATGTTTTGTTTGCTCTCCCAATCGCTTTATGTGTATTCTTTTCCGCATACCGCCAGCACGGTCCGCAGCATGGTCAACATTTCTCCCGCAAAGGAAAATTGCCGGACAGCGCGTAAATTCCATCGCATTTTCCCCGGCAATACGTTTTCCACGTAAGCCTTATCCACATCTTGCGCGCCATCCAACAGTTTTGCTTCGTCTTTGTACCGGATAGAGGCTTCGCTGGTAATGCCCGCCGGAAGAAGCAGCGTGGCTTTCATTTCATTGGTATATCTTTCCACATATTTGGGGGATTCCGGCCGTGTTCCCACGAAGCTCATATTGGCTTCCAGTACGTCAAAGAGTTGCGGGAATTCGTCTATGCGGTATTTGCGCAGAAAGCGTCCGACTTTTGTAATCCGGACGTCGTTTCCCACGGTGACGGAGGTTCCTTTCTGCTCCGCATGGTCTACCATGGTCCGAAATTTGTGGATCCGGAATTTTCGGCCATAGGCGGTGATCCGTTCCTGCCGGAACAGGGCCGGCCCTTTGGAATCCAGCTTGATAAGCGCCGCGACAATCGCCATGGGCAGCCCAAGGAGCAAGAGCAGGAGCATTGCCATGACGACGTCAAAGCCCCGTTTCAGGAAAAGACTGAATCTCTTTTTTACAAGGGCGTCATAGTATGGCCTGACTTCCGCGCATTGCATGCAGGGCGGAAGGTTTTCCCATGCTTTCAGCATCTGGGAGTCCCCGCGATATGGGGCGCAACCGCTTCCGCAAAGGTTTCGATGATATACGCCACGTCTTCCTCGCTGAGTTTCGTGTGCAACGGAAGCGAGATGAGATTCCGATAGTAGGCATAGGCATTGGGAAACTCTTTAATGTCCCATCCCAATTTTTTATAGGCGGTCATCATCGGAAGGGGCTTGTAGTGAACGTTGCAGGCGACGCCTTTGGTTCCCATTTCGGTGATGATTTGGTTTCTTGCGTTCTCGTCTATATTGGGTATGCGCACGAGGTAGAGGTGACCGGAGCTTTGATGATGTTCGCTCTGGTGGGCAAGGTGCTGAACGCCCAAAGCGTCCATGGCTTTGTCGTAACGAGCGATGATTTCTCTTCGCCTCTCTAAAAGGCCGGGATACCGGTCCAACTGACGCAGACCGACAGCCGCCGCGACGTCGGTCATGTTGCATTTGTACCATGGCCCGACGATATCGTATTCCCAAGCGCCGACTTTTGTTTTCGCCAAGGCGTCTTTGCTCTGCCCATGCAGGGAATAAAGCTGATATGCCCGATAGATTTCTTCGTCGTCAATCCCGTCGATGGGACGCCATGTCGCTGCGCCCCCCTCTGCGGTGGTCAGGTTTTTGACGGCGTGGAAGCTGAAGCTGGAAAAGTCGGCGACGGTTCCTGCCTTTTTCCCTTCCCGCACCGCGCCAAAGGAATGGGCGCAGTCGGCGACGACTGCGATTCTTCCCGTCGCGGACTGGATTCTTTGTCCGAGTTCCGTGTTGCCGGACGGACGGAAAAGGCGACTTTTCCGTTCCACGATTTCAAAGATGCGGTCATAGTCGCACATGACGCCGCCGAGATCGACGGGCACGACGGCTTTCGTTCTTTCGGTGATTGCGGCTTCCATCGCGTCGTAGTTCATTTCCCAAGCATCCGGCTGGGAGTCGATGAAGACGACTTTCGCGCCGACGTGAATGGCGGCGGAGGCGGTCGCCGTATAGGTGTAGGCGGGAACGATGACTTCGTCCCCTTCGCCGATTCCGAGCACGCGGAGGTTCAGCTCTTCGGCGGCGGTGGCGGAGTTCAGGCAGACGGCGCGACTTGCGCCAATATAGGCCGCAATGCGCTTTTCCAGCTCTTTTGTCCGCGGGCCTGTGGTGATCCAGCCGGAACGGAGCGCCGCCGCCACTTCGGCGATTTCCACGTCCGTAATGTCCGGCGGGCTGAAGGGAATGGTTTGTTTTGCAAAAATATCTTTGGTCCTTCTTTGTGGTTGCAATCTTTGTCCCTCTCGTCATTCACACTTTTGGAATATATATGCACCGATATATTTCGATGTGTCCGGCAAAATTTTATCGAAAACTACCGTATCCAATTTACCAAGCAGTCTGCGCTGCCATTCGCTTCTGCCAAATGTCCCGACTACACCGAATTTTCGTGTATCAATTAGCCGAAACTGATGAAAGAGAGAAGTTATCTCTTTATCGGTCTCATAGTGCCATGTCCCCCCCAAGAGACAAAGCGTTGTCTTAACGCCATATGCAGAAATGATCCGCGCATATTATCTGCGAATATACATAAGCCATCTTTTTTCAACACGCGATAAATGGATGCAACGCACTGTTCCTGCGCATGGTAATTATTGTTGCGACCAATACCGCCAAGCACAGATTTAAAGGTCACGACGTCAAATTGCCCGTCGTATTCTGATGGGATATGCACAGCGTCTATCGCCGCGTATTTGATTTTCGACCGCACGCCGTATTTCTCATGCAGGACAGGGGCTTCGTCTGTCGGACCGTCAAGGTCGGAGCAAAGCACCTTGGCACCTCTCAACGCGAAAAAAAGGCTCATGCCGCCGTTTCGTTCGCCGAGGGCAAGAACGTGTTTCCCCTGGAAATCCATGTCCGCGTCGTCAATGAAATCCAAAAATTTCGCCCAGTTCACGGAATCCCATTCGATAATGTCGAAAACAATTTGTTCTTCCATTTGGTTGTTTATCCCATTTCCGATAACCTATACTTGAGGTCATGTAATACATGTTGCCAATAAAAACCATTTAAGTCTTTAGAAACCAATCTATTTTTATCTTTTATCCAGAAAGATTAGGCCACGAGGCTATGTATATTGGTGAATGAACCCCCATATAAATTTTAAATATTTTTATGGCATAGAAGTGTTTCCTATGCCATAAACTTTATTCTGTCATTTCTTTTCCCCGAAACGTCGGCACTGCCTGCTCCAAGGCGTGTTTTGCCGCCGCGTCGTCGTTTTGATCCGACGCCTCGTGCAGCATTTCGAGCGTTGCGGCAATCTCCTGTCTGGTTTTCGGTTTGTCGCGCTCGACGAAAATCAAATCGTTCTCGGTTTTTTCAAATTCCTCGCCCTGGATATGCAGCTCTTCATAGAGCTTTTCCCCCGGGCGAAGCCCGATTTCCACGATGTCGATATCTTTGTACGGCTCGTGCCCCATCAGGCGAATGAGCGCTTCCGCGAGGTCGAGGATCTTGACCGGCTGTCCCATATCGAGGACGTAAAGCTCGCCGCAGCGGCTCATCGCGCCCGCCTGCAGGACGAGCTGGCACGCCTCTGGAATGGTCATGAAATATCGGGTAATGCGTTTATCGGTAATCGTGACGGGGCCGCCCGCCTCAATCTGGCGACGAAACAGCGGCACGACACTCCCCCGGCTCCCGAGGACGTTGCCGAACCGCGTGCAGCAAAAATTCGTCTTGCTGTCCGTGCGGCTCTGGAAAATCATTTCGCAGACGCGCTTCGTCGCGCCCATGACGCTGGTGGGATTGACCGCCTTGTCGGTCGATATCATCACCATCTTCTCGACTCCGTACTTAAGGCACATGTCTGCGACATTCCTTGAACCGTAGACGTTGACAAGAACTGCTTCACAAGGGTTCTCCTCCATAAGAGGAACATGCTTATATGCCGCAGCATGGAACACCACCTGAGGATGATGTGACTCAAAAGCGAACCTGAGCCTCTGGTTCTGTCTCACATCACCTATTATCGGAACGAAGTCAAGTCCATTGAACTTGTCCTCAAGTTCAAGACGGAGATTGTGCATCGGAGTCTCGGCATTGTCGAAAAGCACAAGCTTCTTTACTCCGAAAGACGCCAGCTGGCGGACAAGCTCGCTTCCGATGGAACCGGCTGCACCTGTCACCATCACGGTCTTTCCCTCGAAGTTGGCTTTGATTTCATCGAGGGAGATGATGATCTCATCCCTGCCGAGAAGGTCCTCGACTTTTATTTCCCTGGGACGGAAAAGGCTCTTTCCTTCTACGAACTCATCGACAGAAGGAACAATTAGGGTCTTGACTCCCAGAGCATGGCAATCAGCTATGAGCCCGCTCTCTTCCTTCTGCGCATCGATATCCCTTGCAAAAAGGACAGCGGACACCCCGCGTGCCCTGAATATCTTGTCAAGCTTTTCTCTTGAGTCGAAATTGAATATCGGCAGCCTCTCAAGCACCTTGCTGTCCGATTTGGAAGAGCGGTGCAGGAAGCCTTCCACCTTGTAATGTTCAGAGTTCTGAAGACGGACTATCGTCGCTACGCTCTTGTCAGAAGTCTCATACACCAGCACTCTCATGTGCTTGGCCTGGTCACGCATCTTGTTGTTCGAATAATCGAACACCAGGATCATCACGATCCTGACGGCAAGAAAGAATACAAAAGTGAGAAGGGTATCGACTACAATTGCCGTAATCATCCATTCCCCTATTCCCTTCGTAAGCAAAAGGACCACGCCTATGGCTACAGCCTTTCCGATTGACGCGATACCGAAAGGAACCAGGTCCCTGATGGTAAGGTGGCGGATGACGATCTTGGCCGTTGAGGTCAGAAGCATCATAGCCGCAGTCGCAAAAAACGACGCCAGCAGATAGATGCCAACCGTTCCTATAGGGACAGCGTTTTTCACCAGAAGCCTAAGCGTCAGAAGCACGATATAGGAAGACACTACTGACAACACAAGGTCAATCAGGAAAATGAACTTGCTGCTTAAGTAATAATTGCGGTACTTGTCTATTAGAGACATGACATGGAAAAGAATAAGATGTTAGCGGTCAAATGATCTTTACCCAAAAGAGTAACGGCAGGACTGCCTCCATATGGTATGAAGACAAGAAAGGCCCAAAACAGATAGGCAGTTCGGCAATAAGCCTCCGATAAGAACTTCTATCGGAGAAAGTATCCAGAAATACAGTAAAGGATGAAAAAAAGAATACTGATACCGAGTAAAGGTGAATGAAGAGCAGTGAAATGGACTCTATACTTAGTGCGACTCAACGCATGGAGTACGTCTCATTCCCTTCATTAAAGAAAAGCAGAAAACAGCTACCGTAGCTGCTGCAACGATTATCGTGAAAACAGCCCCGACTTAGGCGGGACCTTTTCTGTAACGTTATCGGTTTCCGAATAATCGAATCGGACAGAATAGACTTAATAAGACTGATCTTATCAAACTGAAAACGGGACACCATCCTTTTGTCAAGAACGGGACCCTGAACTTAATGTCTCAAATGTTTCAAAGAAGTGAGGGCATCATTATGGAACCTGTCAAAATAATCTCCAGAAGGTTCATTCATCACTTTCAAAGCATCATCGAGAGTACCAGTAATCAAAGAATCGACTCTGCCTGTGGCAAACAGATCCTTAATCTCGTCTTCAAGTTCCACCGCTCCGAGTTCAACCACGTCTGAAACAACGAAACCGCAGTCTCCAGAACCGCAGACCTCATTCTCACCTTCACTTATCTTCTCGGTGAAGAGCTTAAGGATTCTTCTGCAATGCTCTATTCCCTCGGGACGAAGTTCGGGATTTGAAGAGATGATGGCACATGCTGCAGCAAACACTCCTATACGGGGAGAAGAGAACAGTCCGGGTTCGTCTACAAACGCAAAGAGTTTATCGAGAGAGGTTTTTCCTATTCTTGTAAGGGCTGTTGTCAGAAAATCAGCGCCGTAGATATCAAAATTGAAGAAATGGAAGAGTTCATTTTGACGGCAAACTTCCAGAAGGAGGTCAACCGATCCTTCATCCCCTACTTCTCCAAGCAGTATGGTGGCGATTATCATATGGTCGTTACCACGGCCATCGGAAACGTCTTCCTCTGTCACATCGGCAGTATCATGAAGGGTTTTCAGGATGAATCCTTCCAAGTCTTCACGAAGAAGGTCATGATCAAACAAGAGGATCCTCTTGACCGTATTGGCCGAGGGGACCTTTGTATCTACCGTTAGGACCTTCTCAAGGAGCGCACAATTGAAGGTGCATGAAGAAGGGTATTCGGGATGGACATAAGTATACTCCGGCTCCTCGATATGGTCATATTCCCATTTCGGGTTGCCGAAAGGATCATCACTCATATCGTCTTCATAATCCTCCTCTTCATCATAGTCATCCTCATAGTCCATTTCTTGTCCATCAAAATCTAAATCTTTCATGAAATCCCTGCGGACCGTCATCTTATAGTTGTTCCCGAGGTTACTATAAATGGCAGGAAGGTAATAAAGAGCATCTTTCATGCTGTCCACTACAAGATGATGGACTCCATTGTGTCCGAACTCATACTCTATTATGGGAATGCTTTCATCCTCGTCGTCTTCGAGGAGATACTTCGCCACGCTGAATTGTTTGCAAGGATCTATCCCCGCCTCATCGGCATATTCCAGGGCACCGAAGATCCAGTTATGGAGTTCTTCATAAGAGACCTCTTCGGCTGAAGTTTTCCTCATCTCCTCCATCAGTTCCTCATACTGGTCTTCATCGATTCTTGCCGCATAAAAAGCGTCCTTAATTCCGAGGCACCATTTGTCGATAAGGAAGATACCTATGGTCTTCTTGCCTCCTTCGTGCTTACGGATAATGTATCCCATTCCTTCTCCGTACTCTTCCAGTGACTCCTTGTCAAGGTAACATGCCTCCAGAGGAATCTTCCTTCCCCTTTCACGGATGAATTTTTCCGGTGACAGATTATGCTGCTGAGGATTCTTTTTGTTTGCCATGGTAACAAGTGATTCGGATGATTGAGATAATATGGAAAACTTTCTTTTCTATCGTGTCTATCGTGACTTTCTGTATTGTCGACTTGTCGAGGTAACCTTTCAACGGGAAAGATACCTTCTTTCCACGACACCCCAGTCAACTATATCCCAAAGTGCTTTGAGATGATCAGCGCGCCTGTTCTGGTAATCGAGGTAGTATGCATGTTCCCAGACATCGAAGGTAAGAAGAGGAACTCTTCCCCTTGTGATGGGATTGCCTGCTCCCGCTTCCTGGGATATCTCCAAGGATCCTTCCTTGTCGGAAGACAGCCAAACCCAGCCTGAACCGAAAAGGGATGCCCCCTTTGCCTCGAACTCCTTTCTGAAGGAGTCATAGCTCCCCCACTGGAGGATGATCCTCCTTCCAAGTTCTCCACTTGGTTCCGTCGTCTGTTCTTTGCTTTCACCAAAAGGCCTGAACTGCTCGAAATAGAGGTTATGGTTCAGTATTTGACCGGCGTTATTAAGTATTCCGCCTTCTGCAATACACACAATCTCCTCCAAAGACTTTTCTGCAAACGGTGTGCCTGCAATAGCTGCATTTAGGTTGTTAACATACGTCTGGAGATGTTTCCCGTAGTGAAAACCAACGGTTTCAGGACTGATGACGGGCGCAAGGGCATCCTGAGCGTATGGCAAATTCATTA
>ERZ842401.5500-NODE-5500-length-14025-cov-4.852255_pt1 | contig 14025 bp, 11 predicted proteins | sample MGYA00521270_ERZ842401 | MGnify/ENA primary metagenome ERZ842401 (study PRJEB31892, sample SAMEA3878208) | bioreactor metagenome | biome: Moose rumen | place: Sweden | collected 2011-10 | study: EMG produced TPA metagenomics assembly of the PRJEB12797 data set... | reverse complement strand
AATTATTTGATTTAGGGTGTTAATAAGGTGTTAATTTTAACACCCCAATGGCAAAAATAGGCATTTTAGTAAAACAAAGGAAAAATGGAAATGCTTATATCTAATTGATATTCAGCAATATATGTTTCTTATATTATCTTTTGTTTTCAAGGGTTCGATTCCCCTATCGACTACTGAAGGGTCTGTAAAGCCCCTTTTTTATTTTCATGACTTTCAGTGGATTACAAAATAAAAATTGCCAAGAATTAGACAAAAATTGTGTTTAGCACGTCCCGTTGCTTATATATCCGGAATGCAAACTAAACTTATTTGATTTGGACAGTTGATCAGGTGTTAATTAACATGATATGGAAACAAGGTGTCTCACCTCTCTCACCTGACACCTATCTCGCTCTGTATCTGACACATAGAACTCCCCTGTACCCGCACCAGTGCCCTCACCAAGTGTCACCCGTGAAGAATCTTCTACAAACTTTTTCCCGCCGTCCTTTGCATATATATGCGGCTAGACTTGCATATCCATACGGCCAGACAACTTCGCATGCCACGGAGATAACTCCGCATGTTATTCGGATAACATCGCATAGTATTCCCGTAACTTCGCAAGTTATCCGCCTGATTAGCATAGTCACGGAAATGGAATAAACATCCATAAGCGGGCGCATGTTTATGCATAAGATGCGGCAAGGAAAAAGTTTGTAGAAGATTCTTCACGGGCGACACTTGGTGAGACCACTGGTGCTGGTACAGGGGAGTTCTATGTGCCAGATACAGAGCGGGATAGGTGTCAGGTGAGGGAGGTGAGGGTCAATGCACCACAAAGAAGCCCACCATATATGGGATAGAGTGAGGACTTTCATCGTCCAATCATAAAAATTCTGCAAATTGTGTCTCTATTCGTGAGAAATCTTTTTAAAAAGTTGGAGAATTAAGAAAAAAGCACTAATTTTGAAGTCGAAAGACGAAAGTAACCGGCAAGAATGGCAAAGATAAAACAATATGCAGGTGTGACACTGATTGCATCAGGAACGCTGGTATTAGTATTGACACGCATACCATCCTGGGGTGGCAGCAACACGCTGCTGCTGACGGGGCTGCTGCTCATCGTGGCAGGCATCTGGCAGCACACCCGTAGCATCAAGCACGAAAGTAAGTATTAAGACAATGGAAAATCTGAAGATATTCACCCAACTCATCTCCAACGAGTTGCACCTACCAGAACACGGCGTAGAGAACACCCTGAAACTATTAGATGAGGGATGCACTATTCCCTTCATCTCCCGCTACCGCAAGGAACGCACGGGCGGACTGGATGAGGTACAAATAACGGCCATCAGCGACCGCGCCGAGCGGCTGAAGGAGATAGCCAAGCGCAAGGAGACCGTCGTCAAGACCATCACCGACCAGAACAAGATGACACCAGAACTGGAAAAGCGCATCCAAGGCTGTTGGGACAGCACCACGTTGGAGGATATCTACCTGCCCTATAAGCCCAAGCGCCGCACTCGTGCGCAAGTGGCCCGTGAGCAGGGACTGGAACCGCTGGCCACGCTGTTGCTCCTGCAACGTGAACCTCACCCAGAGCAGGCCGCCCAGCGTTTTGTGCGAGACGGTTTGGCTGTCTCGGATTGCCTAAAGGGCGCTCAGGACATCATCGCCGAACAGGTCAGCGAAGACGAGCGAAACCGCAATCAGGTGCGCTCCGCTTTCCGTCGCGAGGCTTTTATCGAATCGAAAGTCGTCAAAAGCAAGAAAGACACCGACGAGGCCCAAAAGTACAGCGACTACTTTGAATGGGAGGAACCCCTGAAACGCTGCTCCTCTCACCGTCTGCTGGCCATGCGGCGAGGCGAGGCTGAGGGCATTCTGCGCATCAGCCTGACCATTGACGACGACGAGGCCGTCCGCCGACTGCAGCGAAGCCTCCCCCCTGCCCCTGCCCAAGGAGGTGGGGCCTGCCGCCGATTGCTGGAGGAGGCCGTCGAGGATGGCTACAAGCGCCTGCTGTTGCCCAGCATTGAGACGGAGTTTATGAACCTGAGCAAGGAACGGGCCGACGAGGAGGCCATCAAGGTGTTTGCCGAAAACCTGCGCCAGCTGCTGCTCTCGGCCCCGTTAGGCCAAAAGCGCGTCATGGGCATCGACCCCGGTTTCCGCACAGGCTGCAAGGTGGTCTGCCTTGACGCGCAGGGCAACCTGCTGCACCATGAGGCCATCTTTCCGCACCCGCCCGTCAACCACCGCATGCAGGCCACCATGCACGTGCAGCAGATGCTGAGCGACTACCAGATAGAGGCCATTGCCATCGGCAACGGCACTGCCAGCCGCGAGACGAAGGAGTTTGTGGAGGATTCCCTCTCGTCGCTATCAAGTTCCAAGCCCGCCGTCTTCACTGTCAGCGAAGACGGAGCTTCCGTCTACAGCGCCTCTAAGGTGGCCCGCGACGAGTTCCCTGACGAGGATGTCACCGTGCGTGGTGCCGTCTCGATAGGCCGACGGCTGATGGACCCACTGGCCGAGTTGGTGAAGATTGACCCCAAAAGCATTGGCGTGGGCCAGTATCAGCACGACGTAGACCAGACGAAACTGAAGCACTCGCTCGACCAAACTGTAGAGAGTTGCGTCAATCTGGTGGGCGTCAACCTTAACACAGCCTCGCAACACCTGCTGACCTACGTCAGTGGCCTCGGCCCCGTGCTGGCCCAAAACATTGTAGACTACCGCCGTGAGCACGGAGCCTTCACCAGTCGCGCTCAGCTAAAGAAAGTGCCGCGACTTGGTCCTGCCGCCTTCCTGCAGTGTGCCGGTTTCCTGCGTATTCCCGATGCCAAGAACCCACTCGACAACAGTGCTGTGCACCCCGAGAGCTACCACGTGGTGGAACAGATGGCCCACGACAGCCAGTGTACCGTCAGTGACCTTATTAATAATAAGGACATGCGCGAGCAGATTGACATCCAGCGCTACGTCACTGCCGATGTCGGTCTACCCACCCTCACCGACATTATGAAGGAACTGGAAAAACCCGGTCGCGATCCTCGTAAACAGATAGAGGAGTTTGAGTTCGACCCAAGCGTACAGGCCATAGAAGACTTGCACGAAGGAATGGAACTGCCTGGTATCGTGACAAATATCACAAACTTTGGAGTCTTTGTTGACATCGGTGTCCATCAGGACGGACTGGTACACGTATCGCAACTGGCCGACCGCTACGTCAGCGACCCCACCCAGGTGGTTCGCCTGCACCAGCACGTCCGTGTGCGCGTCATTGCCGTCGACCTGCGCCGCCAGCGCATCTCACTCTCCATGAAAGCCATCAACAAGAAATCATAACAAGCGCCATGAACAGCGAAATCATACAGAAATACTTCCCACAGCTCTCAGCTGAACAGCAGATGCAAATTGACATGCTCGACGAGCTGTACCGCGAATGGAACGCGAAAATCAACGTCATCTCCCGCAAGGACATTGACAATCTCTACGAGCACCACGTGCTCCACTCTATGGCCATTGCCCGCATGGTGAACTTCCGCCCTGGCACTCGCATCCTCGACTTCGGCACGGGTGGCGGTTTCCCCGGCATTCCATTGGCCATTTTGTTCCCTGAATGCCAATTCAAGCTAATTGACGGGACGGGCAAGAAAATACGGGTAGCACAGGCTGTCAGCGATGCCATCGGGCTAAAGAACTGTCATCCCTGCCACCTGCGCGGCGAGGAGGAGCACGGCCACTACGACTTTGTGGTGAGCCGCGCCGTCATGCCTCTGCCCGACTTGGTGAAAATAGTGCACAAGAACATCGGTCGTCCACAGAAGAATGCACTACCCAACGGTGTCATCTGCCTGAAGGGAGGCGATGTGCAGGCAGAGGTGCACCCTTTCCGCAACATTGCTGAGACGGCCGAACTCAGTTCCTGGTTCAAGGAGGAGTGGTTCAAGGAGAAGCATTGTATTTACGTACCTCTTTAATGCCCCACGTTCTATGTTCAACATCCAACGATTCATGTGCAACCCATTGCAGGAGAACTGCTATGTGGTGAGTGACGAGACCAACGAATGCATCATCATCGACTGTGGAGCCTTCTACCCAGAGGAAAAGGATGCCATCACCAACTATATTCGCAACCATGGGCTGAGGCCTATGCACCTGCTGGCCACCCACGGTCATGTAGACCACAACTTCGGCAATGCCGACATGTTGCGCGAGTTCGGACTCAAAGTGGAAATCTGTGCCGACGACCAGTGGTTAGTAGAACACTTGGCCCAGCAAGCCAGCAACATCTTGGGCATTGACATCGACATTGACCAGCCAGAAACGGGGCTGCAGCTCAGCGATGGCGACACCATCAGCTTTGGCAACCATACTCTACGCGTGCTTTGTACTCCTGGCCACAGCCATGGCTCCTGCCTGTTCTACTGCAAAGCTGAGCATACGGTATTCACGGGCGACACACTGTTCCGCATGAGCATCGGGCGCACCGACTTTGCCGAGGGCAGCTGGAGTGAGATGGAGCACAGCCTCAGCACGGTGGTAGCCCGTCTACCCAAAGAAACAATCGTGCTGTCAGGTCATGGTCCACAAAGCACAATTGCCGACGAATTGATGTATAACCTCTATCTTCGGGGCTGACCTATTGGCCCGTTCCCAAAGATACTAATACTTGACCTTAGCCTTTGCCGTCTTGCTTTCGTTTTGCATGCGGTCAAGAGCTGTGACAACATAGACACAGCGGCTGCCTGCAGGCATGGCGGGCAGTTGATAGTGGGTCTCGCGCGTAATAGTTTCTATGTGCGACACGTCATCTGTATTGACAGGTTCCCCTTGTCGAAAGCGATACACCACATACTGTTCTGCCTTGTCTTTCCATCCTTTACCCTTAGGAGCTGTCCAGAACAGCACACGTTGTCCGTCAAAGTCAAGAACCTTCAGTCTGCGTGGAGCCTTCGGTGCCTTGTGGTCAATATGCCTCATCACTGGCTGCAAGGCAGGATAGCGCCAATAATTCTGACGTAGCGAGGTGCCATAATTGCCCACATTGTCAACAGCTGCCTTGGCATACCAAAGCACCGTTCCCTTTACATTAGGCAACTGCCGGTGCAACTCCATCTTAGCCTGCAACTGATGGGAGCCGGGGCGCTTCAGGTCTGAATACTTCACCGTGCGCTCCACATCCTCACCAATGTACAGAGCCGTCTTCGTCAAATGGCGATTCCACCAGTGTATCAGCTCATCATAGTCTGCGGCCTTATGACCAATTTCCCAATAGAGCTGTGGCACGCAGTAGTCCATCCACTTGTTGTTGTCCCACAAGAGCACATCGGCATACAGGTCGTCATAGTTCTGCAAACCGTTAGTGCGGCTGCCGTTCGGGTCGGTACGCTGGTTGCGATAGATGCCGAAAGGCGATACGCCGAATTTCACCCAAGGCTTCACATCATGGATGGCCTTTGACAGTTCACTCACAAAGAGTGCCACATTATAGCGACGCCAGTCCCCCCGGTCCCTGATGCCGTTGTTGTCGGCACGATATTGGGCATCATCAGGAATGGACACCCCTGCCACAGGATAAGGGTAGAAATAGTCATCAATATGCAGGCCATCCACATCGTAGCGAGCCACGATGTCGCGCACCACGTTACAGATGTAGTCTCGATTCTCCTTCAAAGCCGGGTTCAACAGCACCAGTCCGTCGTAAGTGAAGCAACGCTCAGGGTGCTGCACCGTGACATGGTTGACAGCACTCTTATGGGGTGTCTTCGTCTTGGCACGATAGGGATTAATCCACGCATGCAGCTCCATGCCCCGGCGGTGGCATTCGTCCACCATCCATTGCAATGGGTCCCAATAGGGCTGTGGAGCACATCCCTGCTCACCGGTCAAATAGTAGCTCCACGGCTCCAGTTTACTCTCATAGAGCGCGTCACACTCCGGGCGCACTTGGAAGATGATGGCGTTGCAACCATCCTTCTTCAACTCATCAAGCTGATAGGTCAACGTGCGTTGCATGTCTGCTGTCGGCATACCCTTCCACTGTCCATTGACACATTGTATCCAGGCACCACGGAACTCGCGTTTCTGCTGGGCGTATGTGGGTAAAAAGAAAAACAGATAAAAAGGTAAGAAATACCTTACCCACTTTTCTGCCTTGTAAATTTCTATTGTTTTCATTGCGCTTCTCCTAATGTTTTACCTTTGCTTTTCTTACTCTCCTGCCTTTTTACCGTTTTGTCTTTTCAAAACAGGTTTGGTTTGTTCTTCCGGGCCTCCTCCAGTGAAGTCAGTTGCACCTGCTCCTGCTGGTAAGCCTCACGCATCTGCTCGTATTTCTTGCCCAGTTCATGTTCCATCTTCTGCTCCTCCTCACGGTTCATGAGTTTGGCAGCCACCAAAGCATTCTGCGAGGCATCCTTCATCCACACCACTGGGCCGCCATAGACAGGCGCTATCTTCAGAGCCACATGCAATTCGCTGGTTGTAGCACCACCAATCATGATGGGAATGTCCAGCCCGGCACGCTGCATCTCATGTGCCACGTTCACCATTTCCTCCAATGAAGGGGTTATGAGCCCTGACAAGCCAATCATATCCACATGCTCCTCCACGGCCTTGCGCACAATCTGCTCAGCAGGCACCATGACACCCATGTCGATGACCTCATAGTTGTTGCAAGCCATGATGACGCTGACAATATTCTTGCCAATGTCATGCACATCACCTTTCACTGTGGCCAGCAATACTTTACCCGCCTTGGCCGCATTCTCAGAGGTATCCGAGAGGTCTGAAATCTCCGAGAGAATCTTCACAGCCTGCTTCATAGTGCGCGCCGTTTTCACCACCTGCGGCAGGAACATCTTGCCTGCCCCGAACAGCTCACCCACACGATTCATACCTGCCATGAGCGGTCCCTCTATGATGTTGACTGCGCGAGGGTATTTCTTCAGCGCCTCCTCTAAATCCTCTTGCAGGTGGTCGCCAATGCCTTTGATGAGCGCCTGTTGCAGGCGGTCCTCAACACTGGCATGACTATCCTCTCTGGCAGGAGATTCAGAAGTTCCAGAAGTATTAGCAGACTTTGCTGCATCAGCCTCAGCGGCCAGAGTGGCTGCTAACTCTATCAGTTGTTCAGCAGCTCCCTTACGCCGGTTCAGAATGACATCCTCGATGATGTCCAATTGTTTCTGCGGAATATCCGTATAGAGCACCTTCGTTGCGGGATTAACGATACCAAAGTCCATCCCTGCCTGAATGGCATGATAGAGAAACACAGCATGCATGGCCTCACGGATATAATTATTGCCACGGAATGAGAATGACAAGTTGCTCACGCCACCACTGACATGGGCACCGGGGAGGTTCTCGCGAATCCAACGTGTAGCTCGAATGAAGTCTGCTGCATAGGCATCATGCTCCTCCATGCCCGTGGCAACAGCCAAGACATTGGGGTCAAAGATAATATCCAGCGGATTTATGCCAACCTGTTGGGTTAGAATGCGATATGAGCGTTCAGCAATCTCTATGCGACGTTCGTAGCTCGTGGCCTGCCCTTGCTCATCGAAGCACATCACCACCACGGCAACTCCATAGCGCTTTACGTCCTGCGCGTGGCGCACAAAAACCTCCTCACCCTCCTTCAGTGAAATGCTGTTGACAATGCACTTACCCTGCACGCACTTCAAGCCGGCTGTAATGACTTGCCAGTCGCTGGAGTCAAGCATCACCGGCACAGAGGCAATATCTGGCTCAGCAGCCACCATATTCAGAAAGTTCACCATCTCCTGGCGGGCATCCAACAGGCCATCGTCCATGTTTATGTCAATGACCAGTGCCCCATCGGCCACCTGCTTGCGGGCTATGGCTATGGCCTCGTCGTACTGTCGCTCTTTGATGAGTCGCAGGAACTTACGCGAACCAGCCACATTGCAACGCTCACCGACGTTGACGAAATGCACCTCTGGGGTCACCTCCAGCTTCTCCAGTCCACAGAGCCACATGTATTGTGGATTCCGGGCTGGCTGGTGGGGTTTCTGGCCTGCCACCAAAGGTTGATAGAGTTCTATAAAGTGTTCGTTGGTGCCACAACAGCCACCAATGATGTTGACCAGCCCCTCCTTGACCATCTCCCCCATCTTTGGTGCCATCGACTCAGCCGTCTCATCATAGAGTCCCATGGCGTTGGGCAGTCCAGCATTAGGATATGCACTGATATAATATGGGGCTTTACGCGCCAACTGACGCAGGAAAGGCAACATCTGCGTAGCCCCAAACGAGCAGTTCAGCCCCACAGAGAAGACGGGATATGGACTAATGGAGGCCAAAAACGCCTCAAGCGTTTGCCCGCTTAGCGTTCGGCCAGCCAAGTCGCTGACGGTGACACTGAGCATCAGTGGCACCTCACGACCGCGTCTGGCCATGGCATGCAACGAAGCATCAATAGCCACCTTGGCATTCAGCGTGTCAAAAATGGTCTCGATAAGCAGGGCATCCACCCCACCCTCCAACAGGGCATCGGCCTCCTCAAAGTAGGCAGCATATAGCGTATCGTAAGTCAGTTCGCGCAAGGCAGGATTGCTTACATCGGGCGACATGGAGCACGTCTTGTTCGTAGGGCCTATCGACCCTGCCACGAAACGGGGTTTCTCTGGCGTGGCAAACTCATCGGCACAACGACGAGCTATCTGTGCTCCGGCCAAAGCCATGCCACGGGCCTGAGCCTCCAAATGATAGTCGGACTGCGAAATGCGCTGTGCACTGAACGTATTGGTTGTTATGATATCGGCTCCCGCTTTCAGATAACGGCGGTGGATGTCCTCAATAACCTCTGGGTGACTCAGATTCAACTCGTCAGAGTTTCCCGTCCGTCCCATCACATCACCAATCATGGTACCCATGGCACCATCCAGTATCAGAATGCGATCTTTGATAACCTCCCGGATATCAGCCTTTTGGGTCGTTATGCTTTTGTTTTCCATCATTTATACACTTTCATGGCACGGTCCATTTCGCGACGGTCCTCCTTCTCCTTCAGCGTCTGGCGCTTGTCAAACTCCTTCTTACCCTTACACAGGGCTATGTCCATCTTGGCACGGCCCTTTGGATCTATGAACACCAACAGGGGCACAATGGTGTAACCCGTCTGCTTGGTGGCCGAGGATAGTTTCTGTATCTCGCGCTTGGTGAGCAACAGCTTGCGGTCGCGCTTCATTTCATGGTTGTTGTACGAACCATAGAAATAGGGCGAGACACTCATGCCTTTCACCCATATCTCTCCCTCATGAATGAAGCAGTAGGTGTCCACCAGCGATGCCTTGCCCAGTCGGATAGACTTAATCTCCGTGCCCGTCAGCACAATGCCGGCGGTAAAGGTCTCGATGAAGAAATACTCAAACGAAGCTTTCTTGTTACGTATATTGACAGGACTCTTTTTCCTGATCAGTTCTTCTTCCTTGTTCATTGCTCTGAGCCCCTAAGTCAGGGAGTTAGGTGTCTGAACAAGCGCATATCAGACCACTTTAATATTTATTTTACTGATAGGAAGGGGGCTGCGCTTGTTCAGACCCCTGTCGCCCCTTAGCTTAAAGGGCTATTGCAGCAAACCGCTCCAGATGCCCGTCAATGTATCGGGCTATCTGCTCCATCCACTCCTCCTCATGCTCAACAAACTGGTCGTCCAGATCGTCGAACTCGGGGAAGCGCTCGAACAGGGCCATAAATTCATCGTCGGTGCAGTCGCGCTCTATCTCCTCATGATACTTCACATAAAGTGTGTGCGCATCGTAGACGAGTTTCGACAACTCGCGCATGCCCCACAGCTGCTTGACGGCCTTGGCAAAGGGATTCTTGAAGATGAAAGGGCCATCGCCATTGTGTATCAGCTCCACAAATCCGCCATCCATGACCTCCTCGTGCAACACATCCCACGCCAGCAGTGTCAGCTGGTCGGCATTCAGTTCACCCATCGTCTCAGCCGTCAGCTGTCCACCCACGGCCTCCTTGATGGCGCTAACGAAACAACCCACAAAGGCATCCATGCCCTCAGCGGCTGCCTGTCGCAAATCATTGTCTTTAATCGTCACTTGTCTCATAATCGGGTGCAAAGGTAGTCAATTAAAATGAGAAATGAAAGAAATGGGAAAGGAAATAATCATTTCTCATTTTAATTGACTACCTTTGCACCCATGTTAAGCTATTCTATCATTGGAACAGGAGCCATCGGCGGATTCTACGGCGGCAGGCTTCAGCAGGCAGGACGCCATGTGCGCTTCCTGCTGCACACAGACTATGCGTATGTCAAGGAGCACGGATTGCAGGTAGACTCCTGCGACGGCAGTTTTCATTTGAATCAGGTAGAAGCCTATGACAACACCCGGCAAATGCCCGTCAGCGACATTGTGCTGGTGTGTTTGAAATCTGTCAACAACCACCTGCTCCCCACCCTGCTGGCACCCATTGTCACGCCAGAAACCGTCGTGGTGCTTATCCAGAACGGCATCGGACTGGAAGCCGATCTTGCCAAGGCGTTCCCTCAATTGCAGATTGTGGCCGGACTGGCCTTCATCTGCTCTGGCAAGGTGGGGCCAGGCCATATCTCCCATCAGTGCTATGGACAAATCAACTTGGGCAACTACTCGACCCAAGAAGAACGTTTCCAGCTGCTGCTCAGCGATTTGCAACAAGCCGGACTGACAGCCGCCTCGGTTCCCTATGCTGAAGCCCGATGGAAAAAAGCGGTGTGGAACATGCCCTTCAACGGCATGACCGTTGCCCTCAACACATCCACCGACCGACTACTGAAGACCCCTGCCACCCGGCAATTGATTCGTCAACAGATGATGGAGGTCATCGGAGCGGCTAATGCACTTGGCATCAGTGCATTGACCGAAGACTTTGCCAACCTCATGCTGCAGATGACCGATGACATGACACCCTATAGCCCTTCCATGAAACTGGACTTCGACCACCAGCGCCCCATGGAAATCCCTTATCTCTATACGCGCCCCATCGAGGAGGCCCGCCGCGCCGGATTCGACATGCCCTGCCTCTCCATGCTCGAAGCAGAGCTTCGGTTCATAGAGAGCCAGTACAGGACACAATAACTTTTTCAAGCCTTTTCCGTGAAAGACATTGCTTCACGGAAAAGGCTAAGGATTAAAAAGCATCTACGAAAAGACACTCCACACTGATGCGACGGTACTGGCTGCCCTTGTCGGGAGCCACCTCTATGCAGTATTCGTAATCACGCTTCATGTCGCGGAAAGCAGGCATGTCGTTTTCTATGTAATGCCGGACACCGAGGGCACGGGCAAAGGCCAGTTGGTCGTTGTCGGCAATGCCGTCCTGACTGGTCAGAGTGACAGTAGTGGGGCGACCATTTTTTGCGACTTGCTGGTTACGGTGTTCGCCATACTGACCATTGTACGGCAATGGACGATTGATGGGGGCGGCATCTGCCGTACCCGTAATGCGGAACTTAACCTGCTTGCCTGCCTTGCAATATTGGGCAAAATCTGTCTCGAAGGCTTTCTTCATAATCTCCAGCATGGAGGTGGCAGCACCTGACTCTTTAGTCACATAACGGCCAGGCTTGAAGTCCTCACGGGCAGAGTATTTATCATCAACCTCATAGGTGAACTTAACGTCATAGTTAATGAGTTTATGACCATTCTCGGTTTCCGGCTGCACATCGGTCTTCACGGTGATGCGCGTCTTGTCGGAAATCAGCTGCTTCTGATAGGCCAAGTTGGCAATGTCATCCTTAATAGCCTGCAGTCTGGTCTCCTCCATTTCCGACTGGCGAATGACGGTGAGGGGCACAAAGTGCTCATCGGCTTTGATGGTAGCCAGTGAGGCATCTTGCTGGTTATCAAAGATGTAAACTTGGTTAGTTGTCGGGTTGAACACCTCGGCATAAACCAATTCGAAACTGTCGTCGGGGTTCAACTTATACTTCTGGTTGCGCAGCTGCACATCTTTATTGTCCAGGAAGCTAATGGCATCTTTGGGATTCACGTCGAGGAAAATGTCGGGCATGGAGTTGAAGTGCAGGGCCAGTTTGTTGAGACTCGTATTATAGTCGCCGACGGTCATGTCAGGAGCACTGAGCAGGTCGGTTGCCATGCGTGTTGAAATGTCATACTCCAACTTCTTTGATTGGGCGGCACGCGTCTCGTCGTTAACGCGCAGCTGATAGTCCTCCAACGTCTCGTTGGGCATTTTCTTGGCCCACACGTCCATCTCTGCCTTCAGCTGTGTGGTCATCATCTGGTAGTAAGTGGGCTTGACCTCCTCGGCAACCACGGGCTTGGCCACAGTCTCATACTTACAGCCAAACCTATAACTAACACCTACCATGGCCGTGAAGCCCCAGTCGTCACTATTGTTGAGCTTGCCATTGAAGTGGTCATTCATGCTGTTAGCCGTTACTTCAAGAGAGAGCCCCAACGGCTTTGTGACATTGGTCTCCAGACGAAGACCTGCACGCAAGTTGCGGGTCAGGTTATGCTTCACGCCAGTCTGCGGAACCTCGTGTTTCCAAGTACCTGCCATACCGACACCTCCCAACAGAAACAGATTGACAGGACGACTATACTGACTCGCAAAGAGGTTGGTGACGTTTAACAACAGGTCGGCATTGACGTCAATGTAGTTCCACTTGAAGTCCTCCACCTTCGACTGAATACCATTGACATGCAGGCGGCCACCCACCACAGGAGTCATGTAGCCGTAGGAGAGGCCGAAAGTAGGATTCAGTAATTTGGTGATGTCGGCATCGGTAGCGGTGAGCTGCAAGCCTCCTTGTGCCTCCACATAGTGATAGGACTTCAGCCGTTGGTCCTGTGAACCTTGAGCCTGCGAGGCAAGCCCCATTGTGCACACAAGCAATGAAAATACAAACCTTTTCATAATCGTTATAGTTTTTAAGTTATTAAATTTCCTTCCAAATCGTATGCAAAAGTACAAAAAGAAATCCAAAAAACAATAGGAAACGGCAAAAATGTGCCGGAACAGGAGAAATTTGGGCACATTTCCCTTTTTACCTAACACAATGCGAAGCAAAAACCCCAAAAGACTTTTACCGAAAGTCTCGGAGACTTTTACCGATTTACTCCAAGACTCTTACCGAAAGTCTCTGAGTCTTTTACCGAAAGTCTCCGAGACTTTTACCGATAGTCTTGGAGGCTATAAAAGCATTAGTCAGAGTTATAGCTCAATAACCTGCTCCTCGAACTTGCCGTCACGGTTGATGGTGAAGCAACGGGCATACTCCAACTCCGGACGGCGAGTGCGACGATGCGACTGATAATAGCTCATGAGGGTGATTTCATATTGGCTGGTGATGAAATACTCTGTATAGGATTGTCCGAAGTCATTGGCACGGTCTTCCGATTTCTGCTCGTAGATGCAGAGCAAGTCAATAGGCTGGTGGCGACGGTCCATGGTGTAGAGAAAGAGCACGGGGGTGACAGAGTCCTGCATCTCGCAGAGCAGAATGACCCGATGATGCCACGCCGAGGGCAGAGCCAGTGCCTTGAGGTTGGCAGCAACAGAATAGCCGAAGTGCTCGTTGATCTGACGGGGCACGGGGACGAAATTGCCTATCTTCGACAAATCTCTGCCTTGCGTCTGCAAAGGCAACGGGCGAAGGGTAAGCGTGTCGAACCATGCGGCCACGGGGTCGCTATTGTGGGCAGTATTGCGCTGCAGTTCCTTTAGCTGCTCAGCTTTCTGGATGCTGTCTATCTTTGCCTGATAGTAGACTGCATCGTGCTTGCCATTACGGCAGGAAAATGCCGAGAGTGCAAGCAGAAACACAAAAATTGGGACAATCTTTCTCATAACACGTGCAAAGTTACAAATAAATTTCTTAACTTTGCAGCATGAAGGCTCGTTTTTTATTGATTCTTTGGCTGACGGCCACTTGTGCATGGGGTGGCAACCGCATCCTGTCACCACGTTTCCAGTCGCTCACCAGTATAGTGAACGGCGACTGGCTGAACCGCCCCGTGATGACGTTGGACACAGACGACC
>ERZ842401.5497-NODE-5497-length-14031-cov-7.286491_pt1 | contig 14031 bp, 15 predicted proteins | sample MGYA00521270_ERZ842401 | MGnify/ENA primary metagenome ERZ842401 (study PRJEB31892, sample SAMEA3878208) | bioreactor metagenome | biome: Moose rumen | place: Sweden | collected 2011-10 | study: EMG produced TPA metagenomics assembly of the PRJEB12797 data set... | reverse complement strand
ATACGGCAAGTTCCTCCAAAGTGCAATTCAAAGTGCAAATTTTGCTCTTTGAATCATCGGTATCTGCACCTTGAGCCGGGTAGTCCACGTGCAGATAACGGTTCCGGAGTTCGTTGTGTTCACCCAGAATCAGATTCCCGAGGAATGCTTCCAGATACTTGCCAGTGGGCACAATTCCTTTCTCCCGATTGAAGTAGTTTGCCCTCACCAGCGCATTGCGGAAGTACCAGGAGTGGCTGGCAAAGAGCTCGTTGGAAATGGTATACCCAAAACTGCGGAGGTACTTGATCAGGAAGACGGCCGTTGTACGCGTGTTTCCTTCGCCAAAAGGGTGAATCTGCCAGATTCCGGCGATGAAAGAGCCGATATGCTTGATGGACTCATCGGTGGACGCAGAGGCATAGTCAAACTTCCGTTCCTCAGCAAAATCGTAATCCAGCGTCTCTTTCAGGTTCTCGTAGGGATTATATAGGACGGACGCATTGTTCAGCACCCATTCCTGCTTGGAGATGTTATAATCGCGATATTTCCCGGCAAACTTGAAGATGCCCTCGAAAAGCTTCCGGTGAATCCTCTGGTACTCGGCCGGGGTAAAAGAAAAGGTCTCTTCCTGTAGCAGTTCGGTAATTCTGGCGGAGACCTTATCGGCCTCCTCGGTGCGCTCTTCTTCCACGGAGAGCCTTCCTTGCCGGGATTTATAGTAAGTGTCGATGAGCCCTTTGACTTCTTCGATGGTAACGTCGCCATCGATGTGCCGCTTGGCGGTATCGATGAGATAGGAGGACGGCTTGAGGCCATCCACATCCTGCAGGCCGATAGCAGTTTGCCAAGCAGCAGCTTTTACGCTGCGACCCGGCTCTCCCTGACGGATATATTCATCGAAACTGCTCATTCAAGTCCATTTAACTGGCAAATACAAAGATACAAAATATTTCTCTATCCACCCACAGAGGCTGCGGAGGATTTCAAATTCCCACTTGCCGTTCTGTGACGCTACCCGGTCATTCCAGTGGACCGATAAGCTCAAAAATGGCTTAAATCGCTCCTACTCTGCCGATGAACTGGACCGGTAGGATCACCCGGAGGGCCAAAGACTCAGCGCTGGCGTTCAGAAGCACAGGTACCCGGTCTGGCCGGATATGACAGAAAAATGACACTATCTCGGGATAAAGTGTAAAGGGAGTGTAAAGGGAGTGTAAAGTTTTTACAGGCTTTACGCCCCTTGAAATATGTAAAGTTGCTATAAATCAACGAATTGCTATTTTGGCACGGGTAATGCTTGTAGGATGGCAGATGCCCGATCAGGTCGGGCATGACGAATGCGTCATTGCCGGCCTGACCGGCAATCTTAACGAAAATAATTTAAAAACAGATATTATGATTAAAGTATCCAACCTTTCCAAGATCTTCCGGACGGAAGAGATCGAGACCACTGCCCTCAACGGCGTTTCCTTTGAAATCAAGGACGGCGAGTTCGTCGCCTCATTAGTCGAAATATTTGCTGTTTACCCCTACAAATTTCTCTTTTTTTATGCAACTTTGTATTTATGAGCAATTCAATCGACCGCAGATCCTTTATTAAAAGGATGGCTGGTGCCGGAGCGCTGATCGCGACAGCCCAGCTTCCTTCTTTTGCAAGCGACAAACCCGAAATCTTTTCCGAAAGAGGGCGCTTCGAACGCCTCTCGATGAGTTATGCCACCGTCGAGATCGGTCTCGAACGTCCGTTTTCGCTGCTGCACATATCCGACTCGCATCTCACCGATGCCTATGACACCGAAGGCGAGCAGCAGATAAAGGAACGGGAGAAGCGTACCCGCACCTTCGGCGGAAGGCAGGAGGAGGCCCTGCGCGACGCCCTCGCCTGGGCGAAGGAGCATGTGGAATACGTGCTGCACACCGGCGATATCATCGACTGGCAGAGCGAAGCGAATTTCGCTCTGCTGAAGAAGTATTTCGGGGAGGGCTTCCTTGGGAATATCGGCAACCACGAATACAAGGACCTCACCCGGAATTACAAAGAAGACGAAGCCTACAAGGACCCTACGCGCAAGCTGCTCCAGAAGCACTTCCCGGGCGATATCCTCTTTGCCTCGCAGGTGCTGCACGGGGTTAACTTCATCACCCTCGACGATGTGTACGGCACCGTGACCGCCAAGCAGGTGAAGCAGTTCAAGAAGGAAGTAAAGAAGGGCCTGCCCATAGTGCTCTGCATGCACGTTCCTTTCTTTACCGACAAAATCTACCGCGAGAACAACCGCTTCTGGCACACCCGCGAACCTATGACCAGCAGCGCCATACCGGAATACAAAGGCGACTGCCTGGCGCAGAAAACCGACCCTGTCACCAGCGACTTCATCGCATACCTGAAAGAAGAACCCCTGCTCAAATGCATCCTCTCCGGGCACCTGCACATCACCACCGAAGATCAGTTCTCCCCCACCTGCCGCGAATATGTCACCGGCGCAGGCTTCCTCTTCACCGGCCGCGAAGTTCTGTTTGTCTAACAACTGCCTGATAATCAGGGCAGCACAATCGAAAAAAGGCGTCGCTTCCGTGCGATGCCTTTTTTGTGCCCGAGGTGGGAATCGAACCCACACGTCTTTAAGGGACAATGGATTTTGAGTCCATCGCGTCTACCATTCCGCCACTCGGGCATGAGGCTCAAGACTCGGGATTGCAAAGGTAAGGAAAAATTCTTTGTAACAGAAAGAATTATTTTATACATTCGCAAAAATAATCAATCATTACTGTTATGAAAAGAATTCTTTTCGCCATTCTGGGTATCCTGATGATTTCCGGAATCACCGCTTGCAATAAAGCGAATGAAGAAAAAGAAGAAGAAAGTTTCGACCTCACAGCAACTGCATGGGCCGATACCGGTGGAACTCTTTCGATAGTCTTTCTCGCCAACAATGGCATAAGCATGACCACATCAAAGGACGGTTATATCTTTGTGCAGGGCATTCGCAGCATAGAAGGGAATACTGTTACGGCAACGTTCACTGACCGTCAGGACGGGATGGATACCGGCGGAATCAAGACGCTCGACACTCCCTTGGTAGTGACGTTCTCGTTCAATTTGTCGAAGGATCATAAAACAGCCACAATTCCGGGTGGTCTCAGCTTTCTGGGGTACAATTCGTCCATCAGCCTCGAACGCGTAAGATAGAATCATCATGAAGGCTTTGGCTTCGGAGCTCAGAAAATACAAGCACGTGTTCGTGGTCTGCGACCGCAATGTGGAGGATTTTGCACGTCAGGTGGCGGGGATTCCTGCCGGTGCGGAGAATAAAGGCATGGCCCTTCTGGCCATCACCGCCGACGAAGAGCACAAGAATATCGACACCGTGATGCAGATCTGCCGCTGGCTCCTCGAGCAGGGTGCCGACCGCGATGCTCTGGTGCTTGCAGTGGGCGGTGGCGTAACCACCGACATGGCGGGATTCGCGGCCTGCATCTACAAGCGCGGTGTGCGCTATGCCAATGTGCCCACCACTCTTCTGTCGATGGTGGATGCGGGCATCGGCGGCAAGACCGGAGTGAACCTCGACGGTTTCAAGAACTTTCTGGGCGTCATCCGCCAGCCGGAGTTCACCGCAATCTTCCCCGAAGCGCTGGAGACCTTGCCAGAAAGGGAGTTCCGCAGCGGTCTCGCGGAGATGCTCAAGACCTTCATCATCAAGAATCCCGCCCATGCCTACGAGCGCACGGTGGCATCACTCGCGACTCCGGAACTGATACGGCAGGCGGCGGCCATCAAGCAGGAAATCGTGGAGAAGGATGAATTCGAGAGCGGCGTACGTCGCAAACTGAACCTCGGGCACACATGGGGGCACGCGATCGAATGGTGGCAGGGGAAGACGGGAAAGGCAAGCTACACCCACGGAGAGGCCGTGGCGATAGGGATGGTCCAGGCCGCACGATTCGCGGAGAAGCTGGGCCTGACGGAAGAGCCCGGCCTGTCGGAAAGGATAGCGGCGGATCTCACAAAGTGCGGACTCCCCACCGAACTTCCCTGCGCCGAAAAGGAACTCCTCCCCGCCATCCTCAAAGACAAGAAGGCCGAAGGAGGAGAAATACGTCTTGTTCTTCCCGTAAAGATAGGAAAGGTGGTGGTCAAGAAGATTCCCGCCGGAGAGATCTAGAATTTTTTAAGTATTTTTGAACAGGGCTTTTACGAGGGCCGGAACATCGGCGACTTTCACAACTTTTATTTCTTTCGGAAGATTGTCGGGGAGAGGAGTGTAGGAGCTTATGAATATCTTCTTGAATCCAAGTCGGGCGGCCTCCGAAATACGGCGGTCGGTGTTTCCGACCGGGCGGATCTCGCCGCTGAGGCCCACTTCGCCTGCGAAGCAGCTGTCGCCAGGGAGGGAATAATCGAAGTTGGAGGACAGCACGGCGGCTATCACCGCAAGGTCGGCGGCGGGGTCGCTCACTTTGAGGCCGCCTGCCATGTTGAGGAATACGTCTTTGGCGCTGAGGTGGAATCCGGCGCGCTTTTCGAGCACGGCCAGCAGCATGTTGAGGCGCCGGGTGTCGAAGCCGGTGGCGGAGCGCTGGGCAGTGCCGTACACGGCGCTGGACACCAGGGCCTGGACCTCGAAGAGGAGGGGCCTGGTGCCATCGAGCATTGCGCAGATGGCCGCTCCGCTGAGGCCTGCCTCATGCATGGGGATGAGCATCTCCGAAGGATTGGGCACCTCCCGGAGGCCGGTCCCCGTCATCTCGAAAACAGCGATCTCGGAGGTGGATCCGAAACGGTTCTTCATGCTGCGCAGTATCCTGTAGGACCCGCGGTTCTCCCCCTCGAACTGCAGCACCACGTCCACAATGTGTTCGAGTATCTTCGGGCCGGCGATATATCCGTCCTTGGTGATATGGCCTATGAGAATCACGGGCACGCCGCTCTCCTTCGCGAAGCGCAGAAGCATCGCCGCCACTTCCTTTATCTGGCTCACGCTGCCGGGGGTGGATTCCACCGTATCGGTAAACATCGTCTGCACCGAATCCACTATCATCAGTTCCGGGCGGATCTCCTCCGCCTGCGCGATGATATCCTCCATCCTCGTCTCGGGATAAATCAACGTCTGATCATCCGGCGAAGCACCGCCTGCCGGAGCATTTTGCCCGTCAGGGCTGAGTCCCATAGCGGAGGCAGGCGGTGCTTCGCCGGATGTCGCAGACAACCGGTCCGAGCGCATCTTTACCTGACGAGCGCTTTCTTCCCCCGTGACATACAAGGTCCTGAGTCCGGAAATCAAGGGAATCTGCAGGCTGAGCGTCGATTTGCCAATGCCCGGCTCTCCGCCCAACAGCACCAGCGATCCCGGCACTATGCCACCTCCGAGCAACCTGTCCACCTCCGGCATGCCGAGCCTTATGCGAGGCTCCTTGCTGCGGTCTATCTCCCTGAGTTTCAGCGGCTGCCGGCCGATCGAAGCCTTCGCCGCAAGCCCCTTCGAGCCGCTGCCGGCCGACTTCTTCTCCACCGGAGCCTCCACCATCGTGTTCCACTCCCCGCACGCCGGGCACCGCCCCATCCACTTGGGACTCTCGTTGCCGCAGTTCGTGCAGTACCACAATGTTTTTGCCGATGCCATGCTACCTCAGTCTCAAGAACACTTCGATGGCCTGGTATTCGGCCATGCCGAGTTCGTCGTAGTGCTGGGCAGTGGCCTGGGTACGGTCTTCGGCGCGCTGCCAGAATTCGCGGGGATCCTCGCCCGGGAAGGGAACGATGTCTTTTTGGGAGAGGTGGCGGTAGATTGCGTGGCGCTTCTCGATCAGCTCGTCGGGGCTGAGGGGAACGGCCATGTCGACGCGGGCGAGTTCCCACTCCATCCACGCGCCGCGGTACAGCCAGATGTGGCAGTCGGGAATCCATGAAGCGCCTTCCTCGCGCAGCTGCTCGAAAGCTTCAAGTGCCGCTTCGGTACACACGCGGTGGGTTCCGTGAGGATCCGCAAGGTCGCCGGCCATATAGATCTGGTCGGGCTTGATGGAATCCATGAGGCTCTTGATGATATCCACGTCTGTCTGGCTGCAGGGGAGCTTGCGTATGCCGCCGCTCTCGTAGAAGGGCAGATTTAGGAAGTGGATGTGATCGTCCTTCATGCCGAAGGAATAGTCCGCCGCACGGGCTTCGCTCCGGCGGATGGCGGCCTTGATGTCCAGGAGTTTGCGGGGTTCAGGCTCGCCGGGCACCTTGGAATCTATAAGGTCCTGCACCTCACGCAGACGGTCGCCGTAGCCGAGCTGCAGGGCGGCATCGATGTGCTGCATCACCACGGAATCATGCACGGCGACGTTGCCGGAAGTCTGATATGCCACGTGCACGTCGTGCCCCTGATGCACCAGGCGGATGAAGGTTCCGCCCATGGAGATCACATCATCATCGGGATGGGGAGAAAGGATCAGCACCTTCTTGGGAAAAGGCTTTGACGCGACCGGACGGGTGCTGTCGTCGGCATTGGGCTTGCCTCCGGGCCAGCCGGTGATGGTGTGCTGCAGGTCGTTGAATACCTGTATGTTCACCCTGTCGTAGCTGCCTGCAACGTCGAGAAGTTCTTCCAGCGAATACTGCAGATAATCGGCATGGGTAAGCTTCAGGATAGGCTTGTGCACCTGCTGGCAAAGCCAGATAACCGCCTTGCGGCGGAATTTGGGAGTCCAGTTGCAGGGGCCGATCAGCCAGGGGGCGATCACGCGGGTAAGCTGGCTTCCGGACACCTCGTCCACGAACATCTGCACGTCGTGATGATGCTGGAAGTAAGTCGCAGGGCAGTCGGAGCCGATCTCTCCCTCAACCACGCGGGCCACGGCCTCTGCCTTGGTCTCGCCCCAAGCCATCAGGACCACTTTCCTGGCGCTCATCATAGTGCTGATGCCCATAGTGATGGCTTCTTTGGGGGTTACGGAGATGTCGCCGTTGAAATAACGGGCCTGGCGCTTGCGGCTGGGATAACTCAGCAGCACGGTGCGGGTACGGCTCTGCTCCGAGGATCCGGCCTCGTTGAAGCCGACCTGCCCCTGTTCGCCTATACCCATGATGAGAAGATCCAGACCGCGTGCGGCGGCATCGAAGCGCGCGCAGTAAGCGCTTACATCGTCATGCGAGACAGTGCCGTTGGGGATGTGGATATTTTCGGGAAGGATGTCCACATTGTTCAGCAATTCAAGATGCAGGCTGCGGTTGCGGCTCTGCATGTCGGTAGGAGACGACGGATAATATTCATCGATGCTGAAAACCTCCACGTTCTTGAACGAGATGCGTCCCTCGCGATAGTAACGGGACAGCACCTTGTAAAGAGATGCCGGGGTGGCACCTGTGGTAAGCCCTAGCTTGAAGGTGCCCCCCGGATTCTCCTTTTCGGATTTTTTGATTGCTTCTACTATTATGTCGGCCAATTTACGGCTGCCTTCCGTAGAGTCGGCAAAGACTTCTGTGAATATCTTGTCATATCCGTGAAGGATGTCTTCCGGTAAATTCTTTGTAATAAGTCCGCCTTCTTCGGGCAGCGTAAAATGTCTCATAGTTTAAAATTAAAGCAAATGAAATCCAACTGTAAGCCCTGCCATCACGATCGAGACCATGCTCATCAGCTTGATGAGGATGTTCAGTGAAGGGCCTGATGTATCTTTGAAAGGGTCACCGACGGTATCGCCGACCACCGTTGCATGATGGCTGTCGGAGTTCTTGCCTCCGAAGTGACCCTCCTCAACGTATTTCTTGGCATTGTCCCATGCGCCGCCGGAGTTCGACATGAACACTGCGAGCACGAATCCGGCTCCGAGTCCGCCTATGAGAAGACCGAGCACACCGGCCACGCCGAGCACTATTCCGGTGATCACGGGAACCAGGATGGCGATGATTGCGGGACCGAGCATCTCATGCTGTGCGGCCTTGGTGGAGATCTCCACGCAACGCTTGTAGTCGGGAGTACCCTCGCCTGTGAGGATGCCCTTGATCTCACGGAACTGACGGCGGACCTCGATCACCATCTTGCCTGCGGCGCGTCCTACTGCGTTCATGGTAAGACCGCAGAAGAGGAAGGCCATCATTGCACCGATGAACACACCTGCAAGCACTGCGGGGTTCATCAGGCTGACGTTGTAGTTGTTGAGTATGTCGAGGATGCTGGCGTCGGCGGCGGCAATCAGGTCACCTGCAACGGACACCACCTTCTCGCCGGTACGTTCGAGGGCGATCTTGATTTCTTCGATATAGGATGCGAGCAGGGCCAGGGCGGTCAGAGCCGCGGAACCGATGGCAAAGCCCTTGCCGGTGGCGGCGGTAGTGTTGCCGAGGGCGTCGAGGACGTCGGTACGCTCGCGGACCTCGGGCTCGAGTTCACTCATCTGGGCGTTGCCTCCGGCGTTGTCGGCGATGGGGCCGTAGGCGTCAGTGGCAAGGGTGATACCCAGGGTGGAAAGCATACCCACCGCTGCGATGGCCACTCCGTACAGACCCTTGGAGAGGTTTGCGGCGGTAAGCATGTTGGCGACATCGAAGTTGATGGCGAAGAGGTATGCGAGGATGATTGCGCATGCGATGGCGATCACCGGGATTGCGGTGGATACCATTCCCAGGCCGACACCGTTGATGATGACGGTAGCGGGGCCTGTCTGCGAAGCCTCGGCAAGCTTCTGCGTAGGCTTGTAGGAGTGCGAAGTGTAGTATTCGGTAGCCTTGCCGATGATCACGCCGGCAAGAAGCCCTGCGACCACGGAGCAGCTGAGCTGCCACCAGTTGTCGAATCCGAGCAGATAGAGCACACCAAAAGTGACCACTCCGCTCAGCACCGCGGCGAGGTTGGTACCCACGCTCATGCTCTTGAGAAGTTCCGCCATGCCGGCGCCTTCCTTGGTGCGTACGGTGAATATGCTGATCACGGACAGAACCACGCCGACAGCCGCGATGAGCATGGGGGCGAGGATGGCCTTCATCTGCATTTCGGGGCCTACTGCATAGAATGCGGATGCTCCGAGAGCCATTGTGGAGAGGATGGAGCCGCAGTAGCTTTCGTAAAGGTCAGCGCCCATACCGGCCACGTCTCCCACGTTGTCGCCCACATTGTCGGCGATAGTGGCAGGATTGCGGGGGTCGTCTTCCGGGAGATCGGTCTCAACCTTTCCCACGAGGTCGGCTCCTACGTCGGCGGCCTTGGTGTAGATACCGCCACCCACACGGGCGAAGAGGGCCTGGGTGGATGCACCCATTCCGAAGGTAAGCATCGTGGTGGTGATTACGACAAGTTTCTGGGCGACGGTCGCCTCAGTCACGAAGGCGTTCAGGATCACGAACCATATAGCGATATCGAGAAGTCCTAGGCCGACTACCGTAAGGCCCATGACCGCACCCGAACGGAAGGCCACCTTTAGGCCTGCGTTAAGACTGCGGCGGGCAGCGTTGGCCGTGCGGCCGGATGCGTATGTAGCTGTACGCATGCCGATGAAACCGGCAAGGCCGGAGAAGAAACCTCCGGTGAGGAAGGCGAAGGGCACCCAGGGGTTCTGGACTCCGAATCCATAAGCAAGAATTGCAAAGAAGACGGCGAGTACGATGAACACGATGATCACCACCTTGTATTGCTGTTTGAGGTAAGCCATCGCCCCCTCACGCACATACTGTGCAATTTTTTTCATTGTGGGAGTTCCCTCATCCTCCTTCTTCATCTGGGCATAGAAAATTGCCGCGAAGAGAAGAGCGATCAGCGAAGCTGCGGGAACTGCATAGAATAGCGGGTTCATAAAGTTTGTGTTTTAGTTTACAAATACAAAGATAAAAAAGAAGGGAGAAACCGAAATTCCCCCCTTCATTTTATTTGCTGTTTTATTCAGCCTTGGGCTCTTCTGCGGGTGTTTCCGCTGCGGGAGCCTCTGTCTCGGGCGCTGCCTCTGCTTTCTTCGCGCGGCTGCGGCGTGTGGTCTTCTTCGCCTCCTTCTTGGTGGAGCCTGCGAGGGCTGCCTCGTTGAAATCGACGAATTCGATCAGAGCCATTTCAGCTGCATCTCCCTGACGGAAACCGACATGCAGGATACGGAGATATCCACCAGGACGGTCGGCGATCTTGGGAGCGATTGTGCGGAAGAGTTCGCTCACTGCGTTCTTGTCTTTCAGATAACTGAAGACGACACGGCGGTTGTGGGTAGTATCTTCCTTGCTCTTGGTGATAAGCGGTTCGAGATAAGGCTTGAGTGCCTTTGCCTTGGCCTCTGTGGTGATAATCCTCTTGTTGAGGATAAGCGATGAAGCCATATTGGCGAGGAGAGCCTTGCGATGTCCGCTCTTGCGGCCGAGATGATTAACTGCTTTATTGTGTCTCATCGTTAGATATTCTTTTTCTTGGGTTCAATATTGTACTTGGTGACATCCATTCCGAACGAAAGCTTCATCTTTTCCACCAGCAGGTCGATCTCGTTGAGCGACTTGCGTCCGAAGTTGCGGAACTTCATGAGTTCGGCGCGGCTGTAGGATACCAGATCGGCGAAAGTGTCGATGTCGGCGGCCTTGAGGCAGTTGAACGCGCGGACGGAGAGTCCCATGTCGGAGAGTTTGGTGAGAAGGACGTGCCTCATGCGGAGGCTTTCCTCGTCAAGTTCCTTGCTTTCGGCCTCAAGATGATTCTCGAGAGAGATCTTGTTGTCGTCGGTAAAGAGCTTGAAGTGATAGATAAGGATGTTTGCTGCGTCCTGAAGAGCAGCGCTCGGAGAGATGGAACCATCGGTTTCAATCTCAAGATTGAGCTTCTCGTAGTCAGTCTTCTGCTCAACGCGCCAGTTCTCCACACTCCAGTTGACCTTGCGGATAGGAGTATAGATGGCGTCCACCGGAATGGTTCCGATGGGAGTGTTCTCGTCGCGGGATTCCTCAGCAGGAACGAAACCGCGGCCCCTTGTGATGAGGATGTTGATTTCGAGTTTTACTGAAGGCTCAAGAGAGCAGATGTGCTGATCAGGGTTCAACACCGTGAAAGAAGACAATCCTTTGGAGATGTCCTCCGCCTTGAACTCCTGCTTGCCGCTGATGACGATTCGTGTCTCTTCGCTGTCAACGCTGTCCATCATCCTCTTGAAACGGACCTGCTTGAGGTTGAGGATGATGTCCTGCATGCCTTCGATGACGCCGGGGATCGTTGCGAACTCCTGGTCAACTCCGGTGATGCGGATCTGGCTGATGGCGAAACCTTCAAGGGAAGCAAGAAGTATGCGTCGGAGGGCGTTGCCGATAGTCTGGCCGTAACCCGGCTCGAGAGGACGGAATTCGAAACGTCCGAGGGTATCGGAACCTTCGAGCATGATAACCTTGTCCGGTTTCTGGAATGCTAAGATTGCCATAATTGCTGGTGTTAAATTTTACTTCGAGTACAGGTCGACGATGAGCTGCTCGTTAATGTTTTCGGGGATGTCGGCCCTCAAAGGGAGATTGAGGAACTTGCCGCTGAGAGTCTGTGCATCGAACTCCAGCCAGGAGTACTTGGTGGCGTTTGCAACCGAAGCGGTGATAACCTCGAGGTTCTTGCTCCTTTCGCGTACGGCGACGGTGTCGCCGGCCTTTACGGTAGCGGAAGGGATGTTGCAGACCGACCCGTTCAGAGTGATGTGACGGTGGCTTACGAGCTGGCGGGCAGCTGCCCTGCTGGGAGCGATGCCGAGACGGTAAACCACGTTGTCGAGACGGCTTTCAAGGAGGAGGATGAGGTTTTCACCCTTCTGGCCGCTCATACGGGAAGCCTTGTTGTATGTGTTGTGGAACTGACGCTCCAGCACACCGTACATATATTTGACTTTCTGTTTCTCCTTGAGCTGGTTGCCGTATTCCTTGCTCTTTTTGCGCTTGGCTGCAAGACCATGCTGTCCGGGAGGATAGTTTCTCTTTTCGAAATCTTTGTCTGCACCGTAGATGGGTTCGCCGAACTTGCGGGCGATCTTGGTGGTAGGGCCTGTATATCTTGCCATAGTTTCTTGTCTTTAAACGTTAAACTTTACGACGGCCTTTAGGACGGCAACCATTATGAGGCATAGGGGTTACGTCGATGATCTCGGTAACGAGAATACCTGCATTATTGATGGTGCGGATTGCGGATTCGCGTCCGGAACCAGGACCCTTGACGAATACTTTCACTTTGCGAAGACCTGCATCATAAGCAGTCTTGGCGGCATCTTCTGCGGCCATCTGGGCAGCGTACGGAGTGTTCTTCTTGGAACCACGGAAACCGCACTTGCCAGCGGAACCCCAGCTGATCACCTGCCCCTGAGCATTGGTCAGAGACACGATAACGTTGTTGAAAGTGGAGGATATATGAGCCTGCCCATAAGCGTCCACCTTGACAACTCTCTTGGATGTTGTTGTTTTCTTTGCCATAATTCAACTGCTTTTACTTGGTTGCTTTCTTCTTGTTGGCAACAGTCTTCTTCTTACCCTTGCGGGTACGGGCGTTGTTCTTTGTGCTCTGCCCACGGACAGGGAGGCCGACACGGTGACGGATTCCACGATAGCATCCGATATCCATGAGTCGCTTGATGTTCATCTGAACCGTGGAACGAAGTTCACCTTCGATCTTGAGTTCGCCGACTTCTGCACGGATTGCTGCGGTCTGTGCGTCATCCCAGTCGCCAACCTTGATTGTAGGATCGATGCCGCACTTCTCCAGGATCTTGGTAGCAGTGCTGCGGCCGATTCCGTAGATGTAGGTAAGTCCTACATCACCTCTTTTGTTGTTTGGTAAATCAACACCGGCTATTCTTGCCATAATTATACTTGTACTTAATTGTTAGACAATTGATTATCCCTGGCGCATCTTGAACTTGGGGTTCTTTTTGCAGATCACGTAAAGACGGCCTTTACGCTTGACGATCTTGCAATCTTCACTGCGCTTCTTGATGGATGTTTTGACTTTCATATCGTTGTGTTTTTATTTGTATCTGAAAGATATTCTGCCCTTGGTCAAATCGTAAGGTGATATTTCAACGCGAACCCTGTCGCCCAGAAGAATGTGGATAAAGTTCATACGCATCTTCCCCGAAATATTGCAGAGAAGCACGTGACCGTTCTCAAGCTCGACCTTGAACATCGCGTTGGGAAGGGTCTCTATAACCTTTCCGTCTTGTTCTATTGCTACTTGTTTTGACATTAAAAAACCAACTTAAAAATTAATCTTGGGATCTTTCTCGATAAAATCGAAGGTTGACAGCTGCTCCGCATGGCCGCGTCGGACAACAACCGTAAGTTCGTAATGTGCACTGTTGCTGCGGTCTGCGCTGTGAACGCCCCAGCCGTTACGGTCCAGGTACACACTCCTGCCGCCGGCTATGACCATAGGCTCAATGCAGATAGTCATTCCGTCGATAAGCTTGGGGCCGTGGCCCGGACGCCCGAAATTGGGCACTCCGGGGGGCTCATGCATCTGTTTGCCTATTCCGTGCCCTTCCAGTTCGCGGATCACGGAAAATCCGAATGACTCTACGTACGATTGCACCGCGTGTCCTATGTCGCCCACGCGTCCCCCTGCTACGGCTGCCGCTATGCCCTTGTAGAGCGAAGCCTTTGTGACATCGAGCAGACGGCGTGTCTCGGCGCTTATCTCCCCTACAGGGAAGGTGTACGCGGAGTCGCCGCTGTAGCCCTTGTACAAAGTGGTTATGTCGGCGGTGACGATGTCGCCCTCTTCAAGGGGCCTGTCGTCCGGAAAACCGTGCACGACTACATCGTTCACCGACATGCAGCAAGCCGCGGGAAAACCCTCGAAGCCAAGGGAACTCGGAATTGCGCCATGGTCGCGGATGAAGGTCTCTGCCAGGCGGTTCAACTGATTGGTCGTGACGCCGGGAGCGACCGCCTTGCCTATCTCGGCAAGGGTGCGCGACACGAGAATGCCATTCTCGCGCATCAATTCGATTTCCTCTTCTGTCTTGGGTTTAACCATCTCGCTTCTGATTTTTCAAAGAACTACATACCTGAACGTCCGGTAAGACGGCCGGTCTTCATGAGGCCGTCGTAGTGGCGCATGAGCAGGTAACTCTCGA
>ERZ842401.5496-NODE-5496-length-14033-cov-7.650522_pt1 | contig 14033 bp, 12 predicted proteins | sample MGYA00521270_ERZ842401 | MGnify/ENA primary metagenome ERZ842401 (study PRJEB31892, sample SAMEA3878208) | bioreactor metagenome | biome: Moose rumen | place: Sweden | collected 2011-10 | study: EMG produced TPA metagenomics assembly of the PRJEB12797 data set... | reverse complement strand
GGATTTCGCGCACAACGGCAGGGGAAAGAAGGCGAACCAAACCGTCTTCAATCGCTTCCTTGTGATATTTATTCGAGATTTTAACCTTTTTCTGCAAAAGAGCCACCGCGTCATCGACAGGAACATCAATCGTCACGCTCAAAGCATTTTCTCGCTCGGCGCGGTTAATTGCCAAAATGCGGTGCGGCTTAACCTGATTGAGTGGCTCGGTGTAATCCCAGTACATTTTGTAAGTAGAAGTGTTTTCGGCGACAGTCGCGTCCTGACCTTCGGGAACGATTCCCTTCGTCTGAATGTTTCCGCTCGACATATACAAATCGTGAACGGCAGAGCGGTTTTCGGTGTCCTGAGATGTGCGCTCGGCGATAATGTCTTCCGCCCCCTGAATCGCATCTTTTGCGCTTTCGACATTAAGAGCGGAATCTTCGTTGTCGGTTTTGATGTATTTTTCGGCTTCGGCTTCGACCGCCGCGTCATCATTCTCAGCGATGATAAAGTCTGCCAATGGCTCCAAGCCCTTTTCTGCGGCGACCATTCCGCGAGTCTTCTTTTTCTTCTTGAACGGCGCCCACAAATCTTCAAGCTCCGTGAGCGTTTTTGCGTTCATCGCGGCATTGTAGAGGGATTCCGTCAATTTTCCCTGCGCGAAAATGCCGCGCACGATTTCAAGGCGGCGTTCCTCAAGATTTTTATATGATTTGAACAAGTGGTCGCAATCCGTGACCTGAACCTCATTCAAGTTATCATGCTTTTCTTTGCGGTAACGAGAAATGAAAGGGATTGTGCAGCCTTCATTCACCAAACTGATAACTGCGCTGACCTGCTGAACTCGAATGTTCAATTCTTCAGCGATTCTTTTCATGATTTCGACTTCGTTCACAACGAGCGCGTCGATTGATTCCTGTGTAAATTCCATAGTTCAATCATTCTACTGAAAAAACGCGCCCTATTCAAACGAAAAATCGACAAAAAAAGCACCCCGAAAAAACGAGGTGCTTCTACCCATTTACAATAGGTATTCTGCTTACTGAGCAGCAGGAACTTCTGCCGGAGCTTCTTCAGCAGGTGCTTCAGTTGCTTCTTCAGCAGCTGGTGCTTCTGCCTGTGCAGGCTCAGCAGCTTTTGCGCTTGTGCTTGTTGTGCCACAGCTCATTGCAAAAGCAGCGAACAAAGCGATTGATGCGATAGCAGCAAGTTTTGTTGTTTTTTTCATTTCCGTCTCCTTTAAAACATGAAATCCTTTATATATTAAGAAAAACAAAGATTATTTGCAAGCCTTTTTTAGCTTTGCGGCTCATTATTCATCAAAATTGTAATATCCTGCGTCCCACAATTCGTCGTCGGTAAGATATTCCTTTAAGTTCTTGCGGGCTTCATCGAATTTATAGCGCATGAGACCTTTTGCCTTGTCGCTCGTCATTTGGTAGATTCGTTCGAGCAAGCGCGGCTCTATGTCGCTCTCAACACCCTGCTGCCCCATTGAATTTGAGAACACGAAGACATTGAGCATAACACCGTTCTTTTTTCGTTGCATGACCAAAATCGCGTCGGTAACGAAGTGCAAGCCGTTGATATTTATGAGGACTTTGGGAACTTTCTCGTACATTTGAATGTCGAGCGTTCGGTCGAAAATCGCGGAAAAATGGCTCATGCTGATGTCGAGCACGCTTCCTTTGATTTGCCCGTGCTTGGTATTAAAGCTCACGCGGCTTCGGGTGTCGCAGATTGCGCGGATATTCTTTCGGCGACCGCATGCCTGATTTGCGTACATAACTTTGTCGATGAGCGCGAAATTCTTTGCCTTTTGATATTCAAGCGAAATGCAACCGCACTGAATTCCGACATCAAAGAGGTAATATTTTTCGAGCTTCTTTTTTTCTTCTTCGCTCTGCCGCTTTGCATAGAGAACGCCAATCAAAATTCTGCCCGCGTACTTATCCTGCAATTCTTTAATATATTTGTCCCAGCGAATGCCTTTTACTTCAGAATCAATATAGAAGAAAAGAATTGAATCGGTGAAAGTTTCGATGATGACTTCGACCTTCGCACGCAAAGGGCAATAGCGGTCATCACCGATGATATAGGTTTCATAGCCACGCGCCATAAAGTCTTCGAGATAGTTTTCGGGCAAAAGTGTTGCGTCTGGCACGATGAAAAATGTTTTTCGCCCTTCAACAATATGTTCTTGCTGTTCTTCTTTGTCGATAATTGGCATTTAATTCTCCTTTGTCCTATAAATCTTCAAGTGTTTTACCCGTATAGTGTAAAATCAGTGCAATAATTCGCGCTGCCGTAAGAAGCAAATCCATATCAGAATATTGCAGCCGCCGCCCGTCCGTTTCCGTTCCCGTCATGTCAAGGCGAATCATACCATATAGCTCATCGCGGTAAGAAATTTCGGCAAAACAAGTCGAAGTGATTTTTTGCGCCTCAAACAAGGCATATAATTCTTCATGTTTTGATTTGAGCAGATTTTTTGTTCCGTCCAAATACAAAACACCAGTGAGCGGATTTATGCTTTTTTTAATCAAATCATGCGGAATAAATTCAAACTGGGTGGTCTGCGAACGCTGATGAATTTTTTGGAACAGCATTTTTGAACCACTCTGAATACAAATATGATCAATCTCAAAATAAGAGCTGATGAAATTGATGAAATTCTGTATTCCCGTTTTTAAATTATCAGAATCAGTCAGAAACTTAAACACATTTGAATGAAGATTGAGCGAGCCGACCGCTTTTTGTTTTTCGGTTTTGGGAACAATGCTCGCGTGCTTTTCGGGCAAATAAATGATAAAACAGTTCCGCCCTTTCGTTTTGCCCCGATACAACGCTTTTTCGGCACACGAAAGCAATTCGTTGTAATTTTTGGCATTTTCCGGATAGCGGTCAATTCCAATGGTAACGGTGAGCGTTTGATTTCCGATGTCGGGCAATGCGATTTCATTGACCTTTACGACAATCGTATGGCAAAGATTCCAAAGCTCATCGTAATCAGTGATATTTTTTAAAACGATAGCAAATTCATCGCCCTTGTTGCGGGCAAGCACTCCTTTTTCACCCAAAATTGCCTTTATGGTGTTTGCGATGTCATAAAGAACTTTGTTCCCGCCTTCACGACCGAATGCATCGTTTATATAGGTGAAATTGTCGACATCAATCAAAGCATACGAAAAAGACACTGAATTCTGAATCAGATATGAAGCGTAGGCGGCAAGCGTTTCCTGAGAATATGCCCCCGTTACAGAATCGTTCTGAATCTCATTGTCCCTAAAAAAAGCGTCCATACCGTTTATTATACAACAGAATTCAACAAGTTTAAAATAAATTCAATCGGTTTTACGCAAAAAAAACAGGCTTCCGAAGAAGCCTGCCACAAAAGACCTATAAAGCCTTATTTGCGTTTTCCAGAAATGGTAATGGTAGCGACCGTCGGAGCTTTTCCTGCCGCGATAGCGCATTCACCGTTTCCGTCTCGGCCGTAAAGAACGACGCGGATATTTGCGGTTTCACCCTTTCTGATTGTGTACGGTTTTTCCAAATCGTAAGTCTTTTTGACTGAACGAGCCTGTCGTGATTCATCAAGAACAAGGTCGGTTTTCTTAGAACCTGAAATTCCCTGAATCAAAACAGCGACATTGCTTGTTCCGTGGTTTCCGAACGCCGCGTCGATGCTCGTGATTTCGAGCGTATCAACGGCGGTAACTGGGAAATCAACGAAGAGCGTGTCTTTTCCGGTGATTGTTCCAGAATAGCCTGTGTATGTAATGCCGCCCTTTGCGAATTCAGCGTTGACTTTTGAAGCATTGTATTTCCAAGTTCCCGGTGAAGGAATAGCGGTGTTCGCCTTTGCAAGTTCTTCGTTGTCGCTCGTACCCGCGAGAGTATTGCTTGCGTCGAGGCTGTTGAGCCATGTAAGACCGACAGCGTTCGGATCAGGCTTTGCGACTTTGAGCTTGAATTCAGCAGAAACGCCCTTTTCGTCCTTTGCCGTAGCCTTGACGATGATGTCTTTGTCTTCTTTTACATCTGCTGCTGTAAGGTAGCCCGTTGAATCAATTGAAGCCGCATTCGGGTCAGAAACTGACCATTCGTAATCGGCATTTGTGGGGCGCGGCGGAGTGATTTTCGCAGAGAACTGCAAGCCTTTTCGACCATACACGAATTCTGCGTTGTCTTCTGAAGAAATTGCGATTGCCGTGACAGGGTTGAATTCTACAACTTTATCAGACTCGATTGCAATCGTTGAGATTGTAGTTTTTGCCGAAGCCGTGATAGTGATTGTTGTTGCGCCTTCATACACGACATAGGCTTTTTCCGCATATTTTGTGGCTGAGCCTGTGTTGAAGTCGTAGAATGCTTCGCCCTGATTTGTAGCTTTAATTGTACCGTTTCCGCCCAAGCAGCCCGTTACGAACACGACAGATTTTCCTTTGACGGGGAAAGTGATTTTCGCGCCCTCAAAACCGACAAGTTTGTCGCCCTCAACATTGAATCCGTCGAGCGTGACATCTTTGTTCTGAATTGTGTCGCTGAATGTGTAAGTCGTTCTCGTAGCCTTTTCTTCGCCTGGAAGAATTGATTTTGAAGAATCTTTTGAAACCTTCCAGCCATGTGAAGAAGCGAGTTTTTTGACATCCCAGTAGCTTTCAAGGTCTTTTTTGTATTTGAGCGTTGCCAAATCGTAGTAGCGGTTGAGAATTGAATCACGACCGTTGAATTCTTTTTCGACCGTTTCAGCCGTAAGAATGTCCTTTCGGCCATTGAGTTCTACGCCAATAGCGTCAGCCGTTGCGCGGTCAATCTTCCAGCCGATGACCGTCTCGGGGATTCCCTGCGCGGTGAGAGCTTTGCCCTTCCAAAGACCAGCTTCGATTGTTCCGCCTGCAATCGTGTTGTTGACGAACGCGACCTGATTGTAGTAGCCAGAATTCCACGGAGTGCGTGCGAGGAAAGTTTTTTCGCCTTCCTGTGAAGAAATGCTTGAATTGTAGATAACGAGACCTTTTGCGGCGGCATTGCCCTTGTCCATACGAGGTGCGCCGATGTAAGTAGTCGGGTCAGTGTGTTTTTCGTCATAAATAGAGACGATTTCACATTCTTCGAACAATGCGACTTTTCCGCTTGATTCCATCCAAATGAAGTCGGTGTCACCCTCAACATAACAATTGTAGAACCATGATTTTCCCGTCATGCGGAGCGTGTCCTGAGTTGACTTGAACGCACAGTTATATGCGGCAAGATTTCCTTTTGAATCGAAGCCGATTGTCTCAGCCTGCGTGTTTGAGCCTTTCACCGAGCCACGGACGAATGTGTTGTGGAAAGTGATGTTCTCAACCGTGAGATTTCCCGTTCCCTCAAACTCAAAAACACAGCGGGCTTTCTGACCAGTGGTGCGGTCTTTGAGAAGAAGAATATCGCCCGTGTTTGCAACGGCGATTTTGACATCTTCGCCATATTTTGCAGTTGTGCAGCCAGAAAGAGTGATGTCAGCAGGACCATTGTAATAGAGAGCTTCTTCATAAGTTCCCTGTGGCAAGCGAATAGTAAATGTGCCTGCTTTGTCACCAATCGCATCAAGAGCCTCTTGGATAGTTCCAAAAGACTGTGTCTTTACGCCTGTTCCCGAAAGCGTGATTTCAGAAACATTCGTCTGATGACAGCCTGCAAGCAAAGCGCAAGCCGCCACGACAGAAGCTAATAATCTTTTCATTAAAAAATCCTCCAAACTTTAATGAATACTCTATTCTATCACACTGTCGAAAAATTGGAAGAAGAAAATTGTAACAATTCCGCACATAAACTTCTAATTCATGATAAAATACGGCTATGAACCACGGAATTTCAAAACGACGCGCTTTTCTCGCCCAACGGAAAAGTCATGGTCAGCGTCTCACTTTTGGCTTCGCCGGAATCGCCGACTTCCGCTCATTCATCGGGCAGGAATACATCGCGGGAATGCTCAAAGCTGCCGCCGACTACGATTTGAATTTCATCAATTTTGCGGGCGCAATCAAATATTCATTTTTTGACGACATCGACTTCATTTCCCACTATTTAAAAACATTCCGCTTTATGAAAGAACCGCTCATCGACGGGCTGGTAACTTGGGCTTCTTCGCTCTGTGAGCTTATTGACGCGCAAACGGTGGAGCGCACTTTTTCCGCGCTCAAACCGCTTCCTATGGTTGACATCGGCTATCTCGACATTCCGGGCATTCCCTCAATCCGAATCGACAATGCCTCTTCCATCTCGCTCCTCATGAATCACCTCATTTCTGAGCACAAATATACGAAATTCGCCTTCATTGGCTGCGAGAATTCAACGCCGCACCTCGACAGGCTCAACTGTTACAGAGCGGAACTGGAAAAACACGGGCTTTCTGAAATTCCTGATTCTATTTTTCTCACAAAATCCATGAACGGAATTGGCATCAGCGACGCAATAAGCAAACTTGCCGCCGCCCATAAACTGCACGAAAAAAAAGAAATTGAGTGCATTGTCACGCCGAGCGATTTGATTGCCGCCGATGTCATTGAAGAACTCGACAAAATCGGCATTTCCGTGCCGCGCGATGTTGCGATTACGGGCTTTAACAATCAGTACAGCGGCGTTTTCGCGCGCTCGCCCGTCACCACGATGAATCTTGAATATTTTAAGCGCGGCTATGCTTCCGTGGAACTTTTAATCGACAGAATCATGTCGCCCGAAACGGTTTTTGAAACACGGCTCGTTCCCACTTCGATTATCGTCCGGCAATCTTGCGGATGTTTTGAACAGAGCGTTGTCCAATCGGCAGAACATGTCTCCGATGTCAAAGGATTTCTCAACGAGAATAAATCCGAAGGCGATTTGCGAGATTCTCTCTTTGAACAGGTTCGTGCGATTTTTTCCCGCCAAAGCGAGCATAACCTAGATGAACTCGTCAATGCTATTTTCAACGACATTTACGAGCAGGCGCACCCAAGCAAAATGCTCCGCTGGTTTCAGAATTTGCTCCAAAACACACGAAAAGATTCCACCCTCATAAATAGCGAAATTCAGCAAAGCATCACCCGATTGCGGAAAATCATTCTTCCGCTTGTGCGCGACGATGCGATTCAAAACCTGCACATGGAAGATGTGTTCCACCAATTGCGCACGCTCACTTCCGTTTTTATTGAATATGACACGCTCGCCCCCCGCGAAGACACTTATTTAATGAACAATCTTTCGCAAATTGCGATTAACTTCGCCTCAGCAACGAGCGGAAAGCAAATCCAAGATGTGCTCCGCTACCAACTCGGCGAAATGGGCATTCCGGGAATCATTCTTTCTTTAAGCGAAAACATGACAAGCGATTTAGGCACAACGAACATTGAGCTGATTCTTCCCGAGCCGCCCGCTGACATTCAAGAAAAACTGCCTTGCAAAATCATAGACCCCGCCTGCATTCCAAAACGCTTTTTCCCGCAAGGGCGCAGGTATTCTTTTATTGTAGAAATTTTACATCACAGCGATAAATATTTCGGCTTCACTTTCCTTGAAATGGGAAATTCAAATATTTCAGTTTATGACACCGTTCGCACGCTTCTTTCCAACGCGCTCAATGCCGTTTACATAAAAGAAGGGCGCACAAAAGAACGCTCAATGCTTTTAAGCAGCGAACAGCTCGTTGGAATTCTGCACTTGCCGTCCGAAGATGTGGAAGGCACTCAAAACGGCATAAAAGCGAGCCAAATAACAAACTACCTCATTGAGCACATCAACGAAATGACGGATTTAGAAAAAATGGCGAGCGACTTATCGGTGAGCAAAAGCCATCTTGTGCGGAGAGCTAAGGAACTCACGGGCTTCACCATTCAGACGCTACACGAAAAACTCAAAATCGAGCAGGCAAAGAATCTCCTGCAAGTTGAATCGCTCAAACTCGGAGAAATCGCAAGCCGACTCGGATTCCAAAATCAGAACTATTTTTCAAGCGTCTTCAAAAAGAACACGGGCATGTCGCCACGGGTGTGGGCAAAGCGGAATTTGCGCTGATTTTTTCACTTCTAAATGAAAATCAAGATTTGCCCCTCGACTTCAAATAAAAATCGGAGTAAAATGAAGGTATGAAAAGAAACATTATAATGCTTGTGGTCGTTTCTGCCCTTCTTGCAGGAACAAATTCTATTTTTGCGAACGGAAAAGCTGATTCAACAGAACAAACGGTCGAAAATTCGTCAAAAGAAACGAAAAAAGCCGCGAAATCAACTGCCAAAGAAAGCGAAAGTGCCGCAAAAGACACCAAAGAAGAATTCAAAGAGGCAGGAAAAGCCGTTGGCGAAGCAGGCAAGGAAGTCGGGCAAGCGGCAAAAGAAGCGGGTAAAGAAATCGGTTCAGCCGCAAAAGCATTCGGAAAAGGCATAAAAGATGCCTTCTCATCAGATTCAGATTCCAAAAAAGACTAAACATAATCAATATAAAGGGGTAAACAAATGGATATTCGTTATTCAACAGGAAAAGAGCCGTTCAAAAGAATGACTACCGAAGAAATGCGTGAGGAATTCCTCATTCAGAACATTTTCATCAAAAATGATGTCACCGCTGTCTACAGCCACATCGACCGAATTGTTACGCTCGGCGCAATGCCCGTAGACGAAACAATTCGCCTCGACAAAAACATCGATGCCATGAAGGATTTCGGCGTTGATTTCTTCTTGCAGCGTCGCGAGCTCGGCATGATTAACATCGGCGGAGACGGCGTTGTGGTGGCAGACGGCACAACCTACGAAATCAAGCACTACGACGCTCTTTATCTTGGCGCGGGCACAAAAGAAGTCACGCTCGCTTCAAAAGACGCAAAAAATCCTGCGAAATTCTACATGAACTCAACTCCGGCTCACTGCACATACCCAAGCCGAATCATCACCTACGAGCAGGCGAACCACATTCACATGGGAAGCGCGGCAGAATCTAACGACCGCACAATCAACCAGTACATTCATCCGTCAGTTTTGGACACCTGCCAGCTTTCAATGGGCATGACTCACTTGGAAACAGGCTCTGTCTGGAACACAATGCCGGCTCACACGCACGAGCGACGCATGGAAGTCTATTTCTACTTCGACTTCCCCGAAGACCAGGTTGTCTTCCACATCATGGGCGAACCGCAAGAGACGCGCCACCTCGTTATGCACAATAACGAAGCCGTTATCAACCCAAGCTGGTCAATCCACTCAGGCTGTGGCACTTCAAACTACACCTTCATCTGGAGCATGGGCGGCGAAAACCGCACCTACACTGACCAGGATTGGATCAGAACGCCTGACCTGCGATAGATTGTTATAGTTTGCATCTATAGTCAAAGCCCCTGTTTTCCGATATTCTATTTATAGAAACAATATGGAAACAGGGGTTCAAAATGTTTGACCAAATCCTTAACTCAATCGACGATGTTGTCTGGGGAATTCCGACCATCGTTCTTATCTTGGCGACGGGCTTGATTTTGACGATTCGTGCCCGTGGATTGCAGTTTACAAAGCTTGGGCGCGCGTTCAAGTCAATCTTCAAAGAAAATGAAGGTCACGGCGAGCTTTCGGGCTTTTCAGCTCTTTGTACCGCGCTATCTGCCACAATTGGCACGGGAAACATCGTCGGCGTGGCTACGGCTATCGCAGCGGGCGGACCTGGCGCGCTCTTTTGGATGTGGGTTGCGGCAATTTTAGGCACGGCGACAAAATTCGCTGAATGTATGCTTGCAATCAAATACCGTGAAGTAAAAGAAGACGGTCATGTCTTGGGCGGTCCTTTCTACACAATCGAAAAGGGCATGGGAAAAAGCTGGAAGTGGCTTGCGATTCTCTTCGCTGTTTTTGGCGTTCTTGCAGGTCTCTTGGGTATCGGTACAATGACCCAAATCAACGGAATCACATCTGCCGTCAACATGGCATTTGACCCGAAAAACGCAAACATCGCTTTCACAATCGGCGAAAACTCATACACTTGGGCCACGGTTATCGGCGGTGCAGTTGTCACAATCTGTGCGGCTCTTGTAATCTTGGGCGGACTCAAACGAATTTCAAAAGTTGCAGAAAAAGTCGTTCCAGCAATGGCAATCATCTATGTATTCCTGGGACTTTCAGTAATTCTCATGAACGCGACAAAGGTTCCTGCCGCATTTGTCCTTATTTTCAAGTCAGCGTTCGGCTTCAAGGCTGTGGCTGGCGGAGCTATCGGCTGGACAATCAAACAGGTGACAGAATCAATGCAGAAAGGTATTGCACGAGGCATCTTCTCAAATGAGGCCGGCTTGGGTTCTGCTCCAATCGCTGCGGCTCCTGTTCAGACAAACGAGCCTGTTGAGCAGGGCTTGGTCAACATGACTGGAACAGTAATCGACACTCTTATCGTATGTACAATGACTGGCTTGGCAATCGTCATCGCTCTCTGTAATCCGGCTTTCAATGCAGCAGATTTGAAAGGAGTTCAGCTCACGGCCGCAGCCCTCTCATTCAATTTGGGCGGCGACGGTTATTCTGTTAAATTCCTTCTCATGCTCTGCTTGGCGTTCTTCGCATTCACCACGATTTTGGGCTGGGATTACTACTCAGAAAAGTGCCTTGAATACCTCACGAACGGCAGAATGCAACTCGTTTTCATCTACCGCCTCATTTACATCGTGGCAATCGCAATTGGCCCGTACTTTTCAGTGCAGGCAGTCTTCACAATCGCCGACATCACGAACGGTCTCATGGCGATCCCGAACTGTATCTCGCTGATTGTTTTGAGCGGAGTTGTGGCGGAAGAAGTGAAGAAGTATTTCGCGAAATATCCCACACTTTAATAAGTGAGAAATTAGCAGATTTTTGCGAACGAAGGTCGCTCTTTTTGGGAGCGACCTTTTTTTTGTCTAAGTTTTCTTAATTATCGGAAGCTGTAGCGGTAGCCTGCTGACATCAAGAAGACAGATCGCGTACCGATTTTGTCGCCGTCTGATTTAAGCTCTCCCAAGTCAATCATGTAGCGGGCATTCAGCAAAAGCGCGGAAGTTTTGTTAAAGTTGAAGGCAAAATCCGCACCGAAAGCCGTTCCGAAAATAAACGCATTGTCGATTTTGTCTTTTGAAGTATCTGAATCACTGTATACGGTTGTCCCACCGACTTTTCCTGTTATATCAAGTTCTTGCTTAATTTTTCCAATCGGGAAAGAAAGATAGAATCCCGCCTGCGGAATGAATTCAAAGAATCCACCTTTGTTCACCGTGTATGTTACGAGAAGCGGAAGTTCCATCGTTGTGTATGTCACTTTGTCTTTTAGCTCTATTTTTGCTGTGTCAGATTTTGATTCAACTGTCAGTTCAGTTCCGTTGTTAAAAAGAAATCCCAATTCTGCTTGAAGTCCGAGCGCGGGAAGTGACGGTAAGCTATAGTTCGCCCAAAGCGCAAATCCACCGCACGCAATGGCATCGTTGTCAACAGAATATGAGGCGGCAAGATTTGTGGCTGAAGAAAGTTCGTTTGCAACCTCATTTCCCAAGCCTCTTTTCGTATCGTCAGCAATTTTCATATTGCTGATTCCGAACGAACCGCGCACACCAACCGACAGATTTTCCTTCCGAATCTCTGCGAACGAGCTTGAAGCCAACAAAGCTCCAACGGCCAAAGTTGTAATCAATTTTTTCATGTAAAGCTCCTTGATTGTAGAATCCGCGTATTACAACCAAGCATTACGCGAATTCGCCAATCGATTCTTATAATAACTTTAATTCGACAATTTTACAATCAGATTACGCACATCAAAGTATCATAAGGCATGAGTTTTAGAGAAAATCTGAAATCAGAGCTTTCTTTTCAAGGAATTTTAGTCAAAGAACTTTCCGCAAGAACGGGCATAAACAAGCGAACGCTCGACAACTACCTGCGCGAACACGGGAACATTCCTTCCGCCGACATCGCCGTAAAAATCGCGGACGCGCTCGATGTCTCCGTGGAATTCCTCGTCACAGGGAAAGAGCGAAAAACAGGGCGGGAATTTTCCGACCCACTCAGCGCAGATGTCCGCCACATCGTAAAAAAACTTTCCGCCATGAACGAAAACGAAAAAAACTTAGTCTCAGCCCTCGTCAATGAAATCGAACGGCAACACGAAACGCCCCAATTATTGAACAAACGCGTGCAATAGTCTAAAATATCTTCAATATGAACGATTTAATAAAAGATTTTATAGAAAAAAATGTCATAGATTCATTGCAAACCTTGCTCGCTACGAACGACGAAGGCGAAATAAGCAAAACGGCTCCCGTGGTCGCCTCTCAGTTCGGGAGCGGCTTCGATATTTCCACCAGCGAAAGCGTCCAAAAACTCATCACCTCGTTCAAAAAGAACCTCACTTTGCTCATTCAAAAAACCTGGGTTGACAGCGCGGACATTTCCCTCAAAGAAGAAATCTTGGTCAAGCTCGACAAATACTGCGCCTCAATCGAAGAAGGCAAGTGGAGCGAAGTTTTTGCGCCGTTCACGCTCATGCTCAGCGATGTCATCTACCTCATGTTCGGCTCAATGGCAAAAACGCCCGACTTCGCCGAATACGCGCTCCGCATTGACCCCGAGTTCGGCATTTTCTGGTGGTATGTCAAAAGCCTGCCCGCCACAAACGACTGGTCAAACGAAAAAAACAAAGCGGTCATGCTGATTGCCATGTTCTTCCTTGCGAATTACTAAGCCTATGAATATTTCTGAAATCTGCGATTCCCTCCGCGCTGGAAGCGACACGCTCGCTTTGCAGACGGCTAGCCAAAAAAACACCGCGCTCGCGGCAGTCATTTCTTCTATAGAGAGCAACCGCGCCGCGATTCTTGCCGCGAATAGCGAAGATGTTTCCGCCGCCCGCGCAAAGGGCATGACTGAATCCCTCGTTGAGCGGCTCGCGCTCGACGACAAAAAAATCAACTCAATCATCGACTCAATCAAAATCATCATCTCGCAGACCGACCCAATCGGCGAAGAAACGGCGGGCTGGAAAACGCCGAACGGCATGACAATCCGCCAAGTGCGTGTTCCGCTCGGCGTGGTGGCGATTATCTACGAAAGCCGCCCGAATGTCACCGCAGACGCGTTCGCGCTCGCCTACAAAAGCGGAAACGCAATCTTGCTCCGCGGCTCTTCGAGCGCGTTAAAGTCAAACAAAGCGATTGTTAAGGCAATCAAAGACGGCTTAAATTCATCGGAAGCACAGGGCTTCGGAGTTGCAAGCGCGATAGAGCTTGCTCCCTGCGAAAGCCACGACGAAGTGCAAGAAATCCTCACCGCCGTGGGCAAAGTCGATGTCGCGCTCCCCCGTGGCGGCGCAAAACTAATCAACATGGTCGTTGAGACGGCAAAAGTTCCCGTAATCCAGACAGGCGCGGGCGTGTGCCACCTCTATGTGGACGAAAGCGCAAATCTCAGCATGGCAGAAGAAATCGCCTGGAACGCCAAAACCCAGCGCCCCGGAGCCTGCAACGCCATCGAGTGCATCCTAGTGAACGAAAAAGTAGCAAACGATTTCCTTCCGCGCCTCGCAAAACGATTTGAAAACAAAGTGCAACTCCGTTGTGATGAAAAATCATACAAAATCTGTGCAAATCTGTGCGAATCTGTGGATACAAAATCTGGGGATACAAACATCATTCCCGCAGAAGAATCCGACTTCGGCTTTGAATTCCTCGACCTCATTTGCGCCGTAAAAATCGTGCGCGATGTGAACGAAGCGATTTCCTACATCAACACGCACAACACAAAGCATTCGGAGTGCATCGTCACCGAAACCAGAGCAAACGCACGGCTCTTCCAAGCAAAAATCGACGCGGCATGCGTGTATGTCAATTCTTCAACGCGCTTCACTGACGGCGGCGAATTCGGCTTCGGCGCGGAACTCGGCATTTCAACGCAAAAACTCCACGCACGCGGTCCAATGGGAATCAAAGCCCTCACCACCACAAAATATCTCATCGACGGCGACGGGCAGGTACGGTAATATGACAATCTCACAGGCGATGAATGAATCGCGCAAAATCGTAATCAAAATCGGCT
>ERZ842401.5495-NODE-5495-length-14034-cov-6.821375_pt1 | contig 14034 bp, 9 predicted proteins | sample MGYA00521270_ERZ842401 | MGnify/ENA primary metagenome ERZ842401 (study PRJEB31892, sample SAMEA3878208) | bioreactor metagenome | biome: Moose rumen | place: Sweden | collected 2011-10 | study: EMG produced TPA metagenomics assembly of the PRJEB12797 data set... | reverse complement strand
AGCAATTTTGGCGGAACATTCTGATTAAGGGAAGCCTGTGTCAAACTCTCCAACTCAGGTCTGGGCTCACCACTGCAAGGAGCGAAATCGTTATTTTGCGCTACCCAAATCACACGGACAACACGCCGTACGGCTATGCGAAAGGCCAATCTTCAATGAAATGAAAGCCCAGAAAGGTGATAAAGTCAAGAAACTCGGACATATGATTGTGTGGCGGAAAAGTTTTGTGCTTAAAAAAACTAAATAAAATAGTTGTACATAAATAAAAAGTAGTTACATTTGCTCTGTAAAATGTAACCTATCAATTTTCTTGAGTAATTGTATCTATAAAAAAGGTGGATTTATGAAAAAAGTTTCTTTGTTTTTTATGGGCTTGCTTGTTGTAGCTATTGTTATTGGTACTAGAGTTTCAGTTTATGCTGATGACAATCTTGGTGCACTGACCGGCCAAGATGAAAAACCGCATGGTCGTTACCGAACAGTAGGATGTGGAGGAACGGCTTTTAATTATTGGAAAAATTATTGCTGCCCACACGAGTTGTATGATAATTGTCCGGATGCAGGAAACTGTAGTTCGTCTTTAATAATTGGATGCGAATAATATCTGAGTTTTGCACGCATTATGAAGTGTCAAGAAAGCCGCTCTCACGAGTGGGTTCTTTGCGAGCAAGACAATCGGACTCGATCTCAACCCCTTGGAAGCCAAGAGCAACTACGGCATGCGGGACGAGCAGGAGAAGGCTTCCATGAGCGACTTTGCAGGGGCTTTCGACAGCATTCTGACGCAGAAACAAGTGCGTACCCTCATTGAGGGACTCTGTAAGACGCCCTTGATTTCTTCTCAGGGAAACGCACGGGCAACAAGGTATCATTGGGTATGATCCCCCTTCTGGTTTTTCAATATATCTGTACATAACCCATTAATTTGTAAAAAATCAGGCGGATATAACGGATCGTGATAATATTTTGCTACCTCTACGTAATATATTTCAAACTAATACATGAAACATATTTTGTTGATAGCAGTTCTGCTTGCTGCGCTGTCTTGTAGAAGCCATGAGGAGGCCGTTCAGGTCAGATTCGATGACAAAGCCTCTTCTATTGCCGAATTTGTTGACAAGATACAGCTAATACCCCTTGAAACCGATTCCGTTCACATTCTTGGTGAAAATCCGGAACTGCTGATTGCTGATACGAGTTTTGTTGTGTCCGATTGGCAGAACGGCAATATTTTCAGATATTCCCTACAGGGACATTTTCTCAACCAAATAGGACAAAGGGGGAATGGGCCTTTTGAGTTTTTGAGCATAGATGGCCTGTCGTATGAGGATAGCGTTGTCACAGTTTTTTCGTATCCGGATAAAAAATTGAGATATGGGCTTGATGGGAAACAAATCTTAGAATGTAGAATAGGAGATTTGGGAATGTTTTCATTTTCATATGGAGATAAGGCTTTGACCTATTATAGATATGGCGCAGGTGTTGATTATCGGGCTGCAATTCTGGATTCTACCGGAGTGACGACACGTTTTCTGAAAGACCCAAATAGCAATAAAGTTTTTAATTTCATGCCTCTTACTCCACCTATAGCAAAGTCTAACGGTGTTTTTTTGTTAGATCCGTTTAATACGACTGTTTATGAGTTTGACAACAACGACATTAAACCGCATATTTCATTTAATCTGAGGCCTTATGCGGTAGATGATAGTTACTATAAGTTTGATAATCCGGCAGAGGCAGCAGGGTATTTGTTTTCACAGGACTATGCTTATATAAACAAATATGCCGAGGGAACTCACATAAAAGTCGTTGAAATAATATTGAATAAACAAGGTGTCGGGAAACCTTATAATGGCATCTGTTATGATGGAAATTGGCACTGGTTTTCTTTTGGAGACTTTAACTCTATGGGCCTGTCTTTCAAGACAGTCTCTTCTGACGATATCGTTTATTTGCTGTTTTCGCCAGAAGACATAGATAAGTTTCCGGAAGAACTCAAGGAGTTCGTCATCAACAAGGATTGCTTGCAAGACCTTGCGGCAGACAGTAACTATGTGCTGGCGAAATTATATTTAAGGACCCATTAATCGCGATAGTTAACATGTGAAACAGATAATCCTCATAGTAAATGTTTTTCTATCGATATTGTGCTTTGGGCAGAATCTGACGCTTGAGGTAGCTATTGCTATGGCTAAGGAGAGCTCCGTGGCAGCAGCAGAAGCCCGGAACTCTTTCTTGTCTTCATATTGGGAATACAGGTCATATGAAGCAAGTCTCAAGCCTTCTGTTGGCATATATGGGAATTTTATGTCGTTTGACAGATCGCTTACTTTGCTACAGGATTACAATACGGGGCAGATTCATTATACTAAAACATACAATTTGCAGAACAGCATAGGTTTGAATGTTACTCAAAATATACCTTTGACCGGAGGAACATTATCTGTCTATTCCGATCTTTCGCGGATCGACCAGTTTGGAGTTGTCAAGGGTGCTGCTTGGTATTCTCAGCCTTTTACTGTTTCTTATACCCAACCCCTGTTTTCTTATAACCAGTTCAGGTGGAACCAAAGAATTTCACCAAAGGAATATGAATTAGCCAAACAAAAATATCTCCAAAGCATGGAAGACATTGCCTTGGAGGTGGTTACCTGCTTTTACGGTCTAAAAATCGCTCAAAGCGAATATGAAACGGCGCAGAACAACTACGCCAATACATGTAAACTCAGACATATTGCATATGAGAGAATGAAGCTTGGCCGCATTACAAAGGATGAATTGTTGAAATTGGACCTGAATATATTGAAGGACAGTATTAAAATCAATGAGGCTCAAGCAAACATTCACCAGTCTCAGATGTTGCTTAATTCACTCTTGGGGAAAGATGAATACTTTGTTGCAGAGGCAACAATTAATCCGCAGCTTCCATTGTTGAATGTTGATTATGAGGGCGTTCTGTCTAAAGCTATTGACAATACCAGTTTTACTGTTCAGCACCAGATAGCTGTTTTAAGGGCAGAATCAGATATTGCGAAGGCGAGGGCTTCGCGTGGTGTTTCAATGACTTTGGTTGCACGCGCAGGGTTGTCTAAGACAGACAAGACTCTGCGCAATGTCTATGCCTCACCGTTGGATCAAGAGGTTGTTGGCGTGAGTTTTTCAATTCCAATCTTCGACTGGGGTGTAGGATATGGAAGGGTACAAAAAGCCAAAGCTTCAAAAGAGGTCGTGTTGGCGAAAATCGAACAGGAGGAAAGTGATTATCGAAGGAGCATCTATTTATTAGTGTCTCAGTTTAATAATCAGAGAGGTCAGTGCAATGTTTCAGCCAAGGCCGCTGAATTATCACGGGAAAGGTACGAATTGATTTCAAACAAGTTCAGGCAAGGCAAGGCCACTGTAACAGAATTGATAGACGCTCAGTCTGAGAAAGATGAATCAGAAATCAAGTACATATCAGATATTTGCAACTTTTGGACATACTATTATAAGCTGAGGAAAATATCTTTATATGATTATATAGACAAACGAAACCTCGGTGTCGATTTTGAAAATTTACTGAGATGAAGAGGATAATAGCAATAACCTTGTTTTTTCCGGTTTATATCGGTGTATTGCTGTTGTTTACAGATTGTTCTGGACATAACAGCAGCAGCCGTTATGAGCAGCCGAGGATGCAATATGAGTATGATGTAAATACGGTAGATACCATCGTTTTGCACAGAACAGCGTTTAAGCGTCAAATTGTGTCCAATGGACGCCTTGCGGCAATAAGAAAAGCCGAACTTTCTTTTTCAACGGCAGGGGTTATCTCATCAATAAAGGTTATAAACGGCAGTTCCGTAGGAAAAGGTTCTGTCATTGCCGAGTTAGATTCGCGGGATGCCGGGCTGAGGGTGGAGTCTGCAAGGATTAGTTTCCAGAAGGCCGAACTGGATATGTATGATTTGCTTGTAGGGCTAGGTTATAAGGCAAGAGACACGGTTTCTGTTCCGCCGCAAATACTTGAAAGTGCAAAAATGCAAAGTGGTTACTTTGCCGCCAAAAGTGAGTATGAAAGAGCTGTGTACAACCTGAAGACATATCGTCTTACAGCTCCTTTCGCCGGAAAAATAGCGGATATTTCAAAAAGAGAGTATGAACAGTCTTCGGGAATTTTCTGCAATCTGATAGACGACAGAGAATTGTATATAGATTTTCCGGTAATGGCATCAGAGATGTCTATGTGTGGGATTGGGACAAATGTGAAAGTTCTTCCCTATACAGACAGCAGGAGTTGTTATGGCAGGATTGTCAGTATAAATCCCACGATAAATGAGAGCGGGCAATTGACGGTAAGGGCATTGCTGGCAAACAATATCGGTTTGTTGGATGGTCAAGACGTTAAGGTCTTGATAGAGAAAGATATTCCGGGACAATTGGTTGTGCCCAAGAATGCGGTTGTTATAAGAGACAACAAGGATGTGATATTTACATATTCTGACAGTCTGGCACATTGGGTTTATGTTGAGATATTAGCTCAGAATGAGGATAGTTACAGTGTAGCCGCCGATAAGTCAAGAAATGCCCTTCTTTCTGAAGGAGATGCTGTAATAATTTCAGGAAACCTTAACCTTGCAGACAAATCAAGAGTGGAAATAGCGAGATAATATGCTCAGACAGTTACTGACAAGGCCGATAGCAGTAACAATGGCTGTTTTTGTTGCCATTGTTCTTGGGCTTGTATCCGCAATCCGTCTCCCGGTGTCCCTAATCCCTGATGTGGATGTGCCTTATATAACAGTTCAGGTGTCAGAGAAGAGCTATTCGGCAAGGGAACTTGAAGAAAAGGTTCTTCAACCGCTCAGACAACAGCTGGCTCAGATAGACGGACTTAAAGATATATCGAGTACGGCTGAAGACGGCAGAGGGGCGGTTTTGCTGTCGTTTGATTTTGGGGCTAACATAGACTATTACTTCATAGAAGCCAACGAAAAAGTGGACCGCACTATGAGTCTGCTCCCGCCGATAAGCCGGCCTCAAGTAATCAAGTACAGTGCTTCAGACATTCCGGTATTCTACCTTAATATATCCTTGAAGGACGGAACAGAAAGCTCTTTCAACGATTTAAGCCGTTTTGTCCGCTCTGTTGTGGTTAAGCGTCTTGAACAGTTGCCCTCTGTGTCCATAGCCGATGCAAGCGGATACGATGAAAATCAGTATCTTATAGAGCCATATATGGACAAAATGCAAAGTCTTGGTTTGTCTTTAGAAGATTTAGAAGGCTATCTGAAATCATCTGACATAAGTTTAGGAAATCTGTCAGTAAGAGACAGGGAGTATCGTTATAACATTAATTTCAAATCTCTTGTGGGCAGCAAGGAAGATTTGCAGAACATTTACTTCAAAAAGGGCGGCCGAGTCTTTCAACTTAAAGATATTGCAAAGGTTTCTTATGCTAACGCAGAATTATCTGGCGGGATCTATAACAGGAGCAATAGAATAATCAGCATTGCAGTAATCAAGCAGGCGGATTCCAAAATATCTGGGGTGAGAGACGAAACAGAAAGTCTTATCGAGTCCATGTCTTCTGATTATCCCGACATTGACTTCAAGATTACCCGCAACCAGTCAGAACTTCTGGATTATTCCATAAGGAGTCTGTTGCAGAATCTTTTGTTTGCCCTTCTTGCTACGGTTCTGGTTATAATCATATTCTTCCGCAATATAAGGCTGTCAATGCTGTCTGCCCTTACGATACCGGTTTCTGTTCTTCTTTCCATGTTTTGCTTCAGGCTGTTTGGAATCAGTATAAACATACTTTCACTTTCCGGCCTTCTTCTTGGAGTGGGGCTTATGGTGGACAATTCCATAATTTTAATAGACAATATAAATGAGCATTACCATAAATCGCCGAGTAGAGAAGATGCCATTGTAAGGGGAACAAAAGAGGTGGCAGGAGTCATGCTGAGCTCAACCCTTACAACGTGCGCTGTTTTTCTCCCGATAGTTTTTATCAAGGGTATTGCAGCAGCACTCTTTTCTGAACAGGCGGAGGCGGTTGTCATAACACTCCTGGCGTCTTATGTTGTTACTGTCATTTGTGTTCCTGTTTTTTATTACAATTGGTTTGGAAAGGACAAGAAATCCGCAAGGTCCTTAACAGAAAAACTGCCCGATATAAACAGGTTTCTCATAGAAAAGGGAGCGGGTATAGGTGCTTTCTTTTTAAATCACAGGAGGATTGTTTTTCCAATTCTGGCAATCTGCGTAGCAGGTCTGTTTTTACTCTATAGGGTTCTGCCTAAAACCCGTCTTCCTCATATGGATCACACGGAAACTATTCTTAAGTTGGATTGGAACGAGCCTTTGGGGCTTGAAACCAGTCTTGAGCGGATTATGGAAATGGAAAGTAACCTGCCGGGAAACACGGAAGAATTCATTATATATGCTGGACACCAGCAGTATATGTTAGGGCACACTGAGAATATGTCTGAAAACATGGCTGAAATTTATATCAAGGGCAAATCTTCGCAGGAACTGGAGCAGATTAAGAGCAGGATATCAAGATATTTGTCAGAAAAGTATAAAACAGCCTTTTATGAATACAAGGAGTCTTCAAATGTTCTTGACTTTGTGTTTGCAGATAAAGAAGCGTATCTAAGTGCCGTTTTCAGGCCCTTGCGGGCCGGTTTTTCAGGAGGGGGAATTCACAAGTTTGAAAACTTGCTTGCAATGATAGATCTATCAAACGATTTAACAATTCCTCCACTTAGATTCAAGCCTTCTCTTGTTCTTTTGCCCGACCATGAAAAAATGGCTCTGTATGGTATTACGGGTTCAGAACTTGCGGATGTCTTGAAAAAAAATCTGGTCGGGAGCAAAATGTTTGATTTGTCCGAGGGCGATGAAATAATGCCGGTGGTGATAAAAACCGGAAGTGGTAATATTTCCGCAATGCTCAAAGAAATATTTATAGTTAAAGGAAATGCCAGAATTCCAGTCAGAGAATTGCTAAGAGAAACATACTCACAAGACCTTAGAACGGTGTGTGGAAATATTGGCGGAGAAATTGTGCCGGTAGAATTGAATGTAGAAGCAGGGCATGAATCGGAGGCAATTGAAACGGTCCGTGATATAGTAAGAGATGATGGCTCTTTTGATGTGTCTTTTAGTGGTGTCTGGTTTTCTGGAAGGAAGCTTGCTTGGGAGATGCTGGCGGCTCTGTCTGTGGCCATAGTCATACTTTACCTGATATTGGCTTCTCAGTTTGAGTCTTTGAAACAGCCTGCAATAATCCTATCCGAGGTGGTAATAGATTTTTTCTTTGTTTTTCTTTTCCTGTGGATTTTGGGCATAAGTCTGAATGTAATGACGATGATAGGACTAATAGTTACAAGCGGAATAGTAATCAACGATTCCATACTCAAGATAGATACCATAAACAAACTCGTTCTTTCTGGAATGGATATGGATGAGGCTATAGTCACGGCAGGCCATAGAAGAATGAAGTCTATAATTATGACATCTCTTACAACCGTGCTGGCCGTACTTCCTTTTCTGGATAGAGGCAGTTTGGGTGATTGCTTGCAATATCCGATGTCTGTGGTCATTATAGTTGGTATGTTTGTAGGCACATTTGTAAGCTTGTTCGTGGTTCCGGCCCTTTACAGAACCCTTTATTCAAAGCGGCAATCTACTTCAGATGAATAAAAGGGTAAACATATCACCTTTTTCAGTCTTGCTGGCCACTATTGCCATTACGATAACCGGCCTTCTCTGTGTACGTTCTCTGAGCCTGAGTTATATTCCGGAAGAAAAACGCAGCACAGTAGGAGTCAGTTTTTCCTATGGCGGAGCAACGCCATTGGCTACAGAAAAGAATGTAACATCAGTCTTGGAGTCAGCTCTTTCCCGAATCAAGGGCTGCGAAGGAACATCTTCTGTGTCTTCTTCAAAAGGAGGAAGAATATATCTGACATTTGGAAGTAAAGCTGATATGCGGGCGGTTAGGCTTGAGGTCGCCACAATTGTAAGAAGCGTTTATCCCCGTCTTCCAGACGGTGTTTCATATCCTGACATATCGCTTGGAACAAGAGGAGTTTCCTCAAAGGAATCTATTGTGTTTGTCCTCAAGGGTGATATACCAACCTCCGAGATATACAATGTATCCAGAGATTTGCTTCTGTCTCCACTTTCCTCGGTGAAGGGGGTTGAAAGAGTAGATATTTCGGGATATGCCCCTCTTCAGACGGTAATAGAATTTGACGTAAACTCAGCGAGGTCTTTCGAAATAACATCTGAGGAATTATTTGAGGCATTAAGAAGGGCAGGTTGTTCTGAAAATATAGGATTGTCTAAGGATGCTTCTGGGAACATTATTTCTGTATGGCTTAAGGCGGATAAAGAGGCTCTTGAAAACATACCAGTGGCTTCCCGCCACGGATTTGTTGTGCATCTTTCGGATCTGGCAACAATAAAAACGGAGGAAGCCGAAAGTAATTCTTATTACCGTATAAACGGACTAAATACACTTTCGATTTCGGTTTGGACGTCTCCGGAGGCAAACAGTCTCAAAACAATTAGTAACCTGAAGCAAAAAATGGAAGAGTTATCGCTGAATATTCCCGATTCCATTTCTTATTCAATTGGTTACGATTCTTCTGAATTCATTTCGTCAGAACTTAACAAGATATTGGCAAGAACGTTGATTTCTATAATTGCCTTGATTGCCTTTGTTCTTATTTCGTACAGGTCTCTCAACTATACTTTTGCTGTTTTATTAACAATAACAGCCAACATTTCAACGGCTCTGCTTGTATATTATATTGCAGGGCTGAACCTTCATCTTTATTCCCTTGCCGGAATAACCATATCAATGGGAATGATGATAGATTCAACTATCATAATGACTGACTATTACAGCAGAAAGGGCAGCCGTGCTGTGATTTGGGCGATATTCGGAGCCGTAGCAACAACCATAGCAGCTCTTTTTATGACATTTACTCTTCCGTCGGAGCTGAGAGCTAATCTTTCTGATTTTATATATGCCATAACCATCAATCTTGCAGTGTCTTTGGCTGTAGCCTATTTCTTTGTTCCGTCTTTGCTTTATTACATACCACTGGGCGGCAATGGAAGGACCGCCTCATTTTCTTTTTTGAAAAAACTTGCGAGATTTGACGAGGCTTACGAAAAGTACATATCTTTTTTTGTCGGTCACAAATGGATTCTCCTGATTCTTTTGACAGTTGGCTTTGCTTTTGCTCTGAGGTTGTTTTACGGCTCTCTTTCCAGAGTTGATTTCGGTCGGCTTCCTCAAAAGAAAAGCCTTCTTATAACTACAGGACTCAGTCAAGGGCACACAGTGCAACAATTGGACAAAATCGTCCGGCAGATGGAGAACTATCTTGCTCAATATGAACAAATAGAACTCTTTACATCAAGAGTACAATCATACGACAGGGCGGTAATAGAAGTGTTTTTCAAGCCGGAATATGAAAACACTTTCTTTCCTATGGAACTCAAGCAAAGTGTCATATCTGCCGCATCTGATTATGGAGGTGCCAATTGGACCGTCAGTGGTATAGATGATAAATACTTCAGCAATTATATAGGGGGCTTAGGGCGTTCTAATGCAATACAAATAACAGGTTATAACTTTAACAGCCTGTTTGGCTATGCTCAGGAGTTGTCGGAGTTTCTTCAGAAATATTCCAGAGTCAGAAATATTCAAATTAGAAGTTCCATAGACCAACCTCCTCTCTCTCAGATAGATTTAAAATACGATTTTGAGAAATTGGCTGTTGCTGAAATTAGTCCTAACGTGTATTATAGGGTGCTCCAGGAGGTTCTATATAAAAGAAGCCTTGAACATTCGCGCCCCAAAGTACTGCGTTCCTCTCAACTGGACGTGTATGATTTATGGCAGGCAAGTACATCCCCCCTTATGGTTTCAGGCAGTTCGGTTACCCTGTCTGATGTGGGAGTAATAGAAAAAACAGACTCCAAAATAAATATCGTAAAAGAAAATCAGTCTTACCGGCTGCTTGTCTGTTATGATTTCCTCGGAGGTGTTAAAATGAACAGCCTCGTGGAAAATAAGGCAATAGACTATCTGAATACGGAAGTCCTTCCAATGGGATATAAGGCAAACTCAATGACATATAGATTTGACATAAAAAAGCAGAGCCTTAGGTATGTTTATTTGGTATTCCTTATCCTGCTGGCCTTGTTCGTGTTTTTGTCCGTTCTTTTTGAATCTCTGCGATATCCGCTTGCTGTCATCATTATGGTACCGGTTTCCATTATCGGTCTTTTTCTTGTGTTCGGATTCTCCTCATATATATTTGATGCGGGAGGATTCTCCGCGATAATTTTATCTGCTGGAATAACGGTCAATGCTGGTATATATATGCTTTGGACTTTTAAGAAAAATCTTTCAGAGACAGAGCACAAGGGGCTTGTTATAGACAAACCAAGAAGAATAAAGATTTTTATGAGGTCTTTCCATCAAGAAATCAGACCAATAATGCTTACAATCATATCTACCGTAATAGGACTTGCCCCATTTCTTATAGAAGGACCACAGGAAGCTTTCTGGTTCGATTTTGCTTTGGGGGTTATTAGTACACAACTATTTTCCTTAATAGCCGTAGTCTTTTATTTGCCCGTGTTTGCCAACAGTTTTTATTTGTATATCACGGAATAACGTTGAGGTCTATCCTAATAATGCTTGTAGCTGGTTTTGCATTCGTCGCCAGAGTAACAACTATCGTGTTCCGGCCTCTTTTTCCCTCGGTGTCAATAGTAATATCTACCTGCCCGATTGCACCTGGTTCCAATATTTCCTGCTGAACAACAGCCTCTGTACAATTACACGTCTTGTTTACATTTTTTACTACAAGCGTCTGATTTCCTTCATTTTTATAGCGGACCGAAACATTATAGGTCTCACCCGCTCTTATTGAAGGAACATTTATAACACGACTGTCTAAAAACTTAAATTTGGGTCCTCCTTGACAAAAAACTAATGTCTCACAAAAGAACATTATCACAAAAAGTAATATTAACCCTAATGCTATTTTTGATCTGCTACTCATAATATTCTTTGTTGTGAATCTCCCTGTACAACACCCTTGCTGGATTATTTTTGTTTTTATTCCCAGAATACCCCAGCCTGTTTATTTCGTTAGATCTTACCGCCTGCTGATAAAGTGACTCAAAATCCGTGGAATAAAGATCTGAATTTATTAAACCTAACCCCAGATTCTCTTTGAGTACTTTAAACCAAAAGTCATGGTTAACTATTTCAACCGCATAATAGGTAGCACCTGCACCAAAAGAAGAACCCAAAAAGCCCCTGATTTTATCTTTTTGCTTCTTGCTCACAATTGGCACAATTTCAGAAAAAACAATTTCCGTTTCGGTTTTTAACCTATTCTCAAATGGCCGCCTGTATGGATTCCACTCAATGTAATACCAATCTCCTCTTTTCAAAGGTGATTTCTGAGGTGCACGCCAGGTTACAGCCATTTTAACAGAAGCGGTAAAAATACCTAGTTCATTATGTACATAACATACTGACCATTTATACGGAGTCAATAAAACACCGGCCTTTGCTTCCTTGTTTCTTATGAAAGAAGAATACCTATCCTCTGCATTTTCAAGTTCTACCTTTAGAACTTTACCATCTTCTGTCAATACAATCTTTCCAGTGCCCAAAAGCTTTGTGTGTCCTGGAAACTTATTTGATTTCGTCTTAAAGACAATGGTATATAATTTTTCCCCTCTCTCATTCGAAATAGATTCCAGACGATAAGAGTAATCTTTTACATATTTTTCATTTAACGGCGAGTATATTTCCACTGTCCTTTTTATGTCAAGAGCGCGTAAATTAAATTCGTTGACATAATTAACATTAAAAAAATCCTCATCAGATACCGCTTGATTTACCACGCTATTAGGGCCTGCAGAAGTTTTTTTTCCTGAAAGATGAAAATCAGACACAAATGAATCTAGAGCCCCGAAAACACCCATAAGATTCCTGTCGTCCCAATAATGGCGAATGTGGTCCTGATTAAAATCCAAAGATCCCCAAAGTCCGTAAACAAGATATTGCTGTACCGGTTTTTCACCGGAATAAATCATTCGACGATAACCCATTGTCGCCACATAATTTTTAAGATATCTTTTCGAGAACAGTCTGCTAGCGCTACCCAACAATTTCATCAAAGACTCCTCCGGCATTATATATAACTCGCTTAAAAGCCCTGCCTTATACAGGACTACTATCTCCTTACGACTTCTCATAGCCAAAAATGAAGTTGGCTCTGAAGAATAAAAATCCGAATAAACCTTAAAAACCGTGGTATCTGGAATGTGCACATCAGAGATATCTATAAAACCGTTACTATCCGAGCTTAAATAATATTTACCGCTCGAAGAAGCAAAATACAGATATGGAACTGCATCCCCGTCCTGGGTAATAACTTTAATCTCTTGAGCTACGCAATAGTATGAGTTAAACGCCAGAAGCAGAAACAGCAGAAACCGGCTCTTTATATCAGTCTGTTGTACCACCTTCTCCCCCTGCATTTTCAAATAATTTAAATTTAACCAATATAAAATGTTCGTTAATATAATCTGCCCGCTTATAGGAATAGTAAAAACCATCGCACCCGCGACCAAATAATTCGAATCCAGAATCAACAAGAATGTCTCCAATCAAATCACAATCTTTATATATCTGCAACTTTCTTTTCCCGTTGTCCAACATACATGTTCTGAATACAAATTCACCGTCTGAAAACAACTTGTCGTAATACCCATGCTTATTTCTGTATGCGGTCCCATGTTCTTCAAAATCCTCAAACGTGACTGTCTCAGGATAGACACCGGAGATCAAATCATCAGCAACCCCAAATGAATAAAGAGGTTCACCAGATAAACTCATAACATAGATTTTCGGATCTGCGTTAAAGGAAACCATTATCTCATTTCCTTTTACCAAGAAAGAATATCTTCCAAAAACAGGAATATTTTTCTTTGCATAAACAGAAGGGTAGTGTCCCACGAGTTTGAATGTCGCAGAAATATTTTCTGGTTCATATATGGCAAAGAGATAGGAATCTCTCCAGAACTCCTTTGATTTTGAATGGACCTCATAAGGATTATATGCAACATGTTCCGTTAAAACAGGAAGATATAAAATACCATATCTATAAACTATTTGGCCGACGTAATTGTTAAACTCATACATTTGGGGCACCTTGGGATCTGGATTTCTATAAAGATTCCCCCAGTCCGCCTGGAGAAAGTTCGTATCAACGGCCGTAAACCAAGAGGCTGGCTCATAAAAGAGTTTTTTCGAAAAGTCAGCATTAAAAATGTTTACACTTGAGTTGTTGTCCAGACTCAAAAAACATCCATTTTGATCAAAAGAGGAGCTCCACGAAGGTAATAACATTTCATTAGGTCCACGCCCTTGCGTTATATAAGTGGTATCATATTCTCCGTTTAGATTATAGGAGTGTATTCCAACAGCATATCTATCTGCAAAGTATATCCTGTGCCCCACCGGTGACATTAACCATTGGCCAGAAAAAGATGTCATTGACGCATCAAAAACAATACTATCCATTTTCAAGGTCTCTATTTCCACCTTTTTTTTACCCAAATGTTCTATCCCAGAATAAAAACCCTTATCATCATCACAACAAACCACCAACGTTTGCATCATAAGTATTGTAAACAATATCGATGTTTTTTTCATCACTTTATAAATTTTATTATAACAAATATAACTATTTTTCTTGACAAGTGTGTCTTTCCCTGAAAAAGTGACTCGTAAAACACGAGTTACAATGTTTTTTCGTGAGAAAACAAGCGGAAACGCAAGAAAAAACGATGATTCCGCTGTTTTAGCCGGTAAAAACCGAGCATTTTTTAGTTTTATTTTCAACATTCGGCTCAATGGGGCATTCTGCCCCAGCCGCCGCGGCTTACCCCTGAGAAGTTTTTCATAGAGTTTGTCTGGCTTACGCCACCTTTCTC
>ERZ842401.5494-NODE-5494-length-14039-cov-7.166118_pt1 | contig 14039 bp, 12 predicted proteins | sample MGYA00521270_ERZ842401 | MGnify/ENA primary metagenome ERZ842401 (study PRJEB31892, sample SAMEA3878208) | bioreactor metagenome | biome: Moose rumen | place: Sweden | collected 2011-10 | study: EMG produced TPA metagenomics assembly of the PRJEB12797 data set... | reverse complement strand
TGCAAGAATGCAAAGAGGCGGTTAAATCTGCCGGCACGCCGAAAGCAGGCCAGCCAGCGGATCCCACGCTGAGGGCCATTTTCGGTGCTTTGACGCTGGGCGCAGCAGCAGCTGCCAAGGCACAGATTATTCCTCCTGCCACCGATGTCAAGGTAGACGGTGGTCTGGCTGATATAGTAGATAAGGCGGCTCCCAAGCGCATGACCAAGCTGACCCCTCCTGGCTCCATCAGTCATCGCAACATGAAGAACCATTGCACGGCTTGCCAGCTTTGCGTGTCGGCCTGCCCTAACGGCGTACTGCGTCCAAGCACCGACCTGATGACGCTGATGCAGCCCGAGATGAGCTTCGAGCGTGGCTACTGCCGCCCAGAGTGTATAGAATGCTCGAGTGTGTGCCCTGCTGGTGCCATCAAGCCAATTACTCTGGAAGAGAAGTCGAGCATACAGATAGGTCATGCCGTGTGGAATCAGGCGCTGTGTGTCACCACTACTGATGGACAGCAATGCGACAACTGCTCGCGCCATTGTCCTACAGGAGCCATCATCATGGTGCTGAGCGACCCTGAGGATGAGGACTCCCTGAAGATTCCTGCCGTGAATACCGAGCTTTGCATTGGTTGCGGTACATGTGAGGCGTTGTGTCCAGCCCGTCCGCTGAGTGCTATCTATGTGGAAGGACACGAGGTGCATAGGATGATATAATAACTCACAATTAACAATTCAGAATTGACAATTATGGCAAATAAGAAATATACGATTAATCGACGCGACTTCCTGAAGGCACTTGGAGTAGGGGCTGTGGCTGCCGGAACTGCCACCATGGCCAGCTGTTCGGGAAAGAAAGACATGACGTATGCCGTAGAAGGTAAGCATACGGGTGAACCTCCTACAGACAAGATGACCTATCGCACCAACCCTAATACGGGCGACAAAGTTTCGCTCTTGGGATATGGCTGTATGCGCTGGCCTACTTTGACTAATGATCAAGGCAGAGCCACCGCCATAGATCAGGAAGCTGTGAACCGCCTGATAGACTATGCTCTGGATCATGGTGTGAACTACTTTGACACGGCTCCTGTGTATGTGCAGGGATGGAGCGAGGCTGCCACGGGCATTGCGTTGGCCAGACATCCCAGAAATACATATTACATAGCCACGAAGCTATCTAATATGTCGCCCTCTACATGGCCGCTGGAAGCCAGCAAGCAGATGTTTGAGAATTCGCTTATCAACCTGCAGACCGACTACATAGACTACCTGTTGCTACACAACGTGGGTAACCCCTCGATGGAGGTGTTCAGACACAGGTTCATAGAGAATGGCTTGATAGACTGGCTCTTTGAGCAGAAAGAGAAGGGACGCATCAGAAACATGGGATTCTCTTACCATGGCGACATCACCGTGTTCGACTGGCTGCTGCAGCTACATGACGAAGGCAAGTACCACTGGGACTTCTGCCAGATACAGATGAACTATGTGGACTGGCTGCACGCCGAGGAGAACAACCCACGCAACAAGAATGGCGTATATCTGTATGGCGAGCTGGAAAAGCGTGGCATACCCGTGGTGATTATGGAGCCTCTGCTGGGCGGACGACTCTCTAACCTGCCACAGCACGTAGTGGCTCACTTGAAGCAGCGTCGCCCTGAGGACAGCGTGGCATCTTGGGCTTTCCGCTTCTGTGGCACCTACCCTGGTGTGCTGACCTGCCTGAGCGGCATGACCTACATGGAGCATTTGGTGGACAACACTTGGACGTTTGCTCCGCTGGAAGAACTTACCGATGAAGACAAGGACTTCTTGGAAGAGACGGCACAGATGATTCTGACTTATCCTACCGTGCAATGCAACGACTGCAAGTATTGCATGCCTTGCCCCTACGGACTGGATATCCCAGGCATCTTGGTGCACTACAACAAGTGTGTAAACGAGGGCAATGTGCCTAAGAGCCAGAACGATGCCGGCTACAAGAAGATGCGTGAGGCTTACCTGCTGGGCTACGACCGCTCTGTGCCTAAGCTGCGCCAAGCCAGCCACTGTACGGGCTGTAACCAGTGCTCACCACACTGTCCGCAGCAAATAAACATCCCACGTGAGCTGCAGCGCATCGACAAGTTTGTGGAGAGTCTGAAGCAGAACACGCTCTGAGTTTTATTTTATTGATAGTTTGTATGGATCCCCACTCGGACTTGTGCTGAGAGGGGATTCCTTTGTTTTATCCGTAAAAAGTATACAAATATCCGTATTTATGGTATGCACTCAGAGGCGTTTTCATGCTATCTTTGCAACCGTAAAATTAACGATTATCAGATATGAATACATTTACCAAACTCTCTGCTGTGGCACTATGCCTCATGCTCTGCACCAACCTCTCGGCGCAGGAACAGCGACGTGACACCACCAAGACCTCGGGCGAGGGGAGCAACCGCGACCTGCTGATGAATGCAGCCTCTGCCAGTCAGCCCCGCCAGATCTCCCTCGGACTGCCCATCAGCGGCAATGCCTATATCTACGAGGACGGTCTGCCTGTGTCTTACTATAACTACCAGATCTATCCTTATAAGAGTTGGCATAGCGGCGTGAGCCATGAGAGCACCGCCACCATGAGTCCGCAAGACATGGTGCTGAAGTATGGCATCATCAGCTATAGCGTAGACAGCAAGTCGCGCTTGGCAGGCGATAAGTTCGAGGGCCGCGTGAACTATACCCTCAACCAGTTCGGTCGTCAGGCCGTAGATGCCAACCTCTCCACACCGATAGGCAAGGGGTGGGGCATCAGTCTGGGCAGCTACCAGAACTTCGACCCGGGAAGCAACCGCATGGCGATGAGCTACCTCATGGAGCGCACGCAGTTCTATAAGGGAAGCCTCTCCAAGACCTTTGCCGATGGGCGTGGTAAGGCTGGCATCATCTATCAGTATTCCAATTTCCGCAACCATATAGAGAATTTCGGTCCATTCATCTTCGTGGGTGATGGCAGCGTGAAGGAGCTCGACGGCTTCAAGCTGGGACGCGACAGCTACCGCCCAGCCGACACCTACATCCAGTATCTCGATGTGGCTACGGGACAGATGGCAGAGCAGCACGTCGACGATGCCAATACCGACAAGATACACAACGTGAACTTCGTGCTCGACTACGACCTCGACAACGGCATGAAGCTGGCCGTGCACAGCAAGTACAAGAACGGCAGCAGCTACCGTGCCAACCCCTCCATCTCTGGCGTGACCACAGCTACTGCCGAGACAGGCTTCACCTACGAGGACGGCACCCCTTATGCGGGCATGGTGCAAAACCGCCGCTACCTGCACTTCGATGCCTTTGAGGAAAGTTGGATGACCAATGCCTCCCTCAGCGGCATCAGTTCCAACCGCCGCCATAGCTGGATGGTAGAGGCCGACTACTGGCTGAACCATGCCGGCACGCATACCTCCATGTGGATGGCTTCACACGAGGTGAAGAAAGACCCTAAGTTACTTTATCTGAACGGTCAGAGCGGACGCGCCTACAATAGCTATGCCGAGTATTACCACGGCCATGAGCATAAGCTCTTCGCCTTTGCCAGCGATGAGTGGAACGTGACCGACCGCCTGTGGCTCAAGGCTGGTCTGCGTCTGGAGTACCTCAACGTGCGCGGACGTGCGGCCAATGATGTCACCCCAGGCAATGCCCGCCACACGGGCTTCAGCCTCGCAGAGGCAGGCGTGCAGCCCAACAAGATCAACGACAGCCACTTCAACCATGCCTACTTGGTGAGTGCCCGCTACGCGCTCCTCGATGGCTTCGGCTTGCAGGCAGAGTACAACAGCGCCACCATCCATTCGCAGCTGTTCCACTACGGCACCTACAGCTATCCGTCGCAGAAGGGCATCACGTCCAACTACTTCCGTGGTGGCATCTTCTGGAAGAACCGCTGGATAGACCTCACCTCACAGATCACCTACATCGAGCAGAAGAATGCTCAGGAGCGTCCTAACTTCAGCCATGTGCTCACCAGAGATGCCAACGGCATGAAGGCCGGTCAGGAAGAGAACCTCACCATGTTCACCTACTACGACCTTGCCACGCTGGGTTGGCTCACCGATGCCGTAGTGACCCCGTTCAAGGGCTTCAACGTGCATGTGATGTTCACCGTGCGCAACCCGCAGTACAAGAACTTCAAGCTCACGCCAACCTTCAGCGATGGCGTGACCGAGGAGCATGACTTCAGCAACAATAACATCACCGCCCTCTCGAAGACCGAGCTGGAGATAGAGCCCAGCTACACCTTCGACAAGTGGCGTATCTGGCTCAGCGCCCGCTACTTCAGCAAGCAGTACATCAACAAGACCAACTCGCTCTACTTCAACGGCCGTTGGGAGACCTTCGGCGGCGTGGACTATAAGTTGAACGACCACGTGAGCTTTGCGGGCAGCATCGTGAACATCCTCAACCAGAAGGGTGCCAGCGGCTCCATCACCTCAGCCGACTTGGTGACAGATCCCACACCTTATAAGAACTACGTGATGGCAGGAACCTTCATCCGCCCATTCACCGTGGAGCTGACCACCCGTCTCACGTTCTGACGCGCTAAAATAGAGGCTGGCAGCTCCTCGTATTGGGGAAAACTGCCAGCCTCTTTCATGATGAGCAGCCAGAGGGCGCTTAGAAGTAGATAGGTCCGTGACCCATGCAGCTGGTGGTGGTGAGTGCCGTGATGAAGGCGGTGAGTGCGGCTACTATCATCTTCGCCACAAGCTCTATGATGCGTTTCTTAGTCATAGCCTTCACGCTTTATCACCCTATACCTCCGTCGCCGCCCTGAGAGTCGTCGCCAGTATCGCTGCCAGAGCCAGTATCGCTGCCGCTGCCAGAGCCAGTATCGCTGCCGCTGTCCTGAGTAGTGTCGGTATCCTCCTCGGTCACCACCTCGCCGCTGGTGGTAGTCACGCGACGCACGATGTCGCCGTTGCGGTCGTAGCAGGTAATCATCACGGCCGTCTGTGCCAGCTCCTGCTTCAAGGCGGTGTTTGGGGTGAAGATGATGCGACGCGTCTTGATGAGCTCGCTCTTCACCTTGTTCACATCAGCCACCGACTGAGCTGAGAGTCCGAAGCGCATGGTGCCCAGTCCGGGCAGCGCCACACTATGACCCTCGGTGGCCCAAGCCTTGATGACCTCACCTGCTGCATCCCAGCAAGCCTGCATCACGCCCTGGCTCACGCCGCTGCGCAGGGCAGCCTCGCGGATCACCTTCTCCTGATTGAGAGCTGAATAGAGCTCGGGCTGCATCACATAGCGATATTCGCCCTCGCTGCTCTTGTCGAATTTGAGCTTACGCTCTACTGCTTTAATCTTAATTGCCATAATCTAATTTTTTTGTATGGAATCAGAATCATTTTGGAGCCAACTGCATCGGGTGGCCCACATCCCGCTGTGACTCGAAATCGGGTTGGTTTGCCGCAAAGCTTCGTAGCTTTTGCTATAGGCGCCTCTGGCAATTGCTGCGATGCGGTGGCGCAAAGTGCCCGATTCGTTTCATGTGACAAAGGTACGGCATCACGCCGCCACCGCTTGGGTGATGGCGGCTGATGCCGTGTGTTAGCACAGCATTTTCTCCTCTTAAGGTTCGCCCAGATGCTCCACGATGGCCTTCACTTGGCGAGGCGTGAGCACCTTGCTGCTGGTGTAGTAGCCCATCTGCTGCAGCTGCTGCCAGAGCGGGGTGCAGCGATGTATCCACGCCATCAGATGGTTTACGGCTGTGCTGGGCATGCTGTCGGGGAAGTACATCAAGGCCAGCTCTTTCTTGGTGTATGCACGAATGATAAAATTGTCCATAGTTTTTTTGTTTTTAAAGTTACTCATTCATTTCTTTTGCTTTTCTATTCTTTTCTTCGCTACAGCTGTGAGGCCGGAGTCCTATTGGCAACATCGCTTCGCTCGTTGCCGTTGAGTTTCATGGCGCAGCCGCTAATGTTCAATGTTTAACGTTTAATGTTTAACGTTCAACGTTTTTACGTAAAGCTCGCTAAAGTCCTTGCAGCCCGGGGGAAGCTGATGGTGCGTGAGCGATGGCAACAGCTGCCGCAGCTGCATGAATAGCCGTTCGCCGGGTGCGTCGCGGTCGGGATACATGTGATACTCAGTAGAGAGTTTAGAGTTTAGGGCTGAGAGCAACTCCACATCTCTGGGCTTCAGCAGCGTGGCCGACGGGATGGCTATGGCCTTGTGGCCTGCCGAGAGCATGGCCCAGCAGTCGCTGGCACCCTCGGTGATCCACAGCGCCTCGCCTGGGCGCAGCCTGCCCAGTATGGGCAGATTGTAGATGCTGCACTCTGCCCCCGCGGGGAAGCGGAAGCGGGGCAGGGCACCCGGCTGTAGGTTGCGGTTCTGCAGGCCTATGAGCTGTCCCTCACGGCTGAAGTAGGGTATCTGCAGCCAGTTCACACCCCCGCGATCGGTCCACGAGGTGAGGCGGCACCAGCGCACCACACGCTCATCGAGCCGTCGCTCCTCGAAGAGAAACCTGCAGGCAGCAGGAGAGAGCCATGGGCGCTGGAAGAAACGGTCATAGCGGCTGGCGTCGAATGGTTTAGGGTTCAGGGCAGAGGGTTTGGAGTTTTCACCCTGAAGCCTTGACCCCTCATCGCTGAGAATCAAGTTATGCTCATCGGCCAGCCAGCGGCAGGCCTCAAGGAAGTCCTTCTGCAGATAACGCATCACCAGGTCTATGGTGCCGCCCGACGCTCCGCAGACGAAGCAGCGGTAGGTGTTACGGCTGACGCTGAACGACATCGAGGCGTGGTGGTCGTCATGGAAGGGGCAGAGGCACTTATGGTGTGTCACCCCGAGCCCCAGTCGCTCTGCGACCCCCTCCATGGGGAGGTCGCGGAGCTTTTGAAGTTCAAACTTATCCATATCAGCGTTTACGGTTTAGATAAGCCTCGGTCTTAGTATATAGCCCTGTCTGCGCGCTATAAGTGATCAGTCCTCGATGCACCCATACCCGTAGCTGGCGCTTGGTGCCTTCCTTAGATTTCCCGCAGCTTTCGCGGAGAACCTCCAGCTGCTGTTCGTTGAACATGTCGCCCTTGATGTCGTCAAGCATATTGGCAGGTACAGCCTTGGCAGCCTCTGCCGTGCTGGTGTCGCCATCTTTCAGCATGTCGCCCAGCACTTGGTACTTGCTCCACATGTCATGCCACACCAGGTACTCCACCACATCGGCCATGGTGCGAGACCACGTCATGTTATTGAGTGCCCACATGATGCAGCCTGCCTTCCATGCCGAGATCAGGCTACGTTTACTCATATCCCAGAGGCAGTCGTTATCTGTCAGGTCGCCCAATTCGGCCATGTCATTGGCTAGGCGCTCAACGAGTTTGTTGAGTGGGCGGATGATATAGCGACCCTTGCAGAGATCGAGGCGAGCCAGGTATTCATCGAGCTGCTGATAGAACTCCTTTGCGAACTTGCCGATGCGAGGAATCTTGCCCTCACGGTTGCCGCGCGCCTTATAGGAAAAGACCACGCGTCCCAGCGTTCCGTCGAAGAGATTGTGCTTGAAGAACTGCCTTGCACGGACGGGGGTGGTGCTGATGGTGAGGTTGGTTCTCAGCAGAGCAGAGCCTGTGATACCATCCACCGTAGCACGTAGGGCGTTATACACCTCCCTGTCCCACATGAGGCGCAGCATCTGCGTCACCTGCTTGTGAGACCCACAGAGATTGTCGAGCTGCTCTATCTCCTTCAGGTCTATGTAGGCAGTCAGTCCGCCATGCTCCTGGCACGCCATCTGCGCCTTCAGGTAGCCAGGCTTAGAGCAGTCGGCTGGCAGGAAGCGCAGCAGAGGGAATACCTCTTCTGGGCGCTCCTTAGACTGTGAGCGTTTCTTGAAGGTCTTTTGATACTGGAGGTATTTCTTCAGTTCCTCTGCATCCTGCTCGCGGAAGTCACGGTTGCAGGCTTCTACCAGCAATCCCAGTTGGCCCTTGTTTCCTGCACTATCGGCTATCAGCGCCGCCTGCTGGCCACACATTTCGAGCCATTGCCCGCTGGGATACTGAAATTCTGCCTGACTGATCTTGGTGCCTAGTATAGGAAAAAGCATTGGCAACAAGGGTGCATGCATCTCTCTGCTAGTCTGAGAGAGCAAGAGACGGAACGTTTCAAGGCCACGTCCGAGGTTAGGCATCTCGGGGGCCGTCTGTTTGATAATGTCATACATAATTGATAATCTTCTTTTTAGATGAAACATAATGGAGTCTGGCGTTTCAGCGTTTCACGTTTCAGAGGGGTGAGAGGCGGAATCTCAACATATCTATTATTTATATAACTTTCTTATTATTAGATAGTTATAGTTATATATAAGGTGTGTGAAATGCCCTACACACTCTTGAAACGTTGAAACGCTGAAACCCTGTGGCGACTCTGGTAAAACTACTTTTCTATATCTCCTCCTATAAGGCGAGCTACCGTGAGCAGCTCTTGGGCTGCTGCGAGGCAGAAGTCACGGAACGAGGTATCTGGCGAAAGCCGCGGACGATTGAAATCCAGTCGGAGCGTACCATCGGCCAGGCGGTGCACATTCACGCAGTTGCCCGCAAATACGATGGGGTTACGTAGCTTCGTAGTAGGCTTCTTCTCCTTGGCGTATTCCACGAAGGTGAAGTGTTCATCGTAGTGGTAATCATCGCTTATCACGTCGTGTCGCAGCACACCCGTGTACTCCTTGCCGGGCTTTGTGTTGCGGTCACTCCGCAATAGCGTTTTCAGGTTCACACAGAATTCCGTGTTGCGGTGCCAACCTTGCTCCTCACTCATTCTTGTCTTCATAACAAACGTTCTTTCCGGGGTAACCTCGGTCTCACACGAGGAGCCCTCCGCGCAGCGGGAAAGTGAGACTGGCCTACGGTCCGTCGCTTGACCCTTTTTCCCGTTGTTTGGTAAGGCAAAGTTAGGAATAATATAGCAGCGGGCATGAAGTTTTGGCAAATGGCGATAGATGGTGTAAATTCTTATTTCTTAGAAAATTACGTTTAGTTTTGTCTATCATCAGAACCTTAATGGACAAATGGACGAGTGAATGGCTTTTTTTCTGGAAGAAATGGACAAATGGTAGTTGCTCCGTCCAATAAAGGCACAAAAAAAGGCGCTCACGAGGGGAGTGAGCGTCTATTTAAAATTAGGATGGGGAAAGCAGAAAGTCAGTTTTTGCTGATGCGATTCTCAAAGTCGGCAGCAAATTTGCGTTCCATGCCTCCATTCTCTGCCACCTTGGGATCAAGTTTCTTGAAGCTGTTGAAGCGTGCCCAAACACTTTTCTTCTGGGGCAGCTCATAACTGCCGTTGTAGGTAGCGGCAAAATAACTATACCCTCTGGCTATGCCCAATTCCGTCCAGCAGATAAACTCCGCTATGGCCGTGGTATCCATCTTGTCGCCACGCCCTTTTTCGGCAATGGCATCAAAGTTGGCCATGACTTCCTTGGCCCTGCGGCCTTTTTCAGGATGTTCGGCAAAGTAGAGTGCCTCGACGTCGTCCAGTCCATAGGCGGCCCCGTTCTCCACAGCCCGTGACGTGGCATAGCGCGTGACGCTTTCGATGTTGTACTTATGAAATCCCTCCTGCGCGAAGGCCTTCAGCGACCCCGTCTTCTTGCTCTTCTGTAGCAGCTCGTTCTCCGAAGCCTTCTCCTTTGAGAGCATGCCTATCACATCCTTCATGTCATCGACGATGGTCTTGCATTGATCGTTGAGCAGCTGGAGGCATTGTTCGGCATCAGCGCTTATGCTGGCTTCCTTTGCCAATTCCCTATGACAGATGAGCAGCACGGCTATGACGTGAGTGAAAAAAGCCCCCATCTCAGCATAGAGCGTTGAAACGCTGTCGGAATACGAATCCAGTCCGTAGAGGTCACGTCCACACTCGGCATAAGCCAGCGTTGACTTGACGAAAACCGATGAATGGAAGACCTTATCCATGTTTCTCTTACGGCAGATAGGCGTAAACTTCTTGTAGATGATTTTAGTACCCTTCAGCGTGCTACGTATCTTGCGGAACAGCTTCTCGGCATCGCGGAAGCAATTGTTATCGTCCGTGGCCCATTGCTTGTTATATGTAAGAGCTATCTCCGACAGTCGCAGCAGTTCGCGGCGCGTCATGTTCAGCCGTTCACGCACCACACAAATCAGCTGCTGAATTTTATATTCAGAAAAGTTGCGGCTCTGAATTCCCGCAATGAATCTCGCCTCACCATCCTTCTCGTAGTTCTTGATCACCGCAAGAATCTGGAGCAATCCCTCTTTCGATTTTTCTATGTCAGTCCAATGTATCATATACCCTCCGTCTTTCAGGTGCAAAGATACTCCCAAAAACTCAAGGTTCGAAATGTAAACTGATATTTCCAAACATGTTTCACGACATGTTTTTCTCCATATTGTTGCGTATTTAGGAAACTTTTTGTATCTTTGCATCCAGAGATTATACGATGATGGAGCAAATTAGCTTTGAACTGGAATTGTTAGAGGAAGCAAGAGACTTCCTGATGTCCCTGACCAAAGAAGTTAGAGGCAAGATAGGTCATAATATCCGTAGGGTTCAGAAAGGCGAGCATGATCCGGAATTGTTTAAGAAACTCGGCAGTTCTGAAATTTGGGAATTTCGTACTCTGTATAATAAGACATGCTATAGGCTCTTTGCATTCTGGGACAGAGATGCTAACACGCTTGTAGTTGCCACACATGGCATCATCAAGAAAATGCAAAAAACTCCCGCTAAGGAGATCTCTAAGGCAGAGCAAATAAGGAAAAAGTATTTTGACAACAAAAACAAAAGATGATATGAGAAAGGTAGGCGATATGAAGTTGTATAACTTTGAGGAATTACTGGAAGAGGATTTCGGACCAGTAGGTACACCTGAGCGCGATGAGTTTGAACGGAGCGTGGACGAGTCTGTCCATGCCTACAAGGTCGGTGAGGCAATTAGACAAGCCCGTCTTTCGAAGAACCTCACACAAGAACAACTTGGTGAGCGAATGGGGGTACAGAAATCTCAAGTTTGTCGTCTGGAGAGAGGAAAGAGCATATCCTTCTCTAGTCTGGCTCGTGCTTTCAAGGCTTTGGACATCCCCCTGTCGTTGGACATGGCCGGAATAGGAAAAGTTGCTCTTTGGTAGATGTCGTACTTACACGGCACTTTTTATTATTCCGGTTTCCCCTCTTCTATTTTGAGTCCGAGGCGGTAGAAATCTGAGATGCGCTTCAGGTCTTCTACTTTAGTAGAATTGCTGATGTTGGAGTAGATGTACCAGCCATCAGCTTCATGCTGCCTTGGACAGATCATAAAAAAGCTATACCTTTGCATCAACATGCTTACCCCGCTTCCCGTAGAACAGCGCGCTTAGGGTGAGCCTTTTTTTATTATGCGCCACTATCTCTTCACCTAATTTATCGCCGATTTTCATAATTACAGTTTACATTTTCTGCTTATATGTGAGTTTTATATTTCAATTATACACGCTGTATGGCATCTATATAGCAGTTTTTCGGACGCAAAGGTTCCTTTTTCAAAACTTTTACTTACATTTGTAGCAAGTATCGGCAAGATATGATCTCAGAAGAGGGCCGATACGTTTTTTTTGTGGGTGAATAGATAGTTGTATCTATATTCTATAGAGGTTCACGCAGAAATTCCGACCAGAATAGTAACAGAACCTCGTGGAATCGGGATACACCTTGCAATATAGGTGTACCCGTTCCATATATGTTCTGTTACGGGTCTTTGGTCGGATACCATGCGTGGGCGTATATGCGAGCGAGGTACACTTTCTTTATATCTACGCTTTTACTGTATCGTTTCACGCTAAAATCCGACCAAAATGAAAGTAACGGACGATAAACAGGAGAAGCAGGTAGTGTCACGTCAGCGTGTGGCAGACCATGGCGAGGTATATACCGCCAAGCGAGAGGTGAATGCCATGCTGGATTTGGTGAAAGAAGAAACGGAGCGTATAGACTCCAGATTTCTGGAACCTGCCTGTGGCACGGGGAATTTCCTCGTGGAAATCCTGAACAGAAAAATGGAGGCGGTAAAAAGGCAATGTGCCAAAAACCGCCATGAATATGACCTGGCATCTGCACAGGCCATCAGTTCTATGTATGGTGTGGAACTGCTGCCAGACAATGTGGCAACCTGCCAGAACCGCTTGCTGGATCAATATCTTGATATTTACCACCAGCACCAATCATCTGAGATTTCTCCCGAACTAAAGAACTGCATCAAGTTTCTTTTGAAGAAAAACATACTTTGCGGCGATGCCCTCACCATGCTCCAAGCCGATGGGCAACCTATCACCTTCTGCGAATGGACGTTCATAGGTATGGATGGCAAGGTGAAACGGCGTGACTTTGAGTTGGCAGAATTGCTGCGCAACGTGGAGTATGACAAGCCAAAGCCTGGTGAGCAGGGAAACCTTTTTGCCGATACAGGCGAGCCTACCTTCGTACATGTGCCCAAGCGGGAATATCCATTGACTGACTATCTAAAACTGCCCGACTATGACTAAGCTGAACTACAACCCCGATGTTTTGTCATGTCTGGCAAACCTGAGCAACGACGAGGTGTTCACTCCACCTCAGCTGGCCAACCAGATGCTGGACATGCTGCCACAAGAATTGTTTCAGAGCAAAGAGACAAAGTTTCTGGATCCATGTACCAAGAGCGGTGTCTTTCTGCGTGAGATAGCCAAAAGGTTGATTGAGGGCTTGGCAGACGAAATCCCCAATCTGCAAGAGCGCATAGACCATATCATGAAGCATCAGCTCTATGGTATCGCTATCACCAGACTGACCTCTCTGATGAGTAGGCGCAGCCTCTACTGCTCAAAGGATGCCAGCGGCAAGTATAGCCTCTCGCGTTTCGATGATGCAGATGGCCATATCCGTTTCTCTGAGATACAGCATACGTGGCAGAATGGCAAGTGCCGCTATTGTGGCGCCAGTCAAGAGGTTTATGACCGTGGCGACGACCTCGAATCTCACGCCTACGAATTTATTCATACTGATAATCCAAAAGAACTATATAATAATATGACTTTCGATGTAATTATTGGTAATCCGCCGTATCAATTAGGAGATGGAGGAAATAATGCAAGTTCAACACCTATCTATAATCTGTTTGTAAGCCAAGCTATCAAATTACGGCCTAGATATCTATCAATGATTATTCCGTCAAGATGGTATTGTGGAGGTAGAGGGCTAGATGAATTTAGAAATATAATGCTCCAAGATAGATGTTTGCAATATATATATGATTTTAGGAGTAGTAGTGACTGTTTCCCTGGCATTAGAAACGGAGGTGGAATTTGTTATTTTCTTAGAAACGAAGGATACAATTCGGAATTAGTCTTTATAGCAAATCATGAGGAAGGGAGAAACACTAAATGGATTCAAAGAAAGAAACTAGATTTTGGTTTGAACTTTTTTATTAGAGATAATAAAGCACATGAAATAGTAAAAAAAATCTTACAGAAAAAAGATCATTCTTTTTCTGAACAAGTTTATTCTCAGAAACCATATGGTTTTAGAACAAATTTTACCGACTATAAAGAAACTGGAGAAATAAAGTTGTATACAAAGAAAGAAAAACGTGGATTTGGATATGTAGCAAAGAATCAAATAACAAAAAATGTAGCTGATATAGATAAATGGAAATTAGTGACTTCAAGAAGTACTAGTGTACCAGAAGAAGACAATGGGCAGGTACTTCGTATGTCTCAAACATTTATTGTAGAACCTAAAGCTGTAGTTACAGAATCTTACGTTGTTGTTTGCGTTTCAGACAAAAAAGAGGTAGTTGAAAATTGTTATTCATACTTAAAAACGATGTTTTTTAGATTTCTGTGCCAAATAACAATAGTTTCTCCTTATGTTTCCCAAAGGACATTTACACTCGTCCCTCTCCAAGACTTCAGCAAACCTTGGACAGATGAAGAACTCTATGCCAAATACAAATTGGATGAAAACGAAATAGCATTTATAGAATCAATGATTCGA
>ERZ842401.5493-NODE-5493-length-14039-cov-8.608124_pt1 | contig 14039 bp, 10 predicted proteins | sample MGYA00521270_ERZ842401 | MGnify/ENA primary metagenome ERZ842401 (study PRJEB31892, sample SAMEA3878208) | bioreactor metagenome | biome: Moose rumen | place: Sweden | collected 2011-10 | study: EMG produced TPA metagenomics assembly of the PRJEB12797 data set... | reverse complement strand
TTAAAGTTTAACCAATAAAATCGAGATCCATTTTTATTTGGATTTCAACTGGAAACACGTATTATGAAAGAGCTTAAAGGAACTAAAACAGAAAAGAATCTGATGGAAGCTTTTGCAGGTGAGTCCCAAGCCCGCAACAAGTACACCTACTATGCCTCCAAGGCCAAGAAAGACGGCTACGTCCAGATCTCCAAGATCTTTGAAGAGACCGCCGCCAATGAGAAAGAACACGCCGAAATCTGGTTCAAATACCTGCATGGCGGCGCTGTTCCTTCCACACCGGAAAATCTGGCCGATGCAGCGAACGGCGAAAACTTCGAATGGACCGACATGTACGAAAGGATGGCCCGCGAAGCCAAGGAAGAAGGGTTCGATGAAATTGCAGCCAAATTCCGCATGGTAGGCGCCATTGAAAAGCACCATGAAGAGCGCTACCGCAAACTCCTCCAGAACATCGAGGACGAGGTGGTCTTCTCCCGCGACGGCGACTGCATCTGGCAGTGCTCCAACTGCGGCCACATCGTGGTGGGCAAGAAAGCTCCGGAACTCTGCCCGGTCTGCGCCCATCCCAAATCCTATTTCCAGATTCTCGCAGAAAACTATTGATGAAATCCCTCAGAGAACTCTACAAGATTGGAAAAGGGCCCTCGTCTTCACACACGATGGGCCCTTTCAATGCAGCGCGCATCTTCGCACAGAAGCATCCGGATGCCGGGCGTTTCGAAGTAACCCTCCAGGGCTCGCTGGCCGCCACGGGAAAAGGCCACATGACCGATGCGGCCATTATCGAAGCACTCTCCCCCGTTGCCCCCACCGAAATCCTGTGGCGGGCGGACATCTTCCCGAAATACCATCCCAACGGCATGGTCTTCAAAGCCTTCAATGCCGATGGAGCCTTGCTGGAGGAATGGACCGCCTACAGCATCGGCGGAGGCGCCCTGTCCGAAGGTGAAGGGAAGGAATTCAGCGCTTCAGGAGATATCTATGACATGAACACGCTCACGGAAATCGCCGAATGGTGCGACGCCAACGGACGCAGCTACTGGGAGTACGTGGACATGTGCGAAGGCCCGGATATCTGGAACTACCTGCAGGAAATCTGGGAGGCGATGAAAGCGTCTGTCGAGCGCGGCCTGAACACGGAAGGCAGGCTTCCCGGTCCGCTCAACCTTTCCCGCAAAGCGTCGGTGTACCATGTGAAAGCGCTGGGCTATCAGCCCAACCTCCGGTCCCGCGGCCTGGTTTTCTCCTATGCCCTTGCCGTAAGCGAAGAAAACGCCTCGGGCGGAATCATCGTCACGGCCCCCACCTGCGGTTCGTGCGGCGTAATGCCCGGAGTCCTGTATCACCTCGCACACGGTCACGGCTTCACGGACACCAAGATCCTCCATGCCCTGGCCACGGCCGGCATCGTGGGCAATGTCGTGAAGCAGAACGCCTCCATCTCCGGAGCGGAAGTGGGCTGCCAGGGAGAGGTGGGCGTCGCCTGCGCCATGGCATCGGCCGCCGCCTGCCAGCTATTCGGCGGCAGTCCCTACCAGATTGAATATGCCGCGGAAATGGGCCTGGAACACCATCTGGGCATGACCTGCGACCCCATCTGCGGCCTGGTGCAGATTCCCTGCATAGAGCGGAACGCTTTTGCGGCCACCCGTGCCCTGGATTCCGAAATCTATGCCACCTTCTCCGACGGCAAGCACCGCATCTCCTTCGACCACGTAGTGGAAGTGATGAAGCAAACCGGCAAAGACCTCCCTTCCCTGTACAAGGAGACCTCTGCCGGCGGACTCGCCCTCCGCTACACCAAAAAGATGCAGCAGAAATAGGCCTATTTCACAATCAGGACATATCCCCCGCCCGGGGCAAGATGCACTTTCAGTCTCCTTCCTCCGAGGGAGACTTCTTCTTTCCTGTAATCGCGCGCAGCCCTGTGGGCGTTGGCTCCGTCACGGAATGCGGCGCCGACGGTTTTACCGGCAGGAAGGAAGTCCAGGTCGATTTCCACATCACGCGGCTGCCAGCCGTTCAGGGCACCGATGTACCAGGTGCCGCCTTTCCGGCGGGCCATCACCACATATTCCCCGATCTTGCCGTCCAGGGCCACCGTCTCGTCCCAGACCGTGGGGATATCGGCAATGAATTCCGTACATTCCGGCTCACTCCGGTAATTGGAGGGGGAATCGCAGAGCATGGTGAGCGGGGCGTCGAAAATCACATATTCCGCCAGCTGGTGGCAGCGGGTTCCCTGTGACATCGGCTCGTCGTTTACGGGCCGATAGTTGCTGCGGGTGGCATTGCGCATGGCTCCCTGGGTATAATCGGCCGGACCTGCCACCAGGCGGACGAAGGGAACGGTGACATCGTAGGTAACCTGGTCTACCGAAGGCGCCGCCCATTTCATGTTTTCCAGGCCGAAGATGCCTTCATAATTGATCACGTTCGGGTAGGTCCTGTGCAGGCCGGTGGGCTTGTAGGCTCCGTGGAAATCCACCATCATGTGGTACTTGGCCGCCGTTTCCGCCGCCCGGCGGTAGAAATCTACGACGGGTTGGTCGTCGTGGTCCATGAAATCAATCTTCCAGCCCTTGATGCCCATCTTGGAATAATGGGCACAGACAGCCTCCATGTCGCGGTTGAAGGCGTAATAACCGGCCCAAAGGATGAGCCCTACGCCCTTGCTCCGGGCATAGTCCGCAAGCATTTCCAGGTCGATTTCCGGCACCACCTGCATGAGGTCCGCCTTTCCGTTGACAGACCATCCCTCGTCCAGGATCACATATTCGATACCTTTTTCCGAAGCAAAGTCGATATAGTACTTATACGTATCGTTGTTGATGCCGGAGATGAAGTCTACCCCGTAGATGTTCCAGTCGTTCCACCAGTCCCAGGCCACCTTGCCGGGCCTTACCCATGACCAGTCTCCTTCCGCCGAGGGGGTGGCCAGGCGGTAGGTGAAATCGCTCTGGGCCAGCTGGCGGTCTTCCGAAGCCACGATGATGCCCCTCCAGGGCAGTTCCCGGGTATCCTCGGCCAGGCAGTCCTTTCTGGTCTGCACCAGGCGCTGCAAGTTGTTGTGGCCGCCTTGTTCCGTCTTGTCCGGGACGGGAGCAAAAACGCCCTTCAGCGTGGTGGAACCATCGGCATTGTAGAGGAACATGCCGGGGTAGTCCAGCAGGTCCGATTCCACCAGGCAGAGACGGAGGCCGCCGGCCGCTTCCACCGTAATGGGCAGGAAGGCCAGGCGTTCCCGGTTCCACTGGCTCACGGGATGATGGGCGTACTGCGACTCGAAAGAGTTGAAGAACTGGCTTTCCAGCGTTTCCGTGTGCTGGCTCACATAAGGGATGTAGGCCTGCCAGTCTTCCGGAAAACGGAAAGTGGCCTGCTCCGCCTTCACCGATACGGCCTGCCTGGGCTCGAAACGATAGGCCGCGCCGTCGTCGTAGGCCCGGAACACCAGGTCGAAGGATTTGGAGACCAACCGGAGTTCGTTGAAGACATCTTTTACTTCCGCACGCTTGAAAACGGGCGTACTGACCGACTGATTGACAGACCGGGTACGCGCTTTGCCAAAACGGGAGGCCCCGCCCCAGACGGTTCCGTCCGTGAGGGTCAGGGAGACCTCGGAAGGCGCAACGAGCGTAGTTCCATTATAAGAGACACTGTATGAAATGGTTCCGCCGTCCTGGACCACAACTATCTGAAGCTTCTTGTCAGGAGAAAGCACCTGATAATCCTTGGCGAAGGAAGGCAAAAAAGACAGAACGGCAAAAAGACAGAGTATTCTTTTCATATCGGCATTGTGTTTTCTGCAAATTTGAGAATAGTTCGGCAAAAAACCAATTCCGCACTTGGCATATTTCCGGTTTTTATTCTATATTTGTGTCACTAATCCTAAATTCTTTAAAAAATGAAGAAGTACATTGCTGAATGTTTAGGTACTTTCGTACTTACGTTCCTGGGCTGCGGAACTGCCATGTTCCTGGGTTGTAACACACCTGCCGGTGTAGTGGGAACTGCCATTGCCTTCGGTCTCGCCGTAGTCGCCATGGCCTACACCATCGGCGGCATCAGCGGTTGCCACATCAATCCGGCCATCACCCTCGGTGTCGCCCTCTCCGGCCACATGACCTGGAAGGATGCCTGCGGTTACTGGGTAGGCCAGCTGATCGGCGGTATCCTCGCCGGTGCCGTGCTCCTGCTGGTTGCCAGCGTAGTATCCGCTCCTGACCTCACCGGCGGCCTCGGCTCCAACGGTGTTGCCAATGCAGGCGGCGTGGGCGGTGCCTTCCTCGTAGAAGTGATCGCTACCTTCCTGTTCGTGCTCGTAGTCCTTGGCACCACGGATTCCAAGGTGGGTGCCGGCAACTTTGCCGGTCTGGCCATCGGCCTCAGCCTCATCCTCATCCACCTGGTGTGCATCAACCTCACCGGCACTTCCGTGAACCCGGCCCGTTCCATCGGCCCGGCCCTTTTCGCCGGCGGCGATGCCCTCAAGGATGTATGGGTATTCATCTGCGCTCCTCTGGTGGGCGGCGCCCTCAGCGCATTCTGCTGGAAAGCCATCGCTCCCAAGGAGAAGTAATCAGCTTTTTCGCGGAAGCATCTGTTTTTCCGCATCATTTCAACAAGAGGTCGGCTCAAAAGTGAGTTGACCTCTTGTTTGTTAGGAAGGGGTGTGGAGTACCGGGAACTCTCGCTCGCTCTTCCACCATTGCCACATGGTTTTTCGGAACAAACTAATTGTCAATCACATACAGCGACTCCGGTGGCAATCATACGGTTTCGGGTGCACCTTTGCCATCGGCACTTTCGCAACCAGCTCATTTCCAACCACATCCAGCGCACCGGGTGGCAATCATACGGTTCTGGATGCACCTCTACCATCGGCCTTTGCAAGGTATTCCTGGGCTTTGTTGTAGATCTTCCTGACAAGGAAAGGGATGCAACCCGGCTTCACCATCAATACATAGAAAAAAGAGTGACCTAAGTCGGCTTGACTTCGGCCACCCTCCTTTGGGTAACAATTGTGCAAATACTTCTAAAGGTTGCCCACGGCAATCATGTTGTGGACGGTCTTGAGGAAGTTGAGCACTCTGCGCTTGTATTCTGCGGGGTCCTTTGCGAAAGAGTTGGCATGGACGGCGCCCTTGCAGACATAGTACTCTTTGTAACCCTTCTTCTTGGCGTTGTAGTTCTCCCACAGGTGCTCGAAGGGAACAAAATCGTCGGCGTCTCCGTGGATGAAGAGCATCGGTTTCTCACATTTGGCCAGGGCAGGGCGGCAGTCGGCCTCCTTGAACGACCAGCCGAACTCGCGGTTGGTAACGATGCTGGCGCTGGTGAGGATCACCTTGGGAAGAAGCGGACTCATGTCCTTGAGGTTTTTCGTAAACTGTCCGCGCACAGAACTATAGCCACAGTCCTCCACAAAACACTTGACATAGTCCGGAAGCTGCTCGCCACTGGTCATCATTACCGTGGCGGCACCCATGGACACACCGTGCAGGACCATGAAATCATCCTTGAACTGATTGTGAGCGACATCAATCCACTTCATCACATCCAGGCGGTCTTTCCAGCCCATCTGGATCTCGTCACCCTCGGAATAGCCGTGATACTGAAGGTCCGGGAAAAGGACGTTGTAGTTGAATTCGTCCCGATACATCCGCACCAGATACAGGAAAACGAAGTGGTTGTCCGTATAACCGTGAACGACGATAGCGGTTCCCTTGGCGTTCTCGGGATCTTTGGCAGGAACGGAGCAGGCGTGCAGTTTATAACCGTCATCACTGGTGATCCAGTGGTCTTTCAGGATGCCCTGGGCCTTGAGATCGTCATACCATTTGGTACTGCCAGGCAGCAGGGAATCGGCCTTGTGGCGCGTACGTTCGATGTCGTCCACCCCGTGAGGAGTAGGCTGAAGGGCAAACTGGGCCATGTACCTGCCAGCGAGGCAGCTGTTCAGGGAAAAGGCCATCACCAGGATGGCTGCAGCATGGAAAAGCTTTTTCATAGGGTTTAGAACTGATAGTTAATGCCGATACCCAGCCACATGCCGGCATCCAGCGGTTTATACAGACACTTGGCCAATTCCACGGAAACGATGAAGTTCTGGTTCATGGCAATCTTGAGGCCGGCACCGGCGCTGGAGATGAAATCACCTACCTTGGCAGCGTCGTAGATCTTGTTGAAAGGCATCGCGGTGGTGACATTCATTTTGGCAGCCTCGGCCAGTTCGGCGGTACGATAGGCCTTGGTGATGATACCGGCATCGAAGAACGGGTTCACGGCGATGTAGAAGTACTGGTTGAAGAGCTTGAAGTTCACCAGTTTGATACGGAGTTCCACATTGGCCCAGGCCATGCCTTCGGTGAGGATGCGGTTTTCACGAAGACCGCGGATGGTGTTGGAAGATCCGAAGCCTTCGGAAATCATGTTGCGCTGAACCAGGAGCGGATTGTTCTGGATCATGTACAGCGGCGTTTCTCCGGCGATGGTCTGCTGCCAGGCAAGACGATAAGCGAAAACGGGATCTCCGGCAGGAATGTGGATAGGAATGTCGATGTAGTGACGGAAATAGGCGCAGGCCTTGAGATAGCGCTGATTGAGCACATTGCCGTTCAGATAGGCCTCAGCCCAGATACCGTGGTTAGGGGCAGCCTCGATGTCGCGGGTGTCGTATACGAGACCGGCATTGATTTCAAGGGCGGTGCCGCCGTTCACTTCTTCCGGCTTGATGAGGCCCAGTTTCTGGTAATCCTTGTAGAGGGTGAAATCCTTGTCGTAGTACTGTTTTTCATCGGTGCCTTCCTTCTTGTAGCCGGTGTCCTTCATGTCACCCAGCTTCCAGTTCCAGAAGTTCATGCCGGCGGCCCAGTTCAGGTTGTCCGTAATACGGCCCTGGAAATTGGCCAGGATGCGCAGCATTTGACGGCTCATGCCGAAGTAATTGATTCCGGTGGTCTTGTTGGTCCAATACTCGGTGTAAGGCTGGTCCAGATTGGGCAGGGACGCGCCGCCGTTGAAGCCCCAGAAGCTGTACAGCGGGTCTGTCATATAGGTAACGGAAGCGTTGACGCGCATGTTGGGAATCAGATACTTGGAGTCATAGGCCAGGTATGCGCGGATACGCTGGCTCTTGGTGAAATAAGAGAATTCCCAGCTGATCTTATGGAGCGGATCCGGATAGGTGGAGCCGTCGCCATAATAATACACATCGCCGAAGGCGCCAGCCTGGAAGCCATTGTCCAAAGAATACGTGGCCGTAGGGAGCAGGCCGAAGCTCCATCCCTTCTTGATTTCTTTTTCTTCATCCTGCGCAGCAGCGCTGAATGCGAGGGCTGCAAACACAGCCAAGGTTAAAAGTTTTTTCATTATTATATAAAAAAGGTTAATAATTATAATCAGATTGCAAATATAATCAAAAAATCTATTCGGAAGAACCCGGAGCGGCAGGAAGAACGAAAACAAAGCGTGCGCCCCCCGAATAGGCGGTGTCCAGGAACACCCTGCCGCCCATCTTTCCGGCAATCTCCCGGCAGATGCTGAGTCCGAGTCCCGTTCCCTGCACGAAATCGTTCAGCTTGGTGAAACGGTCGAAAATCTTCTCCGCCTGTTCTGCAGGAACGCCAGGCCCGGTATCTTCTACGCTGAACGTAATTTCTCCGGGATTCTCCTCCAGCGAACAACCGAGCCTGATTTCTCCCTTGGGAGTATGCTTGCATGCATTGGTGAGGAGGTTGATAAGGATCTGCTGCACGCGGCGCGGATCGGTCCGGAAAGTGTAAGGGCCTTCAAATGCCGGCACATACCGCATGGTGACTCCGGGCTGAAGCCTGTGTTCGGCACTGGAGATGGCCGCCTGACACATGAAGCCGCATTCTCCTTCCTCGTAGGTGATGCGGTAATTGCCGCTGTCCATGGACGAAGCGTTGAGGATATCGTCCAGCAACATGGTGAGCATTTTGGTGTTGTTGACGATGTGGCTGGAGAACTCTTCCTTCTCTTCGGGAGGGAAGGAGCCGTCCGGAAGGGACAGCAGCTGGGAGAAGCCCACAATGGCATTGAGCGGGGTCCGCACCTCGTGGCTCATGTTCTGGACGAAACGGGTCTTGGCATCATTGGCCAGCCGCACTTTTTCATTGGCCTCCTTCAGCTCGGCGATCACCTTTTCATCTTTCTTTTCCTGACGTTTGAGATTGCGGACGGTAAAGAGCAGGAAGACGAGCAAGGCCAGAAGGACAAGGGCCGTAAGGCCGATGGCAACCGTCTTCATCCTGTCGGCCTGCCGGGTCTTTTCCGCGAGGTCGGCCGAAAGGCGGGTATTGCCGAACCGGGCTTCCATCTCTGCCATGTGTACCGAATTCATCTTGGAGAAGAACTGTTCCGTATCCTTGAGGATAATGTCGGTGAGTTCAGCCGCCAGGTCCTTGTTTCCGAGCCGTCTGGCTACGGTGGAGAGGACACGGATATTGGAGACGGGCTGGAGCCCCATTTCGTTTCCGTGCTGGTCGCCCGTGCCGTCGAACAGGTAGTCGATACTTTGGAAAAGGGCTCCGGTACTGCGGCTCAGGATGGAAAAGAAGGGGCTGGAGAGCACCCTGTCCCGGTAATAGGTATATTGGGAACGGTTGCACTCTACCGCATACATCTTGGCCAGCGCATTCTCGCAGCGAAGGGAATCCTGCGGGGTAACGATATCCTCCATCGCTTTGAAAATGTAGTATTTGGAGGAATCGTCCCCCGGAGAGAAGGTATTGGCATAGTCCAGGTACAAGGTGGTCAGGCTCTGCCGGCGGATGAGCGGATCGCCGGACTGAGCGTATTCCCTGAGCATGTCGGCCATGTACTGACGGGCGGTAAGCTGGTCCCGCATGGCCTGGTAGATGGTGGACATTTCCCGGGCACCCGTCCAGCGGCCGTAGGCATCGCCCCGTTCCACTGCATCCTGGCGCATTTCCTGAACCAGTTCCAGGGCACGGAGCTGCATCCCGTTGTTGTAGTAGTAATTCTTGGCAAGCTGGTACGAGTAGTAATAATACTGGATAAAATCCAGCTCCAGGGACACACGTTTCAATTCTTCGTGCATCGCCATCACTTCTTCACCACGGCGGATGGCAGCTTCCAGCGTTTCCGCTTTACCGGCATTCTCTGCCAGGTCCAGCGGACGGCGGCAGCAGTCCTTAAGCCGCTCAACATAGAAGAAGACCTGGGCACGGGTGTCCTGCTTGAGTACGGCCGACTGCAGCAGAGCCGAATTCGCTTCGTCGAAGCCGGGTTTGCCGGCCAGCTTGTCGGCTTCCAGATACAGCTCATAGCACTCGTCGTCCATTTCGTAACTGTTGTTCTGCGCCAGGGCGGAGAACAGGGAGGCTGCCAGCAGGAAGACAGCAAGCAAGAAACGTTTTCTCATAATTGTCAGTTATCCTTTACAAATGTACGCAGGAAAGTCGGTGTTTCAAAAGAAAAATGCTTACTTTTGTGAACAAAAGACAGTTAAACATGTCAGACGATAACAGAAAATCCCTTTTCGCAGGCCTCCTGATTGGCCTGGGAGCTTATGGGTTCCTGGCGCTGGGCGGCATTCCCGGCGCTGTTATTTTCGCCTTCGGGCTGGTGGGAGTCGTTCTTTCGGGCGCCCTCCTCTACACGGGAAAGGCCGGGGTGATGACAGACATCCCGGCCCTGGCTAAAATCTGGCTGTTCAATGTGATCGGCTGCATCCTGATCGGCCTGCTGGTGCTTTCCGTCGGCGGAGAGCCCATGGAAAGGGCGCAGAGCGTAGTGGACGGGCGGCTCGCCCAAGGTCCCTGGCGCAGTTTCCTGCGCGCAGTCGGCTGCGGCCTGATCATCGACATTTCCGTCTGGCTGTACCGCACTTCCAAGTCGCTGGTGCCCGTCCTTTTCGGCGTCCCCCTGTTCATTGTCTGCGGCTTCTACCACTCCATCGCAGACGTGGTGTATCTGGTGGCCGCTTTCCGCTGGAGTCCGGCCATCCTGTGGTATTACCCGGTCATCGTCCTTGGGAACTATGCGGGCTGCAATGTACGGAGGATAGTGCTTCCGGAGAGTCGGTGACCTGTCAGAGCATCCCCTGCTTGCGGAGGAATTCGATGCTGCGCCCGGGGCCCTCGAAATTGTCGGCGGCACCGGCAACGGGTTCATCCTGTTCTACGCACAGCCATTTCACGCCGTTCTTCTTTGCCGCATCAATGATGGCGGGAATATCCACAACGCCTTCACCCAACGGGCGGAATTCGAACTTTCCGGTCGCCTCCCCCTCTTTTTCGCCTTCTTCCCTGCCGATGAGAGCATAGGGATCGGAAGCCAGTTTCCCTTCAAGATAGTAGTCTTTCATGTGAAGGACGGGAATCCGGCCGGCATACTTCTCCACCATTCCGGCAGGGTTGAACCCGGAGAAATCGGCCCAGCAGACATCCAGTTCTACCTGGATGTTTTCGGGGTGTGTCGCCGAGAAGATGTAGTCGTGACCCACTGTCCCGTCCGGCATTGCCGCAAACTCGAAGTCATGGTTGTGATAGAGCAGCTGGAAACCGGCTTCTTTCAGTTTTGCCCCGATTTCGTCCATTCTGGAGACCACCTCCTTGAATTTGGCGGCATCCACTCCGGGGCGGTATGCCTCGTCCAGGTAAGGGAAGGCTATATATTCCACGCCCAGGATGGTGTTTTCTTCAATGACACGGTCCAGGTCGGCCATCATCGCCTGATAGGGCACATGGTTGGAGAAAATCTTCAGGCCAAGGCTGTCGCAGATGTCCCTGGATAACAAAGAAAGCCAGGCAAAACCTGGCTTTCTTTGTACCCCCGCTCGGAATCGAACCGGGACCAACGGAACCGGAATCCGTTATTCTATCCTTTAAACTACAGGGGCAGCCTGTGTGCGGATTGCAAAGATACAACATTTTTTGAAAACTGTTTCTTTTTTTTAAAAAAGATAATCCTTTCATTTTGGGTAAAAATGCTTATATTTGTAGACTTATAAATACGACATGACAAAAACGGCATACATATTCCCGGGACAAGGTTCCCAGTTCCCCGGCATGGGGAAGGAGCTGTACTCCTCCCATAAAGAAATGATGGAGAGCGCCAACCATCTTCTCGGGTTCCGTCTCACTGACATCATGTTCGAAGGGACGGCAGAAGATCTGAAGGCAACCAGAGTCACCCAGCCGGCCATTTTCCTGCACAGCGTGGTATTGGCCCTGAGCCAGGCCCAAAAACCGGACATGGTGGCAGGCCACTCCCTCGGTGAATTCTCCGCCCTGGTGGCTTCCGGAGCAGTCAGTTTCGAAGACGGCCTGCGCCTGGTCGCCCTTCGCGCCGGCGAAATGCAGCGGTGCTGCGAAAAAGTGCCCGGCACCATGGCAGCCATCATCAAACTGGATGATGAAACCATCGAAAACATCTGCGCCGGCATCCCCGGCGTAGTCCCCGCCAACTACAACTCCCCCGGCCAGGTAGTCATCTCCGGCGAAGAAGCCGCCGTGGACAAAGCCTGCGAGCAGCTCAAGGCCGCCGGAGCCAAGAGGGCGCTCAAACTGCCCGTCAGCGGCGCCTTCCACTCTCCGCTCATGGAGCCCGCCCGCAAGGCTCTGGCCGAAGCAATCGAAGCCACTCCCTTCCAGGTTCCGTGCTGCCCCATCTACCAGAATGTCACGGCCGCCCCTACCACAGATCCGCAACTGATCAAAGAGAACCTTCTCAAACAGCTCACCTCTCCCGTCCGCTGGACCCAGACGGTAAGGAACATGCTGGCCGATGGTGCCGTCCGTTTTGTGGAACTCGGCCCCGGGAGCGTGCTGCAGGGCCTCGTAAGCCGGATCGCCGGGCCTGATGCAGGAATAGAAATTACCGGAATATAGCAACTAATTACATAAATAAACCCAAACTAATTATGGCTAAAGAAAAAAAATTCATCACCTGTGATGGTAACTTCGCCGCTTCGAACATTGCCTATCTGTTCAGCGAGCACGCCGCCATCTATCCGATCACTCCGTCCTCCACGATGGCCGAAAACATCGACGAGTGGGCCGCCCACGGAAAGAAGAACCTCTGGGGCGAAACCGTAAAAGTGACCGAGATGCAGAGCGAAGCCGGCGCCGCCGGCGCCGTGCACGGTTCCCTCCAGGCTGGTGCCCTTACCTCTACTTTCACGGCATCCCAGGGTCTGCTCCTGATGATTCCGAACATGTACAAGATCGCCGGCGAAATGCTGCCCACCGTTTTCCACGTGAGTGCCCGCGCCCTGGCCAGCCACGCCCTCTCCATCTTCGGCGACCACCAGGATGTGATGGCCTGCCGCCAGACCGGTTTCTGCATGCTTGCCTCCGGTTCCGTACAGGAAGCCCAGGACCTCGCCGCCGTGGCCCATCTGTCCGCCATCAAGGCCAGCCTCCCGTTCCTGCATTTCTTCGACGGATTCCGCACTTCGCACGAAATCCAGAAGATCGAAGCCCTGGACGAGGCCGCCCTCAAGGACATGGTCTCCGAGAAAGCCCTGGCCCGTTTCCGCGAGCGCGCCCTCAACCCGGACGCCCCTGTAACCCGCGGTACCGCCCAGAACGGTGACGTGTATTTCCAGGCAGTGGAAACCCGCAACCAGTATTACGAAGCAGTTCCGGACATCGTAGCCCGCTACATGGGCGAGATCTCCGAACTCACCGGCCGCAGCTACCGTCCCTTCGAGTACTACGGCGACCCTACCGCCGAGAACATCATCGTGGCGATGGGCAGCGTAACCGAGACCATCAAGGAAACCATCGACTACCTGGCCAGCCGTGGCCGCAAGTACGGCCTCATCACCTGCCACCTCTATCGTCCCTTCTCCGAGAAATACTTCTTCGCAGTGCTCCCCAAGAGCGTCCGCCGCATCGCCGTGCTGGACCGTACCAAGGAGCCCGGCGCCGTGGGCGAACCGCTGTTCACGGATGTCAAGGCCCTCTTTCAGGGCAAGGACAATGTCCTGATCATCGGCGGCCGCTACGGCCTGTCCTCCAAGGACACCACCCCCGCCCAGATCGTCTCCGTCTTCGACAACCTGGACCAGAAGGAACCCAAGTCCGATTTCACCATCGGCATCGTGGACGATGTCACCTTCAAGAGCCTGCCCATCAAGAGCGAAGTCTCCATCGTGAAGCCCGGCACCACCGAGTGCAAGTTCTACGGACTGGGCTCCGACGGTACCGTGGGCGCCAACAAGAACACCATCAAGATCATCGGCTCCCACACGGACCTGTACAGCCAGGCATACTTTGACTACGACTCCAAGAAGTCCGGCGGTTACACCTGCTCCCACCTGCGCTTCGGCCAGCAGCCCATCAAGGCTCCCTATCTGGTGAACACCCCGGACTTCGTGGCCTGCCACGTCCCTTCCTACCTCAAGAAGTACGATGTGCTCAAAGGCATCAAGGAAGGCGGCACCCTGCTCCTGAACAGCCTCTGGGATGAAGAAGAGACCATCAAACAGATCCCGGACAACGTGAAAGCCATCATCGGCCGCAAGCACATCAAGGTGTATATCATCAACGCCACCAAGATCGCTGCTGAAATCGGCCTCGGAGGCCGCACCAACACCATCCTCCAGAGCGCCTTCTTCAAGATCACCAACATCATCCCCTACGAGGACGCCGTCAAATACATGAAGGACGCCATCGTGAAGTCCTACGGCAAGAAGGGCGAGAACGTGGTGAACATGAACTACGCCGCAGTGGACCGCGGCGGCGAATACACCGAGTTGCACGTCCCTGAAGAATGGGCCGCCCTCACCGCCAAGTTCGAGAATCCGAACAAGGACCGCCTGGCTCCCGCCTTCGTGAAAGACGTGGCCGACATCGTGAACGCCCAGGCCGGCGACACCCTGCCCGTGAGTGCCTTCATGCCGTATGCCGATGGTACCATGCCCGCAGGCACCGCCGCCTTCGAAAAGCGTGGCGTAGCCGTGAACGTCCCATCCTGGGATGCTGAAAAGTGTATCCAGTGCAACACCTGCGCCTTCGTTTGCCCGCACGCCGCCATCC
>ERZ842401.5492-NODE-5492-length-14040-cov-6.745442_pt1 | contig 14040 bp, 13 predicted proteins | sample MGYA00521270_ERZ842401 | MGnify/ENA primary metagenome ERZ842401 (study PRJEB31892, sample SAMEA3878208) | bioreactor metagenome | biome: Moose rumen | place: Sweden | collected 2011-10 | study: EMG produced TPA metagenomics assembly of the PRJEB12797 data set... | reverse complement strand
TGGTGGAGTCGGAGAGGTCGATCGGGGAGCCGAACGACCAGCCGTTCGTGAGGGCGGCGAGGCCGCGCAACTCGACGGCGGAGAAGTCCAGGACCGGCACGGGGAGCGGCAGGGACGCGGGCGCGAACCCGGGCGAGGGCGTCAGCCGCAGCACCGCCGACGCGAACACGTTCGAGGGCGCGCCGAAAAAGAGCGAGATCCGGTCCGCGCCGGTGTCCTGCGCAGGGCCGAAGGATGCCACGATGGTGTCGCCCTCGAGGGCCGCCGGCGCCGGCCACCAGAGCTTGCCCATGCCGTTGGTCTGGTACCACAGATGCAGGTCGGCGCCGGGCGCGATCAGCGGCTCGGTGTAGCCCTTTAGCGTGACGCGGAAATCGACCGGCACGCCGTGCGGCACGGGGTTGATCGGGTACGGCGGCATTCCCGGCGAGTTGGTCCACGCCACGGGGACGGCGGCGATTGCGGCGAGCTGCAGGGTGGCTGCAAGGGCCGTTGCAAGGGGTTTGATAGTGTGTTGCATGGACATCTCCTTACTTGATGATCGTGACTCGAGGGAACCAGCCGAGGTCTGCCGTGTAACGTGCCCACGCGCCTTTGCTCTCCGCCTCGTCAGGGTCGGCTTGCCGACCAAAATGGACCGATGCAGAGCCGGTGCCGTCTGCGAAGCCTAGCACCTCCGGCGCAATGAAAATCACGTCGCCCTCGTCCACATTGCACGCAGCCGGGATCACGATCTCGGAGCCCGCAGCGATCGAACCGCTCACAACGGGCGAAAAGCCTATGCGCTCCGCCGTAACATTGCGCTCACCCATGGGCATTAGCTCGCCGTTGCAATCAACCGTCCATGTGGTTGATGCCTCGCCGTCCGACTGATAGACGCACGTCGCGCCGGCCATGGCGGCAAGCGCGAACGAACTCGAGCCATCCCACAATCTCGCCGCGCTTTTCCACGCGACGAATCGTAGGCTGAAGCCGTTCGGGACTGCCGATCCGGAATTGACGAGCGATATGCCCTTGACTGATGCGGCAGACGGCGTACGCAACGCCAACAGCGCGTACTGGAGAAACACGGGGTTTGTAACCTTCACGACAGGCGACACCGCTCCGTCAACATACGCAACCGCCGATGCCGCCGCCGAGCCGGTCGCTGGGCGCTTGTACCACACGGAAATCCCGGGCTGGCAGACTGTCTGCGCCGGGGCTTGCGCGGCGCGAAAGAATCGTGGCACAGGCCGAAGGGCATCCAGTTCGTTCGCCAGCGCGCCAGCCGCCGGGTGAAGATAGAGCAACCCAGCCGATCGTGCCTTCGAAAGACGCACGAGCCGACCAAGCATTTCAGCGTTCGAGGGTTGCGTGCCGGCATCGAACGTCACCACGGCCGCCGAGAAGTCGCCGACGGCCGCCGCAAGGCCGTAGCCTCGCACGGCAGCATTCCCGTTGTGTATTGTAACCGACTGGTCAAAGTAGTTTGCCACACCTCCATACGCGCTCGTCCCAGTGATGCGCGTCGCTGAACCTTGTTTCGCCGTGTACGTCGAGGAGCTTTTCGTGACGGTGAGGGCTTGGCCGTCGATAGTGAGCGTCCATTTTGTCCCGGAGGTCACCTCCGTGACGGACGAGACTACGCCGCGCCGTGAAGCCGCACTTTCGGAATCGCACTTGTCACCGTCCGTCGGCACGCCGTCTGTCAACTCCATCAAATAATAGTAGTAATCAATATCGTAGACTGTCAGCGGAGTGTCGCCAAACGCCACTTTCCCGCTTGTCCCGACCGTCTGCGCCGAACCGTTTATACACCACGAACTCACATACCCGGACGCGACGACGGTATCGTCCGATCCTCCGTCGGCCATTGTGACGTTGACGGTGATCGACTGGCTAATCGCGCCGATCCCGCTCGGTGGCGTTCCTGAAAACGTCCAGTAGCGGTCACCATTCTTTGTCCATGTGCCGTTTCCCGCGCCCGTGATTGACTTGATCGCCTTTCCAGAGAAAGTGATAGTTATCGGCACTTGCGCGTTGTCGCCGCGAACGTAGTACGTGGAGATCGAACTTTCCGCGTCCGTGGTGGTCGAGCGCCGCGAACTGAAGAAATACTCCACAAACGGGTCTTCGGGGACGGCTGGCGCGCTCGTGCCCGCATTCTCCGTCGTCATTGGTTGGATCCACGTAGGCGACGAGCCTCCCGCCAGTAACACGTCGGCAGGATCCGCGTCCGCAGCGACTGCTGACGCGAACGTTGCAGTAGACGAGCAGCCTACTAGCATGGCCGATCCCTCGATCGCATACCGTCGGTCCTCGTCCGCCGTATATTTGTCCCACCAGTCGGTATAGTCCTCGAGCGTAACGTACACCCACAGGTAATCGTAACCAGTCTCTGCCAAAGCGCTGAAGTCCGCGGCCGCAAGCGTCACGTACCCGTCGGCTGGTTGCGCGGCCGTGAGATATTCCGCCGTGTTGGCAAGCTGCGCGGACGCTGAGATCGAGCCAGTGCCGCGAACCACGTCCCAGTCGGAGGACGGATGATCGTCGTCTGATAGCGCAACGGCCAGATGCACGCCGCCTTTCAGGAATCGGTCCCTTGATATCGGCAGAGAGATCGACGACAGCGCGACCTCCGCAGCTGCGTCCGGGATCTTGAAACGATAGGCGGCCATGCCGGCAAACGCGATCTCGGTCTGACTCGCGGATGTCCACGCGCCCGTCATCTTGTATGCGTCGTATCCGTCGTCGAAGTGCGTCACGAGTCCGAAGTTGTGCTTGACGAGCGCGACGTCCGCCACGTCCGCAGCCTCGCGCCACGGGCATTTCTTCAGCGCCTCGAGGTTCTCGGCCATGAGGGCGATGAACGATGACTTCGGTCGGGACGTGCCGGTAGAGACCTGCGCCACGAACCTCTTGAACGGAAGATTATGTGTTGTTGAACTCATGTTGAGCCTTTCTTGCAGGGGTCTTGCGATACAGAGTTTTCATCGGGTTCTTCGGACCGCGAGATTTCATTTCCGCCGTCCGCGTCGGTGTCTTTGGTACCGCCGCCATTGTCGTCACCTGAGATGTCGTTGCAGTAGCCGGTATCTTCGTCGCCATCGTCGTCGCCGCCATCCCTCTCGCCGTGGGAGATCACGGCGTCGGATGTCGCGAGGTACTGCACCGTCTGGGAGCCGCCGCCCTCTCCTTTGAGGGTGAGCGTGCGCACCTGCATCTTCCCGTCCGTCACCTTGGACGAGTCAAGGACGATGGGTTTGCCGACGGCACCCTTGAAGGTGGTCTTCACCTTCGTGCCGGGGGACCATTCTGAAGAGGAGAGCGGCTTGATGCCACCGACGGGCGTCGCGTCGGAGGCGTCCGCCTCGCCGTTCGCGCGGATCGGCGCGTTCTCTGCGTAGCCGCGCTGGCGGAACCCGTTGAGCAGGCTGCGCATGTCCTCGGCGGAAAGCGCCTCGGGCTGCCCGAACGAGAGCGCCGCCGTGCAGTCACCGCAGTCGACGTCGATCTCCTGGAGGACGAGGCCGTCCGCCGCGTCGCCGATCACGGGCCAGTCGTCCGCGAGACGGATGGTCATCCGTTCCTGGACGAGCGATCCCGCGCGCTGCCTGTAGAGCGCCTCGGCAAGGCCGTCCGGCAGGGTCTCGCCCGCAACGGACGAGCTGCCGGTCTGCCACGTGTAGGTGCGCGTCGTCGCGTCCGTGGTGAGGAATCCCATCGTGAGGAGGATGTCCTCCTCCACGTCGTCATCCGTGGCGATCTTGCACTTGCACGTGAACACGGCGACCTTGGAGTGCAGACCGGCCTCGGCCAGTTCATCCGCCGTGTTCCTCGCAATGCGCGTGTAGGTCTTCGGCTCGTAGTCGCCGTCTGAGATCGTGATGTTCGCGAGGGGAATGTCCTTCAGGCGCGGGTGCTTGTTCCTCCACCACACGTTCGAGTTGAGGTTGTAGGAGGTGATCTCCTCCGTGTCGCTCTCCAGCGACTTCCAGCTCGTGTGCGACGAGGCTCTTGCGAGTGGCACGTAGCAGTGCAGCACGTCCAGACCGGACGTGTCCGCACCAGCGGGGTAGACCTGGTGCGAGAGGGCGGCGATCTTCCTGTCGACGTTGTTGTTTCCGGTAACGACCTGGACGTCGTCCGTGTAGACGTCGACCGCCGAGATCGGATGGGCGTTGTAGACGTACTCCCGCGCGGTCTTCGGCACGCCCGCGACATACCCGGCGTCGGACGACGTCGACGGCTCGGATATGATGAGGCTCGGCCCGGAGTAGTCAAAGCGCACGACCTTCTTCGGGAAGAAGCGCAGTTCGCGCTGGATGGCCGCCGCGCACGTGATGTCGCGTGTCTCGTCCTTCGGAAGGACCGTGTTTCCGAGGCTGGCGGCGCCGGCCGTGAAGCCGCACTTGGCCGCCGCGAAGTCGGCGATCTCCTGGACCTGCTGCGTGATCGTGTAGTCTTCGCCTGTAGGCGCCTGGTTCAGGATCACGCGCGCGCTGGAAAACGAGGCGCCGGTCACGTTTGGCGCCCACGTCTGGCGGAACACGAGCCGTGACATCTTCCCCCACGGACCCTCGCAGACGACGGTGTGCTGCCTTTCGTCGCCGCGCCCGCAGGTGTCCGAGATCCGGGCCACGTCCCCGGAGAACACGGTCGCCCAGGCGCTGTTTGCGTCCGCGCGGTACTGCACGGTGACCGTATTCCCCGCCGCGAGCAATCCCGGCGGCAGACCTCCGAGCGTGAGCGTGTCGGTCGACTTGCTCGCGAAGTGGAGCCGGGCCGAGGCGGGATGGAACTCGTCCGCCACGACGCCGTTCTTCAGAAAACGGAAGGACCGGTTCACGCGCTTGGCGAGCGCCATGTTTCCTGCAGCGGTCACGCGCCCTCCTTGTAGGACTGCTCGCGGCTCTCCGCCTTCCGGAGCTCCGCCTGGAAGCTCTTCATCTCCTCGCGCAGCCGCGTCAGGACGGCGCCGACCTCGGCCTCCACCTGCTTGAACTCGCTCTCCGCCGCCGCGACCTCCCTTGACGCGGCTCCGTCCGAGACGCGGCCGAGCGTGCGCCGGTGCTGGACGTCAACGAGCCGCGCGGACCGCGCGGCATCCGCCTCGTTGAGCCGTGCCTGCGCGGCGTCGGCCTCGGCCTGCATCCGCGCCTCCTCTTCCGGCGCGGACGCGATAAAGTTTTTGTCGGCGTTATGCTGCAGATCCGCGGCAACCTGTTCCGCACTGCGTTTCTTCTCGCGCTCTTCGGCTTTCGCCTTTGCGCGATCAGCTGCATCCGATGCCGTTTGGCTCGCGACGGTCGCCGCCTCGCGCTCGTATTTTATACTCTCAAGACTTGCATGCACCGCATCTGCACTGTTGGAGAGATGCGCCGCTTCTCCGCGTAATCCCTTCGCGCTCTCAACGCGCTTGGCACGTTCCTCTTTCAGGCGCTTTACGTCCTCTTCTGCGGCTTTCGCCTCCTGCCGAGCCTCAGCACGTATCGCATCGCCCTCCTTGGACTCCTCATTACCGACACTGCCCCAGTCAAACGTGACAATGCGCTTGATGTTTGCGCCGAATTGTGAAACGCCATGTCCGTAGTCCTCGTCGTTAAGGCTGTGCGACCTTCTCCGCGCATTCCTTGCCCGACTCTCCGCCGCCGCAATCTGCCTGTCCAGTTCTGGTAGCGTCCCCTCGATCGCTGCCGCGTCCTCCGTCTTTTTGCCAGCCGTTCCACGCAGCCGCTCCTCCTCGCGTAAGATGTCCTCTTTCTTGCGCTCTACGGACGTCCCGGAGCGTTGGGATGCGTATTTCGCGCGTATCACCGACATCTGTTCCGCCGCAGTGGGATCGTTCGGATCCACGGCGGCGATCTCTCGCGCCTCCGCAGCGGCGAGCTGGGCGTCTTGGAGCGAACGGGCGTTCTGGACGGATTTTTCCTGAAGCTCGTTCATGCGGGCCATTTCTGCATCGGCATCGGCCATTGCCTTTGCAAGGTCCCGATAGTGGTCGGCGAGAGCCTGGACGGCTTTTTGCGCCTCTTCCATCTGCGCCGCCTTGTCCAGCGCGGCGGCATCCTTCTCGGCCTGCTTGAAGCTATTTATGAGCGTCCCGATGCCGTTGGCGAGCGTCTGGAAGATGCCTACGACGCCAAACCCCGCCAATACGTTGCGGAAGAGACCCGCGGCCTTCGTTATGCGACCGAACGACTGCGCGACAGTTTCGCCGGCGCGCTTGGTCTCGTCAGCGAACTGCCTTGACGCGCGCCGCGAACTGTCCACCGCCTTTGCAGCCCTGGCATTGGCACGCTCGGCGGCGTCCCCGGTTTTCTCGACGGCCTTCTCGACCTTTTTTGCACCGGAATCGTCCCCATCTGTCTTGATCTTGACGATCGTCTCGTTGTCCGCCATCTGCGCCCGTCCCTTCCTCTTGCGAACACTATCCCTCGATGGTGTAGTTCACCACCACGGTACAACCGACCTGCGCGATGCTCCGGCTTGTGACGGCAGCGTTCTCGAAGATGACGGTGTTATCGTACTTCAGAGGTCCCACGGTGTCTTCGGCGCGGTGCCCCACGAGCGCGTATTCCGTGGCGGCAGCAACGGTGCCGTACGTGCGCGTGACGCCAAAAGTCACGGAGCCGTGGTCGCAACCGACGTGGTCGCCTGCCACGCGGTCAGCGCCCACGTATTCGCGCATCACCACGCCCGGAGTCTCGGCGTCCATGAGGTCGCGCGGCCCCACGGGGCTCCCCGTGGTGTTCCGCGCCTGTCCCGCGCACAGCGTCGTATTCCCGAGCGTGATGGTCATGGCGTGCCTTTACGACGGATCCGTGTACTCCACGTCGAAGAGCGAGCCGTCCGACGGGTCGATGTTCGCAGTGAAGCCGATCTCGCCCGCGCGGAGCGCCGTCGCGCCCCAGTTGAGCGGCCCCGTCACGAGAGAGGCGCACTTCAGCGTCACCGTGAGGCCGTTGTCCGAGGAGATCACAAGGTCGTCGTCGCCCGCGAGCGACGCGCCGCGTCCCTTCAGCGCCGGCAACGCGGCGAGCAGCTGCGCCTCGCTGAGCCCGAGCGGCGTGCAGCGGGCCGTCACGTTCACGCCCGTGAGCGTGTAGTCGATCGTACCCTGGCTGTCCGTCGTGACCGGCTCCGTCTGCAGCTCCACGCCCACCGTCCAGCCGTCGAGCGTGTCCGGGATCGAGAGGGTACCGAATGCGGCGGTGTAGTGGTTGCCGGAAAGCCCCTGCCTCGACGGCTCGCCGAGGTTGTAGGTCTGCGCGGCCACCGCGTAGAACGAGCCGGTTTCCGTCGGCAGCTTTCCGTTCGCGAGGAGCGCCGTGAACTCCGCCTGCCCGAACGCCGTCTTGACGGGCGAGAGGATCAGGTCGGGGCACTTCGTGAGCGCCGCCGCGTTGAACGTCACCTTCGTGCCGGCGCGCGACAGCACCGCGAGCGGCGCGTCCGTCGTTCCGAAGAGCGACTGCCCGATCACGGGCGTGCGCACGTAGGCGGGGAAGAGCGCGGCAAGGAGCGCCTCGGAGAGCGTCCCCACGGGCGTGAGCGTCACCCTGCCCGTCTGGTCTGTCTTGATCGTGTCGAGCTTGCCCGCGATGGAGCTCGGCACGTCCTGCGTCGCGGAGTCGATCTCCGCCACGATGCCGGATGCGTCGTGGAAGGTCACGCCGCCGAAAGTCACGGCGCCGGGGCCGCGGATGATTGATTGCCTTGTGGTTACCATTGTTTCGCCTTTCTGGTTGTCCTGATGGCCGGGCTTGCCCGGCCTATTCGCCTGTCAAAGTCGCCAAGGTCTCGAAGCTCACCGTGCGCGCGATGGTCTTGTCGTCCACGCGCTCCACGCCGCCGATGCCCGTGAACACGAGCACGCCGTATCCGATGGGCATCAGGTGCCGCTCGCACGCAAGGGCCTCGGCTACCTCCGTCGCGTTCGGCCCCAGCCGCCCCTGCCCCACGCGGTTGCGGCTCGGCTGCTCCCACACGGTCACGGCCAGCCGGGCCATCCCGGCGATCACACAGCTGTCGCGGCTCGTCGGCGCGAAGCTCGCCGCGCCCACCGTCACCGCGAGGTGCGTCCGCGCGAGGTTCGCGTCCCATCCCGCCGCCACGTTGCCCTCGTCATCGGCGAGGACGGGGATTGCGTGCGAGCGCAGGTACTCGCTCTCGCGCAGCGCCTTGCACACGGTCCCCTGGAGGTCCACGAGCGTCACGACAGCACCCCCAGCGAGTTGTAGATCTTCGCGGGCTTCGAGATGATCACGCCGTCAGTGGTGGCGTCGATCGCCTCCGTGCCGCTCGCGAGCGCCCGAAGGCGCGCCTCCTGCTCCTCCGCCAGCTTCGCCCACGGATTCTTCCCGTCGTCGTCGCCGTGGCGGCGGTAGAGGAGGTCGAGCAAAAACACCCGCACGGCGTAGTCCGCCGCAACGGAGTACTGCGCCGGCACGGCCCCGCCGAAGATGGCCTCGGCGCGGGCGTTCGCGGATGCGAGCGCCGCGGCGAAGGCCTTCTCGTCGGCGAAGCCGTCCCGGTCGTCGTCGAGGGCCGCGATGATCATCTGCTCCGGCATGTCGCCGGTCAGGTCGTCTATCGTCAGCCTCGTCATGGAGCCTTACTTCTCCTCCCAGGCCGCCACGGCCGCCGCGCCGCCCTTGTAGGCGAGGAACGGAAGAGTCAGGAAGCCCTCGCCGCGCGCGTGGACGCCGTAGAGGAAGTCGTTCGTCATGAAGACGTTCGTGTCCTCGTCGCGGTCCTTGCGCGTCAGCACCGGCAGCTTGCGCTTCTGGATGCCCACGGCCTTCACGCCGTTCTTGTCGCCCAGCACGTACCACTCGTTCGCGTGGTCTCCCACGAGCGACTGCGACACGCGCACCTTCAGCGCCTTCGCCGGGCTCACGTTGCTCACCGTCGTGCCGCTGTCCGCCACGAGGTCCGCCTCGCAGATCAGCTTGGCCGACGCCTCGAGCGACGGGCCCACGAGGAGCACGTCCGGACGGATCTCGCCCGGCTCGCCGCCGTAGAGCTTCCAGCCGCGCATCGCCGCGATGGCGGACTCGACGGCGGCCTTGCTGAAGGAGGTCGTCACCGCGTTCGTGAACGTGCTCTCCCCGAGCACGCGGCCCGAGCAGAAGAACGGGTTGCCGTCCGCCCACTCGCCGTTGCCGAGGAGCGCCTCGATCGCGAGCTTCTTCCACAGGTTCTCGGCGTCCGCGCCCATCATGCCCACCAGCGGCGCGTAGACGCCGTACTGGTCGTCCTCGATCTCGTTGCGCGAGACCTTGATCGTGTTCTCGAAGTCGCGGTTCACGACCGTGAGCTTGCCGAGCTTCGCGTTGTTCAGGACGCGCTCGCCCACCCACTCGTGGATGCCGTGCAGCTGCTCGAGCCAGCTGTGCTGCGTGGCGGAGCCCGCGCCGGTGAAGGCGAGGGCGATGTCCTCGGGAAGGAGGTCGTTCGGCGTCACGCGCGTCTGCGCGGCCTTCTGCGCCTCGGTGAATTTGGTCTGGAACGTCTTGAAGAGCGCGTCCAGGGTTGCTGCAGTGATGTTCATGTCTTTGCCTTTCCTTGCTGTTGTACGCTTGCTGTTTCCTCGCCGCTACCGGCCAACCACCACCACGACCTTGCCGTCGTCGCGCACGTCGGCCACCTTGCCGACGGTCTTCGTGCCGCTCGTCTTGGTCACGGTCCAGGCGTTCGTCGCCGTGGAGTAGGCGGTCGCGCCGATGTCCTTCTTCGCGATCGCGCCCGCGCCGGTCGCGTTCTCGAGGATGAATCCCCCGCGCTGCACCGTCACGTTCTCGCCCTTCGCCGCGCTGTGCAGGAACACCCCGCACACGGTAAGCGTGCCGCTAATGGCGGAGGTGTTCACCGCGTAGGCGCAGCCGTTCGTGCCTACGGCGGCGATGTTGCCGGCGTAGACCGCCTCGCCCGCCGCGAGCTGGGCGTAGTCGCCGCTCACCTGCGGCGTGTCGTGCTCGCCCGCGAATGCCGCGAGCGCCATTGCCGCCATCGCGGCCATTGCAATCAGTTTCTTCATGGTTTTCCTTTCCTTGGATGTCCTGATGTCCGGGCTTGCCCGGACTACTTCTTGAAGATCTCCGGATCCACCCCGCAGTTCAGCGCGATCTGCCGGAACTCCTCGGAAACCTCGCCCGCAGGCGGATTCTCCTTCATGTTCGCGGGCGTCTTCGCGTTGAGCGGCACCGTCACGGGCGTCTTCGCGATCGTGGCCTTGAGGTCCTCGACCGTGATCTTCCCGATGGCGTCCGCGCCGAGCGCGATCACCTTGCCCTCGCGGGCGGCCTCGGCGATGAGGTCGGCCTTCTCGTGGGCGACGGCTGCGGCGGAAAGCGCCGCGACCTTCTCCTCGATCGGCTTGAACGCCTCCGCGACCTCCTTGGCCACAATGGCGTGGAGAGCCGCCTTCTGTTCCTCTTCAGTGGGCTTCTTTTCGAACTTCTCCGCGAGCGCGGCCTGAATGGCCTCGTCCGTGGCGTCCTCGCCAAGCCCCAGCGCTTTCAATAGCAATGCCTTGTAGTCCATTGCCTGTTGTCCTTTCTGGTTGTCCTGATGGCCGGGCTCTGCCCGGCCTTGGTTGATGATTCCGCTCAGCGCGGAAGAGATACCGCCACTCAGCGGCGCCTCCACGAAATCCATGCCGTCCACCGCGCCGGCGCGGCACAGCGCCACGCTCGCCACGGCCACGAGGTTGCCTTCCTTGTCGGTCACGGCCCCGGCCGAGACGTCGGCGTAGTTCGCCGCCATCTTCTCGCCGTCCGGAGTCCAGCTCGACATCGTGATGTACACGCCGTCGCCCTCGACGGCCTCGATCGTGCCGAAGCCCGCCACCGGGCGCGGCTCCTTCGATTCCTTGTAGGCCGCCGTGCCGGGGAAGGTGTTGTGCTCGAAGTCGAGCGCCACCTTGCGGTAGGGATATGTTTCGGCGCTCAGGCACTTCACGAAGAGCGCGCCCACGTTCACGCGCTTCCCGTGGCAGTTCGGGTTGTCGCCCCAGTTCAGCACCTTGATCCGGCGCGGCAGCTTCGCCGCGTCAGCCGAAAGGCTCACGGCGACGCCGGTTGTGCGAAGAAGTATCACTTTGTCTGGCTTGCCCATAACGGCGCACAGTTTATATAAAAAACGCCGCGCGGGCTTGCGCCCGTGCGGACTGTGCGGCAACAGAAAAGGAAGTGTTTATATCATCAGTTAGCCTTGCTGTCGTACGCTTGCTGTCTCTCAGCCGCCCCCGCCCCCGAACACCCTGCCGATCTCCTTCTTGTAGATATCCTCCACGTTGTCCTTTATGTCGCGCTGCACCGTCGGCGTGAGCTGCCCGTATTTGTCTATCGGGAAGAATGGCCGCGCCGGCATGTTCTTCGTGCCGAACTGGTGGTAGCCTGCATACTTCACCTTCGTGCCCACCACCACAGTGTCCGGCCCCGTCACCACGGCGCGAAAGTTGTCCCGTAGGTCTCCGCTCTTGATCAGCAGCTGGTGCTTCGCCTTCGTGTCCTTGCGCGGAGCCCACGGCGACGGCCTGTAGCTGGGATCCCTGAACGCCTCCGTCGTGTGGTTCTTCACGACGTTGCCGATGACCTTCAGCGCGTTCCGCTGCGCCCGCGCAAGCGCTTCCGGGAAGTCGGCGAGCTTCCGCGTAAGGTCCGAGGTGTCTATCGTGACCGTGATCATGGCTCCACCCCCTCCGGAATCGGCGGAATCTCCCACGGCCCGGGATCCTTGCCGTTTACGCAGAGGACATAACTGCATAGGGCGTCGTTGCGGTCTCTCATCGCCTCGTGCCAGGCGTCCTTCGCCCGCCAGTTCTTCACTTTGTGCCCGAGTTCGATCCATTCCTCAAGAGCTTCTTCTTTCGTCATCACAGATCCTCCATTTTGATGTAGCCCTTTGCGGCGAGTCTGCCCAGGAATCTCTTGTACTCGTCGATGTCGATCCGTCCGGCGCTGTTGTCCTCGTCGAACTGCCGGATGCGCCGCGCGTCCTCCGGAGTCGGCGTCTTGAGCCACTGCCAGCGGCGCAGCCTCTTCCCTGCGGCGATGTAGTCCACCTTGCTTCCGATGTTGTAGCCGAAGAGCAGGTCCGCCGGGGAGGGCGTGTTGTCGCCCGTCGGATGCGTGTGCAGCGTGCACACGGTCGGCTTGCCGGGTATTTCCGGCCTTACGCTGTTGGCGTCTCCTGTCGCCTCCGCGATTTTCCTGCCGGTATCGAAGTCAAGCACCACGGCCCGCTCCCTGCCGTCTGTATCGGAGCGGCGGGCTTCAGCCCGCCCCGTCTTCTGCATCTTCCCGTCGAGCATCAGCTCCCACATCGTCTCGGGGGCGCGGCCGTCCGCCTGCACCGTCACCCTCTTCGCCGGATTCACGAAGCCGAGCTTCCAGTCCGGCTCGTCGCGTCCCTCGCGCAGCGCGTCCAAATCTATCGCCGCGTTCGTCGGGTCGAACTGGAAGCTCCCGCTCCGCTCCGGCGTCGGCATCTGACCGTGCGGCGTGATGCCCTGCTTCTTTGCGTCCAGTTCGGTCAGTTCGATCACGATGCACCGGCAGCCCCAGTCCCACGGCGGGTAGTGGGTCTTCCACCAGTCATCGTCAGCCCTTAGTATCTTCCCGTCGAGCGCGGCGTGTCCGGGACGCACCCGCGAATCGCCCACCGTCTCGTACTTCCAGTACGGAAAAATCTCGATGTCCTCCATCTGCTGCTGGTGCCGCGCCACCGCGTATGCCTGGAAGCCGTGCGTCCTCAGCAGAAACTCCGCCCTCGCCTTGCTTGCTGTCGTACGCTTGCTGTCGTCGTCGCCGCCCACGAACGGCGAGATCTCGGCGGCGATCTCCTTCTTCGCCTCGTCCCAGCTCGCGCCCTGCGGAAGCTTCGCCACCGCGTCGCGGATGCGCTGCAGCGCGTCCAGCTGCTCGACGCCCGCCACCGTGAAGGAGGCGAGGCCGACCGCGTCGAACCAGTTGTTGATATGGTCGAGCTTTTCCTTGTTCGCGTGATAGCTCTCATGGTGCCGCAGGGCAATGAGGAACACGGTCAGAGAGAAGATCGTCGCGGTGAGGATATAGGCGTAGCTCGTGAACATGCGGGGCGGGAGATAGCCGATCATCGTATCCCGCAGTGCGCCGCCGCCCAAAGCGGTAATGAAGGCGAGGAAGACCACGCCGAAGGCGTCGCACTTCTTTTCGATCGCCACCATCGTGCCGGAGACCGCCGCCGAGGCGATCCCGACCAGCTCCAGCACAAAACCGAGTTTTTCGATCATATGTTGAAACGGAAGTTGGTCACGTCGCCGTCCTGCATGACGTAGTCCTTGCCCTCCAGCCGGAACAGGCCCTTCTCCTTCACCGCCTGCATGCTGCCGCAGGCCTTGAGATCCTCAAAGGCCACGATCTCAGCCCGGATGAAGCCGCGCTCGATGTCTGTGTGGATCTTGCCGGCGGCCCGGGGGGCCTTCGTCCCGCGGACGATGGTCCAGGCGTGCACGTCGTCCTCCCCCGCGGTGAGGAAGGAGATATAGCCCAGCAGATCGTAGGACGTGCGGATCAGCCGGTCGAGCCCGCGCTCGGTGAGCCCGAGATCCTCCATGAACATCTGGGCCTCCTCCGCGTCGAGCCCGGCGATGTCCTCCTCAAACTTCGCCGCCACGGGCAGCACGGCCGCGCCGCGCTCGGCCGCGAAGGCGGAGAGGCGTTGGAAGTTGTCGTTGTTGTCGAGATCGGCCATGCCGCCCTCGTCCAGGTTCGCCGCGTAGATCACGGGCTTTACCGTGAGCAGGCCGCCGTCGACCAGGATGTCCCGATCCTCGTCGGTGAACTCGAAGTCCCGCGCGGGCTTCTCGCTCTCGAGATGGGCGATCAGCGCCTCGCACATCTCGCACTCGCGCTTGTACTTCTTGTCGCCGCCTTTGGCGTTCTTCTTCGCGCGCTCGAGCCTGCGCTCCACGATCTCGAGATCCGCCAGGATGAGCTCGAGGTCGAAGCTCTCCGCGTCGCGCACGGCGTCGGCCGGCTCGAGGAAGACGCTCTCGTCGTCAAAGCACCTCAC
>ERZ842401.5491-NODE-5491-length-14043-cov-5.058836_pt1 | contig 14043 bp, 9 predicted proteins | sample MGYA00521270_ERZ842401 | MGnify/ENA primary metagenome ERZ842401 (study PRJEB31892, sample SAMEA3878208) | bioreactor metagenome | biome: Moose rumen | place: Sweden | collected 2011-10 | study: EMG produced TPA metagenomics assembly of the PRJEB12797 data set... | reverse complement strand
GCTGATTGACATGATGAGACTGGAGATATAATGGCGTCGATGAGTGCTTCGATTTCGGCGTCGGTGGTGTTGTCGACGAGTTTGCCGTCGGGTGTGGTGCCTCGCGTGAGCAGTGTCTGCACTATGCATTGTCCGGTGAAGGCGCTGAGCGTGGCTATAATGCCCTCGGGCTGCACACCGGTGGCGGCCGGCCGGTTGAGGGCGCGCATGGTGGCCGGGACGGCGCTGTCGAGCTTGAGGATATTGTTGTCGACCTTGCGCAGCGCCCGAGCCACGGCGGGACGGTGGGCCATGGTGGCGTTGGAGAGTACGGACACTTTCGCTTGCGGGAAGAAGTGGTTGCGCAGACGCAGCACGTCGTCGACGATGCCAGCGAACTCGGGGTGGAGCGTGGGCTCACCGTTGCCGCTGAAGGTGATTACGTCGAGTTGTTCGCCCGCGTCGGCCATTGCCCTGAGGCGCGTCTCGAGGCGGTGCGCCACTTGTCGACGCGAGGGCACACCCGTTGTGCCGGGTCCCTGCGCGTTGTAGCCCGCCTCGCAGTAGAGGCAGTCGAATGAACAAAGTTTGCCGTCGTTCGCCATCAGGTTGATGCCGAGCGACACACCCAGGCGGCGGCTCTTGACGGGTCCGAAAATTGTGTTATGGAAAAGAACTGTTTGCATAATCAGCGTTATAAAAAACAACTTAAATAACTATATAACTCGCATTTTAACTACAAATCAAACGAATTAGACAAATCAAACGAATCAGGTTTTATCACAAATTCAGCTTAATTCGCAAAATTCGCCGACCGAAATTCGCCGACCGAATTGACTGAAAAGAAACCTCGCGAGCCCCTATGGCGAGGGACGCGCGAGGCCTATTATTATACTCTATACGCTATATAGCTTATAGTTTCAAGCGATCAGCGCACGAGGTTGAGCTCTTGCTCGGCGAAGGTAAGGTCGTCGACCTCACGCAGCATAGCCGCCTTAGCGAGCTCCTCCTTGTTGCCTACCACGAGCGTCTGGTACTCGCGCAGACCTGTTCCCGCCGGGATGAGGTGACCGCAAATCACGTTCTCCTTCATGCCCTCCAGGTGGTCAACCTTGCCGCTGATGGCAGCCTCGTTGAGCACCTTAGTGGTCTCCTGGAACGATGCAGCCGAGATGAAGCTCTTGGTCTGCAATGCCGCACGAGTGATACCTTGCAGAATCTGCTCACTGGTAGCGGGCACAGCGTCGCGCACCTTCACCTCACGCAAGGCTTTGCGCTTGAGCATCGAGTTGATGTCACGCAGCTTGCGGGGAGTAATCATCTGTCCCTTATCCACGTCGAGCGAGTCGCCACAGTCGATGACAATCTTCTTGCCCCAGATGCGGTCGTTCTCGTCCATGAAGTCGCGCTTGTCAACAATCTGCTGCTCGAGGAAGTTGGTGTCGCCCGGATCGATGATGTTTACCTTGCGCATCATCTGGCGAACGATAACCTCGAAGTGCTTGTCGTTGATCTTCACACCCTGCAGGCGGTAAACGTCCTGAACCTCGTTAACAATGTAGTCCTGAACAGCTGTTGGACCTTTTATGCGCAGGATGTCGGCAGGAGTGACAGCGCCATCCGAAAGTGGAGTGCCGGCACGCACCGAGTCGTTCTCAAGTACGAGAATCTGCTTCGACATTGGCACGAGATACTTCTTCTCCTCACCATTCTTGCTGGTGACGATAATCTCGCGGTTACCACGCTTGATCTTTCCGAAGGTTACCACACCGTCAATCTCGCTAACGATAGCGGGGTTAGACGGGTTGCGGGCCTCGAAGAGCTCGGTAACGCGTGGCAGACCACCAGTAATATCACCGGCACCACCGCTCGAGGCGCGCGGAATCTTCACGAACACCTCGCCGGGAGTGATTTCCTCGCCCTCCACCTTCATCAGGTGAGCGCCTACTGGCAATGAGTAGGTCTTCAAAGGCAGAGCATCGGGATTGTCGAAGTCCTCGGCAGCGATGAGCTGTGCCTCGGGAATGCGGGTATGGTCTTTCGACTCAATAACAATCATCTCGCTCTTGTTAGAGGTCTCATCAACCTCGTTGCGATAGGTCACGCCCTCGATTAGGTTCTTGTATCTCAAGCGTCCACCCACCTCGCTCACGATAACGGCGTTGAAGGGGTCCCACTCGCAAATCACGTCACCCTTAGAGAGCATGTCGCCGGGCTTGAAGAAAAGTTTCGAGCCATAGACGATATTGGCGCTGGTGAGCATCATGCCGGTGTTAGGATCCACAATGCGCATCTCGGCCATACGACCGATAACGATGTCGTGACCGTCCTTATCGGGAACCACACGAAGCTCGTCAATCTCCAGACGACCGTCATACTTCGATGTCATGTTGCTCACGGCAGCGATATTGCTTGCCACACCACCCACATGGAAGGTGCGCAATGTGAGCTGAGTACCAGGCTCGCCAATCGACTGAGCGGCAATCACGCCCACGGCTTCGCCCTTCTGAACCAAGCGGTGGTTAGCCAAGTTGCGGCCATAGCACTTGGCGCAAACACCGTGCTTCGACTCACAAGTGAGAACCGAACGAATCTCCACACTCTCGATAGGAGAATTATTGATGCGGTCGGCGGCAGCGTCGCTGATTTCCTCTCCACTCTCCACGATTACCTCGCCAGTAGTTGGGTCAATAACATCGTGTACCGAAACACGACCCACGATGCGCTCGCCCAGAGTGGCTACCACGTCGTCGTTGTTCTTCACCTCACGGCAAACGAGTCCTCGCAGGGTGCCGCAGTCCTCCTCGTTGATAATAACGTCATGGGCTACGTCAACCAGACGACGGGTAAGGTAACCAGCGTCGGCAGTCTTCAAAGCGGTATCGGCAAGACCCTTACGGGCACCGTGAGTAGAAATAAAGTACTCCAGCACCGACAGTCCCTCCTTGAAGTTCGCGAGAATCGGGTTCTCGATAATCTGGTGACCGCCTTCTACACCACTCTTCTGTGGCTTCGCCATCAGACCACGCATACCTGAGAGCTGACGAATCTGGTCGCGCGAGCCACGGGCTCCAGAGTCAAGCATCATATACACAGAGTTGAAGCCTTGCTTGTCGGCAGAGATTTGCTTCATCAGGGTGTCGGTCAAGCGGCTGTTGACGTGTGTCCATATATCGATAATCTGGTTATAGCGCTCGTTGTTGGTGATGAAACCCATGTTGTAGTTGTTCATCACCTCCTCAACTTGAGCGTCGCCCTCCTCGATAAGCTGCTGCTTCTCAGGTGGCACGAGCACATCGTCGAGGTTGAACGACAAACCGCCCTTGAACGCCATGTAGTAACCCAAGTTCTTGATGTCGTCAAGGAACTTGGCACTGCGAGGCACACCACAGTTGCGGATAACCTTTGTGATAATCTTCTTGAGCGACTTCTTCGAAATCACCTCGTTGACATATCCCAGTTCCTCGGGTACGCAGTTGTTGAAGATGATGCGGCCCACCGAGGTGTCCTTCACAATGTGGCGGATGGGGTTGCCGTCGGCATCCACATCATCAACCATCACCGAGATGATGGCGTTCATAGCCAGCTTGCCCTCGTTGAAGGCGATAGTGGCTTCTTCGGGACCGTAGAATGTGAGACCCTCGCCCTTAGCACCCTCACGCAGCTTGGTGATGTAGTACAGACCAAGCACCATATCCTGCGAAGGCACGGTGATAGGCTCACCGTTGGCGGGATTGAGAATGTTGTGAGGCATGAGCATAAGCATCTGAGCCTCAACGATAGCCTCGTTGCCCAATGGCAGGTGAACAGCCATCTGGTCACCGTCGAAGTCGGCATTAAACGGAGTACATGCCAGTGGGTGCAGCTGGATTGCCTTTCCCTCGATAAGTTTAGGCTGGAAAGCCTGGATACCGAGGCGGTGCAGTGTCGGGGCACGGTTGAGAAGCACAGGATGACCTTTCATCACATTCTCGAGGATGTCCCAAACCACCGGTTCTTTGCGATCGACAATCTTCTTGGCGCTCTTCACCGTCTTCACGATGCCGCGCTCAATGAGCTTGCGGATTACGAAAGGCTTGTAAAGCTCGGCAGCCATATCCTTAGGAATACCGCACTCGCCCATCTTGAGCTCTGGACCAACAACGATTACCGAACGGGCAGAGTAGTCAACACGTTTACCGAGCAAGTTCTGACGGAAACGTCCCTGCTTACCCTTCAAGCTATCGCTCAACGACTTGAGAGGACGGTTGGCATCGCTCTTCACGGCACTCGACTTGCGCGAGTTGTCGAGCAATGAGTCAACAGCCTCCTGAAGCATGCGCTTCTCGTTGCGCAGAATCACATCGGGAGCCTTGATCTCGATGAGCCTCTTGAGACGGTTGTTGCGGATAATCACGCGGCGATAAAGGTCGTTAAGGTCGCTAGTAGCGAAACGACCGCCATCGAGGGGCACGAGAGGACGCAAATCGGGTGGAATAACAGGTATCACCTTGAGAATCATCCACTCGGGGCGGTTCATATTCTTGCTCATGCGGAACATCTCAACCACCTGACGACGCTTGAGGGCGTCGGTCTTGCGCTGTTGCGACGTCTCGTGGCTGGCACGGTCGCGCAGGTCATTCGACAGCTTGTCGAGATTGAGCTCTGAGAGCAAATCATATATAGCCTCGGCACCCATCTTGGCGATGAACTTATTGGGGTCGGTGTCCTCAAGGTTGCGATTTCCCTCGGGCACTTTCTCCATAATGGCAAGATATTCTTCCTCGCTCAGAAGCTCGCACTTCTGCAGACGGTTGGCTTGGTCGCGGTTCTTTGTGCTCTCGGCAACGCCAGGAACCCAATTGAAGTTTCCGTTAGCCTCATCAATAACCACATTACCCGGGTTGATGACAATGTAACGCTCATAATAGATTACCGAGTCGAGTTTCTTGGTGGGCAATCCCAGCAAGTAACCAATCTTGTTGGGCAGCGAGCGGAAGTACCAGATGTGTGCCACAGGCACCACAAGCTGGATGTGACCGCTGCGCTCACGGCGCACCTTCTTCTCGGTGACCTCAACACCGCATCGGTCGCACACGATATTGCGGTAGCGTATGCGCTTGTACTTGCCGCAGTGGCACTCATAGTCCTTCACGGGACCGAAGATGCGCTCGCAGAACAAGCCGTCGCGCTCGGGCTTATAGGTGCGGTAGTTGATAGTCTCTGGCTTGAGGACCTCGCCCTTCGAATTGCTGAGGATATCGTCGGGAGAAGCAAGACCAATGGTAATTTTGGAGAAATTACTTCTTATCTTATTATCTTTCTTAAAAGCCATGATATAATGTAATGAGATAATGTTTAACTATTAATCGAGTGTTACACTCAAGCACAATCCACGCAGCTCATGAAGGAGCACGTTGAGAGATTCAGGAATGCCGGGAGTTGGCATGGAATCGCCCTTTACAATGGCCTCGTAGGCACGGCTACGGCCGGTGACATCGTCACTCTTGATAGTAAGAATCTCTTGCAGCACATGGCTGGCGCCAAAGGCCTCAAGAGCCCAAACCTCCATCTCACCGAAACGCTGGCCACCAAACTGCGCTTTACCGCCAAGTGGCTGCTGGGTGATGAGAGAATAAGGACCAATGCTGCGGGCGTGCATCTTGTCTTCTACCATGTGACCCAGCTTGAGCATATAGGTCACGCCCACTGTGGCCTGCTGGTCGAAGCGCTCACCAGTGCCGCCGTCATATAGCCAAGTCTTGCCCACGCGTGGCAGCCCGGCCTTGTCGGTCCACTCGTTAAGGTCGTCGAGCGAAGCGCCATCGAAGATGGGAGTGGCAAACTTCACATCCAGTTCACGTCCTGCCCATCCTAGTACAGCCTCAAATATCTGACCCAAGTTCATGCGCGAAGGCACACCCAGTGGGTTGAGGACGATATCGACAGGCGTACCGTCGGCGAGGAATGGCATATCCTCCTGACGCACCACGCGCGAAACAATACCCTTGTTACCGTGGCGACCTGCCATCTTATCGCCCACGCCAATCTTGCGCTTCTTGGCAACATAGACCTTTGCCATCTGCATGATGCCCGACGGCAGGTCGTCGCCAATAGAGATGTCAAACTTCTTGCGGCGCAGCTCGGCGTCGATTGACTTGCTCTTGCGCAGATAGTTCATCACACAAGCGCGAATCATCTCGTTGGTGTGCGCGTCGCTGGTCCACTTGCTCAGGTTCACCGAGTCGTAGTTGATGTTTTTGAGAACCTCGGCAGTAAACTGTGCGCCCTTAGGAATAATCTCGGTGTCGAGGAAGTCCTTAACGCAATTTGACTGCTTGCCCTCGGTGAGCACGAGCAGCTTCTCCACGAGCAGGTTCTTAACCTTGTCGAGGCGGGTGTTGTAGTCTTCCTCAAGCTTCTGGAGCACGGGGTCTCCACCCTTGCCTTTTCTCTTCTTCATGGCACGGGTGAAGAGGCGGGTGTTGATAATCACACCCTTGAGCGACGGGTTGGCCTTGAGCGAGGCATCCTTCACATCACCTGCCTTGTCGCCAAAGATGGCACGCAGCAGCTTCTCCTCGGGAGTGGGGTCGCTCTCGCCCTTAGGAGTAATCTTGCCTATGAGGATGTCGCCAGGTTGCACGTGTGCACCAATGCGTATGATACCGCGCTCGTCGAGGTCCTTAGTGGCGTCCTCGCTCACGTTGGGGATATCGCTGGTGAGCTCCTCGAGACCGCGCTTCGTCTCGCGCACTTCAAGGATATACTCGTCAACGTGCACCGAGGTGAGGATGTCCTCACGCACCATGCGCTCGTTGAGCACGATGGCATCCTCATAGTTGTAGCCCTTCCAGGGCATATAAGCCACCTTGAGGTTGCGGCCCAGTGCCAGCTCACCGTCGCAGGTGGAATATCCCTCGGTGAGGATGTCGCCCTTCTTCACCTTTTGACCCTTGTCACACACGGGACGCAGGTCGATGGTGGTGCTCTGGTTGGTCTTGCGGAACTTGGGCAGGTGATACTCCTTCACAGGTTCCTCGAAGCTTACGAAAGCCTCGTCCTCGGTCTGCTCATAGCGTATGCGTATCACGTTGGCGTCAACATACTCTATCACGCCGGTGCCCTCCGCCTGAATCTGCGTGCGGCTGTCGAATGCCAGTCGCTTCTCGATGCCGGTACCTACAATAGGAGCCTCGTTGCGCATCAAAGGCACAGCCTGGCGCATCATGTTAGCACCCATCAGGGCGCGGTTGGCGTCGTCATGCTCGAGGAATGGAATCATGGCAGCCGCAATAGAAGCAATCTGCTGCGGCGACACATCCATGAGCGAAATCTGGTCGGGCGACACCACGGGGAAGTCGGCATCAAGACGCGCCTTCACACGGTTGTTCTTGAATGTGCCGTCCTCGTTGAGTGGAGCGTTACCCTGGGCGATGATATTGCTCTCCTCGCTCTCGGCGGTGAGATAAACAATCTCATCATTGTTGAGGTTTACCTTAGAGTCCTCCACCTTGCGGTAAGGAGTCTCGATAAATCCTAACTTATTGATCTTGGCATAGATGCAAAGCGAGGAGATAAGACCGATGTTTGGTCCCTCAGGAGTCTCGATAGGACACAGACGGCCATAGTGGGTGTAGTGCACGTCGCGCACCTCAAAACCAGCGCGCTCACGCGACAGACCACCAGGACCCAGAGCACTCATGCGGCGCTTGTGGGTAATCTCGGCAAGAGGGTTGGTCTGGTCCATAAACTGCGACAGGGCATTGGTACCAAAGAAGGTGTTAATCACCGACGATATCGTCTTGGCGTTGATAAGGTCGATGGGGGTGAACACCTCATTGTCGCGCACGTTCATGCGCTCACGAATGGTGCGCGACATGCGCGCCAGGCCCACGCCAAACTGGTTGTAGAGCTGCTCGCCCACAGTGCGCACACGACGGTTGCTCAAGTGGTCGATATCATCGACATCGGTCTTGCTGTTGATAAGGCCAATGAGATACTTGATGATCTCGATGATGTCTTCCTTGGTGAGCACTCGCACATCGTCGGGGGTGGTGAGACCCAGCTTCTTGTTGATGCGGAAACGGCCCACGTCACCCAAGTCATAACGCTTCTCGCTGAAGAACAAGTTGTTGATGACTTCGCGAGCACTGGCGTCATCGGGTGGCTCGGCGTTGCGCAGCTGGCGATAGACGTAGTTGATGGCCTCTTTCTCGCTGTTGCAAGTGTCTTTGTTAAGTGTGTTGAAGATAATCTGGTACTCTCCAGTGTTGATATCTTCCTTGTGAAGGAGGATAGTCTGAACGCCCGAGTCGAGGATCTCGTCAATGTTATCCTCCTCGATGATGGTGTCGCGGTCGATGACAACATCGTTGCGCTCTATAGATACCACCTCGCCGGTGTCTTCGTCAACGAAGTCTTCGTTCCACGACTTGAGCACGCGGGCGGCAAGCTTGCGGCCTACTGCCTTCTTGAGGTTGGTCCTGTTCACTTTAATCTCTTCGGCCAGTCCAAATATCTTGATGATGTCGTTGTCGGTCTCCAGACCTATCGAGCGCAGCAGTGTTGTCACAGGCAACTTCTTCTTGCGGTCGATGTAGGCATACATCACGTTGTTGATATCGGTGGCAAACTCAATCCAGCTGCCGCGGAAGGGGATGATGCGTGCCGAATAGAGCTTTGTACCATTGGCATGCACGCTCTGACCGAAGAACACGCCCGGCGAGCGGTGCAGCTGAGAAACGATGACACGCTCGGCTCCGTTGATGACAAAAGTGCCTTTGTCGGTCATGTAGGGGATGGCACCCAAATACACGTCCTGGACAACAGTGGCAAAATCCTCATGGTCAGGGTCGGTGCAGTAGAGCTTGAGCTTGGCCTTGAGAGGGACACTATAGGTCAATCCTCTCTCGAGGCACTCCTCCACTGTGTAGCGCGGCGGATCGATAAAATAATCAAGGAATTCAAGGACAAAGTTGTTGCGAGTGTCCGCAATAGGGAAATTCTCGCTGAACACTTTATAGAGTCCCTCGTTTTTTCTTTTCTCTGTAGGAGTATCTAATTGCAGAAAGTCTCTGAAAGACTGTAATTGCACTTCAAGGAAATCGGGATAAGGATAAGGATTCTTGACACGTGCAAAATTTACGCGTTGTGTTTTGGAAACTGACATTGAAAAATAAAATTAAGGTGAACTCAAAAAAATAGATAGGTGGGTGTAGATGTGCTTGTGTCTTGAGAGCCTAACGCCCACCTTAAAAAAAAGACACAAAAAGGTTAAGAATCGACAATCGCTTGGGATTCTTAACCATTTTACCTGTTAAACAGGCAGTATTATTTAAGTTCAACTTCAGCTCCTTCGGCTTCAAGTTGCTGCTTCAAGCCCTCGGCCTCGGCCTTAGCAAGACCTTCTTTTACTTTGCTTGGAGCCTCGTCAACGAGAGCCTTAGCTTCCTTCAAGCCAAGACCAGTGAGTTCCTTAACGAGTTTGATAACTTTGAGCTTGTTGGCACCAGCGGCCTTGAGCACTACGTCGAAAGAAGATTTCTCCTCCTCGGCAGCAGCACCACCAGCGGCGGGACCTGCGGCAACTGCAACAGCTGCAGCAGCTGGTTCAATACCATATTCATCCTTAAGGATCTGAGCGAGCTCGTTTACTTCCTTAACTGAAAGATTAACTAATTGTTCTGCAAAAGCTTTTAAATCTGCCATGATTGTATGATTTAATTGATTTGTTATTAATTTTCTTTATTTGATAATGTTTCCAGAATTCCGTGCAGCTTGTTGCCACCACTCTGGAGAGCGCTGATGACGTTCTTAGCAGGCGATTGCAGCAATGCCACAACGTCGGCGATAAGCTCGTTCTTGCTCTTGATGGTAGCGAGCACTTCGAGCTGGTCGGCACCCACATAAGCAGTCTCCTCAACGTAGGCGGCTTTCAGCGCGGGAAGTGTCTCTTTCTTCTGGCGGAAACTCTTGATAAGTTTAGCGGGAGCATTACCTGTGTTGCTAAGCATCAAGGTGGTGGGACCTGCCAGTGAGTCGTAGAGACCACTGTAGTCCATATCCATCTGCTCCATAGCCTTTTTCAACAAGGTGTTCTTCACTACCACCATCTTCACGTCGTTCTTGAAAGCTGCACGGCGCAGCTCCACAGTCTTCTCGGCGTTGAGAGCGGTGGTCTCGGTGAGGTACACGCAACTATAATCGGCAAGTAAGCCTTTAATTGCCTCTATCTGTTTTGCTTTATCTTCCTTTCTCATGTCTTCTTCTTGATTAAAATTAAGCGTCAATCGACTTGACATCAATCTTGATACCAGGACTCATTGTGCTTGAAAGATAAATACTCTTCAGATAGGTACCCTTGGCAGTGTTGGGCTTGAGTTTCACCAATGTGTTGATGAAAGCCTGCGCGTTCTCCTTGATTTGCTCGGGGGTGAACGACATTCTGCCTATTGAAGTGTGAACGATACCTTTCTTGTCAACCTTGAAGTCAATCTTACCCTGCTTAACCTCTTTCACAGCCTTTGCGACATCAGGAGTCACAGTGCCACTCTTGGGGTTAGGCATCAAGCCACGGGGACCAAGTATGCGGCCCAAAGGACCAAGCTTGCCCATGCATTGTGGCTGAGTGATGATAACATCAACGTCGGTCCAGCCGCCTTTGATCTTGTCGATATACTCGTCAAGACCTACATAGTCGGCTCCAGCTTCCTTGGCTGCGGCCTCGGCGTCGGCAGTACACATAACGAGCACGCGAACGGTCTTACCAGTGCCGTTAGGCAGTGATACTACGCCACGCACGTTCTGGTCAGCCTTGCGGGGATCTACACCAAGACGTACATCGATATCGGCCGAGGCGTTGAACTTTGTGTAGGTGATTTCCTTCAACAAAGTGGCGGCCTCTAAAAGGGTGTAACTCTTCCCGGCTTCAATCTTCTCCTTTGCTAACTTGTGGTTTTTTGTCAGTTTACTCATAGTTCAATTGAAGTTTTAAATGTTCTCAGGGAATTGACCCTTTACGGTGATACCCATACTTCTTGCTGTACCAGCAACCATTCTCATAGCCGAAGCTAGAGTAAAACAGTTCAAATCAGGCATTTTGTCCTCAGCAATTGCTTGAATCTGCTCCCAAGTGACGCTAGCCACCTTCTTGCGGTTAGGCTCACCCGAACCGCCCTTAATCTTGGCGGCGTCGAGCAGCTGCACGGCAGCGGGCGATGTCTTGACGATGAAGTCAAAACTCTTGTCGGCATAATAAGTGATTACCACTGGCAACACCTTACCGGCGCTAGCTTGTGTGCGGGCATTGAATTGCTTGCAAAACTCCATGATGTTGATACCCTTAGCACCAAGTGCAGGTCCTACTGGGGGTGAAGGGTTTGCGGCTCCACCTTTAATCTGTAATTTGATCTGTCCAGCAATTTCTTTAGCCATTGTTCTAAATTTCTAAAATGTTTATATAATTAATAAACAAGTTGCGATAGGCGTGCCCTCCCACGTAACATTAGGAGGCTCACTCTCGCGTTACCTGCGAATTATCCAACTCCAGAGGTGTGGGCCTTCCAAAGACCTTCACCATAACCTTGAGCTTGAGGCGCTCACGGTTAACCTCCTCGATCTCACCAGTGAAACCGCTGAAAGGTCCGTCATTGACCTTAACAGTCTCGCCCACGATATAATCGTTGGGCGACGAGGCGTCGCCGCTGTCCTCGCCCTCGGCAGCATTGAGCATGCGTGCGATATCGCTCTCGCGAATGGGCTCGGGCTTGCGGTTGGCGTCACGGCTGCGCACGAAGTCGATGACGTTGGTGGTGTTGCGCAAATAATCCTCCACATCGCCACGGAGCACGGCCTGCACAAACACATATCCCGAGAACAGATTGCGCTCTTTGAGCACCTTCTTTCCTCCACGTGTCGTATAGACCTTCTCGGTAGGTATCAATACCTGTGCCACATACTTGCCCAGGTCGGTATTCTTACATGCCGCGTCAAGCATCTCCTTGACCTTTGCCTCTTTTCCCGAGATGGCACGCAGAACATACCACTGAAGATTTTTGTTTTCAGCCATTGATTACACTGTAGTTTAGCGAAATTGAAAATTAAATGCTATAAATTCACACTCTGTGAGAAAAAACCGCGCAATGTGTCAAGCACTGCTACGAGTAGGCATTGTCATGCCCGGCGCACCCCCCACTGTTTTGACGGGGCGAGACCGGTCATTAACCTGCCAGACCGTAAACCTGACCCATCACGAAGTTCAGAAACAGGTCAATAAGCCATAATATGAGAGCAGCAATGACGGAAGCTACCATTACCACTATTGTGCTATTGACCAGCTCACTCTTAGTTGGCCAAGAAACCTTATGAACGAGCTCGTTATAAGATTCCTCAATGTCCGTAAGTATCTTGTATTTTTTCATTTTCTTTTTTAGATAATTAGCACGGGAAGTAAGACTCGAACTCACGACCTACGGTTTTGGAGACCGTCGTTCTACCAACTGAACTATTCCCGTGTAAAAAACAGCCGGCCACCTCATGGCGTGCCGCGCAGCAGGCGGCCGGCTGTAAAACTAGTTATGTCTCGCCGTGGCGATTCTCAACAATTAATCGTCGATGATCTTGGTGATTTGACCAGAACCAACGGTGCGGCCACCCTCACGGATTGCGAAACGAAGACCTTCGCTGCAAGCAACGGGAGTGATGAGCTTAACGTTGATCTCAACGTGGTCACCAGGCATTACCATCTCTACACCCTCGGGCAAGGAGATCTCGCCAGTCACGTCAAGTGTGCGGATGTAGAACTGTGGACGATACTTGTTGTGGAATGGAGTGTGACGGCCACCCTCTTCCTTCTTCAGCACGTAAACCGAAGCAGTGAAGTGATCGTGTGGCTTAACAAGTCCTGGGTGGCAGATTACCATACCGCGCTTGATCTCCTTGTAGTCGATACCGCGGAGCAACAGACCTACGTTGTCGCCAGCCTCGCCCTGATCGAGCAGCTTGCGGAACATCTCAACGCCGGTAACTACCGACTTGAGGTCTGCGCCAAGACCCATGATTTGAACAGCGTCACCAACCTTGATGATACCAGTCTCGATACGACCAGTAGCTACAGTACCGCGGCCAGTGATAGAGAATACGTCCTCGATAGGCATCAAGAATGGTTTGTCGATGTCGCGTGGAGGCAGTGGAATCCACTCGTCAACAGCCTTCATAAGCTCAAGAACTGTCTCCTCCCACTTGGGCTCACCATTCAATGCACCAAGAGCCGAACCCTTGATAACGGGGGTGTTCTCACCATCATACTCATACTCGCTCAGGAGGTCACGTACGTCCATCTCAACGAGCTCGATCATCTCCTCGTCAACATCGGGAGAGTCGCACTTGTTCAGGAAGATAACCAGACGTGGAACGTTCACCTGACGGGCGAGAAGGATGTGCTCGCGAGTCTGTGGCATAACACCGTCGGTAGCAGCGATAACTACGATAGCACCGTCCATCTGAGCAGCACCAGTTACCATGTTCTTAACGTAGTCGGCGTGTCCAGGGCAGTCAACGTGTGCATAGTGACGATTCTCAGTCTCATACTCTACGTGAGCAGTGTTGATTGTGATACCACGCTCTTTCTCCTCAGGAGCATTGTCGATAGAATCGAACGAGCGAACCTCCTGCTGAGACCATCCCTGCTTCGAGAGCACGAGGGTGATAGCAGCGGTCAAAGTAGTTTTACCGTGGTCAACGTGACCAATTGTACCGATGTTAACATGCGGTTTCGTTCTTACGAATTTCTCTTTTGCCATAACTTTTCTTGTTACTAAAAATTATAAATGATTAACTTATTGTGTTCCCTCATAATTACACATTTCACTTCGCCCCCACGACGAGCGCCCTTATTCAACGCACCGCGACTAGAGAAGCGAAGCTTGTGTGTATTTACTTGAGCCGATGGCGGGAATTGAACCCGCGACCTCATCCTTACCAAGGATGCGCTCTACCCCTGAGCTACATAGGCGTTCCATGTTTCCTTAGAGCGGAAGACGGGGCTCAAACCCGCGGCCCTCAGCTTGGAAGGCTGATGCTCTA
>ERZ842401.5490-NODE-5490-length-14043-cov-5.240063_pt1 | contig 14043 bp, 14 predicted proteins | sample MGYA00521270_ERZ842401 | MGnify/ENA primary metagenome ERZ842401 (study PRJEB31892, sample SAMEA3878208) | bioreactor metagenome | biome: Moose rumen | place: Sweden | collected 2011-10 | study: EMG produced TPA metagenomics assembly of the PRJEB12797 data set... | reverse complement strand
CCTGTGAGGGAGGAGAGTGGTCAGACCTCTGGACAGGATGCTACTACCGCCAACAACTCTATTTACTCCCCTCCCTCACAGGGAGGGGCTGGGAGAGAGTCTTCTCCTCCCTTGCAGGAACAGGCATCGCAGATTGAACTGCTGCTGGTGCGCGAGCTGGTGCGCCATGGTGAGGAAATCATCTACGACAATGTGGAGACCGACGACGGACAGACCATCTCGCTCTCCGTGGCCGAATATATCGACTTCGACCTGTCGCAAGACCAGCTGAGCTTTGCCTCTCCGCTGAATGTGCAGATTCTGACTGAGGCCGTGACTCACTGCAAGGAACCGGGCTTCAAGGCAGAGACCTACTTCTGCAGTCATCCCGACCCCGAGGTCAGTCGGCTGGCCACGCGCCTGGCCATTGACCGCTATCAGCTGGGTGGCCGCTTTGTGATGCAGCCGCGCGAAGGCAGTCTGCGCGACCGCGTCAGTCATCTGGTGGCCGACTTCCGGCTTGACATCCTGCGGAAGGAGATGAAAAGCATTGAACAGCAAATGCGACAGCCGGGAAAGAGTACGGCTGAACTCATGGAATTACTCAAAAAACATAAGGAAACCAAGGAGTATTGCGACCTGCTGGCCAAGCGCCAGGGACGCGAGCTCATTGTCTAAAACGGAACTATGTATTACATTCAGAAAAAAATTGAAATTTCGGCGAGCCATCAGTTAGTGCTCGACTACGAGAGCAAGTGCACACGGATGCATGGTCACAACTGGATTATCACCATCTTCTGTCGTGCAGAACAGCTGAACCAGAACGGTATGGTGGTCGACTTCACAGAGATTAAGCGCAAGATCAAGGAACCCCTGGACCACCAGTTTCTGAACGACGTGCTGCCCTTCAACCCCACCGCAGAGAATATTGCGCGCTGGTGTACACAGCAGATTCCCCAGTGCTACAAGGCCGTCGTTCAGGAGAGCGAGGGCAATGTGGCAACTTATGAGGAGTGAATAGTGAAAAGTGGACTCCTGCTATGAAAAGTTTTCGCATCAATGAAATTTTCTACTCGCTGCAGGGTGAGGGGCGCAACACAGGGCGTGCGGCGGTGTTCGTGCGCTTTGCTGGTTGCAATCTGCGCTGCCCGTTCTGCGATACCCAGTTCGACAGCTATCGGGAGATGACGGCTCGTGAAATCGTGGCCGCTGTCAGCAACTATCCTGCCCGTTTCGTCGTCCTGACCGGTGGCGAACCCACGCTGCAGGCCGACGAGGCTTTCGTCGATCAGCTGCATGAGGCTGGCTTCGAGGTGGCCATGGAGAGCAACGGCACACGGCCGGCACCGCGCAATGTGGACTGGCTGACGGTGTCGCCGAAAGTTAGAGGAGAGTGGAGAGTGGAACGAGGAGAAAGAACACCTGATGAAGTGAAAATTGTATTCGAGGAAGATACCGACCCCGAAGCTGTCCTCTCTCCACTCTCTACTCTCTACTCTTCTCTCTCCTCATTCCTCTACCTTCAGCCCTGCGATACGGGCGATTCGGCTCGCAATGCCTGCATTATGCAGCGTTGCATCGACTATATCAAGGAGCACCCCCAGTGGCGGCTCTCCCTGCAGACGCATAAGCTGATAGGCATACAGTAATTCTCTTTAAAAAACTGGTTGCGGCATGGATGTGATGAAACTGATATTCCTGATCTATCAGGTGACGGCCATTCTGGCGGTCATTCATGTCGTGATGGACAACCGCCAACCGGCCAAGACCGTGGCCTGGGCACTGATCATCTATTTCGTGCCCATCGCGGGCTTGGTGGCCTATCTGTTCTTCGGGGTGAACACACGGCGTGAGCGCATGGTGGAACAGCGCTCGCTCGACCAGCTGACGCGCCGCTCCATGCTGCGATTTGTGGAACAGCGCAACCTGGAACTGCCCGATGGCTATAAGTCGCTCATCGACCTGTTTGTCAACCAGAACTTCTCGCTGCCCTTTAATAATAATAAGGTGGACTTTCTCACCGACGGCTATCAGTTTTTCTGCTCTCTGCTGCACGACATTGCGAAGGCCAGTCATCACATACACATCGACATCTATATCTTTGAGGACGATGCGTTGGGCCGGCTGGTGGCCGATGCACTCATCGACCGGGCACGGCGCGGGGTAGAGGTGCGCATTGTCTACGACGACGTGGGCTGCTGGAGCGTAAAGAACGGCTTCTTCGAACGTATGCGTGAGGCCGGCATCGAGGTGGTGCCGTTCCTGCCGGTGCGCTTCCCCCAGTTCACCAGCAAGGCCAACTACCGCAACCATCGCAAGCTGATTGTCATTGACGGTCTGACGGGCTATATCGGTGGCATGAACATTGCCCTGCGCTATGTGAAAGGCGGCAAGAAGCGTGGCATGGAGAGCAACCGCTGGCGCGACACCATGGCCCGTATTGAGGGCGAGGGTGTCTATACGCTGCAGCGACTGTTCCTGATAGACTGGTATTTCGTCGACCGCACCTTGCTGAGCGACCGCAAGTACTACCCGGCTCCCCTCACTCAGCAGGGTGGGACAGTGGGCGGCTCGCTCATGCAGGCAGTATCAAGCGGACCTGCCTCGCCTTATCCTGAGATCATGCAGGGCTACGTGCAGCTGATACTGGGGGCACGCCGCTATGTCTATATCGAAACACCCTATTTCATTCCCACGGGGGTGATACTCTTCGCCCTGAAGACCGCTGCCTCGAAGGGTGTCGACGTGCGGTTGCTGGTGCCTCGGCATGGCGACACGTGGTTGACGCAGTGGGCCAGCCGCAGCTATCTGCGCGAAGCAGCCGAGGCCGGTGTCAGGGTGTCGCTCTACGAACCGGGATTTCTGCATTCCAAGATGATGGTGTGCGACGATGCCGTTTCCACCTGTGGCTCCACGAACATTGACTTCCGTTCGCTGGAGAACAATTTCGAGGCCAACGCCTTTTTCTATGATGAGCAGGTGGCCCGTCGCTTGCGCGAAATCTTTATAGCCGACGAGCGGGAGTCGGTTCTTCTGAAGGCGCTTCCCCACCGCATGCATCCGCGTTTTGTGGTGCGCCTGTGGGAAAGTCTTACCCGTCTGTTCTCCCCGTTGCTGTAGGGCACAACCAAAATTCTTTGGAAACGAATTAGAATAATTAGTACGAATCAGAATAAAATTATTTTAAGGCCTGCAGCAAGGTTTTTTCTTAAAATGTTTGTTATATTAAACATTTTTGTTTACTTTTGCGCACAATAAAATACAATTATGGGAAAGAATACATTTGGAAAGACGATGCCAAGGGCATTAAGTCAGAACCTAAAAATCATGGGCGAGCAGATTATGCTGGCTCGCAAGCGCAGGCATCTTTCCATGCAAGACATAGCAGACAGGGCAACGGTGACACGGCTGACAGTCTCTAAAGTGGAACATGGCGACCCGACGGTCTCCATGGGAATATATGCACGTGTACTCTTTGCACTTAATCTGGAGAACGACATCACCCTGCTTGCTGCCGACGACGCTCTTGGCCGACAGTTTCAGGATGCAGAATTGCTGAGGAGATAAACTGTAAGATGAAAGACTATGAAAAGAATAGCAGTTTATGCAGATTTTGACTTCCTCTCTACTGCTCAGGAGATAGGAATGTGCGGAGAAAGTTTTTGACATTTTTGCTGTCACTGCTGTCACTAGTCAAAGGGCATCACATGTCGAAAAAACGAAATTTATTTGTTAGCGTCACTTTTCGCTGTGATTAACGTCACTTTTCGCTGCAATCTGATATTAACTTCGCTGTGATCTGATATTAATTAGAGCGAGATTTGACGCAAAACAGAGCGGAAAATGACGTTAACCAGAGCAAAAGATGGTGTTCGTTGCAGCACTGCCCCGACGCCCCCCCTGCCACACACAGTGACAGCAGTGTATGCAAATCATGCAAAAAAAATAATCACTATTTTCCGTGATATTCCGAAAAATCGACTGAAAATATTCAATTGTTTGCCTGTTTCATTTCTTCTTCGTAACTTTGCAGCAGATAACCACAAAGGAACGATGAACGTACAGATAGAACCTTCATGGAAAGAGCAACTGCAAGGGGAGTTTGAGAAGCCTTACTTCCAGCAACTGACCGAGCGCGTGCGACAGGAGTACATGGCCGGAGCCTGCTATCCGCCGGGACGACTCATCTTCAATGCCTTCAACCTGTGTCCGTTCGACGAGGTGAAGGTGGTCATCATCGGACAAGACCCCTATCATGAGCCGGGACAAGCCCACGGACTGAGCTTCTCGGTGCAGGACGGCGTGATGTTTCCACCATCGCTGCAGAACATCTTCAAGGAGATCAGTGACGACCTGGGCACGCCTGTTCCGCAGAGTGGCGACCTGAGCCGCTGGGCGCGTCAGGGTGTGCTGCTGCTGAATGCCACACTCACCGTGCGGGCCCATCAGGCCAACAGTCATGCGGCGCTGGGGTGGCAGACCTTCACCGATGCAGCCATCAAGGCGCTGGCCACACACCGCCGCCATCTGGTGTACATGCTCTGGGGCGGCTTTGCCCGTTCGAAAGCCTACATGATTGACAAGCAGCAGAACCTGGTGCTGGAGTCGGTGCACCCCTCGCCACTCTCGGCCAACCGAGGCGGCTGGTTCGGACAGCATCAGTTCTCGCGTGCAAACCATTATTTAATACAGCAGGGCCTGCAACCCATCAGCTGGTAAACTCAATTATTAATTACTAATTACTCATTATTAATTATAATGCTTCCCCCCATTCTGCAAATAGGCGATATCCTGATTTCGTCGGACATACTGACCGAACAGTTCTGCTGCGACCTGGCGGCCTGCAAAGGGCAGTGCTGCATAGAAGGCGATGCCGGCGCACCCGTGACTACCGATGAAATCATGGAGATTGAGAACGTGCTCGACGACGTGTGGGGCAATCTATCGGCACAGGCACAGGCAGTCATTGACCGTCAGGGCGTGGCCTATACCGATCAGGAGGGCGACCTGGTGACCAGCATTGTAGGGGGCAAGGATTGCGTGTTCACCTACTACGACGACATTGAGGATGCCGGCACCCATCAGCCCATCCACAACTGCTGTCTCTGCGCTCTCGAAAAAAAGTGCAAGCCCATCAGCTGTGCCCTCTACCCCATCCGCGAGAAACGGTTCAGCGATGGCACCGTGGCACTGAACTATCACCGCTGGGCCGTCTGCAAGGATGCCGTGAAGAAAGGACGCGAACTCAACCTGCCCGTCTACCGCTTTCTGGAAGGTCCGCTGGTGCGACGCTTCGGTCGTGAGTGGTACGACGAACTGTGTGCCGTTGCCCACGACCTGAAAGCGCAGGGTTACTTATAACTTTCCACTATGCTTGCTCCTTTCGGCCACCCTTTCTATGTTATGGCAAAGCCAGTAGGCAGCAGTTGCAACCTGAACTGCCGCTACTGCTACTATCTGTCGAAGGGAAAGGGGCGCATGACGGAGCAACTGCTTGAAACGTTCATACAGCAACACATCGAGGCCCAGACACAGACCGACATCCTGTTCACCTGGCACGGCGGCGAACCTCTGCTCACACCTCTTTCTTTTTACGCGCGCGCAATAGAGCTGCAACAGCAGTATGCCCACGGCCGGCATATCGACAACTGTCTGCAGACCAACGGCACGCTGCTCACCGACGAGTGGTGTGCCTTCTTCCGCAAGCACAACTTCCTCATCGGCATCAGCATCGACGGGCCGCAGTGGATGCACAACACCTACCGCCAGCAGTTCGACCAGACGCTGCAGGGCATACGGTTGCTGCAGAAGCACGGTGTGGAGTGGAACGCCATGGCCACGGTGAACCACGTGAATGCCAACCACCCCGTGGCATTCTACCGTTTCTTCAAGGAACTGGGCTGTGAGTACCTGCAGTTTACCCCCGTGGTGGAACGGCGCGAAGGACAGGTCACAACGGAGTCGGTCACCCCAGCGCAGTGGGGTAACTTCTTGGTAAGCCTCTATGACGAATGGATCCAGAAGGATGTGGGACGGCTGTTCGTGCAGCTGTTCGATGCCACACTGGCCAACTGGGTGGGTGCCGAGCCAGGGGTCTGCTCAATGTCGGCCCTCTGCGGACTATCGCCTGCCCTGCAGCCCGACGGGTCGCTCTACTGTTGCGACCACTTTGTGTTTCCTGAGTACCGGTTAGGGAACATCCGTCAGCAAACGCTGACCGAAATGGTGTATGGAGAGCGCCAGCAGGCCTTTGGACAAGAGAAGCGCAACGGTCTGAGCCAGCGCTGCCGTGAGTGCGACTATCTGTTTGCCTGCCACGGTGAATGTCCGCGCAACCGTTTTCTGCCCGACCATGAAAACTATCTCTGTGAAGGCTATCGGCAGTTCTTCGAGCACGTAGCACCCACCATGAACTTCATGGCTGCCGAACTGGCGGCCGGCAGGTCACCGGCCAACGTCATGGATACAATCTAAACTCGTACCCCCGACAATACTTAATGAATAGACAGGGTCTTCACCACCTCGCCCTGATAGGTATTCACCGTCAGTCGGATGCTGTCGGCAGTGAGGTCTTGCAGCGGCAAACTGAAATAGCTGTGTGTTGAATAGTATTCAGGCACGCCGCCCTGGTCGTGATAAAGGCGCAGCCAAAGCGTGTGCGTATTGTCGGCATTGGTCATGAGCGTATCGCCGATGACGGCCAGCAGCTGCATCGCCTCGTCGTCGCTGGTGGAGCCCGTCTTCAGGTAGAACCCCACGTTCAGGTAGCGCTTGTTCGTGCTCACCCATACGCTTTCCAGCGTCAGCGGATCGGTCTTTATGCCACTCTTCACGCTGTCCTTGTGAACGATGTGGGCCACCGAAACCTTGCTCAGCCTCACGGGGTTGGTCAGCGCCCCATACTGTTCGTAGTAGAGAATGGCACGATAGATGGTGTCGGCTTTCGTCATCCAACTGGCACTGCGCAGCGACATCATGGTCAGTCGCTGATCCTCGTCGGTCACGGCATAGTCCATTTTCTTGTCGGCATTGGCATGAGCCTCCACAAAGTCGGCCTGCACATACGAGTCGACACCGGTGCCTTTCTCGTAGGCATCCTGCGTACAAGCTGCAAAGAGCAGCAGCGCCACCCCCCAAAAAAGATTTCTACAGTTCATCATCCTTCACCATTCACTTTTACTTTTCACTGTTCACTCTCCACTGCCATTTTGTTCCTCAGCGGATTGGCATACATGGTCAGCATGCGCTCACGCAGGAAAGCCTCATCCTTGTTGGGAATACGAATCTTGGCCAGCTGACCATCCAAATAGTGGTTAAACGTCTGCACATCCTGCTGAGTGTAGTGGTCAGCATAGTCGATACGGCCCGACAGTTGGTCGGCGGCAACATAGTTGGCAGGATAGAGACGGTAGCCGGCATGGATCTCGCAGTCCATGCGCAGGGCGAGCGCGGCATAGAACTCGTTCTTGGACAGACCGGCCAGCTCGTCAATCCACGCATTGATGGGCGTGCCACAATGATAGTGCACACGGCCTTTATAGCCGAAGATGCCCGTCTTCATGTTGTCCAGATCGTCCTGCTTGCTCTTCTTGAAGGCAGGGTTGTCGCGTTTCTGCTGAAACTCCTGCGCCTTCAGGTAGTCGCAGGGGTCATACTCGTAGCTAATGGTCAGCGGCACGATGTTAAGGTCGCGCAACTTGTCGGCCATGTTTTCGCCCGTTCCACCCATGGCCAGCATCTTCAGCACCGACTCCTGCGTGCGGTCGTCGCTGTCCTTGGCGCGGCCTTCGCGCTGGGCAATCCAGATGTTCTCCTTCTTCTGCGTCACGGCATAGTGGATATAGCTGCTCATCATCTGACTGCTGCGCAGCATCTCCTTCGGAGTCAGTCCGCGCCGCACAGTGAATGCCTTGTTCATTCTCACCAGCCGCTTGATCCACGGATAGATGAGCAGATTGTCGCCAATGCCAATCTCTACCGTCGTGGGGTGACCAGCCTTGATAAGCATCACATCGAGGAATGCCGAGTCGAGCACGATGTCGCGGTGATTGGAGACAAAGGTATAACGAGGCCCCTGCTTATCGGCAGGCAACAAACTTCTGTCGAACGTGCAGCCGTCGGTATGCTTGCGGATGATGTAGTTCACGATGGGCTTCATGAATCGCAACTGGAAGCCGAGCGGTGTCTTCACTCCAGCGAAGGCCAACCGCAGCAGACCATTGCGCAGCCCTTTCGGCAACCAGGGTGCAAAGCCCTTCATGATGGCATTGAACTGGCGGTCACTCAGCAGGTCCTCAAAAGCCTGCTTCATCTCACCTGCCTCGTAAGGGCGAATCTCATCGAACGAGCCCCCTAAGTTAGGGGGTTGGGGGTCTGAACAAGCAGCCCCTTTGTAAATCTCAGACATATTATTAAGCTTTTCATTTTGTTCAGACCCCCACCCCCCTAACTTAGGGGGCTAAAACTAAAATTGGTTCTCAACGATCTCTGTCAGCACGTCGCTGATGTTCAGGCCTGCGGCGCGCACCTGCTGGGGAATGAAGCTGGTGGCCGTCATGCCTGGAGTCGTATTGATCTCGAGCAAAGAGATTTTCTGATCAGCAGAAATGATATAGTCTATGCGGATGATGCCGTTGCAGTGCAGGATGTCATAGATGCGGCTGGTGAGCTCGGCCACGCGCTTGGAAGTGTCCTCAGACAGACGGGCCGGCGTGATCTCCTGCACCTGGCCGTTGTATTTCGCATCGTAGTCGAAGAACTCATTCTGCGTGACCACCTCGGTAGCAGGGAAGACCACCGATTTCTTTTTCGTCTTGTAACAGCCAATGGAAATCTCAGTGCCTTCCAGGAACGACTCAATCATCACCTCGTCGCTCTCCATCATAGCCACACGCAGGGCTGCAGCCAGCTGATCGGGCTTCTTCACTTTCGACACGCCGAAAGAAGAACCATCGTTGGCCGGCTTCACAAAGCAGGGCATGCCCACGATGTCGATGATGGCTTTCTTGTCGATCTGGTGTTCCTGACCGCGGCGCACCAGCACGCTCTCAGCCACGTTGACCCCGTAGCCGCGCAGATACTGGTTGAGCACGAACTTATCGAACGTCATGGCTTCTACCAGCACGCTGCTCGTGGAATAAGGAATGCCCACGAGGTCGAAATATCCCTGCATGATGCCGTTCTCGCCCGGCGTGCCGTGGATGGTGATATAAGCATAGTCGAAAAAGCACGTCTTTCCGTTTTCCTTGAACGAGAAGTCGTTCAGGTTGATGCGCGACGTGGTGCCGTCGGACAGCTGTACCTGCCAGTTTGTTCCCTTCACGTCGACCAGATAGACGTTGTAGCGTTCTTTGTCGAAAAACGAATAGAGACCTTGAGCGGAGCGCAACGACACATCGTGCTCCGACGAGTCGCCACCGCAGACGATGGCAATAGTTCTTTTCTGTTGTTTCATTCCTATTCTTATTTTTTATTCTTTTACTTTTTTATTCTTTATATTTTTTGCCCTTCTATTCTTTCAATCTCTTTCTCCACTTCTCGATGAGCGCCTGCATGTCGCTGGGCAGATCGCTGGTGAAGTCCATCTGCTCGCCTGTGACGGGATGCACGAAGCCCAGCGTCTTGGCATGCAGCACCTGTCGGGGACACAGGTTGAAGCAGTTCTGTATGTAGGCCTTATAGCTGGCCGTTCGCTCACCGCGCAGAATCTCGCAGCCGCCATAGCGCTCGTCGGCAAACAGCGGGTGGCCGATGTGCTTCATGTGGGCACGTATCTGGTGGGTGCGTCCCGTCTCTAACTGGCATTCCACCAGGGTAGTATAGCCGTAGCGTTCCAGCACCCGGTAGTGGGTGACGGCCGGCTTACCCGTTTCCGAGCCCGGTGGGAACACTGCCATGCGCAGGCGGTCTTTCGGATCGCGCCCAATGTTGCCTTCGATGCGTCCTTCGTCCTCAACAAAATTGCCCCACACCAAGGCCACATAGCTGCGGTGGGTCTCGTGCTTGAAGAACTGCTTGCCCAGAGAGGTCTTTGCCTCAGGGGTCTTTGCCACCACCAGCAAGCCACTCGTGTCCTTGTCAATGCGGTGCACCAGTCCCACCTGCGGGTCGTTGGGATCGTAGGTGGGTAGTTCTCGCAGGTGCCAAGCGATGGCATGCACCAACGTGCCATGAAAATTGCCGCAACCGGGGTGTACCACCATGCCGGCCGGCTTGTAGATGACCATCAGCGCATCGTCCTCATAGCGAACGTCGAGGGGTATATCCTCGGGCTCGATGGTCGTATCGAAATGGGGACGGTCGAGCATCAGGGTGATGATGTCGCCCGAGCGCACCTTATAGTTGCTCTTGACGGGCTTGCCTTCCTTTCCTTGCAGGTGGTCGGCAGCCGAGCAGACGTGTATAAAACCAGCCTCGGCAGCCGCCTGAATGCGGTTGCGCGTCTGGTGCTGCATGTGTTCTGATAGATATTTGTCAATGCGCAAAGGCTCTTGTCCGCGGTCCACCTCTATGCGGAAATGCTCATAGAGCTCCAGCTCGTCCATATCGTCATTTTCTGCTTTCAACTTCTCAATCTTCCACTATTTCAACAAACTCGTCGGTATCACCATCTATGAGGCCGGGCGCATCCAGCATCATGTCTTCTTCGTCTTCATCTTCCGACGTGCCGTTACCGATGACCAGCATAAGGGGTGTCTCGATCGACACCATGTCGCCGGCACGCAGATTGCGACTGCCGGCCATCACGCCATACACCCAGTCGCGTTCGCCATCAACCAGTTTCGGCTCCAGCAACGTAAAGCCGATGGCCGTCAGACGGGCTTGCGCCTCGCGGTAGCTGCTATTGTCAATCAAGTCGGGGATTCTCACCTTTGGCGATGACGTGGAGTTAATGGTGACATAGATAGTGCGGCCTTCCTTCACTTTTGTGCCTGCACCCGGCTGTTGCATCAGGATGCAGTCGGCATCCATGCGTTTGTTGTAACCCGTGTCGTTGGCTATCACATAGATGCCCTTCTCGCTCATGCTGGCAATGGCATCCACATATTCCATGCCGTAAAGATCGGGCACTTCGATACCCTCGTCGTGATGGGTATAGGCCGACAGCGCATACTGCACGCCAAAACACAATAATATCAAGAAAAGAGCCATCGCCAGCAAGTGCAGGAACAGATAGCGGCTCAGAAACTTACCAAAGAATTCTTTTACGTCCATGACGACTTACATTTCGTAATTTGCCACAAAGGTAGTGAAATTTTCACAGAGCCATTGCTTCGCGTGTGTTAAAAGAATGTAAACAGACGCAAACCATCCGCATCCCTTTTCTTTTAAACCGAAAGAAAAATGGCAGAAAATTAACCAATGTGCCACTTTTTTACCTAAAAATAACAAAATCAAGAAAGAAAAACGTATAAAAATAAGGTTATTTCAATTTTTCCCCTTATCTTTGCACGGCTAATTTAATTTGAAGCAAAAAAAGAACAAAAAAAATAAAGAAAAAGACTATGACAAAAAGACTACTTTTATTGGGCACGGCAGCCCTCATTTTCCTGTCAGCAAGCGCACAAGTGAAGATCAAGGGTGTGCTGAACAACAATCGCTATGACGATGGCGATCAGCTGAAGAGCACATGGATTGGCTCGCTCTACGACGAAAACGGCAACTATACAGGCAAGACGGCCTTTATCGTTGACTATGGCATCTATGCCATGACATGGGACGGCAACACGCTGAGCACACCTATCAAAGAGCCTGCCGTAAACCTGTCGGACATCAAACAGGGCTCGCAGGTGAACTATGAAAAAGCTCTTTGGGCCACCAATTTCAACCTGATGTACGGAAACTCAGGTGCCGCCTATGTGAACGGACAGATTGTCACCGTCATGTCACGCGACTATCAGTCAACAGAGGACAACGAACTATTTGCCGTCCGCAAGTGGGATGCCAAGACAGGCGACCTGCTCTCACACACTGATGACTATTTGGACGTATCGGCCAATATCGAATCAGCTGGCATGAGCTACAACCGCAAGGACGGAAAAGTCTATGGATTCTTCCATATCACCGATGCTAAACTGCTGGACGAGATTATAAACGACCCCGACTATTTTGTCGACCAGGACGATACCGACTGGGGACGCGAAGGTCTTGACGATGGCTACTGCCTTGGCACCATCGACCTGAAGACCATGAAGATTACGCCCATCACACCAGGCTTGTACTATGGCAACTATGTGGCCTTTGCCATCAACAGCGACGGCCGTGCCTTCGTACTCACCAGTGGCGGCACCAACGGCTATCTGGGCGATGACGGAAAGATTTACAACATTGACAACGAACTGGGCGGAGCACAGCTCATCGAGATTGACACAAAGACCGGCCTGATGGTTCGCAACAGCAAGCAGGTCACCGATCCCAGCACAGGCGAGGTATACACCGAGTACACCTTCCCCCTTCCAGCCACGGGCTATTGCTCACAGGTGCGCCGCCAGGCAGCCTGCTTTGCCAAGAGCAATCCTAACAAGATGTACTGGATTGGCTTCTACAACAGCGGAAAGGGTGTCAACAGCAATGGCTCGTGGACCACACTCGACAACCGCGAGTGGCGCACCAACGGCCTGTACGACACTGCCCTCTATGAGATTGACGTGACCACTGGTGTCTGCACCCGTTTAGCCAAAGTGCCCAACCGCTGCTCGTTCTCAGCCCTCTGGATTGACGGTGACGACTGCAGCGACGGTGCCGAAATCGACATCGACGGCATTGAGGAGATTCAGCAGACCGCGCTCCAGAACGGCAGCTCACAGGTCTACAACCTCAACGGCCAGCAGGTCAAGACACAGAGCCGCGGTCTGAACATCATCAAGCAAGGCAACAGCGTCCGCAAGGTCATTGTTCGCTAAACTTTTTCCCTTTTTTGCATACACTGCTGTCACTCCACCGCAATCGCCTGATACACAGAACATTAGCGCGGCTTTTATAGAGTGACAGCAGTGTATGCAAATTTCATAAAAACAAAAACCGCCATATTTCGTTGCGTCAAGAGCCGTTAGATGTTTTTGCAGTTTGCGTCACTTCCTGCTCTGGTTAACGTCAAGTCTCGCTCTGGTTAACGTCAAATCTCGCTCTGGTTAACGTCAAATCTCGCTCTGGTTAACGTCAAATCTCGCTCTAGTTAATATCAAATTACAGCGAGAACTGACGCTAACTACAGCAAGATTCAATACGGATTGCAGCGAGATTAACCCAGCGTGGACGACAATTAAATAAGAATTGTTTCGTAACATTTGTTTAGTTCATTGATAATTTGTAACTTTGCAACGACAAAAAGGAGGCAGAAAATGGAAACCAACAAGCCCAAAAGAAATCTCATAGCAGCATTGCTTGCTCACAAAAAAGCGATGAGGGAGTGTATCCAAAATGGTGCAGACAGCCAAGAAATGAAAAAAATCACTAGCGATTATGGCTTCACGCTCGCCACTCCCCTATGAAATAACGGAGAGAGAACACCTCAACTACGTGTTCACAAACGACTATGGAGTGATATACCACGTGTATTTCATTCCATTAAGTCGTGTTTATCCAGATCTGCCAAACACATATTCATTCAGAAGTGTTTTAAGGTTTCATAAATAACTGAAACACAGGAAGAAACACAATGCTCCCGAAATTGAACGGTACAAAAAAGTGCAATAGCAAAAATGGGAAATCTAAGAGTTTTGCAGAGCGAAACAGCCTTCAAAGATGTGCAAGTTTTAACAGCTTGTTAAGATTATTTAACTTTTAATTTTGAAGCAATTTTGTCATTTGCCAAGTCTGGCTGACAATAGGAAGTCATTTTAAGGCTTTGCCGTTAGCACGAAAATCAATGAAAAATAAGGTTCTTGTACCGCAGTTGTATCTCGGATGCTCTAAGTATCTGGTATTCAATGGCGGTTGATAATTCAAAGTCAACATTGAATAATCCAAACGGCTGTCAACTTTCTTTGTTGACTGCTGTTTGTTTGCCGTGTCAATCGTACCAATGTTTATGTGTCGCCAGACAGGTAATCTTTGGTTCATATT
>ERZ842401.5489-NODE-5489-length-14046-cov-5.835823_pt1 | contig 14046 bp, 10 predicted proteins | sample MGYA00521270_ERZ842401 | MGnify/ENA primary metagenome ERZ842401 (study PRJEB31892, sample SAMEA3878208) | bioreactor metagenome | biome: Moose rumen | place: Sweden | collected 2011-10 | study: EMG produced TPA metagenomics assembly of the PRJEB12797 data set... | reverse complement strand
ACGGCAAACCAGTTTTGCCCGCCTCCGTACACGTTTAGGCGGGTTTTCGCGTACGACAAACCAGTTTTGACCGACTCCGTACACGTTTAGGAGGGTTTTCGTGTACGGCAAGCCATTTTTCCCGCTTCCGTACACGTTTAGGCGGGTTTTCGTGTACGGCAAACCAGTTTTGCCCGCCTCCGTACACGTTTAGGCGGGTTTTCGTGTACGGCAAACCAGTTTTGCCCGCCTCCGTACACGTTTAGGCGGGTTTTCGCGTACGGCAAACCAGTTTTGACGTGACCCCAAAAAGTTGGACACAAAGAGTCCAACAGGAATGAAGAATTTCAAAATGCGCGAGCGCGTCGTAGAGCTAATCGACCAAGGTGTTCCACGTGGAACATCAGAGGAGCTGGAGGGCGGATTTAATGATTTGCTCGACTGTAGCGCGGGGGTTGGCCTTGAGAATGGACTGGACAGCCTTTTGGATGTTTGGCTTGGAGAAACCGAGCATCTGGAGCGCGCTGGAGGCTTCTTCGGCAGCGGCGTTGGAATCGGCTGTGAAGAGGACGTCAGAGGAGGCGGAGCCACCCTTGACAATTTTGTCTTTGAGTTCGAGAATCATGCGCTGAGCGCTCTTGAGACCAATTCCTTTAACAGATTTGAGTGCGTTTACATTCTCGGAGAGGACAGCCTGACGAAACTCATCGGACGTCATCGAGGACAGAATCATGCGTGCAGAGGCGGCACCCATGCCGGAAACACCTGTGATGAGGCGGAACAGCTCTCGCTCGTCCTTGGATGCAAATCCATAGTCGACCTGAGTTCCGTCGCGTTGGTTGAGCTGGGACTGAATATAGACGGTAGCCTCTGATTTGCCGTCGAGCTGCTCGTAGGTCTGGAGAGAAATCTCTAGGATGAATCCCAGGCCATGATTATCGATCACTACAAAAGTGGGAGTCAACTCAGCAATGCGTCCGGAAATGTACTCTGTCATAAGGATTTATACGATTATTAACGCACTCAAAAAGTAGCAAAATCAAATTGTCTTATCAGTTGGTCATACCAAAACATATGTGCGTCCATCTGCAAAGATAAAAATTAAGGAATGAGAAAAAAAATACTTGTTTCAAATTTTATAGAAGATTGTCGAGAATTTCACCTTCGGATTCCTCATTCGCTCCACGGAATTTTGAGCAAGCTCATTTTCGCTCGAGTTGGAGTTTTGAAAAGGGAGTGGCACCGTAGAGCATGACTGATGATAAAATTCAAAAAGGCCGTCAAGATTCGTAAAATAAAATAAACAAAACATCAGACAGCAAAACAAAAGCACATAATATTTGCCATTTATTTGTAATTTTGTGACGCAGGTTTCGCGACCCCGCGACCTGCGCCAGACATTATGGATCGCAGGAAATTCATAGGGACCAGTGCGGCAGCGGTAGCAGCGGCCGGTCTGGCGTCGTGCGGCATCAAGCCCAGCGGAGACGGCAGCGGCCAGGGCCTCCTGAGCGGTGGAAAATCAGGCCACTCACGCACTAACGGCATCAACGGCGCTAACGGCATCAACGGCGCTAACGACCACCCCGGCGCAAACGGCCCCGAAAGCGCCACAGGCAGCCAAACAGGCTCCAAATCCTCCACCCGCGGTCTCCCCTCCCCCCGCATGAAGCTCAGCTTCTACCCCTACGAGCTGCAGCTAGCGCACACATTCACCGTATCCTCCTACTCACGCACTACCACCCCCGGAGTTCAGGTCCAAATCGACTACGACGGCCTCACCGGCTACGGCGAGGCATCCATGCCCCCCTACCTTGGCCACACCGTCGAAAGCGTCTGCTCGTTCCTCTCAAAAACCCACCTGGAACGCTTTGAGAGCCCGTTTTTGCTCGAGGACATCATGGCATACCTCGACACCCTCTCCCCCGGCGACTCCCCTGCCAAGGCCGCAATCGACATAGCCCTTCACGACCTCGCGGGCAAGCTTACCGGAGAGCCCCTCTACCGCCTCTGGGGCTACAACCCTCTCAAATCCAAGCCCACCAGCTTCACAATCGGCATCGACACCCCCGAAATCGTACGACAAAAGACCCTCGAATGCGCCGGCCGCTTCCGTATCCTCAAGGTCAAAGTAGGCCTCGACAGCGATGAGCAGATGATACGCACCATACGATCCGTCACCGATCTCCCCCTTGCCGTCGACGCCAACCAAGGCTGGAAAGACCGCAGCAAAGCCCTCGACGAAATCTTCTGGCTAAAGGAACAGGGCGTAGTGCTCGTAGAGCAGCCCCTTTCCAAAGACCGCCTCGACGACACCGCCTGGATTACCGAACGCAGCCCCCTTCCCATCATCGCCGACGAAGCTGTCCAGCGCCTCACCGACATCCCAGCCCTCACCGGCGCCTACAGCGGCATCAACATCAAGCTCATGAAAAGCACCGGCCTGCTCGAGGCCCGAAAAATGATAGCCTGCGCCCGTGCCCACAACATGACCGTAATGCTCGGCTGCATGACCGAAACCTCCTGCGCCTGCACTGCAATAGCCCACCTCTCCCCTGCTGCCGACTTCTGCGACATAGACGGCAATCTTCTGATAACCAACGATTTATTTAAGGGCGTCACAGTCTCGGACGGCATTCTCCGACTCCCCTCCGGCCCCGGACTCGGCCTCACCCCAAAATCCCCTGAAGCATGACAACCAACGAACTGAGATCCCTGTTCCCACAACTGGGACGAACCGTCTACGGCAAGCCCCTAGTCTACCTCGACAACGCCGCCACCTCCCTGAGGCCGCTGCCTGTCACCGAACGCTGGACAGAAATCTCAAACAACTGCACCGCCAACCTCCACCGTGCAGTCCACCGCGTCGCAACCGAGGCCACCGAGGCCTACGAGGACGCCCGCAAAGCAGTCGCCCGCTTCATTAATGCCCCTGATTATAAGGAAGTTATCTTCACTTCCGGCGCCACCCACTCCCTCAACCTCGCTGCTTTCTCATTAGCTGAAGCCTTGATCAACGAAGGCGACGAAATAATTGCGGGCGAAGCCGAACACCACTCCAACCTCGTCCCCTGGCAGATGGCCTGCAAACGCAAGGGCGCCCGCCTCATCCGCCTCCCCGTCCGCGACGACGGCACCATCGACACCGACGCACTCCCCTCCCTCATCACCCCACGCACCAAGATCCTCTGTATCAGCCACGTATCAAACGTTCTCGGCATAGTCAACCCCATTGCCCCAATATGCAGCCTCTGCCGCAGCAAAAGCGTCACCACCGTAGTCGACGGCGCCCAGGGCATAGTTCACCAAAAGGTTGACGTACAGGCACTTGGATGCGACTTCTACGCCTTCTCCGGGCACAAGATGTACGCCGCTCCCGGCACCGGCGTGCTGTGGGGCCGCCGAGAGCTTCTTGACCTCATGCCCCCCATGGCAGGCGGCGGCGAAATGATAGAAACCGTCGGATGGGAAAGCAGCACCTACGCTCCCCTTCCCGCCAAATTCGAGGCCGGCACCCAGAACATCTCCGGCACGCCCACCTTCGTCCCCGCCATTGAGCTGATGGAGCAAATGCCTGATAATCAAGAGGTCAAAGAATATATATACGACACTCTCACCCTCACTCCCGGCATCCGCCTCTACGGCACTCCCCCGTCGCCCGGGGACAAGGTGCCCGTTTTCTCCTTCACCGTCGAAGGCGCCCATCACGAAGACCTCGCCCTACTGCTCGACAAAATGGGCATCGCCGTACGCTCCGGGCAGATGTGCGCCGAACCTCTGATGGACCGCTTCGGCGTGACCGGCATGCTGCGGGCCTCAATCGCACCCTACAATACGATGCAGGAAGCGGAATATTTTGTATCTTCGCTGCACAAAGCAATCGGCATGCTCAAATGACACTCAAAGACAAACAGCAACAGATAATCGACGAGTTCTCTCTCTACGACGACTGGCTCGACAAATACGAATACCTCATCGACCTCGGCAAGTCGCTGGAGGGCCTCGACGAATCCAAAAAGACCGGTGACCGCCTCATAAAAGGCTGCCAGTCAAGGGTATGGCTCGATACCGAATACGCTGGCGGCGTCCTCAACTTCTCTGCCGACAGCGACGCCCTCATCACCCGGGGCATCATCAGCCTGCTTGTCGAAGTCTACTCCGGCTGCACCCCCCGCGAGATTCTCGACGACGACTTCTCCTTCCTCGACGAACTCGGACTCAAGGAGAACCTCTCCCCCACCCGCGCCGGCGGCCTGGCATCCATGATCCAAACCATACGCAGCAAGGCCCAGGAAAATGTCTGACACAGTACTCACACCCGAGGCGGTCAAGGAGCTCGCTCCCGTCTACGACAACGTAATCCTCTCACTCAAACAGGTTTACGATCCCGAGATTCCCGTCAACATCTACGACCTCGGCCTCGTCTACGAGCTCAACATCAGCCCAGCCCACGAGGTCTACATCAAGATGACCTTCACCGCCCCCAACTGCCCCATGGCCGACGAAGTCATTGCCGAAGTACAGCACAACGTGGAGCAGACTCCGGGCGTCGCAAGCTGCCACATCGAGCTCACTTTCGACCCCGTCTGGGACCAGAGCATGCTCTCCGACGAAGCCCGCATCGCCCTTGGCATGGACGTCGACTGATAGAAGACCCCAGATTTGTCAGGCGGCACAATTCATTGAATCATAACAGTTAACGCTTGCGAAACTTCGACGATGAAGGAGCTATACCTGCTGCTTGGAACCAACCTCGGCGACCGCCGCGCCAATCTCGAAGAGGCCCTGAAGAGGCTCGACAAAGCCTTCGGCGGCCGGCGCCTGCGATGCTCCGGCATAGCGGAAACGGCCTCCTGCGGCTTTCAGGGGCCGGATTTCCTCAATATGGTCGCCGTCTACTCCAGCGCCCGCCGACCCGAAACCATACTCGCCATCTGCAAACGTATCGAGCGTTCGATGGGCCGCAGGGACGCTCCCGAGTACAGTCCCGACGGCCGCCGAATCTACCACGACCGCATCATCGACATCGACATTCTCCTCTACTCAGACGTGTCGCTCCAGTCGCCTTCGCTCACGATTCCGCACCCCCAGGTCTGGAGCCGCCCGTTCGTCATGCCCCTTCTCGAGCAAACAGGAGCAAAAATACCGCCCCAGTATTGCGAAAGAGTCTGAATTTTTGTATGTTTGCTTAAAATGGAGGATTTCGACAAATTGGGACGGGTACAGGCTATCCGTGAGCTTTTCGAGGGTTCGGGCTTCGAGCCCTTCGCCGCCGGCTCCTTCGGCACGGCAGCAGGGGAGAGCGTCGTTTCGGCATCACGCATGCTCCTCGAAGGCATCGACTTCGACCTCACGTACTTCCCCCTTGAGCACCTCGGCTACAAGAGCGCCGCGCTCGCGACGGGGGAGTTGTACGCATCGCTTGCCGTCCCCCGCACGCTTCAGCTACGCCTTGGCATCTCCGCCAAGCTCGGCTTCAAAGAGGTGAGCACACTCTGGAAGGGAGTCGTCGCCGCCGCAAAGGAGTTTGGCTTCCAGGCCCTTTCGCTGGACTTGCAGCCTTCGCGCAACGGGTTGAGTATCAGCGCATCAGCCGTCGGCACGCGTGCAGCAGGGGAGAGCCCCGCACCCCAGTCCAAGGACCTGCTGTGCATCTCCGGAGCCCTGGGCGCAGCCTACCTCGGCCTCCAGGTGCTCGAACGCGGCAAGGTCCGTTTCGAGAGGGGAGAGAGCGGATCGGAGGAGATGGAGAAGTACCGTATGCTCGTGGGCTCGTACCTGCGCCCCGAGATTCCCGTCTCGCTCCCGCAGGCCCTTGCCTCCGACGGCATCACCCCTTCGGCCGCCTGCTTCGTCGACCGCGGGCTCGCAGACGCACTGCTGCGCCTTGTGCGCTCTACGGGCCTCGGAGCCAAGGTCTACGCCGACCGCATCCCCTTCGAGGGTGGCAGTTTCGAGCTCGGACGCACCCTCAACATCGACCCGGTAAGCGCAGCCATGAACGGCGGCGACGACTGCAGGATCCTTCTTGCCGTGCCCCTGTCGCAGTACGAGTCACTGCGACGTAACTTCCAGACATTCGACATTATAGGCCACCTCGCCCAGAGCGACGTCGGCGCCGTGCTCGTCTCGCCCGACGGCCTGGAGCACCCGGTCTCGGCCCCGGGCTGGCCCTCATCAGACTCAACATCCAATTCCTATAAATCATGAAAAAAGTTATCGCAATCATCGGATCCCTGTTGCTCGCAGCATCGGTTTCCCAGGCCCAGAGCTGGCTCGATTCCTTCCTTCAGATCGCTACCGAAAAGGTCGGTGACGTACTCAGCGGCAAATCTGCTGCAACTTCCACTTTCGATATCAAGGGCACCTGGACTTACCAGGGCGTCGCCATCGGCGCAGGTTCCCAGGACGTTCTCGCAAGCCTTGCCGCCTCTGCAGGCACCGGCACCGTCGAAAAGAAGGTCGACGCACTCCTCGCCAAGGCCGGCATCAAGGCCGGCGCCGCCACATTCACCTTCAAGGAGGACGGCTCCTTTACTCTCCTCGCCGGCAAGATCAACCTCCCCGGCACCTGGTCCAAGGACGGCGACAAGATTACCCTCAACTTCGCCAAAGTCTTCAACTTCAAGCTTGTAGGTACCATCAAGACCAACGCCTCCGGCTGCGAACTCCTCTTCGAGTCCGGCAAGTTCCTCGAGTGGGCCAAGAAAGTCCTCGAACTTGTCAACAAGGTGGCCAACAACAGCACCCTCACCGCCGTCCAGACAGCCGTCGCCAGCGTCGACGACCTGCAGCTCGGCTTCAAGCTCAGCAAGTAGAGTTCACATTTTTGCATATTTCAGGCGGTCCGAATCTCCCGGGCCGCCTGTTTTGTCTTAAAATTGACTATATTTGTATCATGTCATTCGTCCACCTTCACGTCCACACGCAGTACTCGATACTCGACGGCCTTTCCGACATCAAGAAGCTGTTTGCCCGCGCCCGCGAGCTGTCAATGCCCGCCATCGCCATCACCGACCACGGCAACATGTACGGCGTCAAGGAGTTCCTCAAGTGGGCCTACGACAAGTCCAACCTGGGCCCCGACAAGCAGCCTCTGGTCAAACCCATCGTAGGCTGCGAGGTCTACGTGACCCGCCACTACGACAACCGCCTCAAGGACAACGACCACAAGAACTACTACCACCTCATACTCCTCGCGCGCAACTACAACGGCTACAAGAACCTCATGAAGATAGTCTCCGCCGGTTTCATCGACGGATTCTACTACAAGCCCCGCGTAACCCACGAGATCATCGAGCAATACCACCAGGACCTCATCTGCTGCTCGGCCTGCCTTGCGGGCGAGATTCCCAAGGCCCTCATGGCCGGCGACTACGACGCCGCCCGCAAGGCCATAGAATGGCACCGAGGCGTCTTCGGCGATGATTATTACCTCGAGGTCATGCACCATGAGACCCAGGTACAGGGCATTCCCGAGGAGGCGCTGGAGAAGATACGCGAGGTCGGCCGCCAGCAGGCCGTCGTCAACGAAGGCATCTTCCGCCTCGCGGAAGAATACGGCATCAAAGTCGTCGCCACCAACGACGCCCACTTCATCAACAAGGAGGACGGCCCCGTCCACGACAGGCTCATCTGCCTCACCACCAACGCCAACGTAGGCGACCCAAAACGCCTGCGCTACACCCAGCAGGAATACATCAAGAGCGAAGAAGAGATGGCCGCCCTCTTCCCCGGCCACCCCGAGGTGCTCGAAAACACCCTCGAGGTCGCCGGTAAGATCGAGGCCTATTCCATCGACCGTCCCCACGTCCTCCCCAAGTACGAAATCGACCCCAAGTTCCTCGCCGTCATCGACAACAAGCTCGAGCAGTACAAGAGCGTCATCGACGAAGGCCGCTACAACATCACCCGCGACAAGGCCACCGGCCGCGAAATCCGCGAATACCGCGGCGACGCCTTCTGCAACTCGGTAGCCTACCTTTGCGAACTCTGCTACCGTGGAGCCCACGCCCGCTACGGCGACACCCTCACCGAGGAGCAGCAGGAGCGCATCGACTTCGAGCTCAAGACCATCAGCAAGATGGGCTTCCCCGACTACTTCCTCATCGTCCAGGACTACATCGCCGCCTCTCGCAGGCACGGCTACCTGGTGGGCCCCGGCCGAGGTTCCGCAGCCGGAAGCGTCGTCGCTTACTGCCTGGGTATCACCAACCTCGACCCCCTCAAGTACAACCTCCTGTTCGAGCGTTTCCTCAATCCCGACCGCATCTCGATGCCCGATATCGACGTCGACTTCGAGAACCTGCTCGACGCCCACGAGTACGTCGAAAAAACCTACGGGGAAGACCACGTCTCCCGCGTCATCACCTTCGGCACCATGGCCGCCAAGAGCGCCATCAAGGACGTCGCCCGCATCAGCGAGATGAGCCTCGACGAGTCCAACCGCCTGAGCAAGCTCATCCCCGACCGCCTGAGCGAGCGCCAGGAGAAGGAATACCCCTTCAACCCCAAGCTCGACGAGCTCAAGAGCGGCTTCAAGGTCATTGAGAAAGAGGTCGAAGTCGAGGTCGACGGCCAGAAAGTCCGCCAGAAGCGCACCTTCCAGAAGGGTCTCGAAGACGTCGACGTCAAAGTCACCCTCGCCAACTGCTACCGCCTCGTGCCCGAACTGCGCTCCGAGCTCGAAAACGGCGAGGATCTCACCAAAGAGGTCCTCCATTACGCCCTCAAGCTCGAGGGCTGCATACGCCAGGTGGGCATGCACGCCTGCGCCACCATCATCGGCCGGGGCAACCTCACCGACTTCATCCCCATCTGCCTTTCCAAGGACAAGGACACCGGCAAGGACGTCTGGACCTCCCAGTACGACGGCCACTACATCGAGGACGTCGGCATGCTCAAGATGGACTTCCTGGGCCTCATCACCCTCTCCATCATACACGAGACGCTCCGCAACATCAAGCAGCGTCACGGCGTCGACATCGACATCGAGGCCATCCCCATCGACGACCGCGAGACCCTTGAGCTCTACGGCCGCGGCGACACCACCGTCGTCTTCCAGTTCGAATCGGAGGGCATGAAAAACTGGCTCCAGCGCCTCCGCCCCGAGCGTTTCGAGGACCTCATCGCAATGAACGCCCTCTACCGTCCGGGCCCCATGGACTACATCCCCGATTTCGTAGCCCGCAAGCTGGGGCAGCAGAAAATCGAGTATGACCTCCCCGAAATGGAGGAGCACCTCTCTGAAACCTACGGCATCACCGTCTACCAGGAGCAGGTCATGCTCCTGAGCCGCAAGCTCGCCGGCTTCACCCGCGGCGAGGCCGACCGCCTCCGCAAGGCCATGGGCAAGAAGAAGATAGACGAGATGATGGTGCTCAAGGACAAGTTCATGTCCCAGGGCCAGGCGGCGGGCCACCCCGAGAAGACCCTCGACAAGATATGGAAGGACTGGGAGAAGTTCGCCCAGTACGCCTTCAACAAGTCGCACGCCACCTGCTATGCCTGGGTGAGCTATCAGACCGGCTGGCTCAAGTGCCACTACACCGCCGAGTTCCTGGCGGCCAACCTCTCCTGCAACCTGTCCAACATGGACGAAATCAAGAAGATAATGGCCGACTGCAAGCTCCACGGCATCAACGTCCTGAGCCCCGACGTCAACGAGTCCGAGGCCCGCTTCACGGTCAACGCCAGGGGCGACATCCGCTTCGGCCTGGGCGGCCTCAAGAACTTCGGCTCCAACGTGGTGGACGCCATAGTCGCCGAGCGCACCCAGAACGGACCGTTCTCGGACGTCTACGACTTCGTGGAACGCATGGCCGAGCGCAGCGCCAAGGACTCCAAATCCGTTGTCATTACGGCCAAATCCGTCGAAATCCTGGCCCTGTCGGGCGCTTTCGATTCGTTCGGCTGCGCCCGGTCGCAGTTCTTCGTGCCCGGAGTGAGCGGCGACCGCTTCATCGACGAGCTCACCCGCTACATGGACCTCTACAAGACCGACAAGATGGACAACAGCCTCTCCCTGTTCGGCGAAGTTGAGGAAATGAAGCCCCAGCGCCCCTTGATGCCTTCCGCTCCCCGCGACGAGAACACCCTGGCCCTCCTGCAGGAGGAGAAAAACTACGTCGGGATGTACCTGAGCGCCCATCCGCTCGACCGGTACTCCTTCGAGATAGAGAATTTCACCAACCTGTCTGTCGGCCGCCTGGGCGACAAGGTGCTCGAGTGCGACAAGGACCGCAAGAAGTTCCAGGCCAGCGTGGCCGGCATCGTCACCGACATCAAGACCATCACCACCCGCTCGGGCTCTCCCGGCGCCCGCATCACGCTCGAGGACTACAACGGCCACTACGAGTTCGCCCTGTTCGGCAAGGAATACGAGGCCTACATCGCCTACATGAAGCCCCACGAGTACCTCTACATCCAGGGCGACATCGACGAGCGTTACTTTGTCAAGCCCGAGGAGCGTGCACAGGGCAAGACCGCCCCTTACGCCTTCAAAATCAAGAAGGTGCTCCTCCTTGGCAACGTCGCCGAGACTTTCCTGAGCGGCATCACGCTCGAGCTTGACTCCCAGCTGCTCAGTCCCGGTTTCCGCTCCCGCCTGACCGCCCTCCTGAAGGCCTTCCCTGGCAAAATGCCTCTGTCGATACTTCTCAAGGACGATGCTACCGGCTACAAGCTGGAGTTCCATTCCAAGAAGTATTCGGTGGCGGTGACGAGCGAATTCGCGGCGCGCGTGCGCCAGATGGGCATGTCCTACACTGTCCAGAAAAAATCCGCCTGACCTGTGCAAGCTATGCCCCGGCTCCGTATTTAAGAGGTATGAAACGCGCTATTATTCTTGCTGCGGCCCTGCTTTCGCTCTCATGCCTGCAGCTCAAAGCTCAGCACTTCGACCCTGAGCACCGTCATTCCGTCGAACTTTCTTCGGGCTTTCCGCCCATACATGCTTTCATGCTGGGCTCCAACGGCTCTTACCGCATGTATGCCGGATTCTCGGAGGATACGAACTTTCGGGGCAGCGTGACCCTGGGCTATACCTATGCCATCAATGAGAAGTGGGACTTCAATGCGGCCTTCAACCTTGCGTCGCATTTCTACACCCGTACATATTACAACAGCACCGAGGAAACCGACGAAGCAGGCTATCCTTTTACCAAGTACGACTGGGATTCCGTCAAAGAAGTCAAAAGCGACATGACGGTCTGGCCCTCCTACATGGCCAATTTCCGCTGGAAGTGGTACAGGTCCGACAAAGTGCGCCTCTATTCGTCCTTCGGCCTCAGCTACCTGCCATGGATATGGCCCATCTTCCCCAACCTCACTCCCATAGGCATCAACTTCGGCGGCAACCACTTCTATGGCCTCGCCGAATTCAACTTCAGCACCGCCGCCACCTTCGCCCACCTCGGCCTCGGCTATCGCTTCTAGCCTTCCCCCCCTCCCTGCGGGGTGCAAATCCGCCCCGTTTTTCACCTCGGTTGGCCGAAATGGCCTTTCTGGTGGGCGCGAGTGCTCCTACCCCTACAAAACCGTGCAGGGGTAAGAGCGAAAATGGGCCAAAATGCTCTTACCCCTACAGACGCATGCAGGGGTAGGAGCACCGGGGATTCAGCCGGACTGGTTTTGGGACAACGTTAGGATAACACTCCTCGGCGGGACAGACCAACCGGGATACAAAACAGGCGGCCCGGGCAATCCGGACCGCCTGAAATATGCAAAAATTCGAATCTTACTTCTTGGCGGAAGCCTTCTTGTTCATGGCGCGGCGGGTGCTGTCGTACATGATGGGAGTACCGATCATGATGGAAGCGTAGGTACCGATGAGGACACCGAGGCAGAGGGCGACCGAAAGGCCCCTGATGCTCTCGCCGCCGAAGATGGCGATGGCAAGCATAGGCAGGAGGGTCGAGACCGAGGTGTTGACCGTACGGGTGAGGGTCTGGTTGAGGGACTTGTTGACCATGTCCTTGAAGTCGTCGTTGGGATGGAGACCGAGATTCTCACGTATGCGGTCGAATATGACCACGTTGTCGTTGATGGCGTAACCGATGATGGTAAGGATAGCGGCTATGAATGTCTGGTCGACGTCGAGGTTGAAGGGCAGGATGCCGCTGAACAGCGAGAAGAAGCCGATGAGTATGATAGCCGTGTGGGCCAGCGAGACAACGCCGCCGAGACCCCAGTTCCAGCCCTTGAACCGCCATGCGATGTAGGCGAAGATGATGAGCAGGGCCAGGAGGACCGAAATGATTGCGGAGCGCTTGATGTCGCTTGCAATGGATGCGCCGACCTTGTCGGAGGAGATGATACCGTTGGGGTTGTTGGCGGTGTCCTTGAAGTCCTCGATGGTGAGGGGAGCGGAGTAGAACGGCCTGAGGGCCTCGAAGAGCATGCCTTCGATTTCGGTGTCGACGGCGGAGGACTCGTCCTTGACCTTGTAGGAGGTGGTGATCTTCATCTGGGACTCGCCGCCGAACTGCTTGACCTCGACGGAAGACTCGGGATCTGCGGCGTTGAAGGTGGCGTTGACTGCGGAGCGGATTTCCTCTGCGGTGACGCCCTGGTCGAAGCGGACGACATAGGTGCGGCCGCCGGTGAAGTCGACGCCGTAGGTGAAGCCCTTGATGAAGATGGAGCCGAGGGAGATGAGGATGAGCGCGCCGGACACGATGTAGGACCACTTGCGGGCCTTGATGAAGTCGACGTGGGTGTTCTTGAGGAAGTTCTCGGACCACTTCCACTCGAAGGTCATGCCCTTGCCCTTGGTGACGCGGCTGTCGATGATGAGGCGGGTGATGAAGATGGAGGTGAGGACGGAAGTGATGATACCGATGATGAGGGTGGTGGCGAAGCCCTTGATGGGGCCGGAACCGAAGAAGAACAGCACCAGACCGGTGAGGAGGGTGGTCACCTGGCCGTCGATGATGGCGGAGTAGGCGTTGGAGTAACCGTCGTGGACGGCCTTGCCCAGGCCCTTGCCGGCCTTGAGTTCCTCCTTGATGCGCTCATAGATGATGACGTTGGCGTCGACTGCCATACCGAGCGTCAGGACCAGACCCGCGATACCCGGCAGAGTAAGCACTGCGCCGAAGGAGGCGAGGGTGCCGAAGAGCAGGACGACGTTGGTGAGAAGGGCGACGTCGGCGACGAGACCTGCACCCTTGTAGAAGAGCACCATGTAGAGGAGCACGAGGATGAAGGCGATGAGGAAGGAGATGAGACCGGCCCTGATGGACTCGGCACCGAGGGAAGGACCTACGACCTGCTCCTGTACGATGGTAGCGGGTGCGGGAAGCTTACCGGACTTGAGGACGTTGGTAAGGTCGGTAGCCTCTTCCATGGTGAAGTTGCCGCTGATTTCGGAGGAACCGCCGGTGATCTCGCCGTTGACGGTAGGGTAGGAGTAGACGGTGCCGTCGAGGACGATGGCTATCTGCTTGCCGATGTTGTCCTTGGTGAGGCGGGCCCAGATGTTGGCGCCCTCGGCGTTCATGGTCATGGAGACGGTGGGGGAGCCGCCGCGGCGCTCGTTGGTGGTGACGCGGGCGTCGGTAACTACGCCGCCGTCAAGAGGGGCCTTGCCGTCACGGCTCGAGGACTTGATGGCGATGAGCTCGAAGATGTTGTCGGACTGGAGGTAGTCGCTGGGCTTGACGCTCCACATGGGGACGAATTCGGCAGGGAAGATTGCAGCGACTTCGGGCATGGAGAGGTACTTGTTGACGGCTGCGGTGTCGGCTGCCGCGGCATAACCGATGCAGGCGTTGCCACGGTAGTTGGTGGGCTGCAGGACGGCGAAGAGGGGATTGGCCTTGCGGTATGCGGAAAGGTCGTCCTCGTTTTCGCCCTGGGCCTTGAGCTCCTGGGAGACGAGGTCGTCATCTGCGGGCTGTACGGCTTCGGGCTCCTGCTCAGCGGCGGAATACTGGGCGAGCAGGCTGTTGGCCTCCTGGAGGTAGGGGGTGATTTCGGCGGCGTCGAATGTGGTCCAGAACTCGAGGGACGCGGTGCCCTGGAGGAGTTTGCGCACGCGCTCGGGCTCCTTGACACCCGGAAGCT
>ERZ842401.5488-NODE-5488-length-14047-cov-3.727702_pt1 | contig 14047 bp, 13 predicted proteins | sample MGYA00521270_ERZ842401 | MGnify/ENA primary metagenome ERZ842401 (study PRJEB31892, sample SAMEA3878208) | bioreactor metagenome | biome: Moose rumen | place: Sweden | collected 2011-10 | study: EMG produced TPA metagenomics assembly of the PRJEB12797 data set... | reverse complement strand
ACACTTCTCACCACTTTGATACAATTTTAATATATAACTTGATAAAATGCAACCCCTTTTTGAAGATATATTTATTTTGAGCCGATTTTACAATATCTTTACACGGGAGCACTGGATTTTCCGCAACCGAATGGTATAATATTGTAAAATCCTTCAAGGGAGGTATCGTCTATGATCGACAGAGTTTCAATAAAAGAGCGCTCATTGCGCATGTTCAAAAGCAACTACTGGCTGTGTGTGGGGATATTCGCGGTGCTTTCCGCGATCACGAGCGCGGTGAGCAGCATGGGCAGCATGAGCTCGAGCCTTTCCAGTCTCACAAGGATCGGGAACGGCGAGCTCTTCCCCTCCGACGCGGTGCAGGCATTTGCAGGAATATCGTTCGTGCTGTCGCTGATCGGGATTGCGGTGTCGATATTCGTCGGCGGGCCGCTCTCGGTTTCGAGTGCGAAGGCCGCTGTGAATATTTATGATGGGAACAGGCCGAGCTTTAGGGACGTCATTTACGGCTTCAGGAACGGCATGTATTGGAAGAGCGTGGGGGTGACGGCGCTGCTGGTGCTGCTTTCGGGGGCTGAGGTTTTCAATATAGCCACGGTGCTGGTGTGCTGCGCTTTGCATGAGCTGGGGCATTTGTTTTTCATGCTGCTGTTTTCACGCCCGCCTGAGAGCATAGTGCTCTACGGCGGCGGCATACGCATTGTGCCAGGCTCACAGCGGCTTGACAGCAAGGTCAGGGATATCATCATACTGCTGGCAGGCTGCATGGTGAATTTTATATCGGCTGCCCTCTGGACGGCGGTGTTCGGCTTTGGCTATTTCGCTAAGGTCAGCCTGCTGCTGGGGGTCTATAACCTTATGCCCATGTCAAACTTTGACGGCGGCAGGCTGCTTGATATCATAAGCGGCGGCAGGGGCAGCGCATTTGTCAGGTCGGCATTCATACTGGCAGGGGGAGCCTGCATAGCTGTGATGAGCCTGCGCTCACAGCTCACGCTCTCGGCGGCAGCGGCGTTTTTTTACGTTGCCCTGGCAGAGCTGGAGTCCCGAGGGCTGCGGTGAAAAATATCGGTAAAACAGGTGGTATCATGAAGCTTAAATTTGAGATATATAAGCATATCTGCTTTAAGCCGCACCGGCTCACCGAGGAAGAGCGAAATGAAAAGATATGCCGAGTCTTGGCAAAAAAATTTAAAAAACCCCTTGACAAATCTTGAAAAAGGGTGTATAATATTCTGGTAAACAAAGCAGAGCGTTTCCGTTCTCACCTCAAGCGCCGTTTTGGCAGCGAAAAGGTCGCAATAATTTTACAAGTTTTTTGTGATGTTATTCGGGCACGGTATTTCTCTGTGTCCGTTTTTATTTTATTTTTGGAGGTGCTTAAAAATTAGCAGCAAAGAACATCAGATCAACGAAGATATCCGCGATAAGGAGTTAAGGGTGATCGACGTTGACGGAACACAGCTTGGTATCCTCAGTGCGGAGGAAGCATTGAAGATAGCTTTTGAAAAGGATCTCGATCTGGTAAAGATCGCCCCTCAGGCTGCACCGCCCGTTTGCAGGATAATGGACTACGGCAAATTCCTGTTCGAGCAGCAGAAGCGTGAGAAGGAAGCGAGAAAGAACCAGAAGGTCATTGATATCAAGGAAGTGAGGATGTCATCAACTATCGACACCCACGACTTCAACACAAAGGTCAATCATGCTATCAAGTTCCTTAAAGGAGGCGACAAGCTCAAGGTCTCCGTCAGGTTCCGCAAAAGAACAGTGGCACACCCCCAGTTCGGTGAGGAGCTGCTCAGAAAGTTCAAGGAAGCTGTTTCTGAGGTCGGAGTTGTTGATAAGCCGTCAAAAATGGAGGGACGCAGCTTAGTGATGTTCGTTTCTCCGAAAAAGCAGTAAGTAAATATCAAGGAGGATAAATCAAATGCCAAAGATCAAGACACATTCAGGTGCAAAAAAGCGTTTCAGTGTGACAGGCAGCGGTAAGGTAAAGTTCCAGCACACCAACAAGAGACACAGACTTACCCAGAAGGAGCACAAGCGCAAGAGGATACTCAGAGGCGCAGCTTATGCTGATGACTCAAACATCAAGAACGTTAAGGCACTTATCCCTTACAAATAATGACGAGTTGTAGGGAAAATAATTAATTGAAAATTTCAGGAGGTAATAACTATGGCTCGTGTTAAGGGAGCAATGATGACTCGTAAGAGAAGAAACAAGACTCTGAAGCTTGCAAAGGGCTATTTCGGCGCAAAGAGCAAGCATTTCAAGATGGCTAAGCAGGCTGTGATGAAGTCAGGTCAGTATGCATACATCGGCAGAAAGCAGAGAAAGAGAGATTTCAGAAGACTCTGGATCACAAGGATCTCCGCTGCCTGCAAGCTCAACGGTATCAACTATTCGACCTTTATGAACGGCGTAAACAAGGCAGGCATCACACTCAACAGAAAGATGCTCTCAGAGATCGCTATCAGCGACCCTGCAGGATTTACAGCTATCGTTGAGAAGGCAAAGGCTGCTCTTTAATAACATTAAGCACGCAGGTTTTTAATAAGCATGCGTGTTTTGTTGTATAATAAGGCTAATGTTTTTTGAGCCTTTGACGCATTTTTTTGCGAATATGATACGGTGTCAGGCGGTGACTGTTTTGCTGATAACAGCTAAGGATAATCCTAAGATAAAAGAGCTCAGAAAGCTCTATTCCTCGCGCAGAGAGCGGCTTAAACAGGGGCTTTTCGTTATCGAGGGCGTAAGGGGCTGCAGGGACGCCCTGAGAGACCTTGAGGATATCAGGGCGGTGTTTTATACCGAGGGGGCTTTGGGCTCTCTTGACCTGACTCTGCCCGACAGGGTGAGTGAGGACAGGCGGTTTCTGATAACCGACGAGCTCGCCGAAAAAATAAGCGATACCCACAGCAGCCAGGGGATATTTGTGGTGGCAAAGCGCCTTGATAAGCCCTTTGAGGCGGCAAAGCTCAAAGCTGACGGCAAATATCTCATACTGGCAGAGCTGCAGGACCCCGGCAACCTTGGCACCATGATACGCACCGCCGACGCCGTCGGGCTTGACGGTGTGGTGCTGGCAGGCAGCTGTGTTGACCTTTATAACCCCAAGACCGTCAGATCGGCGGTGGGCAGTATGCCGAGGGTGGATATTTTTATCGAAAAGGACAGCCGACAGGTGCTTGAAGGCTTTGCCCGAAGGGGCATTAAAACCGCCGCTGCCGTTATCGAGGGCGGCGAGGAGATAAGGCGGTTTGATTTTTCACGGGGCTGTGCCGTGGTCATCGGCAATGAGGGCAGAGGGCTTGATGATGAAACTGTCAGGCTGTGCTCCCACAAGGTGACTATCAGCATGAGCGGTCATATCGACTCGCTTAATGCGGCGGCAGCAGCTACTATCTTCCTCTGGGAAATGACTAAACAGTGAGGGCAGTATGATAACTTATGAAACACTCTGGCTCTGGGCAGTTCTGGTTTTCGGTGCGAGCAGCAAACGTATATGGGAGCTGGGCGGTAAGCGCCTGCATATTGAGGAGTTTGTGAGGCGTGTAGCCAGAAACGAGGTCGAGGGGCTGACTCCGCATGAGATCGAAAACGTTAAAAATATAAAGCTCAGCCAAGCAGAAAAAATTCTTGAAGAATGCGAAGATCGGGGGCAGAAGGTGATCTGCATCGACAGGGTGGAGTACCCTATAAAGCTTAAGGATATACCCGATCCGCCGCTGCTGCTTTTTTACAGGGGAAACATTGATCTGCTGAAATGCGGCAGTGCGATAGCGGTGACGGGTGCGAGAAAGCACTCGGACTATTCCAAAAGGGTCTGCGAGGATATCTGCTGCGAGCTGGCAGATCAGAGGGTAACGCTGATCACCGGCTTTGCAGGCGGTATCGACCGTCTGGTGAACGAAACTGTGCTCAGGCACGGCGGTAAGACCGTTGGTGTGCTGGCAACTCACCTGGACGCCGCAGGCAGCAGCATTGATCGGGAGCTGTGTGAAAAGCTCAGCAAAAACGGGCTTGTTATCACCGAGCATTGCCCGGCTCTTAAACTGCCGAATAATGCCGTCAGGAGAAACAGGTTATCTGTGGGAATGTCCGACGGTGTGCTGTTTATTGAAGCCTCGATGAAAAGCCACGGGCTCAATAATCAGGAGCACGCTGTGCGTCAGGGCAAGCCTGTGTTCGTTATTCCCCCGGGGGATATCTTGGACGAAAGATATTTCGGTCAGAGGGAGCTTATGCGCAAGGGCGCCATACCTGTTTTTGAAGCTGAGGATATCATTGGCAGGCTGGACAGGAGAGCGGAATACGGCGTTTTTCAGCCGATGGGCGAGGTGATCAGGCGTGAGAAAGAGCCTGCCAAGACCAACAGGCGCAGTAAGGCACAAAGCCGTGTGCAGCGAGACAGGCTGCCGGTGCTGCCCCAGCGCATCAAGCCTGCTGTAATTAAGGACCCGCTGAAGCCGAAAAAGCCGAAAAAGCCCATAATGCAGGTGGAGGACTACACAAAGCTTACGGCTGCCGACGCCATTTGCAAGGCGCTGGAAGGTGAGCCGCTTATTGCCAACGACATCGCAGGCGTGACAAAGCTGGATATCATGACGGTGCTGAGCGAGCTGACCTTGCTGGAGATACGGGGCAGGGTCGAGAAGCTGGCAGGCGGTTATTATCGGCTGATATAAATTCGCAGTATCGTACAAAGGCTGCTATCGAGAGCCTTAGTACGATACCGTGACCAACCTGAAGCGGGAGCGCTTCGTAAAAGTAAGGGAGAAGTTTGATTTGTCAGATTTAGTTATTGTAGAGTCGCCCCACAAGGCGAAAACAGTTAAAAGATATCTCAGCGGCGATTATGAGGTGGTGGCGTCTATGGGACACCTGAGGGACCTGCCCAAATCAAAGCTGGGAGTTGATATAGATAATGATTTTGAACCCCATTATATCAACATAAAGGATAAGGAGAGCCTTATCAAAGAGATAAAGAAAAAGGCTAAGGGCTGCGACCGTGTTTATCTCGCAGGAGACCCCGACCGTGAGGGAGAAGCCATATCATGGCATTTGGCACAGCTGCTGGGGCTGGATATGAGCGAGAAAAACAGGGTAGCCTTCAACGAGATAACCAAAACAGGTATAGAGGCAGGCATGAGCCACCCCAGAACTATCGACCTGAACCTTGTGAACGCCCAGCAGACAAGGAGAATACTTGACAGGATAGTGGGCTATAAGCTGTCGCCCTTTTTGTGGAGAAAGATAAGACGAGGTCTTTCGGCAGGCAGAGTGCAGTCGGTGGCTGTGAAGATGATATGCGACAGGGAAGAGGAGATAAGAGCCTTTGTATCACAGGAATACTGGTCGATAGACGGCAAATTTCTGGCTAGATCCAGCAGAAAGGCATTCTCGGCAAAGGTGAATGCCGTTGACGGCAAAAAGCCCGAGCTCAAAAGCAAGGAGGAAGCCGACGAGGTGCTGGCAAGGCTGGAGGGCGCTGAGTTTGTTATCGACAAGGTGAAAAAAAGCGTCCATAGAAAGACCCCTGCCGCACCCTTTACCACATCGACATTGCAGCAGGAGGCTTCAAGAAGGCTGGGCTTTCAGGGCAGGCGCACCATGAAGGCGGCGCAGGAGCTGTATGAGGGCCTTGATATCAACGGTCTGGGCGCAACGGGTCTTATCACCTATATGAGAACAGACAGTCTCAGGATATCCGACGAAGCCAGAGCTGCGGCTTACAGCTTTATCAAGGAGAAGTACGGCGACAAGTATATTCCCGACAAGCCCAAGGTCTATAAAACAAAGGGCTCGGCACAGGACGCCCACGAGGCTATAAGACCCACCGACCCCAGGATAACCCCCGACATTGTCAAGGCAAGCGGCGTTACAGCCGACCAGTATAAGCTGTATAGGCTGATCTGGGAGAGGTTCATAGCGTCACAGATGTCAAACTGCCTTATGGATACCATGTCGGTGGATATTATGGCAAACGGGGTCAATTTCAAGGCTACAGGCTACTCTGTAAAGTTTGATGGCTTTACAGTGCTTTATGAGGAGTCAAAGGACGAGGAGGAGGAAAAGAAGAACGTTCTTCCTGCCATATCCAAGGGAGATGTGCTGAGAGCCAAGGAGATAACAGGCAAGCAGCTTAAACCAACGGCGCTGGGCGAGGTCACAAACCAGCTTATGAGCGAGCATTTTGATAAGATAGTCGATGTGAAGTTCACCGCCAATATGGAGCAGAGTTTAGACGATATCGAAAGCGGCAAGACCGAGTGGGTGAAAACTCTTAAAAAGTTTTATAAGGAGTTCGACAGCGAGCTCACCAAGGCTGAGACCGAGATGGAGGGCAAGCGTGTAAAGGTGCCCGATGAAGCCACCGACGAGGTGTGCGAGGTCTGCGGCAAGCCTATGGTGATAAAGATAGGCAGATACGGCAAGTTCATGGCGTGCTCGGGCTTCCCTGAGTGTACCAATACACGCCGCATTGTGCAGGAGACAGGCGGCAACTGCCCCTACTGCGGCAAGCGTGTGCTGCTCAAAAAATCAAAAAAGGGCAAAAAGTATTACGGCTGTGAGGATAACCCCCAGTGCAGCTTTATGACCTGGGACCTGCCCACCGAGGAGAAGTGCCCCACCTGCGGCAGCACACTTTTCCAGAAGGGCGGCAAAAACGGCATACTCATATGCCACAAGCCCGACTGCGGCTATCAGAGGAGCTTATCAAATGAGGGTTAAGGTCATAGGCGCAGGGCTGGCAGGGTGTGAGGCTGCATGGCAGCTGGCTGAAGCAGGGGTGGAGACTGAGCTTTTTGAGATGAAGCCGCAAAAGTTTTCCCCTGCCCATAAGTACCGGGGCTTTGCAGAGCTTGTGTGCTCAAACTCCCTTAAAGCCGAGAGAATAGGCTCGGCGGCAGGTATGCTTAAAGAGGAGATGCGCAGGCTGGGCTCGCTTACTATGGAGTGCGCCGAGCTTACCAAGGTATCGGCAGGCGGTGCGCTGGCTGTTGACAGAGAAAGGTTCTCGGACGCTGTCACCGAAAGGATAAAGAGTGAGCTGCTGATAACCGTGACCGAGAGGGAAGTTACCGAGATACCCGAGGGCAATGTGATAATAGCCACAGGACCCCTGACCTCTGACGGGCTGGCTGAGAGCATTAAAAAGCTATGCGGCGAGTATCTGTATTTCCACGATGCGGCAGCGCCTATCGTCACCTTTGAGAGCATTGATATGAGCAAGGCTTTTTTTGCCGCACGCTACGGCAGGGGCGAGGCTGATTATATCAATTGTCCTATGGATAAAGATGAATATGAGCGGTTTTACAATGCCCTGATAAATGCTGAGTCTGCGCCGCTGAAAGAGTTCGACAGAGAGCATTTTGCCAAGGACGGCTTCAAGGTATATGAGGGCTGTATGCCTATCGAGGTGCTGGCAAAAAGGGGCGAGGACACCATGCGGTACGGTCCCCTGAAGCCTGTGGGACTGACCGACCCGAGGACAGGCAGAAGACCCTATGCGGTGATACAGCTGAGAGCCGAGAACGCACAGGGGACCATGTATAACATAGTGGGCTTTCAGACCAACTTGAAATTCGGCGAGCAGAAAAGGGTGTTTTCCATGATACCGGGGCTTGAAAATGCCGAGTTTATGCGCTATGGAGTAATGCACAGAAACACCTTTATAAACTCCCCGAAGCTGCTTAACGAGCAGTTTAATATGCGTGGGCGTGACAACCTGTTTTTTGCAGGACAGATAACAGGTGTTGAGGGCTATATCGAGTCGGCAGCCAGCGGGATTTTTGCAGGGCTGAACATGGCAAGGCTGATACAGGGCAAGCCTTTGGTGAGCCTGCCCGAGACCACCATGCTGGGTGCGCTTTCAAAGTATATCTCAGACCCCACGGTGGAAAAATTCCAGCCGATGGGCTGCAACATGGGCATTCTGCCCGAGCTTGGGGAGCGGATAAGAGACAAGCAGAAGCGTTATGAGACCATAGCCGGGAGAGGGCTCGCTGACCTTGACAGAATGCTTTCAGAGCTTTAAGAAGCAGAAAAAAACGCAGTTTTGCCTTTATACTCCCCTCTGCTCCAAAGTATCCATTATCTTTGCGCAGAAATAAATTTTTTCTGCGTTACACTCCCTTGACTTACGTCAGTAAGCCTGCGGTCGTGTGCCTTGATAAAATTTATTTCTGCACAGATCTAATGGATATTTTGAAACAGAGGCGAGTATAGGGGGCTGATAATAAATGCTTGAAGATCTTGGTATCACAGGGCTGGCGGCGAGGTTTGAATACGCCGCGGCAAACTACGGCGGAATGCTGCTGATCTTTGCATGGGCGCTGCCAAAGCTTATAAAGCGCCGCAGCAAAGGGCGTGGGGGCGGCGTGTTTATGGCGGCTTTGAGCGCTGCATGGTTTATCGCCATGTGCGTGCCGCTTATCAACATCGTTTCTTATTTGAGCTGCCGGAAAAGCGGCGACAGCATTTATGCCGCCGACGAGGACAAAGCGGCGGAGCTGTTTGAGCAGGCTGACAAGCATTTTGCTCTGGCAGAAAAGCAGGCGGCGTTTATCGGCGCAGTGTTCTTTACGCTGTCGGCTTTAGCTCTTATCTTTCTGGGAGTCAGAGCTTTCAGGCGCAGCGCCGAGCTTAACAGAAAGCTTTCGGGAGCTTTGTATGCCGCAGTAAATATCACGGCGGCAGGTGGGCTTTTGATATTCGGCTTTATATGCACCGCAAAGTTCCTCTCAGCAGCAGGGCTGGTTTAAGAACTTGTTCTCATAGACTTATGCACGCATCTTTTTGAGCATCTTTTGCCGCTTTCCGCGTTGAAAAGCCTTGCAGGGCGCCAGCCCAACTGCGGCTTTTCGCCTTGAAATCGACAAAATCTACTCAAAAATCTGCATGCAGATCCTATGAGAACAAGTTCTAAGCAGCAAGACAGGTTTTTAGAAAACATAACCCGGAAGCAGGAAAAAAGAAGTTAGAAGCAAGAAAAACCGCCACAGGCGCACCAAGATCTTGCCTCTTGCTTCTGGCAGAGCAGGCTGCGGATAAGAAGTAAGAAATAGTATTCCTTGCCTCTTACCTTTAGCCTCAAAAGATCATAAGGAGGTAAAATTATGAACATTGTTATTGACGCCTTCGGAGGAGACAATGCACCTCTGGAGGTAATCAAGGGCTCGATAGACGCTCACAGGGATCTTAGCGTTGATGTTACGCTGGTGGGCGATGAAGAGAAGATAAAAAAGTGTGCCCGGGATAACGGGCTGGATATCTCGGGACTTAAAATTCGCCATGCGGATACCGTTATCGAGATATGCGAGGAGCCTACCGAGGTCATCAAGGGCAAAAAGGACTGCTCGATGGCTGTTGGCATGAAAATGCTTGCGGACGGCGAGGGTGACGCTTTCGTTTCGGCAGGCTCAACAGGTGCGCTGGTGGTGGGGGCTACCTTTATCGTAAAGCGCATTAAGGGCATTAAAAGACCTGCCCTGGCTACTATTCTGCCAACAGCAGGTGCGCCCACCATGCTGCTTGACAGCGGCGCAAATGCCGACTGCCGCCCCGAAATGCTCACACAGTTCGGCATTATGGGCTCGGCTTATATGAATAAGATACTGGGTGTAAAAGAGCCCAGGGTGGGTCTTGCCAACATCGGCGCTGAGGAGTCAAAGGGCAGAGACCTGGAGCTGGAGACATACAAGCAGCTCAAAGCAGCCCCCGTTAATTTTATCGGCAATATCGAGGCAAGGCAGCTGCCAATGGGCGACTGTGATGTGTGCGTTGCCGACGGCTTCTGCGGCAACCTTATGCTGAAGCTCTATGAGGGCATGGCTAAGTTCTTCTCGGGGGAGCTGAAAACGCTGCTGACTAAGGACGCCAAGTCGAAAATGGCTGCGCTGCTGGTGATGAAGAACGTTAAGGAGTTCAAGAAAAAGGTGGATTACTCAGAGTACGGCGGTGCGCCGCTGCTGGGTACAGCAAAGCCTGTTATCAAGGCTCACGGCAGCTCAAACGCAAGGGCTTTCTACAACGCCATAAGGCAGGCTAAGCAGTTTACCGAAACGGGCGTTATCGAAACCATTACAGAAGCCCTTGACGCATTAAAGTCAAAGCAGGTGGTCTGAAATGGACGAGCAGAGAAACCTTTCTGAGTTCCAGAAAAGGATAGGCTATAAATTTAAAAACGAAAAGCTTTTGTATGAGGCGCTTTCCCATTCCTCATACGCCAACGAGAACAAAAAGCTGAGAAACAGCAACGAAAGGCTGGAATTTCTTGGCGACTCGGTGCTCTCTATCGTGGTCTCCGACTACATCTTCGAGCACTTCAAGCACCTGCCCGAGGGGGAGCTTACAAAGCTGAGAGCCTCGCTGGTGTGCGAAAAGGCGCTGTTTGAGTTCTCCAAAAAAATTGACCTTGGCAGATACATATTTCTCGGCAAGGGGGAGGAGCTGACAGGGGGCAGAGAGCGTGCATCTATCGTTTCCGACGCTATGGAGGCGGTGATAGCGGCTATCTACCTTGACGGCGGAATTGAGCCTGCAAGAAAGCATATAATGGGCTTTCTGCCCAAGGATATCGACCCCTCCCACAGCAACACCTTCCACGATTACAAGACCGCTTTGCAGGAGGTAATACAGAAAAACCCCGAGGAGAAGATAGAGTATTTCCTCAAAGGGGAGGAGGGTCCCGACCACGACAAGCGATTTACCGTGCAGGTGCTTTTAAACAGCAACATAATCGGCACAGGCGTGGGCAGGTCGAAAAAAAGCGCCGAGCAGAACGCTGCCAGAGAAGCGCTGGAGCTTATGGGATTAAAGGATAAGCTGTAATGCACAGTAATATCTCAATATTCGTCCCCCATGTGGGCTGCCCCCATATGTGCGCCTTCTGCGACCAGCGGACTATCAGCGGTGCAGATGACCTGCCAAGCGGCGATGATGTAAGGCGTATCTGCCAACAGGCGCTGGGTGAGGTAAAAGACCCCGAAAACACCGAGATAGCCTTCTTCGGCGGCAGCTTTACGGCTATACCCAAGGACTATATGCTGGAGCTTTTGACTGCCGCCGGGGAGTTTGTGGGTGAGGGCAGATTTCACGGCATAAGGCTTTCCACCCGACCCGATTATATTGATAAGCAGGTGCTGGATATCCTGAAAAAATACGGGGTGACAGCTGTCGAGCTGGGTGCACAGTCGATGGACGATGAGGTGCTGAGAGCCAACGAGCGGGGGCACACCGCCCATGATGTGGCGAGGGCTGCTAAGCTCATAAAAGAGCAGGGCTTTGAGCTGGGGCTGCAAATGATGGTGGGGCTTTATAAAAGCACCTATGATAAAGAGCTGGAGACCATGAATAAAATAATCTCACTCAGCCCCGATACGGTGAGGATCTACCCCGTGGTGATATTAAAAGGCACTAAGCTGGGGGAGCTTTACCTTTCGGGGGAGTATAGGACCATGAGCTTTGATAGTGTGGTGAAGCTCTGCGCCGAAATGCTTGATCGCTTTGAGCAAAGCGGCATAAAAGTGATAAAGTGCGGTCTGCACGCCAGCGAGTTTGTTGAGCGTGACATGGTGGGGGGCTTTTACCACCCTGCCTTCCGTGAGCTTTGCGAGAGCGAACTTTTCAGAAAGCTTTTTGAAGCCGAGACTGACAAGGCAGGCGGCAGTGTTAGCTATGCTGAATTTATGGTTGACAGCCGTGACCTCAGCAAAGCGCTGGGGCAGAAAAAAACAAACGTAAAATATTTTGCCGACAGGGGTATACGCCTTGTGATAACCCCCGATAATGAGCATAAAATAAAGAATAAATACATGACTAAGGATATACACTAGAAGGGAGTTGAAAAGCCGTGTATTTAAGATCGCTGGAGATGCAGGGCTTCAAGTCCTTTCCCGATAAGACAGAGCTTAAATTCACCAAGGGCATAACCGCCGTGGTGGGTCCCAACGGCTCGGGCAAGAGCAATATATCAGACGCTATGCGCTGGGTGATGGGCGAGCAGTCCTCAAAGGCGCTGAGAGGCGAGAAGATGTCGGGCGTTATCTTCCACGGCTGCGAGACCAGAAAGGAGTCCCCCTTTTCACAGGTGACTCTCACTATTGATAACGAGGACAGGGCGCTGGACTACGACAGCGATATAGTTTCGGTGTCCAGAAAATTGTACAAAAACGGCGACAGCGAATATATGATAAACGGCAGCGGTGTCAGGCTCAAAGAGGTAAACGAGCTGTTTATGGACACGGGTCTTGGCAAGGACGGTTACTCGATAATCGGTCAGGGCAGGATAGCCGATATCGTCAACGGTAAATCAAACGACAGGCGTGAGATATTCGAGGAAGCCGCAGGTATCGCAAAATTCCGCTACAAAAAGCAGGAAGCCGAGCGCAAGCTTGCCGCTGCTGAGGAGAATATTTCAAGGCTCACCGATATACTGGGGGAGCTGGAGGACAGGATAGGTCCCCTTGAAAAGCAGTGCGAAAAGGCTAAAAAATTCAGGGTGCTGGACGATGAAAAGCGCAAGCTTGAAATTTCCGTCTGGGTAAAAAGGCTGGAGCAGTACAGAGTCAGGCTGGAAGAGTATGAAGAGCGCATAAAGCTGCTTAAAGAGCAGCACGCCGCTGTCTCAGCCGAGCTTGAAGAGTCTGACAGGGAGATCGAGGAGAGCTTCAGGCAAAGCGCCGAGAGCTCTGCCAAGGTGGACGAGATAAGGCAGAAGATACACGACACCGAGCTTGAGAGCCGCAAGGGTGAAGCCGATATCGCCGTGTGTGAGAACGATATATCACATATCAGCGAGAATATTTTAAGGCTCAAAGAGCAGATAGAGCAGTCGAGGGCTGATAAGTATTTTCTTGAAGCGGAGCTGGAAAAGCAGCGTGGGCAGCTCACAGAGCTTAAAAAAAGCAAGCTTGAAGCCGATAATGCAGTAAGCGATAAGGAAAAGGAATTTGACAGGCTGATAAACAAAGCCGAGGAGTCGGACAAGGCTGTAAGCGATGTGAACTCGGCAGTGAACGGGGCTTATCTTAAAAAGTCGAAGCTGAGCTTTCAGATTGAGAATGTTAAAAACATCATTTGCGAGACTGAGGAGCAGATAGCCGATAACGAGGCTGAGAAAAAGCAGACACAGGAAAACAGCCGCTTTACTCAGTCGGAGCTGAAAAAGCTGAGAATGGATAAGCTGAGAGCCGAGGAGCAGCAGCAGGAAGCGCAGAACAGGCTCAGCGGACTGCAAAAGCTTCACGAAAAACGCTCACAGAAGCTGGCAGCCGCCGACGAGAGCTTTTTGAAAACAGACAGCGAGCTGAGAGACGCAGCAGGCAGGCTGCAGATCCTGCGTGATCTGGAAAGCTCAATGGAGGGCTTTGGCTACAGCGTAAAGCATATAATGACCGCCGTTAAGCAGGGCAGGATAAAGAACGTCTGCGGCACGGTGGCACAGCTGATGACCGTTAAAAGCGAGTATTCGGTGGCGATAGAGACCGCACTGGGCGGTGCGCTGCAAAATATAGTGGTTGAGAATGAGGAAGCTGCCAAGCGGGGCATAAGGCTTTTAAAGGAGAGCCGTGCAGGCAGAGCCACCTTTCTGCCCGTTACCTCGGTAAAGGGCACAAGGCTTGATAACAAGGGGCTTGAGCAGGAGGACGGCTTTGTGGCAATGGGCTGCGATATCGTCAGCTTTGATGATAAATACAGGGGTATCGTAAACTATCTGCTGGGCAGGATATGTATAGCGGAGGATATAGACTCGGCGGCGGTCATAGCTAAGAAAAACGGCTATAAGTTCCGCATAGTCACCCTTGACGGACAGGTGATAAACGCAGGCGGCTCATTCACAGGCGGCAGCGTTTCAAAAACCACGGGGCTGCTTACCCGTAAAAATGAGATAGAGGAGCTGGACAGGAAAAAGCTCGCCCTTGAAGCAAAAAGGGGGGAGCTTTCAAATGAGCGTGAAAGGCTCCGGAATGAAGTAAATAAATTCGCCGCAGATATCGAGGGGCTAAAAGAGCAGCTGGGTAACTTGGGCAGCGACTGCCT
>ERZ842401.5487-NODE-5487-length-14048-cov-6.276853_pt1 | contig 14048 bp, 1 predicted proteins | sample MGYA00521270_ERZ842401 | MGnify/ENA primary metagenome ERZ842401 (study PRJEB31892, sample SAMEA3878208) | bioreactor metagenome | biome: Moose rumen | place: Sweden | collected 2011-10 | study: EMG produced TPA metagenomics assembly of the PRJEB12797 data set... | reverse complement strand
CAATCCCCAATCCCCAATCCCCAATTCTATATAATATAATTTATATTAATATTATTTTATTAATATATCAAAAATAAATAAAATTAAATAAATAATTTACATATATTATATAAATATAAATAATCAAATATTTTAAATCTGATAATATTATATAAAAATACTTAATATTAGATTAATATTTTTTGATTTATTTATCTAATTCAATCTTTAACTGCTTATTCCTGAAATATTCTTCTTGTTTATCTTTTTCACAATTAAATCTTATTTCAATATATCCATAAGGTTCATTAATATTATAACTTTCCGGTGCTTCTTCTTCACAAAATGGAATATCGAGTCTACAATGTTTTCTATAAGTCTTTGTTTTAGTTCTAATTCTCATACTTCTTTCAAGCCCATCTTTAATTTCGGTATTAATACTACTTTTATTTTTCATACTTTCCAAAAATTCCGCTTTCTTCGCTTTTGTTTTCGTTTCTTCAATAATTATTCTTTGCGTTATTTTCGTATTATCTTTCGCCGTTTCTACTTCTCTTTCCGTTTTTGTTTTTTCTTCTTTATTTTCGCTTTCTTTTTCTTTTTCTTTTTTTTCTTCTTCTTTATTATTATCATTATTATCTTCAACGATTTCTTCTTCGTCATCGTCATCATCCTCGTATTCACTTTGTTCGTTTTCTTTTTGGACAATTTCTTCGTATTGATATTCTTCTACTTCATATGTGACAGAAATTATTGGTAATAAATTATTTATATTATTTATACAATTTTCATTTTCGTGTAAATATATAATATCTCTTTCTTCGTCTTTTTTACATTCGAATCCATTCAATTTAAGTCCTTTTATAAAAATAAAATCTTCGTTTAAAAAATTATTTTTCTTATATTCTTCCAGTATTTCATCGGTTATTTCTGTGTTACTATAATATTTAGTTAATTTGAAATGTAATTTGATTTTATCAGAAGAGGCCTTCCCTTCGGGTAACTTTTTCTGGAAATAAAGAGGAAGTAATGTTATAAATAATCTATCATTGGATAAAAAGGATAAATCATATACTTTAACTAAACCGTCATAAATCCAGGTATTAAAGAAATTATATCGGTCTTTTATTTTTTTCATAAAAGTAGTTAAATCCTCAGAATTTTCTTTGGGATATTTACTCAAACTCCATTCATTAGGAATTTTATTCAAATTAATACTTTGTATTATGTTATAATATTTTTTGACTAATATCATTTCACCTTTTAATATACTTAATAAGGAATTGATATCATATTCTAATGCAGTCAAAAATTCATTGAAGTTATTTATTTCTACTTGTAAACATTCATCCAAAGGATTAAATAATTCATTATATTTATTTAATTTGAATAAAACAGGATTTGCTTCTGTGGTATTTAATAAATCGGGCATATTATGTTTAATATCATTTAATCTTTCTAATACTTTATTAATATTTATTTTATTATTATTTTCATCTTTCATATCATTCGCATTGATTTGTTCTATTTTATTATGAATATTATTAATACAAATAATATTAAAGAATTGTTTCACATACATTTCTTTTTTATCTTTTAGCATATTATTACTAATACCATAAAGAAGAATATTATATATTTCACTCGGTATTTTTTCGAATTCTTCAATTAAGGCACTTTTTGGTATTAAATACTTCGGTCCATTACTTATCATACTACTATTAATTCCATTATTACTTCCTTGTACAACAGAAGCTCTTTTTTTCTGGGATAATTCCGCCATTTCTAAAGAAGCATTTAATTCTATAGGATATTTTTTTTCGTCTATATTCATTAAAATAAATTCATCATAAAAGAAAAGATATTCTTTTTTAAGGAAGAAAGAATTATCATATATTTGTAGCAAAAATTCGTTCATATTTTCGAACTCTTCTTTTGTTATCATTCTTGCTGAAATAAAAACGTCTGATATTATTTTAATTAATGATTCATAAGTGAAATAATAAAAGTTATCAGGATTGGCCATTTCTTTTTGTTTATCTTCGCTTATTGAATTCATATATTTATATAAATAGGCCAAAATACTGAAATAGTCTTTTCTTTGGAAATATATCGGTATTTTAAATATTCTCGATTTTATTTGGGAATACTGAACTAAGGTTACTATTACTATGGTGAAATAAATATATAATTTTTTTAAGTAATATGCACTTGAATTGTTTATTTCCGAATTCATGAAACGATTGAATAAATTAGTAGGAGTACTACTTATTAAATCGATTAAGTATTCTTTCATTTCGGTCAGAAGGGTTAAATCTCTGTTGATGATATTACAATTATAATATAAAGAATTATGTAATAAATGTTTATTATCCACAATTAAAACAAGTTTGAAATATTCACTTACTGTCATACTTTTATCCTGTAATTCTTCCACCAATTTCACCAAAGGTTCTCTTACTAAATGGCAATTCCTTATAAAAATAACCCCACCATTTTTCATAGAACTTCTTATGGTATCCATTTCACTATTAGTAAATTCAGATTTATTTGGATTTATTTCTTTCAAAGAAATTGTTTCATTCATAGTAGGTGAATCATTTTTTGCAATTTTTTCTGCTAACATTTCTTTTAATTTCGGCATATAAAAATCTTGAATTTCGTGAAAATGTAAAATTTCACCATCTCCCCGGTCGAATATCAGGAGGGGGCGACGATTTTGGGCGAAATTTTCGAAAAATAATTCTTCAATTGTTTTATTAGTAGCTATTTCATAATTTTTATTTTTTGTTTCGCCGTTGTCATCTATATAACTTACTTCTTGAGATTTAATAATATCTTTTAAAATAACATTAATTAAAGATTCGCTTAAATTTGGTTTCACTATTGAGAAAAATAAAAATTTATTAAAAGGATTTAATGTACTGGATAATTCTTCATCTAATACTTCGAATTTTCTATCGAGTAAAACTTCCTCATTTGTTAAAAATATTTCCCATTCTTTCGTATGAGTTTCAATATTATCGATTATTATCGAAAAAATATAGGAAGAACAATCATTTATTTTTTTGATTGCATTCCAAGTTATATCATCAATACATGATATTGGGGATTTATATATTATTTCTTCTTTACTTATTTGCTCTTTATTAAAATATAAATTGTATACATTATATATTATCTGTTTACAATTGGTAGGAATTTCTTCTTTATATTTTAATCCATAGAAAAGTAATATAAGTAAAAGATGTCTTCTTTTACTGATATCATAAATATGAGATATTTTATTATAAATATAAACAACCAATTCAAACGAATCTTCCTCATGGAAATAAGGGAACATTTCTTCTTCTTCTTTTTTCTTAATTAATTCTTTTTCCAATTGTTTTTCTTCTTCTTTGTCTTTTTGTTCTTCTTCATCTACTTTTTTTTCTTCATTATTTTGATTCTGTTCATTTTCCTGAGGAGCTTCTTCCTCTTCTTTTTCTTCTTCTTCCTCATCATTATCATCTTTCTTTAATTTTTTTTTATAAATATTTTTTTGAATTTCTTCAGAATATAAGCCGAAATTTTGCTTATAAAAATCTTTTATTAATTTACTAAAGTATTCAATAGGGAGAATATATAAATTATCATAATAGAAAAATTTCATAAGTAATTTGTAAATTTTAGAAGTGATATTTGATATCGATTTAAATTTATCCAATTCGACATCGAATATTTCTATTCGCTTTTTATTATTTTTAATTTGTTTCGAAATTGCATTATAAGTATTTGTTTCCATTATATATTTATCTAAAATATTTTGATTATGGTCTAATTTATCCAAAGCACCCGAAAAATCAAATTGTTTATTATAAGTTAATATTTTCTTTTCTATTTCCATCAATCTAAATAAGTCTTTATTTATAACATTAATCATTTTATTTTTTTGTCCGAATGTACCCGGATTTTGTTCGTTACATAATGCATCATAAATTGATTCACTTATAACATTGGAAGGACATGTGAAATTAATTACATAACAATTTCCGAAGGCTTTTTCTGGTATTAATGAATTGGGTTTTGATTTTATTAAATATAATTTGAATCTTTCGTGTTTATCAATTTTTTTATTCTTGATTAAATAACAATTTCTTCCTGTGTTCGAATTATAACTGAATTTTTCATCAATTAAATTTTGTAATATGTTATAAATATTTTCTTCACATTGTTTAATAAAAATAATACTACCACTTTTCATGGCTAATTCCAGCTTGTCGAACATATCACCTGTTTCAGTGATATCATTATAAATAGTTTGCACGACGCTTTTCGGTGCTTTTTTCTCCAAAAATGGTGTAATGATTTCCGGACTCATGCAATTCATATCAATTAAATAAGGTATCTTTTCTTTCATTATATACATCATAGTAAAATTATCTGCTAAAAAACCAGAGTAATATCCTATCGTAGAACAAAATTCATTGTCTTTATTAGATGAATCGAGAAATTCGATGAATATTTGGTGTATTTCGAAATCTTTGATATCTGTTAAATTTAATTGCTTAGAAAAAGAATATAAATATTTTTTGTATTCTTTACGATAATTACAACTTAAAGGAGCACCAAAGAATAAAAAGCAGGAAATCACTATTAAATAAAAATCATAATTTTTTAATAATATATCATATTTTTCTTTGTGTTCTTTCCATATTGACATTTTCTTATTCGCCACTTCGATAAAGTTATTAAAGCAATCTCTCAACGCGGTTAATTTTAATAAATGACTATGACTATTACTTTTTTTGATATCTAAATCCGTCAATTTTTTTTCAATTTCGACTACATCAGTATCAATGGTAGTAACCTTTACTAAAAAGTTTTTTATTTCATTATTATGATTTTCGATATCATTATTTAAATTCTCAATTTCCTTTATTAAATTTTTCTGTCCATCGAAAGCGATATAATAATTATTACACGCGGTGAAGTAGTCGCAAAATGTTCCACAAAGTTTATACGGTTTTTGATATTTATTATCACCCGAAGAAAATTCTGGATTACTCGTTATTTCTTTTATAATAGGAGAAAGTTTATCTTTTGATTTGATAGGATTTAAAGCGAAAAAATTTTTGAAGAATTTAAGGTCCAAAATTTTTTTAATTGTGTCCCATTCGTTGTTTTCGCCGAAGACTTCGTACATTTTTTGTAAAATATATTTTCCGAAATTTAAAGAATCCCAAGTGTTTTTTATTTCGGTCACATCAGATTGATTTATTTTATTTAAAGAATAAGTTATTTTATTTATGGCATCTTTATACGGTTGGAAAATAGCGTCTAAATTGGCTTGTAATTCCGCCATTTTTTTTTTCAAATTTTCTATTATTTTCTCCTCCTGTTGTTTCTTAGTTACCCATTCCTTTTTTTCTCTCGCTTTGTCTCCTATTGATTTCCTTGTATCTTCTATTATTTTTTCCAACTCTTGTCTCAAAGGATTTGAATCTTCTATTTCTTTATTCGTTTTTTCTATAACTGCTCTTACTTTATCGATAATATCAATCCCTTCTGATAATTTTTTATGTTTTTCTGTTAAGATATTTTTGTATTCAGTATATTTCCCTAAATAAAATTCGACTAAATTTGTAAATTGTTTTTGTCCTAAATATAATTTTACTTTTGTTTTTTCATAAAATTTCAGATATATTTTTTTCGTGTAATTATATATATCTATTAAAATATTTGATAAATTATTTTTATATTTTTCTTCCATTTCGATTTTTTCCGCGTTGAAATTAATGAAATTAACCATTCCTTCTTTTTTCCATCGATGGAAATTAATCACTGAAGAATTCCTCACAATTGCCGTGTAATTAATAAACAGTCTTTTATAATTATCACTTTTGGGAATAATATCTATACAAAAAGCAAGATTTGTTAATAGTCTATTAAACGCTTCTTCTTCAGTTATTTCACCATATAAATCATCATTAATGAAAGTAAAGTTGTTTAATATATTTACATAATCCATCATTTTATTTATTGTTTCATAAATATAATTCGCCTTGATATTTGGAGGTACATATAATATCGTTTTTTTATTATTATGTGTGATATTAACTAAAAAGGGATTTATTACATTAGTAATAAAAGCTTCTTTTGTTTTGATTGTATCATCACAGAATGAATTATCTATTTCTTGAATTTCAATTCCTGAAATAAAAGCCGCTAATTCAAATAAGGGTTTTTTTCCTATTAATTCTCTCCCTAATAAAATCAAATTGGGATTTCTATTTTCCAAAGCTCGTAATATTTTGATTACTATTTCCATATTTTCCTCGGTTATTTTGATATAGTCTTTATCTTTTATATCTTTCCCACGATAAAAAATATTTATTTTGGATTTGATATAATTTATTAAATCTATTTTTTTCTCCAAATAAACATGTTGATATTGTTCAATATCATCTTCTTCTTTATTTTCCGTATTATTATTATTTGTATTATTATTAATATTTATATTATTATCTTCTTTTTCGATTTTAATAAACTTTTCGAAATTTCTAGTAAAAGCATAACATTGCCCTTGTTCCCAATCTTTATTAAAAATACTATCTTTAGTGACTTTATCTTGTTTAAAAACAGAATTATATGCTTCACATATTTTTTCTCTGAATATTTCTATATCTTCTTTTTTATTAAATTTACTTTCATATACAATGGAACTTTCATAAAAGAATATTTTTTTTAAATACTCTGGATAATCCGACGTTCCGAAGAAGTTAAAATCATGAAAACTTTGAATTACCTTCATCATATCTTTTATATTTAATTGACAATGTAATTTCTTAGGCTCTTGATTAATTTCATTTTTTAATAAATTAAACAATTTCAAACTGGCTTGTAAATACTGTGTAGCAGTAATACCCGAAGTATTGGGTATATACTTTCTAAAATGGAATTCCAAAGAGGGTTTAAATATATTTAAATAAAAATCATCAGTAGTAACAAAAGTCATAACTAAAAATTTGGTTAAAAATCGATTAAATTCTTCATCATTTGGATAGGCAGTTAAATTACCGCATCCACACATATTAAATTTTTTCATATATCTAATTTCATTATTCTTTGAATCATACATATATTTATTTTCCACAATTTCTCTAAAGAACTCCAAAATATGGGCAGTGCCATATATATCTTTTTTTATATTCATATTAAGGTCATCAATATAAAGCACAACTTCTTTCAAATTTTTATCACCGAAAAGATCTCTTTTAATTGTATTTAAATTACTAAAAATAGTATGTTCAACATCATTCGCGGAAGTATAATACGAAGACACCATTTTTATTTTAAGAATATCAAAATCTTCGTTATACTTTTTATTCAATAAATAATCAACTAAACATGATTTCCCACTCGTTGCCTTACCATTGAAGTAAAAGGGGATATTCATCGTAATAAATTTTTCACATAACCAAGTATAAGGCAAAGTTTCTATCGTGTGAATAAAAATATTCCCATAATAAAATTTGTCTTCCTTTTTCGGTAATTTTATTTGATATTCATCATTCTTTAAAAGATTCGACCACAATTCGAAGTCATTCGTATCTAAATCAATATAATAATCAAATATTGGTCCTTTCAAGTCATCCGCCTTGAATATATCTGCCACTAATTTTTCTATCTTTGTTTTAATGACGAAATTACTTAATAAATTCATCGTCCATGCGCATGAGAAAATAAAAATAGATAAAGTGCACTTTTTGATAATTTCAATTTTGGGAATAACGCCGAAGTTTCTACGACCGATTTTAATATCCTCGAAATTAAATAAAGGTATAATTGAATCAAAAATATTTATCATAGTTTTAAGGACATAATTAGGACCTAATGTTATTGTTTTTATTCTGTTATTAATAACGAATTCGTTAATTCGCGGGAAATAATTTTCGAATAAGCCTCGAATGTAATTTTTTAATGTTGTATTCTCTGTTATTTTCGGATTGGATTCAATCCAGGAATATAAAATAGTATCCCAACTGTATATATTGTAATTACAGGAAATTATTATTTGCCTAGTTAAAAAGACTGGATTAGCATGTTTTAAATTCGACGTTTCAAACATGAATTTAAATCCTTCGTTGCAATTGATTACATCTCCATTTGATAGACTTAAAAAATTATCGCGATCGAATAAATTATTTATATATTCTATCCAAGTGTTATCAATTTGACCATCGAAAATTATCATCTTCAAATTTTTAGCCTTCGGCTCTTCTTCCTGTTTTTGATTAACAATTCCAACATTTTCTTCTTCCATATCTTCATCCTTATCAAAAGCGTTCTTTAATTTTTCAGGTGTTAAATCTTCATCAACTTCAGGCTCTTGAAAACCTAATAAATTAACATAATGTTCGTTTAATTTCAGAAGCATTTCTTCGTTTTCGGAATCAAATAAAGAAATCATGTTATAAAAAAAATTGTTATTAGGACGATAAGCTCTTTCGACTTTGTTCTCCGCGAATAATTCATCTGGGTCTTTACTTTTTGAGTATATTTTAACGTTAAATATTTTCCCGTATTTTGATTTATCTTTTTCATATAATTGTTTCGATATATTTATTACTAACCCGACTAAATTCGTTTTTCCGGAAAGGGGAGGGCCCACTAGTATAAAACTGTTGAATTTAAGAATTGAGGTATATAAAAATTTAATTTGCTTTTCGTAGTTTATATTATCTATTTTCATTGAATCTAATGTTTTTTTAATCACATCATTAATAACTGGATCTTCGATTAAATTATCGATTGAATCATTATTAGCATCTTCGTATTCCTTCATAGAGAAAACTTCATTCAAAAATTTTCGGAAATCTTCTCTTTCTTCTTTACTCATAATGTTATTAACGAAATAAAATATTAAATTTCTCATATATGAATCCATATTAGCTTTTGATGTTTTCAATTCACAAATATTATTATTTAAATCTTCTATTATTTTAGAAATAAAATACATTTTAACATTAGTATTTTTAAAAGGCGAAGCTTTACATTGTAAATATCTTAATATATAAAAAATTTTATTAGCACGTTCTTCACTTTTTTCCACAGATAAATTAATTAATGATTGTTCTAAATAATACACGTAATCAAATTTGGGTAATGAAATATGTCTATAATAATTTTTAACAACTTTTGGAATACTATCGTTATTAAATGGAGTATCAAAAGGTAAAGTACGATAAAAGAAAATACTGAATTGAGTCGCATTTGCGACAACTTTGTCGCCATTTTCCAATTCGAATTCACCCCCCGCCTGTAGGATCCTGTAATATTCGGCGATACGGAGGGCAAGGGTCTCCAAAATTTCGTATTTTATATTTTGTGTTTCGTCAATGCATAGCCAACATCCTTGTTTTATATTACCATAAAAAAAATTACTAAAAGAAGTGAACGAAAAATTTTTTGTAGTGTTTATATAATTTATTTTTTTTCCACATAAATTTCCAAATATTTTAAGAATTTCTTTTTTACCATTATCTTCTAAACCGTACATAGTAAAAGGTCTTTGATTTATAATACAATTAGCGAAAGCTACATACATTCTTTCACTTTCGGGCATAATTAAGAAATTATCTTGTAATCCGACATATTCATACCCATATTCGAAGATGTTTTGTATAAAATGCAGAACTAGAGTATCGTTTTCTATTTTCGGGTTCATTATTTTAACAAAAGTGAAATCATTATTTGAAGTAACATCTTCTTTAATTAATATTTCTATAATTAATTTAGCGTAATTCATTAAAGAAATTAAATTAAATAAAATTCGTTTCTGTACTTTGGTAGTGTCTTTTTCGTAAATGAGACTATTAAAAAAAACGATTTTATCATCTTTGATATCATTATATAAATCAAACAATTTATCAAAAGCTTGATCACTTACAGCTAAAGACTTTTCAATATTGTCCATAATTAAATAATAAATACAATTAAATATTCCTTGGGCTAAATTATCTTTATTCATAATTAATTCTCTCAAAACATCTTTAGGCTTTTTGCTTTCTTGATTTGTTGGTTTCGTAGAAGCGTCATTTTCCCTTTTGAAAGTCTTAAAATTATCCTTTAATTTTTTGATCAAAAAGACATCAAGGAATTCGATAATATCTTGAAGTGTGCGAGTACTTTTTGAAAAAACGACTTTAAATTCTTCGTTATCTGTGGTTATTAAAGATATTGTGTTTTCAGGATTTTCTTCCACATTGATGTGTTTTATCCAACGATATATTTTATAAAGCATTTTTTGTTTTATTTCATTCGACTCACGTTCTTTATAAATATTATTCAAATCGTCATTTGATAATAAATAGTATCTCGGTGTTTCAATTCTTTTTTTATTAAAGAAATTAAATATCGCTTTATAATTCTGGTCAAATGATTGAATCATAGTATTAAGTAATCCTATTTGTTTTTCATATACATGATCCAAAAACTTCTGTATTACTCTGTTGTCGGCGCAGTTTTTATAAAAATTTTTTTTCAAATTTTCGTTTAACAGTCTTTTATGTTCGGCGGGATTGTCCTTCGCGAATTCATTAAGTTCTAAAATTGCCTCAGATTTCTGCACATATTTCTGAAAAATTACATAATGTGTCAAAAATTTCTGATATTTCATTAAATCATTGGTTAATTTATCTAATTCTCTTTTTATAAAGAAATGATAACGGTTAAGATATATTTTATTTAACATTTTGAGATTTTCTTCGACGAATTCGAATTCATTGTCTATTTCATTCTTTAAAAATTTAGTTGGCATTTTACGATTATAAAAACTATCACTAGTTTGATGTATTAAATCTTTCAATCGTTTTTCTTCATTCGCTCGGTAATTAAGTTCTTTAATATCAGGAATGCGTTCAAAGATATCTGGTAAATGTCGCACTCGATCACAAGTTAAATTAGGATCGTCTAATTTTATTTCTGTTTTCAGTAATTCACTTAGTAAACTCAAAAGATGCGGGACTTCTCTAATATTGATATTTTGTATCGCTTCTAATATAGGCATTAATTTTTCGTAAATTTCAACTCGTTTTTTTAGTTCCATAGGAACTTCTGGTATATCTAAATCAACCAAAGACACTTGACATAAATTCAACCACTTCTTTATTAATTCCTTCATTTTGTCCAAATTTACTTGCAAAACTTGTTCATTATCCCAAGCATCACTTTGTTCTTTGAATTCTTTGACACTATTCCATAAATTAACTTTTAATTCTTGTTCATAAACAAGGTTATCCAAATTTTCGAAATCGCTTTTGAGTGTCTCATCCAGTTCTAAATCAATTTCTTGTTGTTGATATTTTTCTTTCATTGTTAAACATTTTTTTATTTTTAAGGAATTTTCTTCGAGGAAATCAATCGCGGCAAAAGTGTCTTCATTATAGGTATTTAAAGTTTCGTTGTTTAATTCTGTCATCATTGACTTTATTTCATTATCGAATTTGGTTATTTCGTTTTTTAAATCTAATCTGAATTGTTGTATGTTATTATCAATAAAATACGAAGTTGAATCTAATTTACGGTCGTATTTGACATTTATGTCTTTTAATTCTATCAAGTATTTATTATCATAGTCGTTTATTTTTATTTCTTTATATGAGTCGATTATATTTTGCAAATCTAAAATATCATTACTAATATCCTCATGCATTTGTTTTTCTTTATTACACTCTTCCACCGCCTTTTTAAGTTTTATGAAATTTTCAATATCAGTTGGATTTACGTTTAAATCAATTAAATGTTTGGATAATCTTTCTATAGTTTGTTTCACTTTATTTATAAGGACATTAGGTATTACTTTTCTGATTTTTTCGAGCCAACTTTTTGGCGCGTCACGTACTAGTTCTAATAAGTCATCCAATTGAAATTCAAAAATACCTATATTTTTTATTGGTTTCAATTGTTTTATTATTTTTTCTTTTTCGTGGAATTCGATTAATAAGTCTTTTAATTCATTTGGCGTTGCGTTTAATTCCAATTCTTGGAAATTTATTTTACTATTTTTTAAATAGTTATTTAATATCGGACGTAAATTGTCCACTTCTTTATTCAATTCCACATGACATAATTCGAAATTGTTTTTAATTGATTCAAATTTATTTTCAATTAGTTCACTTTCTTTCACTCTATTATTCAAATTCGAATTCTGGTCCACACTAACTTCGAAAACTTCCTCAAAACAAGACATATATTTTGGAAATTCCTGCGGGTCTATAAAGTTTTTCTTATAAATGACACAATATATAGTTTCTTGTATGAAATTATCAAAAATGGATTCGCTGATAAGAACAATGGAAGGATTGTAATATATTTTATCACCCATACATAAAATTTTTGTAACTAACATGGGGGGGTCTACCCATTTATTAATATAACAGTCATATAAACGTTTGAATTTTTTATCGAGTAACTCTAAAGAGAAATTAATGGTATCAAATTTAGTTTCATTAAAGATATAATCAACTGCTCTTATATATCTTAATAATTTCTTATAATGGGTTTTTCTTGTGGCGTCTTGAGCATATGGTATTGAATCTTTTATGAAATTCTGAATGTTATTTATTTGGTCTTTTTTCTTTGGGTCATTTGGATTATCATTTCCCACAGTGTTATCATCGTCTAAAGTTATCTTTTTTTCTGTTTTGTATCTTTGATATGATTCTTTACAAGAAATGTTTATTACTCTTTTCACCTTATTTCGAAAGGCCTCAATTTTTGAGTCAATATCTACCAAATTTACTTTGTGTAATTCATTGAATTGATTTAATAAGCATGGTGAACCTTGTTTTAAGTCAAATATATTTAATAATTTCATTCCTTTTAATATATTCCTTATTTCGAGAATTCCTTGAAGTAAATTTTTATCGATGAAAAAAAACTTTTTCTTAAGTTTTTCTGTGTAATATTGCCTTTTAGTTTTTTTGTAAAATCGACGCCAAAGGTCGAATAACTTAGCGTTTCGGAAGTTTTTGAATAGAGGTATTTGCATTATTTGTTTATACTTATCATAATTGTCGATCCATTCCTGAATTGAATACACCGAAGGAATACCTTTTTGATAATGAATTACAGTGTTTTTTGAAATAGTGAGATAATCCACGTTTTTCTTTTTATTATTTAATGAAGGCAGAATTTTCCTTCCTAAACTTTGCGAATTGCGCATTTTCGATTTTGGATTAATATCTTGATAAGTACATAGGACAAAATCCACAGGGCCTCCGGCCCTTTTAGCGTAAAGGAAATCATTATCTCTTAAATATAAATGCTTATTAAATGTAGTAAAGTCGATTAATTTAAGCTTTCTTTTATTTTCCAATAAATTTATTTTTTCCTTATTTTTTTCTTTTTCATTTATGATTAAAGCTTGGCTTTCTGCTGGTCGCACTTTAATTGCATGTAACTGAGCTGAAAAAGGTTTTATATCATATTCTTTGGTTTCTGTTTGTTCAGTTGTTATTTGAGGCGCTGTGGTACTTTGAGATGTTAACAAATTAGGAGAAGTGATGGTAATCGGCTCTGGTTGCTTTTTGAATGATTTCATCATTTTTTCTCCCCTTTTGACAATACCTAATTTAGAAAATCTTAGTTTTTTATCTTCTGGTAAAGTAAGTTCCGAATTCTCTGTTTCACTTTCTTTATATCTATATTGCATTTTTTTTCTATCAATTAAAACTGGAAAATGTATAAAGTCACCAATATCATCAGGAACGTTTTTCACTGTGGCCCAATTTTGTATTATGACACTGCCCATTAAAGGCTTATCTGAATATTTTGAATGGGATTTAGACGTTTGTATTGGCTTAATTTGGACATTTGGCAAAGATTTCAAAATACGGATTTTATCGGGCTCTTTGGATGAATCTCCTTTGATACGGAATCCTCTGGGTTTGAAACGTGATGTGTTTATACTTTCGATTGGATCTAAATATAATTTATCTTTGAATATTTTGTTGGTTTTATCTTCCATTAATTTAGAAGTTATTAAATTAATTTATATTATTTTTATTATTCATTTATTCTGGAAA